>Ga0136613_10000152_pt1 | contig 26629 bp, 21 predicted proteins | sample AntDrymUQ2722106_2_FD_106649 | JGI IMG/M metagenome (GOLD analysis project Ga0136613, IMG submission 106649) | Polar desert sand microbial communities from Dry Valleys, Antarctica - metaG UQ272 (21.06) | ecosystem: Environmental > Terrestrial > Soil > Desert | place: Antarctica: Dry Valley... | reverse complement strand
GAGTTCGGCTTCTCAGTGCCGATTGCGCAGAAGTTCTCCGACCAGCAGATCAACGGTCCTACGATCCTCGGCGGTCTCGGGTGCCCGTCTAACGACGAGTACGGCGAGCAGCCGCCCATCCCCGACGCTTCGGGGCTCGCGACCGAGCCCGGCGAGGAAAAGATCGTCGTCTTGAGCCGCGGCCTCTGCTTCTTTTCGGAAAAGATAGAGCAGGGACAGCTAGCCGGGTACGACGTCGTAGTGATTGGCAACAACCACGAAGGCGCCGCAGGCGGTGAGGCTGCCGACGCTCCGATTTGCGGTAGCCCCGGGCACGAGTTTGAGCCGACTGCTTCGGCGATCTGCATTGGGCATCGTGCCATGCACCTCATCTTCAACGATGAGCCCGAATATGAACCCGTGGTCGGGGAGTCGCCCGATCTTCCTCCCATCGGCACGATCGGAGAGAAGATAAGAGGAGCGGCGGTCTTTGACGCCTGGGGATACCTGAACCAGTATGATTACAGGACGGGAGAGTTCATCGACTTCTACGCTCCCAGAGAGACGCTTAACCGTAAGAACGCCTTCGGAAAGGGCGCTCTCTCCGTGCATGAGATCGAAACCGATCAGCGGCGCGGTGTCAACTTGGGCTACTTAGCTTGGTACGCGGCCGGCCTGAAGGTCGTGAAGTTCGGGCCCAATGGCATCAAAGAGCTGGGCACCTACAGGCACCGCAGGGGGAACGATTTCTGGGGTGTGAGCCTCATCCCCCGGGCCCAACGCCGCCCGCTCATCGTGATGAGCGACAGGGACTATGGGCTTTGGATATTCAAATATACCGGGAGGCAGTGAAAGGCCTGCCCACCACCAGGTGGTTATACATCGAGTTCGTTGGGCCCTCACCTGGGCATATACGTTGGTGGCCCCAACGGGATTCGAACCCGTGCTACCGCCTTGAAAGGGCGGCGTCCTGACCTGGCTAGACGATGGGGCCCGCTCGAAAATGACTCTACACGGGAGGTGGATGGACCCGATCCCGGGGCCGCTGCCCTAGAAGCGGCCGTCTCGGCAGCCGTCTAGCTCGCCGTGGCCCCTCGTTCTCCCGTGGGCTCGACGCGGCTAAGAGGCAGGTCGGACCACTCGGGGAACTGCTCGACAAGCAACCGACGCACGAGTGCCTCGTCGATCGCGAGCTCATCGATATGTATTCTCGGCATCAGCCGAACCTCTCGAATGGAGGGGCCGCCCTGCGCGCCAACCGCGCTTCAAATAAGTGTCGCCCGGAGGGCAGCGTCGGTCTGTTGCTCGTCGGCGCTAAAACGAACGCGAGGCAAACACCAGCCAGCCCGGAGTAACAGAGTGAAATCTGGAGGACGATCGGTCCTAGACGGCGTTTCTCAAGCCAGCCGGCGATGCCGCTCCCGATGACTGTTACCTCGATCGCCTCGAGAACGAGACCCATGACACATGACTTGCTGCGCAGGGAGGGCGTCACGCCGAACGCTAACGCGCCGGCGATGAGCAGGATGCCCAAAAGCACGAGGCCGGGCGCGTCATCTGCCCCTATACACGATGGCGGCCACGCCGATGGCAACGACGCCGCACGGGGGCAAGAATGGTGAGAAAAGACTTCATATGGCCTCCTTCAGAGTTCGAATCCGCCGCTGCCAGGAGACGTCGGCAATCAGGCCGCGAGCCATCCGCGACAGGATGCTGAGGGCGATGTGGCGGTCGCTCGTCCCTCGGGCGCGTTCCTGCGCAATGTGGTCGTGCAGGTCGGCGCCGATCTCGTCGACCCGACGCTGGGCGATCGGAGTAGGGAGCTCCCGCGTGTAGAACCGCACCCACCTCGGTCATCGGCGCCGCACAGCACTGCTCGTTGCGTGCAGGTGGTTTCGCTGCCTCTGAGACCCTTGCGGGGATCAGGGCGAGGAGGTGACCGGTGCCTGTCGGTCTTGAATGGCCAGCTGATCTTGGGCCCTCCAAAGACCAGGCGATCCAGAAGGGCAGTTCCTCTCTCGGCGAGTCATGCGAGAGATCGAGAGCCATCTTGATCGGTACGTGTTGCGAAAGGAGCGAAGCGGTACCGGAGCCGCCTTGACCCCGAAGCGCCGTGTGCTATAAGAAGGGCGGCGGTCGACGGGGGGAGGCACGTTCCTGCGCGTTAAAGAACGGACGAACCGACCGGGAGCAGCCATGGAACGCTCAAGCCCTGACTCACGGCGACCCTCGATCCCCCGCCACAGCTTGAGGAGATTCAGATAGCGGCGACAGTCATTCAGATACCGGCAACAGTGTCCAAGAGCCGGTCGCTGATGGCCTGGTCAATCTCATCTTTCGCGCACTCTGCGGAGAGAGCGGCGACACAATCCTTCAGCGCTTCTTTCAGCGCGTCCGCCTCGAACGCCAGCACTAACGATGAGGCGAATCGGTGACGAACATCAGATGGGAGCCGATCGACTCCCCTCCCGTAACTAGCTGGGAGATCCCGCCGACGACAGGCGAAGCTGAGCGCATATTGGCGCATGCTGGAGACGCAGTGCTCCGCCTGCCACCAGAGCCCACGTTCAATGCAGACGCGCGCATGTCTCGCATATAAGACCGCCCAGCCAAGCAGCCCAGCGGCAGCTGGGGGCTCAGGCAGTTGCATCTCGCCCGCCTGTCCAAAAATGAGACGGAATCTGGGGCTCCTCGGTGTGAATGCAGAGGCAGAAGTGAAAGAAAGGTCTAGTTGCAAGCAATCGGGAAACATGAATACCCGGTAGATGCTTGTTCCCACGGTGAGGTCGACTAATTCCATAGCGCCGAGCTGCTCTACCAACGTCGAGGTCCAGTCATCGAGAACCTTGGCAACACCAGCTGCATCATCGACCGCGAAGGTCAGATCGATGTCGGACCACCGGTCGCCTTCACCAAGAGCAAGCGATCCAACCTCGGCGGCCGCCACCACTCGCCGGTCTTGTCGCGCCATCTCCAGGACGCGATCACGTAATTCGCCTCGCGTTTCAATGGTGAACATGTACCAACGCCTCTCGTGCATCCTGCGCGCAGTCGTTGAATCGTCGGGTCTGACACGCGAGGCTGCTGCGCTTCTTCTCGTTCCATCGTTCCGTCGCCAGCGTACTCGAGTCGATGGGGGGGAGCGGTTACCCGGCTGCTGCTTGCCACTTCCTTGTTCAGGTGACACAGGAATCCAATAATGAAACTCCATCAAACCGGGGGGAGACCAGAGTGTCTAGAAACCCGGGGCAACTTCTCCCTCAGAGCTAACCCTTGACGTGACGGGGCTACTATGTACCGCGGTTCACCAAGAGCGGAAATGCCGACTAGTCCCGGGAGATGGGGATGTCATTTTGAATACGCAATTCATCGGCAAGCGGTCGATCCGCTTGCCGAGGCGGTTACCGCGGTTCACCAAGAGCGGAAATGCCGACTAGTCCCCAATGACCTGACGCCCGATCAAGAAAGGAGGTCGATGCCCAGGATGCTGAGGTCCTCCTCGAGGATGCCCTCAAGTCTCGCCTCATTGTCTATCGGAGACGAGGGCACTGGAATTACGCGCTCGTCGATCCGCCATATCCCGAATTCAACCGGCATGGCAGCTCCTCCCCTTATCGCTTAGGGGTGCCACCACTTCGGCGCGTCCGCGTGGCGTCCTTCTTCGGTTTGTCGTCTTTATGAAGCCCGACGATACTGATAGCTGAGCTTAAAGGACCTCGATAGCTGCCCTTCTGTGGGGTGGCCCCAACGGGATTCGAACCCGTGCTACCGCATTGAAAGGTCGGCGTCTGAACTGGCCAGACGATGGGGCCCGCTCGAAAGTGACTCTACACGGGGGAGATAGCCACCGAATTCCGGCGCGCCACCTCCGCCCTCAAGCCCGCGCGTCGACCCCTTCACGGTGGAGCCTGTTCCCGGAACCCCGGCGGTGCATAAAGAAGGGCCACCAATGCCCATGTTTTTCTCCGGACTGTCCTGATCTCACAAGGTTTGGGACGGAGTTGCCTGCGAAAGCAGCATTCAAGTTGAACAAAACCAAACGGAGGTCCCCTATACGAAGGCCGACATGGGGGGTCACCGTTAGGAGTCGGAGGAAGATCTGCCCATGGAGATCAACCCAAGTTCAAGGCGTTGGAATGGGTGGAGGGCGACCCGAACGCTACACGTAGCCTCTCAATTCGTCGGCTTGGGCAACACGCTGGACAGCGATATCGAAGGCAGCATCTCTCAAAGAGGTCTTATCTTCCTCAGCTCTAGCGAAAACATGAGCGGTTGCCTCAGACATCTTCTTCTCCAGCTCTTCGTTCACCTGACCCTGCTCCCACTGAAACTGCTGTATGTTCTGGACCCACTCGAAGTAAGAGACGGTCACACCGCCTGCATTGGCCAGGATGTCCGGTACGACCGTGATCCCCCTGTCTCCCAAGATATTGTCGGCGGCTGGGGTTGTGGGGGCATTGGCAGCTTCAACAATGAGCTTCGCATTGATGTTCGATGCGTTCTTGCTGTCTATCACCCGCTGAATTGCAGCGGGAACAAGGATGTCGCACTCGAGTTCTAGCAGTTCGTCGTTGGAAATCTTGTCGGCTTCGGTGTACTCGGTTAGGGATTGGGAGTCTTTGTAATGTTTAGTTACGCGGCCCAGGTCGAGTCCTTGGCGATTGTAGATTCCGCCTGCTGCGTCTGATACGGCAACGACTTTAGCGCCCTCCTCGGCCGCCAGGGCAGCCGTCCAGTAACCGACGTTTCCGTATCCTTGGATAACGACAGATGCGCCGTCCAAGCTCTTTCCTTTGCGTTTGGCCGCTTCGCCTGCGCAAATGACCACTCCACGCCCTGTAGCTTGATCCCGTCCCGGCGAACCGCCGAGCTCCACCGGCTTCCCTGTCACTATCCCCGGCGTGTGGCCGTGTTGCTGGCCGTAGGCGTCCATCATCCACGCCATTGTTTGAGCGTTCGTTCCCATATCTGGGGCGGGAATGTCGCGGTTCACACCGATGATGTAGGAGATCATCGAGGTGAACCTGCGAGCGATCGTCTGCAACTCTCCCTGCGACAGAGAAGCGGGATCGCATTGCACCCCCCCTTTGGCACCGCCAAAAGGAACGTCGATGAGTGCATTCTTCCAGGTCATCAAAGCTGCGAGGGCTCTGACCTCGTCTAGGTCCACCGACGGATGGAACCTTACGCCTCCCTTGTAAGGACCACGAGCCCCGTTATGTTGGATGCGATAGCCGTGGAAGACGACGACCTTGCCGTTGTCCATCCTCGCCTTGACTTGAACGGATAGTTCCCTATAGGAACCGGCGAGGACCTCACGCACCTCATCGCGGAGCTTGACGCGGTCGGCCGCCCTGTGAAAGAAGTAAGAGGTCGCCTCGAACGTGCTCATCTCGTCTGTCGGCTTCTCCACCCGATCTGCGGAGCCCAGAATGCCGGGGGTTTCATCTGTTGTGCCTTGGTTATCGGCCATGGCCGGCAGTCTAACTAAATGTGACCCGAAGGACTCACGCGCCTGGCGGAGCAGCCAGCGGATGCTTAGCGTCGTGTGAGGAAGCTTCTCCGGTCCCCGGCTGTCTGCAGTTCCACTCTGCCCGGCATCTTCCACGAGGTTACCTTCGAGGCCATCAGCGATCAGCCGGATGGTGTTGAGCTACTCGAAAACTGAATCAACGATCTGATCGAGGACGGCGATGGCAACTTCAAGACGAAGGGGTCGCTGCCCTCAACAACTTCCTCAGTCCCCTTGCGCCGACCGAGCCACTCGCGCAAGCTCTCGACGTCCGTCTCCACTTCGCGTACCTGCAGGCAATCTCGTCTCGGCCCCGATCCGGGGCCGAGATCCTCCTTGTCCTCGAAGTAGTAATAGAACTGACTCTTTCCGGTTCCGGTCGCCCCTAAGACGTCGTCCACGGGCGTTCCTGAAACGCCGCGCTGATGGATCAGGTCAGCAGCGGCGTGGATGATGGTGGCCGAAAGTCTATAACTGTGGATGGTCGGCGAAAATGATTTCTCTGCCCTTACGCGCGAGCGTGAAACTGGTGTGGCAGGCCTTGGAGAGGAACCTCTGCAGTGGCTTGAGGGATCCGGCAGGAGCGGTCCCGAACATCGAGATAGTAGTGTGTGCCCCGGACATCGCATCCAAGGGGGGCCGGTGAAGTGAAAGAAGATCAGCAACCACCTCCCTTCGGCGCTCACGCGTTCATCTGGACCGGCGAGTGGGACGCCGCCGGCGGTCGGAAGGCGATCCAAGGAGCCGCGGGGGCAGGCCTCGACTTCATCGAAATACCCCTCCTTCGCCTCGACGGTCTCGATGTGCGCGGCACGCGGGACCTGCTTGACGAGTTTGCCATCGGATGTTCCTGCTCCCTCGGGCTGCCTGAAGCGTTGCATCTCCCCGCCGCCGCAGACCGAGCCGAGACCTGGCTCAACCGGGCGGTGGACGCAACCGTAGGCCTCAGAGGGACCATCCTCACCGGGGCCCTCTACACGCACCTCGGTACGCTTACGGGCAAACCTCCAACCGAGGAAGAGTTGCAGACCGTTGGACGCGTGCTGAAAGCGGTGGCAAAGCGGGCTCAGGAGCACGGGGTCTCTCTCGGCATAGAAGCGATCAATCGCTACGAGACCTACATCATCAACCTGTCATCGCAAGCACTCGAGATGCTCGAGCGTGTCGACGAGGACAATGTGTTCGTCCACCTGGACACCTATCACATGAACGTAGAGGAGAAGGGCTTCTTCGAGCCGATCGTCGCCGCGGGCGAAAAGCTCGGATACGTCCACCTGTCCGAGTCCGACCGCGGCACTCCAGGCACCGGGAACGTCCACTGGGACGACGTCTTCCGTGCGCTTGGCGAGATACATTTTCGCGGCCCCTTGGTGATGGAATCGTTCGTGGCGGTCAACGAGGACATCAAAGGAGCAACCGCCATCTGGAGGGATGTGGTCGGGGACCCCGAACTGCTGATCCAGGATGGGTTGACATTCCTGCGCAAAAGGGCCATACAACACGGGCTCGTTGACGCCTGAAAGGGAACACGTCGTGGCGGAAGGTGCTCGTGTCTGGTTTATCCCCGATGGTTACATTCCGGAGCGCAGCACTGGCAGCTTGGAGAGCCACGAGGCGATCTGTGTGCTGAACGCGACGACGGCACCGGCGGCCCTCTCGATCACCTTCTACTTCGAGGATAGGCCTCCCATCAGAGACATCACGGTCACTGTGGAAGCCGAGCGCACACGGCACATCCGGACCGACATCTCAAAGGACTTGGGAGGGGCCGCGGTCCCCAAGGGAACACCTTATGCAGTAAGAGTTGCCAGCGATGTTCCAATCTGCGTGCAGCACTCGCGCCTCGACTCCTCACAAGACGGCCTCGCCCTGATGACTTCGATGGCCTTTCCCCTCATAGGATAGATGCACGGCGCGCCGTCGTTCCTGGCGTTCGATCTCGGGGCCGAGAGTGGACGCGCTCTGCTCGGAAGCCTCGAGAATGAACGTTTAGGTCTCAAAGAGGTCCACAGGTTCCCGAACGTGCCCGTTCGCGTCAAGGACGGTCTGCACTGGGATGTCCTTCGCATATGGCACGAGATAAGGGAGGGCCTGGCCAGGGGAGTCGAGGAAAGCGCCGGAGGAATTGAGAGCGCCGGTGTCGACTCCTGGGGTGTGGACTTCGGGCTTCTGGACCACCAGGGGGCTCTGGTGTCCAACCCCTACCACCATCGCGACGCCCGGACGCGCGGGATGTTGGAGCGAGCCTGCAAGCTCGTCTCGAAAGAGCGCATATACGAAACCACCGGCATCCAGTTCATGCCCATCAATACACTCGATCAGTTGATGGCTATGCAGGGTTCGCCCTTGCTCGAGATCGCCGACACCATCCTGCTGATTCCAGATCTGATGGGCTACTGGCTCACGGGCGAGATCGCCGGCGAGCTGTCAATTGCCACCACAACCCAGCTCTTCGACGTTCGCGCCAGGGATTGGGCGCGATCCTTGATTGACGACTTGGGGCTGCCAGTTCATATCTTCCCCGGCGTCACCACCCCAGGGTCGGAGCTAGGCTCGCTCCTGCCCGAGTTGAGCAAAGAAGCGGGCCTGCGATCAACGATTTCGGTTACCTCTGTGGCCTCTCACGACACGGCGTGCGCAGTCGCTGCGGTTCCTGCAGATCAGAACAATTTCGCCTACATCTCGAGCGGCACCTGGTCGTTGGTCGGCGTAGAGGTGAAGCAGCCGATAATCACGGAGCTGGCGATGCGATCCAATTTCACGAATGAGGGAGGATTCGAAGACACCATCCGCTTTCTCAAGAACGTGATGGGGTTGTGGTTGCTGCAGGAATCCCGCAGAACCTGGGCGCAAAAAGGGGCCCGATACACCTACGACGAGCTCGTGGAGCTCGCAACAGAGGCCCCTGCTTTCGGCCCCCTGGTGGATCCGGACGACGAAGAGTTCCTCGCTCCAGGTGACATGCCTGCGCGGCTCGCCGCCTTCTGCCGCGGGACCCATCAGGAACCCGCCGAGGAGCCCGGCGCCGTGGTCAGGTGCGTGCTCGAGAGCCTCGCCTTGAAATACCGCTGGGTCATTGACCACGTCGAGGAGGTCACGGGCAGGGACATCGAGGTAATCCACGTGGTGGGAGGCGGATCCCGCAACGAACTGCTGTGCTCACTAACAGCGGACGCAACGCGCCGTCCGGTGCGCGCCGGGCCGGCCGAGGCCACCGCACTCGGGAACGTAATGATCCAAGCCCACGCGCGCGGCCATTTGGCTTCGCTCGCCGACATGAGAGAGGTGGTCCGTCGATCGGTCGAAGTGCGGACCTATGAGCCGAGCGACGAACAAGATCGATGGGCTTACGCCTACGAAAGGTTCTGCTCCATCCTGGATGACTAGGCGCACGCCGTGGATGGGTCCGCTATCATGCGATCATCGAAGCGCATAGGGGGGAGCATCTGGGTGTTCAGGACGGGGCCTACCCGTCCGCTTCCCCCGCTGCTCGCGATATAAGCTCCAGCGACGCGCCGGGCGACCCGGTCATTCGAGTAATGGGCCTGACGAAACGGTTTGGCGGCGTGACGGCCATAGACGGAGTCGATTTCGACCTTCTTCCCGGCGAGGTCCATGCGCTCGTCGGAGAAAACGGCGCCGGCAAGAGCACGCTGATGAAAATCGTACACGGGCTTTACGCGCCGGACGAGGGGCGACTGGAGGTCGAAGGACGGCAGGTGACGTTCGTCTCCTCGCGCGATGCGGAAGCCGCCGGAGTCGCGATGATCCCTCAGGAACTCGACCTGTTCCCAGAGCTCTCCGTTGCCGAAAATCTGTACGTAGGGAGACATCGTCCCCGCTCATGGTGGGGAGGCCTCGACTGGACCGCGATGCGGACCGAAGCCCGGAGGCAGTTCGAAACTCTAGGAATCGACATCGATGTCACCCTCCCGGCGCGCCTCCTGTCCACGGCGAATCGACAGATCGTGCTGATAGCGCGAGCGTTGATGGGCGACGCCAGGGCAGTGATTATGGACGAGCCAACCTCATCTTTGACCGAGCGCGAAGTGCAACGCCTTTTCGAGGTGATCAAAGATCTTACCGAAAGGGGCGTCGGCGTTGTCTACGTGTCTCATCGCCTCGACGAAGTCTTCACCATCGCCGACCGGATCTCCGTCCTGCGCGATGGCCTCCACATCAAAACCGCCCCTGTTTCAGAACTGGATTCCGAAGAGCTCGTGCGACTCATGGTGGGGCGGGCGTTGAGCGAGCTCTTCGTGAGAAACCCGCATCAGCACGGCAGCATCGCATTGGAGTTGAAGGGCTTGAGCCGGTCCTCCGAGTTCACTGACATCGATCTCACCATTCACCGAGGTGAGGTTGTTGGGCTTGCCGGCCTCATCGGTGCGGGCCGCACGGAACTGGCACAGGCCGTCTTCGGAATCCGGCCGGTTGAGAGCGGGGAGATCTATATCGATGGCGAAAGGGTGAGTTTCCACTCGCCACAGGAGGCAATGAACAGAGGTGTCGTCTATGTCCCCGAGGAGCGCCAGTCGCAGGGGCTCATCTTGCCCTTCCCTATCTACGCCAATATCACTCTGAGCATTCTGCAGAAGATAGCGCGCGCCGGCTTCCTCAACTACGACCGTGAGCGCAAGACGACGGATCGCTTCGCAGATGCGTTATCCATCCGGGGTGCCGACGTGTCCGAACCGATAAGCAGGCTTTCCGGAGGCAACCAGCAGAAGGCCATGATCGCCAAGTCGCTTGCGTGCGAGCCGTCGATCCTGCTCCTGGATGAACCGACCAGAGGGGTCGACGTCGGCGCGAAGTCCGAGATCTACCGGCTCATCGATCAGCTCGGACAGGACGGAAAGGCCATCCTGCTCATCTCGTCAGAGCTCGAGGAGGTCCTGTCGATGGCCGACCGTGTGGTGGTCATGCGAGAGGGTCGCATCACGGCGGAGTTCGATCGCGACGAGGCAACTCAGGAACGGGTTATGGCGGCTGCAGCAGGCGTCGAGGAAAAAGCTGGCGCGGCGGAGTTATGAGAACCGAGCTGGTGCGGTGAGCAAAGCGGCAGCTATGCCCAGGAGCGAAACAGGGCGCATGCCGGCGGGCGTGAGAACATTGCTGCTCCGCCCCGAGGCACCCGCCCTGATTTTCCTGGTCCTGCTCGCCATCGTCTTGGCCTTCTCCGCAGAGGGATTCCTCGACCCCGCCAATCTCGAGGACAACATCGCCCGCGTCGTGGTCTTGGGAGTGATCGCACTAGGGGTCAACCAAGTGGTGCTGAGCGGAGAGATCGACATCTCGGTCGGTTCTATGCTGGGACTCTGTGCGTTTGCCGTCGGGGCCGTGGGAGAGAGTCAAGGTGGACTGATACTTCCCCTGCTGGCAGGCATCGGAACAGGCGTTGTAGCAGGCAGCGTCAACGGAGCGCTGGTGACACTCGGCCGCATCCCCTCGATCATCGTGACCCTCGGAATGCTGTACGCCCTGCGAGGCATGATCCTCGTCATAACCGGGGGCAGGTGGATCACCAACATCCCGAGCGACACAAGAGCATTGGGCCTGCAGTCGGTTGCGGGAGTGAGTGTCCCAGTCATCATCCTTGTAGTTCTCCTGGTGGTCGTGGAGCTGATCAGCCGCAACTCCACGTGGGGACGTAACGTATTCGCAGTCGGTGGAAACCGGCGGGCCGCACGCTTCGCAGGGCTCTCCGCCGGCAGAACCCGTTTTCTTGCCTTCGTGCTGGTCGGAGTGCTCACTGGAATTGCCGCAGCAATCTACGTGGGGCGCGCCGGGGGGGTTCAGACGAATGCCGGGCAGGGTCTGGAGCTTCAGGTAGTTGCAGCAGTGGTAGTGGGAGGAACCAGCATCTCGGGGGGTCGCGGGTCGTCCGTCGCAGCGATCACGGGGGCCGTCTTGATCGGCGTGATACTGAACGGCTTGGTCCTCCTCGACGTCCCGGCGGAGTGGCAGAGCGCCATGCTCGGCGCACTCATCCTGCTGGCCATCTCCACCGATGCGCTTCGCCGTCGGCTCCTGCGAGAGCAACCATCGTGATCTCTGCCGCCGTCCCCCGCCGCTTGAAATTGTCGAGAGAGCTGGTGCTGCTCGCCATACTGGTAGCGCTGGTTATAGCTCTGTCCCTGATGTCGCCGGTCTTTCTGACGATCAGCAACTTCCTCAACACGTCGCGCTTCTTCGTCGAGATCGGGCTCGTTGCGCTCGGCATGACGCTGATCATCATTACGGGAGGAATCGACCTGTCTGTTGGAGCGGGGCTTGGGCTGGTGTCAGTGGCACTGGGATTCACCTTCAAAGCGGGATTGCCACTTCCACTGGCCCTGTTCCTTGGGGTCGGGGTTGGCCTCGCGGGCGGCTACTTCAACAGTCTCTTCATCACCAAGCTGGATCTCCATCCCCTGGTTGTAACTCTGGGGACGCTTGCGCTCTATCGAGGGTTGGCTTTGGGGTTATCCAGAGCCGATGCAGTCTCCAACTTCCCTGGTTGGTTCGCGTACTTCGGCCAATTCTACCTAGGGGCGGTTCCGGGACAGCTCATCGTCTTCATTGTGGCCGTCGCGATCGTGTGGGTTCTCCTGGCGCGTACGCGCTATGGACGCTACGTCTATGCGATCGGCAACAACGAGCAGGCGGCGCACTTTTCCGGCGTGCCGGTCGCCAGAGTTAAGACCGCTCTTTATGTCGGGACGGGCCTGCTCGTTGCGCTCGCGGCAATCATCTACACGTCGCGGGTTTCAACCGCACGGGCCGATTCCGGTACCGGCCTCGAGCTCGATGTGATCTCGGCTGTGGTGCTCGGAGGCGCCAGCATCTATGGTGGCTCGGGGACGATTGCGGGGACCGTGCTGGGAGTTGTGATCATCGCAACCCTCCGCAACGGTCTCACGCTCGCTGCCGTCGCCACCACGTATCAGGTTTTGATCCTTGGGTTGCTGCTGATCGTGGCAGTGTTCCTGAACGAGTTCTTTCGGAAGACAGAAGAGTGAAGGTCTAAGTGGAAAGGGGGACATCGATGTCGATGAAGCGGGGGTCTGTTCCGCTGCGCTGGATAGCAGTACCGGTTGTGGGGGTGATGCTTTTTGCCGCTTGTGGGGAGAGCGGTGTCGGCCAGGCGCCCGAGAGCGCTCAGGGAGGCGGGGGGGAGAGCAGGATCTGCATGATGCCAAAGCTCGTCGGAATCCCCTACTTCAACGCTTCTCAGAAGGGCGCCGAGGAAGCGGCCGAGGAGCTAGGCGTCGACCTGACCTACGACGGACCTACAGAAGCGAAGGCCGCACTGCAGGTGCAGATGATCGAGCAGTTCATACAACAGGGATGCCAGGCCATCACTGTTGCCGCCAACGACCCCAACGCGCTCGCTCCTGCGATGAAGAAGGCCATGGATGCCGACATCCGCACGGGCGCGTGGGACGCCGATGTCGCGCCGGACGCTCGTGAGGTGTTCGTGAACCAGGCGACCTTCCAAGCAATCGGGTACGCGCTGGTGGACATCATGGCGGAGCAGACCGGCGGCAAGGGCGAGTTCCTCGTGGTGACCGGCTCACTCACCGCTCCAAATCAGAACGCGTGGCTCAAGGAGATGAAGGAGCGGATGGCGGACAAGTATCCAGATATGCACGTCGCTTCGCTCGAGCCGGGCGAGGAGGATCTGCAGCTCGGGATCGACGTAACCACTGACTATCTGCGAGCGAATCCGGACACGGCAGGCGTCTTCGGAATCACAAGCGTTGCCTTGCCGGGCGCTGCCGAGGCAGTCGAGCAGCTGGGGCTCGACGGGAAGGTTGCGGTCACCGGCCTGAGCACTCCCAACGACAACAAGCAGTACATCGACGCAGGCGTGATCGAGAAATTCGTGCTGTGGAACCCGATCGATCTTGGCTACCTCGCGGTTCACGTCGCCAACGCCCAGATCGAGGGCAAGATGCCGGAGTCCGGGACTTTCGAAGCCGGCCGCCTCGGGAAAGTGAAGATGCTCGCACCCGATGAGGTACTTCTGGGCCCGCCGGTCATCTTCACGAAGCAGAATATCAACGACTACAACTTCTAGGTATCTTCGTTGCAAGAAACGGGCGGCAGCCGCTACGAGACTCTAGTGCGCTCCCTATCCGCTAACGGCGTCGATCTCGAGACCGTCGAGGCGCGCCTCAGGGCGCAGACGGTGGAGACGCCTTCGTGGGGTTACGGGAACTCCGGTACGCGGTTTGCGACGTTTCCGCGGCCCGGTGTCCCCCGCAACCCCTTCGAGAAGCTCGAGGACGCGGCGCAGGTGCACAAGCACACAGGGATCTGCCCTTCGGTGGCCATACACATTCCCTGGGACGAAGTCGGCGACTACGACAAGCTGCAGGAGCACGCGCATTCACTGGGCCTGCGAATCGGGGCCGTAAACCCGAACCTGTTCCAGGACCCGGACTACAAGCTCGGCAGCGTGTGCCATCCCGATCCGCGCGTGCGGCGCAAAGCGATAGATCACCTGGTCGAGTGCGTTGGTATCGGGCGGCGGGTCGACTCGAGCCTCTTATCGCTGTGGTTCGCTGACGGGACCAACTACGCCGGGCAGGATTCATTCGTGCAACGTCGCCAGCGAATGATCGAATGCCTCTCGGAGGTCTACGAGTCCATGCCCCGCACGATGGAGATGCTCGTCGAGTATAAGCTCTATGAGCCTGCCTTCTACCATACCGACCTTGCCGACTGGGGCACGGCTATGCTGGTCTGCCAGAGGCTCGGCCACCGGGCCAAGGTGCTCGTCGACCTCGGCCACCACGCCCAGGGGGTGAACGTGGAACACATCGTGGCCACGCTGCTCGATGAGGGCAGGCTCGGCGGATTCCACTTCAACAACCGCAAGTATGGAGATGACGATCTCATCGTGGGCTCGATAGAGCCCTTCGAGTTGTTCCTGATCTACGTCCAGCTTGCGGAAGGGGAACCAGGAAGAAAGCATTCCATCGCATACATGATCGATCAATCGCACAACATAGAGCCCAAGATAGAGGCGATGCTTCTAAGCGTCTGCAACCTTCAGGAGTCATACGCCAAGGCGTTGCTGGTGAACCGTGAGGCGTTGCAGGCGGCGCAGCTCTCAGGAGATGTGCTGGGGGCGCATCGCATAGTGATGGAGGCATACTCGACCGATGTTCGGCCGCTGTGTGCCAAGGTCCGCGAAGATCTCGGAGCCTCAGCAGATCCCATCTCGGCCTTCTGCGACGGCGACTACTCCAAGCAGGTAATGGAGGTGCGCCGAGACGGTGCACAGGCGGCCTGGCAATGAGCGAGACCTGGGTGGAAAGGCTTGCCGACAATAAGCAGAATCTGTGGGACCGGAGGAAGGCAGAGACGCTTTCGCCGCTCGGCGCGCTGGCCTATCGCTCCAACCTTCTTGGGAGCGATAGAGCGATATCGAACTACGGTGGCGGCAATACATCGGCAAAAGTGACCGACACCGATCATGTTGGCCGTGAGATCGATGTTATGTGGGTCAAGGGATCGGGAAGCGATCTCGCCGACATCACCGAGGAAGGCTTCACAGGTCTCCGGCTGGAGGAGATTCGTCCCCTCATGGAGCGCGACGAGATGAACGACGGGGACATGGTCACGTACTTGAGCCGTTGCCAGCTCTGGCCGTCGATGCCGCGTCCTTCGATCGAGACGCTTCTTCACTCCTTCATCCCCTACAACCATGTCGACCACACTCACTCCGACGCCACCAATATGATTTGCTGCGCCAAGAACGGTGAGCAGCTCGCTAAGGAATGCTGGGGAGACGAAGTAATCTGGATCCCGTACACGAGACCCGGCTTCACCCTGTCGAAGTGGGTCGCCGAGGGCGTGCGGTCCAACCCCGAGGCGACGGTCGTCCTCCTCGCGAAGCACGGCATCGTCACATGGGGGGACACGGGCGAGCAGTCTTATTCGAGGGTCATCGAGGCTATCAACCGGGCCGCCGTTTTCGTGGGGCAAAGGGGAGGTAGAAACGCTGCCTTCGGCGGACAGAAAGTAGCGCCTCTCGCAAAGAGTGTGCGCGCCGACCTGCTCGCCTCGGTGCTGTCTTCTTTTCGCGGCGCGACCTCGCAAGAGGCGCCGAAGATCGTCAGGCCGGACGACTCCGAGGAGATCATGGTTTTCGTGTGCGCCCGGCAGTCCCGAGAGTTATCGCAGGTGGGCGCCGCCTGCCCCGACCACCTCATCCGAACGAAGGTGTATCCACTGTGGATCGACTTCGATCCCTCGACCGAGGGTGAGGCGGAGTTGCGAACGAAGCTCCTTGAAGGCATCGATATGTACCGGGAGCAGTACATGGCCTACTTCGACCGACATAGCTCTGCGGGCGAGGGAATGTTCGACCCCAATCCGCGTGTGGTGTTGATTCCAGGTGTGGGAATGCTCGCCGCAGGTGAGAATCACGATGAAGCAACCTTGGCCCGCGATTTCTACCACCGCGCCGTGGCGGTCATCCGGGGCGCCTCGTGCATAGACAAGTACGTCTCGCTCACCGAGGCCGAGTCGTTCGCCATCGAGTACTGGCCTCTCGAGCTCTACAAGCTCTCGATGCGCCCGGCCCCCAAAGAGCTGGCCGGGCGCGTTGCGCTCGTTACCGGAGGAGCGGGCGGCATTGGTAGCGCCGCGTGCCGCAAGCTGGCCCAGGCGGGGGCGTGCCTGGTCGTTGCGGACCTCAATCGGGCGGGGGCGGCCGAGGTTGCAGACGAGCTCAATGGGCCCGCCGAGGCCGTAGGTATGGACGTGACCAAAGAAGAGGACGTCGCCGCAACTTTTCGGGCGGCGACAGCAGCCTACGGCGGAGTCGACATCGTGGTCTCCAATGCCGGACTCGCCTCGAGTGCTCCCATAGACGAGACGAGCGCTGAGCTGTGGGATCAGAATCACGCGGTCCTGGCGAAAGGCTACTTCCTCGTCGCTCGCGAGGCCTTCCGCTTGCTCAAGCAGCAGGCCAGTGGCGGGAGCATTGTGTTCGTAGCGTCCAAGAACGGGATGGCTCCGGGAAAGAACGCGTCGGCCTACTCATCGGCCAAGGCTGCGGAGTTGCATCTTGCGCGCTGTCTCGCCGAAGAGGGCGGACCTCATCGCATCCGGGTCAACTCGGTGAATCCCGACGCTGTTTTGCAAGGCTCGAGAATTTGGAGCTCGGAGTGGCGCGCCGAGCGCGCCGAAACCTACGGCATAACCGCCGAGGAGCTCGAGGAGTACTACCGGCAACGGAACACCCTGAAGGTCAGCATCTATCCCGAGGACATCGCCGAAGCCATCCTGTTCCTTGCATCGCCGCGCCGGTCATCCAAGAGCACCGGCAACGTGATCAATGTCGATGGCGGGGTCGCCGCCTCATATCCGCGCTAATGAGTGAGCTTCTTCTCGGAGTCGATATAGGCACGGGCAGCACCAAGGGGGTTTTGGCGCGTCCCGACGGCGAGGTGATCACATCAGCCGAGCGAGCCCACGAGACCTCCTATCCGCGCCCCGGATGGGTGGAGCACGACGCCGAGGAGGTGTGGTGGGCCGATTTCCTGGTCATTTGTAAGGAGCTATTCTCGCACGCCGACGCAAGTGAGGTGGCCGGAGTATGCATCAGTGGTCTGGGGCCTTGCCTTCTGGCCGCCGACGCAGAGGGACGGCCACTCCGTCCAGCGATCCTTTACGGAGTGGACACCCGGGCAACCCAGGAGATCGACGAGCTCACCCGGCGCTACGGCGCCGAACAGATCCTGGAGCGTTGCGGTTCTCCACTCACCAGCCAGGCCGTCGGACCCAAGCTCGCGTGGCTGCGCCGGAATGAACCCGAGGTCTGGAGAGCGATGAGACAACTCCTCATGGCAAGCTCCTTTGTGGTGGAACGGCTCACGGGGGAGTATGTGCTCGACCATCACTCCGCCAGCCAATGCGACCCTATTTACGACATGAACGCGAATCGCTGGGCGGATGGGTGGGCCGAGGATATCGCCGGCGACCTCCCCCTGCCTCGTTTGTTGTGGCCAAGTGACGTGGCGGGAGAAGTGACTGCGCAAGCCGCTGAGATCACGGGTATCCCGGCCAGAACACAGGTCTCTGCGGGCACGATCGACGCGTGGGCGGAATCTGCAAGCGTTGGTGTAAGCGATCCCGGTGACGTGATGCTTATGTACGGGACCACGATGTTCATCATCGAGGTCGTTGGTCAACCTCTGTCGCACCCGAAGCTTTGGGGCACCGTCGGTCTATGGCCCGGCACGCGCAATCTCGCTGCCGGGATGGTTGCGTCCGGCGCGTTGACCGAATGGCTCAGGCGCATAGCCGGAAACAAGCCGTACGAGGAGCTCGTTAGAGAGGCGAGCCAGGTGCGGGCCGGTTCGGATGGACTCGTGGTCCTTCCCTACTTCGCAGGGGAACGAACCCCGCTATTCGACACAGAGGCGCGCGGTGTCATCTGCGGTCTGACCTTGAGTCACGGCCGGGGTCACCTGTACCGGGCACTTCTCGAGGCAACCGCATACGGGGTGCGGCATAATTTCGAGGCGATGCGGGAGGCGGGGGGACGCGGGCAAAGGCTCATAGCGGTAGGCGGTGGAACCAAAGGGGGACTGTGGACGCAGATCGTGTCGGACGTCACCGGACGGGTTCAGGAGCTGCCGAAAGAGACGATCGGTGCGAGCTACGGCGACGCCCTTCTTGCGGCGATAGGTAGCGGCCTGATTGAATCCGGAAGAACCTGGACCGAAATCGTATCGAAGGTCGAGCCTAAGCCGGGAGCCGACGAAGCGTACGGTCCCTTGTACGAGATATATAGGGATCTCTACAGCGCAACGCTTGATCAAGCTCATTCCCTGGCCCGCTTCCAAACCGCTTGAGTGCCTACCCCAACACAAGATGCAAGGAGCAGGAGTCGCTCGATGGTTGCTCGGTCAAGCGATCCCTCCTTCGGAGGGCTCTCCCATCGCCCGGCTGAGGTTTGAGCACGTTTCCCGCTCGATCCATGTGACCCACCGGCACCAGGGCATGGAATTGCATTTTCAGGGTGAGCGATGCGTCCGTTGGGCTTCCGCCACCTGAGCCCATGTGACGTGGCGGTCCTCCGCCCCGGGCAAGATGGAATAGCCGCAGGTATGCGCTGAATGTTTCCGCGACGAAGCGCTCGACGGGGAGATCTCTGAGCAGCGAGCGCTCGAGACCGGCCGCTCCGCCGACCGTCATGGATGCACCCGGCAAGGTCCGGTTGAGATCTCTTATGCAGCACGCCCGCTGGTAGTCGGGTTCGAACGTCAGTCTGACTCGGCCGGCCCCAGCGCATAGTTGATCACCTGGTCGAACGTCATCTCGGCCCCCTCACTCCAGTGAAGTCCAAATGCTGCCTCTCCCAACGCAGCCTTGGCGTGGACCAGCCACCGTTCCAGGTGCTCGTGGTCGAGGGGGCCGAGCGGGATCCCGAGCGAGCGTCGCAGAGAGTCCGCGGCCCCCGTTATTCGTGCTGCGCGGATGGGCTGTCCCTCGGCCGCGTCGACGCACGCGGTAGCTTCCAGACCTTCGGCTGCACCGTCGAGATCGCCGAGCTTGACGAAACTCCAGGTGCCCTCACCAATCCTGCGCCGCGCGGCTACCGTGTCTCCTTGTTGGAGGTTTACAAAGCCCAGGTTGTTGGATGTGCAGGCCATCCCCCAGTCGTCGCCCTTGGCGCGATCGAGCCTCATAACCTCCTCGAGCAGTTCCTCGGCCCGGTCGGCCTCCCCCCTGTCGAGGTAGAGGATGCCCAGATTGCTCAAGCTCGCAGAGAGCGCCGGGTCGCCGATCTCCCGCCGGATGGCCGCACCTGCCGAGTACAGCTTTTCGGCAGAATCAGAGTCACGCAGGGAACGGGTGACGACTCCAAGGCTGTTGAGGGCCGCAGCTTCTCCCCTGCGGTCGCCGCTCTTCTGAAAGTAGCCGAGTGCCTCTTGGAGCACCTCGCCTGCCCGATTGAGTCTCTTCTGCTGGTCCATCAACGCGCCGAGAAGTCTCAGTGCATCGGCCCGCAGCTTGTCCGGCGCATCGACCGCCTTGGACAACGCCCGCTCGAGCCACCCGGCGCCTTCCACCGCCCCACTGTGTTTGTACCAGTACCCTCCCAGGGCCGAAGCGAGCCGCAGACCAAGGGTTGAAGAGGCCTGATCCGGCTCGTCGGCCAGCCACCACTTGAGCGCGGCGCGCATGTTGTCCTGTTCCGCCTCCACCGCGCGTACTGCTGCCAACCGGTCGTCGTCGCCGCCTGCGACAGTTCTTTCGGCGAGGTTCAGGAAGTAGGAGGCGTGGCGCTCCCGCAGCTCCAGGCTCCCCGAATGAGCGTCAAGCAGTTCACGGGCGTATTCGCGGATCGTCTCGAGCATGCTGAATCTGACTTCGCCGTCGGCATCCTCACGTTGTCTGATCAGACTGTGATTGACAAGGGAGGTCAAGGTCTCGATGACGTCGGATTCACTTACGATGATTCTCTCGATCGCGTCGAGCGTCGCACCGCCTTCGAACACCGACAGATCGCGGAAGACCGCCCTCTCTTCTTTCGTCAGCAGGTCGTAGCTCCAGTCCACTGTCGCCCGAAGGGCACGATGTCTTGCCGGAGAATCCCGATCTCCGCCGGTGAGTAAAGAGAAGCGATCGTCGAGCCGTTTGAGAATGGCAGCGGTGGACAGCAGCTTGATGCGAGCTGCCGCCAACTCGATCGCTAGGGGCAGACCGTCCAGCAGTCTGCAGATCTCGGCCACCGCTGCTGCGTTCCTGTCGGTCAACTTGAAGGAGGGGAGCGCCTCTACCGCACGCTTCACGAAAAGCTGTGCCGCCTCCGAGCGCTCCACTGTCTCCCGTGAGCCCATCTCGGGGAGACCAAGCGGCGGCAGCGGGTACTCCTGCTCACCTCGGAGCGACAGGCACACCCTGCTTGTCACGAGGATGGTCAACCGTGGGCATGCGACGAGGAGGCCGGCCACGACCGTGGCCCCCTCGAGAACCTGTTCGAAGTTGTCCAGCAGCAACAGCATGTTCGTGCTCCCGAAGTGAGCGGCAAGGCCCTCTGTCGCCGGGCGATCGCTCTCGAGCGGGATCTGCAGCGTCCGGGCGATCTCGGGAGCCACCAGGCCGGCGCTCTGCACCGAGGACAGATCGACAAAGTACACGCCGTCGCCGAACTCATCCAGGAGGCCGGCCGCCACAGTCGCCGCCAAGCGCGTCTTACCCGTGCCCCCCGGACCGGTCACGGTGATCAGGCGGTTGTCATCGTCGAGTATGTACCGGCGCAGATCGTCCATCTCAGTGTGACGACCAACCAGCGCTCCCAGGTGACGGGGGACGTTGGACGGCGTCTGCGCCGAGCGCAAGGCGGGAAAGACCGCCGTCAAATCGGCTGCGTTCATCTGCCACAGGTGTTCCGGATGGTCGAGGTCCTTCAGCCGATGACTGCCCAGGTCTTCGAAGATGATGCCGCTGAGGGCCTTGCGATTGAGCAGAGCTTCGGTGGCCGAGGAGATCACGATCTGGCCTCCGTGGCCTGCGCTGCAGATTCGGGCAGCCCGATGCACATCGATGCCCACATAGTCATCATCGATGACCACGGGTTCACCAGTGTGGATACCCATGCGAACACGGACCGGCTCCCCTCCCGGCCAGGCGTGCCTCTGCAACGCCCGCTGGCCCTCGATCGCAGCCAGGACCGCTGCCTGCGCACTGGCGAACACAATGAAGAAGGCGTCTCCCTGGGTGCCGATCTCCCGGCCATCGAATTGTGCAATCGCGGTGCGCAGCAACTCCTGGTGAGCGCCAAGAGCGACGGCATAGCTGTCACCGAGCGACTGCAGCAAGCGCGTCGACCCCTCGATGTCGGTGAAGAGAAAAGTCACCGTGCCCTCGGGGAGCGCGGCCCGGGGTTTGGATGGGCGGGTTTCCGTCATCGCTTCATCACTCTACGGCCCCCAGGAGCCCTTTACACATGCCGACCAGCGCGGACCATGCCACCGGCGCCCGTCGCTGCATCGATAAGAGGTGGTGTGTCCGGGGCCCATGACAACTAAAAGCGCACCGCACCGGCCGAAGGCACCCGCCCCCGCGGCGACGAGGTAGTCGCCGCGGGGTAGTGCCTAGAGCCGGGTCGGTGCGCTTCTTCCCCTTGCTTGCGCGCCTTCGTGGCGCTGCGTTGGTCTATGTCAGAAGGCGGCCAGTCCGGACGCGCCGTCCGCTACCGGCAGGCCCCCGGTGACGACGCCCAGAGGCTCGAGGCTGCCGTTGTCCTCTATCCGGAAGGATGCGACCCCGCCGGTCCCCCTGAGAAGCAGGTAGAGGAAGTGGCTGTCCTCACTGAGCGCGAGGTCCACCGGCTGGCTGAGGACCCCCAGAGAGGCAGCGTTGCCGTCGATCAAGCGGACCTTCCCGGCGGCGCTGAAGCCGTAGGTGGAGATGGTGCCGCTGCCGAAGTTCGCCGTGAAGACATAACGTCCGTCATCGGTGATGACGACCCAGCAGGTGTCGGTCTGTCGATTGGGGACCGAGCCGCTGATCACCGACAACCCGCCGTCCGAAGTTAGCCGGTAGGAAGAAAGGGCGGATGCATCAGGCGCTGCATTGAAGGACTCGACGACGACGAGCTTGCCGTCATCCCGAAAAGCCAAGCTGAAGGGACGAAGGCCGTGGGAGGCAATCCGTCTCGGCGTTGCGCTCGTCAAACCGTTGCTTTGCACCCTGAACACGTCGATCGCGTCCTCCGGCTTCAGGAGCACGTTGGTCGTCTTCTGCGTTACAAGGAGCAAGCGTCCATCGGGACTGAATTGCACTTCGCCGGGTACTGCGATGGGCGAGCTCAGCAACCTGAACGAGCCCTGCAACGGCGCCAAAGTACCGTCCGATGCTCTCCTGAAGCCGGTGATGCCGTTGCCGGCCACGGAACCGTTTAGCATGTAGAGCAGGTTCTCGTGAATAGTCAGGCTGTTCGGCTGATCACCCGCGTACACTTTCTGCAGGAACGTGAGGCTGGTCCCGTTCACGGAAAAGACTGTGACATCGTCGCTGCCCGCGTTGACGGCGTAGAGAAAGCGGTGATCGTGGCTGAGCTCCAGCCCACTCTGCGTGTCGAGGTCCACCCCGATCCCGTTTCCACGGGTGGATACGCTGCCCACCCGGTCCAGGCTGCCGTTTGCCGCGCGTCTGTAGGAGATTATCCGGTTGTCGTCGGTCTCGTTTGTCATTGCGAACACCGCACCTTCGGATGATTCGGCCCGAGATGAGGCATCTCTGCCGTTACCGGCCTCTTGTGCCTGGCCGATCGAGATCATGCTTGCGAGCACGCCTAACGACAGGACGATCACAGCAAGTTTTCTTGGTCCACTTACCATCTATTCACTCCCTTTGAGTTTGATAATTCTTTCTCGAACTCTCCGCCCAAAATGAACAAGGGATGCCTCAACGGCATCCTTACCAATCGGAGTCGGAATCATGAGGTTCTCGTTCAGCGCCCGCCTGTGCATCCTCCTTGTTCGTCCGCCATCCGCTGTCGGTTGGTGTTGAACCTGCCAGCCTGAAGTGAGCTTTGCCAGAAGACAACTCTGCTTCATGTGAAGAGCGGGGGCCAGAGCCAATACAGGGGTAAGTGGTCTGTATTTTCTGGGCGGTTCTGCGCACGGCAGCGGCGCAACGGCCGCTATCGGAGGGGATGCTGCGGCGTGGCGAATGGTCTAAGGGTCGGAGTGAGGAGTGCTCCTCGGCTGAGCTTGGTGGTGGAAGGACACCACCCCCGCCTGGCCGGCGTTGTCCCGAGGTCCGTTGTTGGATGTTGTGGATGCCAATGCCGGAGACGGAGTTCGGCGCGCGCTGTACTCGGTCCACGCGGCAGCGAGCCGTTCGATGCCCATGCGCAAAGCCTGCGGCTCGATCACGAAGGGGATCCGGAGATGATCGTCATAGGCGTCTCGGACCGAGAAAGAGGAGCCGGGCAGGATCATTACCCCGTGACGCAGGGCCACCTGGGCGAACTGGCTCGCACCTTCATTAGGCAGCCTGACCCATAGAGACGTCCCCCCGCTCGGCGCTTCCCAGGTCCATTCGGGCAGCAGCTCGACGAGCAGGGAGGCGACGAGATCGAGACGTTCCCGAAGCTGATCCCGGCGCCACTGCGCCACCTCGTCGACGCGTGGGAGAAGTCGAGCCGCCAATAGTTGATCCACCAGAGGTGTACCGAGATCGAGCGTTCCCTTGACCTGTCCGAGCTGGAAGATCGACTGTGCCGGCCCCCGCACCCAGCCAACTCGGAGGCCGGTCCAGAAAAGGGCGCTCATGGAACCTATGGTGAGGACCCCGTCGTGCGGGTTCGTGGCCGCCAGATACTTGGGAGGCGGCGCGCCTCGAAGGGAGAGATCGGCCTGAACAGTGCTCTCGACCACCACAATGCCCTTGGTCTGCGCCAATGAGGTGATCTGGAGTCTTCGAGCCGCTGACAACACCGTTCCGGTGGGATTGTGAAAAGTGGGGTTGAGATAGATGAGCTTGACGGATTCTCGCGCAACAAGCTGTTCGAGCGTGTCGATCCGTACACCTTGTTCATCCATGGGAGCGGGCAGCACGCGGACGCCCGCTTTGCGTAAGACAGGCAGGGCGCCAGCGTAGGTAGGATCCTCCACCACTACACCATCGCCGGGCTGTAGCCATGCGGAGGCAATGAGGTCGAGACCCTGCTGCGCACCGGTCGTGACAATGATCTGGTCTTCGGAGGTTGGTATCCCGCGCTGCTCGAAGTCCTGCGCGATGGCCTCACGCACCAAGCTCAATCCCAGCGGAAAGTAGCCCTGCACTGATGTCAGTGCAGTCCAGTCATGGTCGGTCATGGATCGGAGCCCATCGAGAACCGGAGCTGCCGCAGAGAGCGCGACAGCCGAAAGGTCTATGATCCCGGAGGGCAGCCCCACAACCTCGTCGTCCGGGCTGATGCGGTGCACCCACGGGAACAACGCCGCGGTTGGCGGTAGCCCTCCCGCGCGTGACCGAGTGACGCTCACCCACGTGCCGCTTCCTTGGCGACTTGTGAGGAGACCCTCACCGCGCAGGACGTCGTATGCAGCCACCACAGTGGCGCGGCTTACGGCAAGGGCCTGAGCAAGCGATCGCTCGGACGGCACGCGCGCAACGGGCGTCAGATCTCCTCGCTCGATCGCATGCCGGAGCGCGCCGGCTAACTTCTTGTGCAGTGGACCATCACCCGCGGCCCACCCACTCAACATCAGGATGAGCCGTTTGGCGTTGACTTGACGCACGGCCTCTGCCCCGCCTTCCCCAACTAGGCCTTTTACAGATTTTACTTGGGGCAATGAGCAGGGAAGGGCTAAAAGATTACGATTCCATGAACCTCCGGCCTCGTCTTCCTACTCTTGCAAGAGCCGAGCAACCATCCCTTCGCCGGTCGTCATGGCCATGACTACCGACAATCATTCAAGTGCACGAAGCAACGCACGGAATTGTGTGGGCCGTTGCGCAGCGGATCTCTTGAGTTCAGTCGAGAGCGATGAACGTCAGGCTGGTGACCACCGAGAGCACTCCTTTGTGCCACAGGTCTGTGGCCAGCTCCTGTCCGCCCCACTTCCACGGAGCCGGAGCGACGCCGAGAGTTGCATAAAGCGCAGCGTCGCCTCCCCACACCAAGGGAAGGTGAAGCACCGACGCGGTAGTAGCGCTCAGGGAAGTGGCCCCCAACAATCCCCGCACCGCGCCCATCGTCACGCCATGGCTCCAATGCACGGCCCAGTTGAGCTTGGCAGCGTCGGCCTCGCTCTCGGGCTCCACACCGGTGACCTTGGCACCGACCTCGGCAGGAACCATGCTTGTCTGCCGCTTCGTGAAGCTCTGCTCGATCTTCTCAGAGAGCGTGAGCGCCGCCGTCCCCGCCACCCCAGCGACGATTCCGCGCCCGACCGCTCCGGCGATATTGCCCATGTGACATGCCTTCCCGCTAGATTGGAGATTTCTACTGAATGGTACACAGACTCCAACGTCTCGGGGCATGGACAGACCCTTGACTTGAACCTCGTCCCCACTCCAGTCGGCTGGAGTAGTCGAGAAAGCAACTTTTCGGTGCCTGAGTACGTTTGAAGACTCTGAGGACATCATCAGAATGGTCAACTACGGGATGGGGTCGATCTCATGAAGTTGAGCAGGATCGCGGTGGCAGTGTTTCTGGTCGCGGGACTTACAGCGATGGCAGCACCGGCACAGGCGGCGACCCAATACTGCTTCGGGAGGCGCGCCACCAAAGTCGGCACTAATGGACCGGATAGGCTGTTCGGCTCGCCCTACCGGACCGACGTGATCGTTGGCTTGGGCGGCAATGACTTCATCAGTGGGGGCAACGATTACCCCGAGAACGGTGATCCTCCCGACTACATCTGCGGCGGCCGAGGGCCGACGAGATGTACGGCGGGCCGGGTCCAGACCGCATGTCGGGCGGGTATGGCGCAGATGAGATCGAGGGAAGCTTTGGGTCCGACACCATGGATGGCGACGCCGGCGCCGATCACGTCTATGACATGGATGACGAGTATGAGGGGAGCAAAGACACGCTTCGAGGGTCTAGGGGAAACGATGTGCTGAGGAGTGATTCTGGCGGCGACATTTATTCGGGCGGATTCGGCAACGACCGAATCTCCGACGGCTGGTGCTTCGATCCAGGTCGACTCTACGGGGGGCCAGGGAACGACTACTTCGTGTCCTATTACAGTGCTCCCTACGGCGACGGTACTTGCTCCAAGGCTGATGCTGATCAGGTCTTTGGAGACAGCGGCACAGATACAGCAGATCTCGATCGTTTCGACGTCACCAAGATGGTCGAGAGGGTCACCCGTTACTAAAGAAAGAGAGCCACAACAAAGAAGAGGGAGCTACTTCACTTTTCTTTCTGGGAAATGTTCTGGCCGGTGTGAACACACGGAAGAGCCGGAACCCGACTTGGGCGGGAACCGCCTTGATCAACGGGCCGAGTGTTGCTCCTTCAAACCTATTCTGGAGAGCTAGTTGGGCTTGCCTCCGGTTTGGAATCCTCAGCTGTCCCTTCAGGGCCTGCACAGCCGGCGTCGTTCAAGTCGACAGATCCGTCCCCGTCGTTGTCCTGACCGTCGGAGCACTCAGTAGGTGGAG
>Ga0136613_10000149_pt1 | contig 26763 bp, 29 predicted proteins | sample AntDrymUQ2722106_2_FD_106649 | JGI IMG/M metagenome (GOLD analysis project Ga0136613, IMG submission 106649) | Polar desert sand microbial communities from Dry Valleys, Antarctica - metaG UQ272 (21.06) | ecosystem: Environmental > Terrestrial > Soil > Desert | place: Antarctica: Dry Valley... | reverse complement strand
CCGAGCACGAGCAACAGGTTTCCGACGACGCTCCCCGTGAGCGAGCCGCGCACGACCTCGAATAGGCCGTCCGAGACCGCGAAGAGCGCGATGATCAGCTCGGGCGCGTTCCCGAACGTCGCGTTGAGGAAGCCGCCGATGCCAGGACCCGTGTGCTCCGCGGCGTGCTCGGTCGCCTCGCCGATGAGCCAGGCGAGCGGAACCAGAGCGGCGGCCGAGAGGACGAACTCGAGCGTCTCGTCCAGGTCGAGCGTGTAGTGCAGGAGGATGACGAGCGGCGCCAGCGCCACCGACGTGAAGAGGATCCTGCGAACCACGGGCCGTACCCTATCCAGGCCTCGCCGATGGGCGGCGAACCGATCGCGGTGGCTGCGGGCACTGCCTGAAAACGCCTGAAATGTCAAGTCTTGCGGCGTGCGAGCTGGAGACCCACAATCCGGTTGTGGCAGCCCCTTCCACGGCACCGAACGAGCTTCCGCTCCGTCCCCAGGACGAGGTCGAGTGCCGCCGCTGCGAGGTGCACTGCGACAAGGTCGTCTACCCCGGTGCGTGCCTGGAACGGTCGTGTCCGTTCGTTTACGCGTACGAGGCTTGGGGGCACACCTACGTCGGCTGCATGCAGCGCGTCTACGGCGTCGAGATCGACCTCGACCTGCTGCGCGCGGCCGAGGCGCGACGCGATGGGTTCGGTGGCATCCGCGCCACCGGCTCGCCGCTGCCGATGTGCAAGGTCGAGGTCGCGACCTGCTACGAGAACCGAAGCGACGAGCTCGGCTGCCGGAATCCAGAGTTCTTCGAGGTACCGCGCGAGCGGCCGAGCTTCCGCGTCTTCGCCCAGATCACCCCCGGTTAGCCACCCTCCACGTAGGTGCGGAACCCCTCCGGCGTGCGCACGCCGTGATCGAGAACTGCGACGTAGATGCCGTAGCTGCTGTACCACGGACGCCCGAGGCACGCCTCCTTGATGCGCAGGATCGCGAGCCGCTTCTCGTCGGTCAGCCGCGGCGGCAGCGACTCGAGATGGACGAGGTCGAACTGCTGGCTGTCCTCGTGGATGAACCAGATGTCGAGTGTCCACTCGTCGCCGGCCACGCTCCGGTAGCGCGGGCGCCAGAGGATGCCGTCGGGATAGTCCGGGTCGATGTTCCAGCTGCCGGTGTCGTCGCGGAGCAGGAGCTCGCGGACGCGCGGATGCGACGCGAGTGCCGCGGCCGCACGGAAGATCGCGGACGTGTCGAGCGCGGGGCAGAGCACGGTCAGGTCGATGTCCCTGGCGACCATCAGCCCGAGCGCCACGCTACCGACCTGCACAGGGTGTCCAAACTCCCGGAGGCGCGGCAGCACGTCGAGGTCGGCAAGAACCGCTGCGGCTTCTCTCTGCAGCTGCCTCTGCTGCTCGAGCGCGCCCATTCGTGCTACCGGCGTCGCTTCCGTGTCCACCGTTTGTGCAGGTCGCGCAGCTTCTGCACCTCGGCCGCGTCCGGGCCGTGTCCTTCCGGGCCAGGCGTCTCCATCACTGCGGGAAGCGCCTGCGCCCGCGGGTCTGCGATGAAGGCGCCGAGCCGTTCGCCGAGCTCGCCCTCCAGCACGTTCGCATGGCGATCTCGGTTTGATCCGCGTGGGGCGGCCGCGTCGTTCACGTGCAGCGCGCGGAGCCGGTCGAGCCCGATGCGCGACTCGAACTCGTCGAGGCCGGCCGCGACCGCCGCAGGATCGCCAACGTCGACACCGGAGACGTAGAGGTGGCACGAGTCGAGGCAGACGCCGAGCCGCGGGTGACGGTCGAGCGCGTCCACGAGCGCCGCCAGCTCGTCGAGAGAGCGGCCGATCGTGCCGCCGGCGCCCGCCGAGTTCTCGATGAGCAGCCACGTCGTGTCGGAGCAGCCTTCGAGTACCTCGCGAACGACGGGGACGCAGCGCTCGAGACCGCTGTCGAAGCCGGCGCCGAGGTGCGAGCCGACGTGGAAGACGACTCCATCCGCGCCGATCGCGCACGCAGCAGCCAAGGTCGAATGCATGGTGTCGCGACTCTTGCGGTGGATTACCTCGTCTGCCGTCGCCAGGTTGCAGAGGTAGAGCGCATGGATGAGCACGCAGGCGATCCCGGATTCCTCGCGGCGAGCCCGGAAGCGAGCGAGATCGTCCGGTGCGTGCTCGGGAAAACGCCAAGCCCGCGGGCTCTGGGCGAAGAGCTGCACGGCGTCGGCGCCGATCTCGATCGCCTGCTCGAGCGCTCGCTTGATCCCGCCACCGCAGTGGGCGCCGAAGAGCACCCCGATACGCTAGCGGCATGAGCGACTCGGCCGTTCGCGTGCGCATGGCCCCGAGCCCGACAGGCTTCCTCCACATCGGCGGCGTCCGCACGTTCCTCTTCAACTGGCTCTTCGCGCGCGGATCCGGCGGGGACTGCCTGCTGCGGATCGAGAACACCGACACGGGCCGGGAGGTCGCCGAGTCGGTCGACCAGATCCAGAGCTCGCTGCGCTGGCTCGGGATCGACTGGGATGGGGACGTCACCTTCCAGCTCGATCGAATCGAGCGCTGTCAGGCAGAGGCTCGACGGCTCGTCGAGGAGGGAAGGGCGTACGTGGACGACGGCGCGATCCGCTTCCGGATGCCCGAGGAAGGCGTCACAGGCTGGGAGGATGCCGTCAAGGGACGGATCGAGTTCCCCAATGAGCAGCTCGAAGACGTTGTGCTCGTCCGCTCCGATGGTCGTCCTACGTACAACTTCGCCTCACCGGTGGAGGACTGGCTCGACCGCATCACCCACGTGATCCGCGGCGACGACCATGTCTCGAACACGCCGAAGCAGATCTTGATCCTGGAGGCTCTTGGATCGGAGATCCCGATCTACGCTCATGTGCCGAACGTGTTCGGCGAGGACAGCAAGAAACTCTCGAAGCGGCACGGAGCGGTCTCCGTGGACGAGTTCCGCGCCGCCGGCTACATCGCTCCGGCGCTGATGAACTTCCTCGCGCTGCTGGGCTGGGCACCGGACGGCGAGACGACGATCATGGGCCGCGATGAGCTGATCGAGCGGTTCTCGCTCGAGCGCGTCGGTTCGAGCCCGGCTACGTTCGACTACGCGAAGCTCGACTGGATGAACGGGGTCTATCTGCGCGGGCTCGAGCCGGAGGCGTATAGCGAGCGGCTGCTCACCTTCCTCCGCCAGGAGGGCTACGACTGGTCGGAACCCCTCGTCCGCTCGGCGGCGCCGCTCGTCCAGGAGAAGATCGCGCGCCTGGGGGAGTTCCCCGCGTTCGCCGGCTTTCTGTTCGGCGACATCGAGCCAGACCCATCGCTGCTGCAACGCGACGTGCTCGAGGCGGCTGCCGAGGAGCTCGCAACGGTCGAGCCCTTCGACACCGGCCCGATCGAGGCAGCCTTGAAGGCGCTGTGCGAGCGGCTGGGCCTGAAGCCCCGGCAGGCGTTTCAACCGATCCGGGTCGCTGTCACCGGCTCGAAGATCTCGCCGGGCCTGTACGAGAGCCTGGCGCTCCTGGGTCGTGACGAGTCGCTCGAGCGACTCAGGCGGGGGGCTGCTGCCGCAGCTCCCTAGGGAGGTCTTTTGGCGCCGCGAGCGGGTTCAGCGCCCGCTGGAACTCGAGCCAGGCGCGGCGGCGGAAGCTCGACGAGGGAGCGGGGAGGTCGAGTCGGATGCCGGAGAAGGCTCGGATGCGGTCGTGCTCGTGAGAATGCGTGTGCGTCACCTGTAGAGGGAACGAACGAGCGCGCGCGGGCGTTACGGGCGGTTCGAGCCGGCAGCGCTGATCGTGACGAGCACGAGCCCTGCGGCCCACACCGGCCAGAGGGAGACGAGCGCCCCGGCGAGAACGCCGAGGACGCCAAGGACGAGCACGAACACGGGGAGCACCGCGCCCCGACCCGCCGGCTGAGGTAGCGCCGCCGGCCTCATTGCACCGAGGCGCTGAAGCGCGAGCCGGACGCCGAACAACGCTCCACGCCATTCCCACACGAAGGCCTCGGCTGCGGCCGGGCCTGCGTCCTCCACGATCTCCGTGACCTGCGCGGTCTCCTCACGTGCGATTGCGAGGGCGATCTGCAGCTCCTCGTGTGCCTCCTCGAGGCCGGCGAGCGGCTCGATCCCGAGTGCGCGCTCCGCGGCGATGTGCAAGGCGTATTGAAGGTGCGGGAGCTCCTCCTCCAGCTCGTCGTGCGCGCCGGGATCCGCGGCCAGGAGCTCGAGCGCGCGGAGCGTGGGCACGAGCTCGCAACGCAAGTGCTCGAGCGCGCTCTCGTACCCCACCGTGGCTTCCGATCGAATGAGCGGGTTCAAGGAACCGAGTCTAGAGCGTCGAAGGCTCATTTACGATGCGCGAGCTCATGGATGCGCCGCCGAGATCGGTGCTCGTCGTCGACGACGAGCCGTCGATGCGCTTCCTCTGCCGCGTGAACCTCGAGCTCGAGGGTCACGGCGTGCACGAGGCGGCCACCGTCGCCGACGCGCGGGAGCGGCTCAGCGAGGGCGGCGTCGATGTCGTCCTCCTCGACATGCACATCGGCACGGAGAGCGGCCTCGACCTCCTGGACCACATCGAGGCGCTCGAGCTTCCCGTCCGGGTCGTGGTGCTGTCGGGCACGAGCGAGATCACCCCGCAGGTGCGTGCGCGCGTGCACGGCGTGCTGGGAAAGCCGTTCGCACTGGAAGACCTTGCGGCTGCCGTGTGCGATCAGCGCTCGGGTAGTCTCAACGGCCGTTGAGCGCTTCACACAGAACGACACGCACCCCGGCGGAGTTCGAGGAGCGCCTCGCACGCTTTCTGTTCGAGCGGTCCGAGGAGAGCAGGGCCGTTCGTGTTGGCGAGAAGGAGACGTCCGAGCAGGCGGCGATCGTCGAGCGCTACCGGGATCTCTTCACCCGCGAGCAGCTCGAGGGCCTGCGTGTCGCGGAGGCGTCGGCAGCGCTCGACGAGCGGGAGCTCCTGCTGCGCCTGCGCCTGACGTGCGAAGGGGGAATCGTCGCGGCGGAGGTCGCCGCGTGCGAGGACGAGCTCGAGAACCGGATTCTCGCGGCGCGGGTCGGTTGGCGGGGCGAGGAACTGCCGCTCCGGGCGGCCCAGGCGAGACTCGCCGTCCTGCCGGCCTACGCCGATCGCGACGAGCTCGGAGACCTCTACAACGCCGAGAACGTGAGCTTCAACGACGATCGGCGAGAGCTTTTACGCACGTCCGAGGAGCTCGCGAGCGAGCTGTCGGGGGTGGCCGACCCGGTCGAGCGGAACGCTGCGGAGAAGGGCATCTCGCTGCACGACCTCGAGCGCGTGCTGGACGCGACGAGTCGCGCGTCGACCTCCGCGTACAACACGTTGCGCGAGCGCTGGTTCGAGCGGCTGCTCGGCCCAGAGCGCGCGGCGGTGCCGAGCTCGAACCACACGAGCTACCTGCGCCGCCTGTCGCCTCTCGAGGAGGTCTACACGAAGGAGCGGAGCGTGCCTGTCTGCGTCGCGACGCTCCGACAGCTCGGCTTCGACATCGAGAACATCCACGGAATCCGGCTCGACCTGGACGACCGTCCGCAGAAGTCGCCGCGCGCGTGCGTGATCGCGTCCGACCCGCCCGGCGTGGTTCACCTGATCACCCGTGCCCAGGGCGGACTGCACGACTACCAAGCTTTCCTGCACGAGGCGGGCCATGCGCTCCACTACGCCGGCTGCGACGCGAGTCTCCCGTACACGTTCCGCCGGATCTCCCGGGACCATGCGCTGACCGAGATCTACTCCTACATCGTCGAGGCGATCAGCCGGGAGCCCGCCTGGCACGCGGAGCACTTCGGCCTCAGCGACGAGCAGGCAGCAGAGAACGCGCAGGCCACCGTCTTTCTCGAAGCGCTTCTCTTCCGGCGGTACACCGCGAAGCTCCAGTTCGAGCTCGACTTCTGGGGCCGATTCGCCGACGACGGCGGCACGTTCGATGGATACGAGGAACGGCTGACGGCCGCAACGGGTCTCCGCTATCCCCGCGAGAACTACCTCACGGACATGGATGACGGCTTCTACTCCGCCGACTACCTCCGTGCCTGGATCCGCTCTGCGCAACTGCGCTCGTCGCTCGTGGCGGACGTTGGGGAAGACTGGTGGCGCAGGCCGGAGACGGGCGATCGCCTGCGGGAGCTCTTTCGCGAGGGCACCCGGCCGACGAGCGAGGAGATGGCGGCCAGGCTCGGCTTCGAGCCGCTCGATACGGCACCGCTCCTCCGCGAGCTGACCTAGGCGTACTCGCGCCGGAGATGCGCTCGGGCCCGTCGGAGGTCTACACGCGTCGTTCCGGTCTCAGAGGCGGTCGCGCGGCGAGCTAGCAGCCGCGCCTGCGCGAGAGTGTGTCGCGTCCGGCGGCCATGAGCTCTGCGGCTCGTACGCGATCACGGACGGCTCGTTCTCCCTGCAGGTGAAGGTGCCGGCCGGCGGCTCGGTCGAGCCGGCCTCGGCCGAATCGGTGGCGGACGGGCGTCACTTTCTCGACGTCGCCGACCCGGCGCAGATGAAGGGCGGCCTCGACGAGGTCAGCCTCCCGAACTTCGTTCGGGCCGCGCGCGGCGCGCTCGCGAGCTGCGGCGCCAGCCCCGACGAGATCGCGCTCCTCTGCAACATCCACATGAAGCGCTCGATGCACGGCGCGATCGTCGACGCGCTCGGCTCGCCGCGTGCCTCCTACCTCGACGACACCGGCCATATGAGTGGCGTCGACCCGCTGCTCGCGCTCGATCGGGCCGCCAGGGCCGGCGAGCTGAAGGAGGGAGATCTCGTGGTGCTGCTCGCGGCCGGCACGGGCTACACCTGGGCAGCGTCGGTACTCCGGTGGTGAAGCCCGCCACGGGGCCGTGCCTCCATACTGCTCCCATCGCCAGCGCACCTCGAGCGACGAGCCAGGAACGTCGGGGAGTGGTCTTATGACAACGCTTGGAGAGCTGGTTGGCCAAGAGCTGACGTCCGGGTGGCGCGAGATCGACCAGTCGCGGATCGATCTCTTCGCGCGGGCGACGGACGACTCGCAGTGGATCCACACCGACCCGGTGCGGGCGGCAGCAGGCCCGTTCGGGTCGACGATCGCCCACGGGTTCCTGACCCTGTCTCTCGTCGTGCCGCTCTTTGAAGAGGCAATGCCGCACCTCGCGGGCTACTCCTTGACGGTGAACTACGGCCTCAATCGGGTGCGGTTCACCTCGCCTGTGCCCGTCGCGAGCCGCATCCGGGGTCGCTTTCGGTTCGACGCGGTCGACGCCGTCGCGGGCGGCGAGCAGGCGACGGTCGCGGTGACGATCGAGCGCGAAGGGCAGGAGAAGCCCGCCTGTGTCGCCGAAGCGCTCTTCCGCTTCCTCGTTTGAGCCCGCGAGCGCGCGGACACGATCGAGGGTCCATGAGCATGACGTGTCCGAACTGCGGCGAAGATCTCGAAGGGTCGGACGCGGATCTCTGCCCCTCCTGCAGCCTGCCCATTAAGGTGATGTGTCCCAACTGCGGTGAGAAGGCGCCCGCCGGGGACGAGGAGTGTCCGGCCTGCGATGCGCCGCTGACGCACGCTGTCGACCTGCTCTAGGAACCTAGCTTCCGAAAGCGCCCTCGAGCTCGCCGACGACGTCTGCCGGCAACCCGGTGGGCCGGCAGATGACGATCTCGTGTCCCGGGCGCGCTACGAGTTCGAGTCCCGCCGAACGGGCCATTGCCTCCACGCACGCGCGATTCGGTGCCCACCAGTTCGTCGCGTCGCCCGCGAGGCGCCTCTCGATGAACGCCATCGCGGGCCAGCCGGAGCCGAGGAGCCGTTCGCGCTCGTCGATCGGGAGGTCGTCCGGCGGCTCGACGGCGTCGTCCCCTGGCATCGTGAGCGTCTGGAGGACGAGCAGCCGCCGTGTGCGCGTGGCGACGAGGTCGAGCGCGAGGAGCGGATGCCGCAGGTGATAGAGGACGCCCATGAACAGGACGAGGTCGTAGCGCTCCTCGCTCCTCGCGAGGTCGTACACCTGCTGCTGCCTGAACTCGACGAGCTCCTCGAGCTCCAAGCGCTCGGCAGCCCATCTCGCCTGGCGCAGGTAGTGCTCGTCATTGTCGATCCCGACCACGCTGGCGCCGCGCCGAGCGAGTTCGAACGAGTAGAAGCCTGCGTTGCAGCCGATGTCGAGCGCATGCCACCCGTGCAGGTCGTCCGGCAGGCAGGTGCGATCTGACGCCACTTGTAGGCGGGGAAGTCGCCGAGCGGGTGGTCGGGTGCGCTCTCGATCGCGCCGGGCAGGTGCAGGTTGTGAAACCACGGTCCGAGCGCGGCGATGTCGGGCCGGCTCGACCCGGCCGACTGGAGCGTCACGCCGCCGCTTTCGCGCGAGCGAGGCGATGTGTGCCTCCAGCTCGTCGGCCCGATGCTCGGCCGTGTGCTCGGCCAGCACACGCGCTCGCGCGCGCTCGCCGATCGCCTGTGCCTCCTCGGGTGAGAGGCGATCGAGCTGGTGCAGCGCGTCCTCGATCAGGATCTCCCGCCCCGGCCGGAAGAAGGTCTCGATCCCGTCCCACCGATCGGAGATGACGGGCACGCCGCACGCGGCGGCCTCGAAGAGCCGGACGCTTGGCGACCAGCCCGCCCGGCGCATGTCCGCTCGGGTGACGTTGAGGGTGAAGCGCTGCGCCGCGTAGAAACCGGGATGCTCGGGGGGCGCGAGATGGTCGATGCGGTCGACGTTCGGCGGCCACGCGAGCTCCGGCGGGTACTGCGGCCCCGCGACCGCGAAGCTCAACCGAGGGCGCCGCCGTGCCGGCTCGCAGAGGAGCCGCTCGAGCGCCGGCTGGCGGTCGGCGCCGTACGTGCCGAGGTAGCCGAGCACCCACCGCTCCTCGACGTCGAGCGGCGCATATGCCTCGGGATCGACGAAGCAGTGGAACGCGCGCGCGCGCCGGACGCCGAGCTCTCGCTGGAGTCGAATGAGCGTCGGGCCACCGGTGAACGAGAGGTACAGATCGAAGCGGGCGGCAAGCTCCGGCGTCAGGTACTCGCACTCGCCCCTCGTGACGGCTGCCAGGGTGACCGGCGTGTCGATGTCGTAGAACGCAACCGCTCCCTCCGCGTGCTCGAGGGCGAGGCCACCGACGTCGATTCCCTCCGGTACGTACGACCCGAGGACGATTGCGTCGGCCGCCTCCAGTTGCTCCCGAAACGTGTCGCGCAGCTCCTCGACCGAGCCGTAGAGCTCCGTGCGCCCCCAGGGTGGCTCGGGCAGGTCTCGGTGTGCGGCGTACCACGGCCTGTCGCGCTCCAGGAAGAGCACGTCGTGACCGCGTTCCGCCAGCGCACGCACAAGGCCTCGGTAGTTGGTCGCGTGTCCGTTTCCCCAGGAGGACGTGATCGACAGGCCGAGCAGGACGATCCGGAGCTCACGCACGGGCAAGCTCCGGCGCAAGCAGCTGCTCCACCGCGAGCGCACGGTGGTAGTAGGTGTGCTCGGCGAGCACCCGTCGGCGCGCGGCCCTACCGATCTCGCTCGCCTGCGTCCGCGTGAGTCCCGCGAGCAACTCCGCCACCTCGGCGCCATCGTGCGCGACGAGCACCTCCTCGCCCGGCTCGAGGAAGAGCTCGATGCCCTCCCAGGCGTCAGTGATCAGGCACGCTCCGGCTCCGGCCGCCTCGAAGACGCGCGTCGCCGGCGAGAAGCCGTTCGACGCCATGCTGTCGCGCGTGACGTTCAGCACAGCTAAGGGGGTGACGTTCAGGGCGTTGTGATCGCGCGGCGAGACGTGGCCCAGCGAGCGGACATTGGCCGGCAGGGGCTTGTCAGCCCACCCGGAGCCGCCGAGCAGGAACGATCTCCGAGGTGCGAGCGAGGCAGCCCGCAGGAAGAAGTCGTCGACCCGTCGCTCCCGGTCGGGCAGCCGGTTGCCCAGAAAGGCGAGATCGCAGCGGAACTGCGGGTTCGGCGGCCCCGGGTGGTGCGTCGTCGGGTCGAGCGCGTTGTAGACGCAGACGCAGCAGCGGGCGCCGAGGGCGAGGTAGCGGCGGACGACCGGCTCGCCGCCCCCGTAGGTCAGCACGAGGTCGTAGTGAGGGATGAGGGTACGCAGCGAGTCGGCATCGTCAGCCTCGAGCCGCGCCAGCGTGGCGGGCGCGTCGACGTCCCAGAAGACGGTCGTCGGGACGCCCAGCTCGAGCACGGCCGCCTCGAGCTCGGTGTCGAGGACGCCGATCCCACTCGACTTGACCACGACGTCCGCGCCTCGAGCCCGCTCGAGGGTCTCCTCCCACGCCTCGGGCTGGTACACGATCACCTCCGCCCAGGCCGGGTCGTCCAGGTCGCGGTGCTGCTGACGCTCGTACGCGTCCGGTTCGAGGAACGTGACGCGGTGGCCGCGCTCCGCAAGCGCCCGCACGATGCCCCGGTAGTACGTCGCCGCCCCGTTCCAGTACGCCGAGACGAGGCTCGACCCGAACCAGGCGACTCTCAAGCTGCTTGCCTCGCGCTCTTCCCGAGCGCCGCGGCGATCCCGAGGAGCTCGTCGACGCGATGCGCGCAGGTGTGCCGCGCCGTGATGGTCTCGAGCCCGCGCTCCCGTAGCGAGCGGGCAAGCTCGGGGTCTCGCAGGACGGCCGTGAGCGCGCGCGCCAGCTCGGCTCCGTCGCGGACCACGAGGTAGTCCTCGCCGGCTCTGAAGAGGCCGTCGATGTCGTCCCACGGCGCCGACACGAGCGGAATGCCGCTCGCCAGCGCCTCGAATGGCCGGATCGTCGGGATGCCGGGCAGCGCCGTCGCGTACGGACGCCGCGGCACGTGCACGGTCACACGATGCGCCGCGAAGGCTCCCGGCACGTCCGTGTTCGCGAGCCAGCCCCGGTAGCGGAGGCCGCTCCGCCTCAGCTCCCGCCGCGCCTCGGCCGGATAGCGGACACCGTGGACGCTGCCCGAGAGCCCCAGGGCGCGAGCCGGCTCGAGGAGGAAGGTGCGGAGGTCCTCCGTGCGCTCGCCGTCTGCCCAGTTGCCTATCCAGACAAGATCCTGACGTGGGCCTTCGTGCTCGAGTGCCTGGAAGACGCGCGTGTCGGCGGCCTCGTGCCAGGTCCAGGCCCGCTCCGCCCAGCCGCGCTCGAGGTAGAGCTCGCGCAGGAACGTACCGAAGGCGAGGACGCCGTCGTAGTCGGAGAGGTCGTACTGCTGCATCGCCTCCGGTGCCGTGACCGCACGGTGGTGCGTGTCGTGGAAGAGCAGCCGGAAGGAGGAGCCGCGCCTGCGGAGGCCCACCATCCGTATCAGCTCGGGGTCGTTCCACTCATGCACGAGCACGAGCTCCGCCCCGTCGAGCGCGCCGTCCAGATCGAGGGTGTCGAGGTCATAGGAGGAGCTACTCAGGTGCGGAAAACGGTCGCGGAAGGCCTCGAGCGGGGCAGTGCCGTGGTCGTTCACGAGGTTCTTGATGCTCCAGCCGTCCCGCGGCTCGAAGACCCGCACGTCGTGCTGCCGGGCGCGGAGCTCGGCCACGATGCCGCGCAGGAAGTGGGCATTGCCGTGGTTCCAGTCGGAGGCGAGCGAATGGACGAAAAGGACGATCTTCACAGGGCGATCGCACTCAAGGGAGTCGGCTTCGAGGCCCCGGCCGACGCAAGCCGCTCGTACGCGCCGATGTAACTCGAGGCCATGCGTCCCGATGTGTACGTGGCCGCGCACCGGCCGGCCCGGCCGGCCATCTCCTCGCGCAGCTCCCGCTCGTCGATCAAAAGCGTCAGCGCCGCTGCAAGCGCGTCGTCGTCGTCCGGGTCGACGTACAGCGCCGCGTCCTCCCAGACCTCGCGCAGGCTGGGGATGTCGCCGAGGACGACCGCCGCGCCGGCGCGTCCCGCCTCGAGGGCAGCGAGGCCGAACGGCTCGTAGCGGGCAGGGAGCGCGAAGATGGAGGCGCGGCTGAGCCAGGCATCCATCGTGCGCCGGTCGAGGTGGCCGAGCGCCTCTGCGTGCAACGTGCGCTGACCGGGATCTAACGCTCCGGCGACGACGACCGGCCAGGCGATGTGCTCTGCCACCCGGTCGAGGGCCGCGACGTTCTTCGCCTCGTCCCAGAGCCTGCCGGCTGTAAGGACGAGTGGTTCCTTGTCCTCTCCGGCGCTCCGCAGAGGCGGCGGGCGCAGCCCATTCGGAATCGTCTCCCGCTCCGTCCTCAGCTCGTACCAACGCTCGAGCTCCCGCAGCATCGTCCGGGTCGGGGCAACGACGAGGTCGGCCGCCTGGAGTCCGGAACGAACCCGCTCGGCATAGCGGGTCCAGGTCGGCGGGGCCTCCTGCCCCCGAACCGCCGCGAACCAGGAGAGGACGCACGAATGGCCAACGACGAGGGTTGGTGCCTCCCACGGCAGCACCGCGTGGAAGTACCCGTTCAGGTGGACGACGTCCGGCTGCAGTTCGTCACGGATCGCGAGCAGCCAGCGGCCTGCCTGCTCAAGGTCGCTCCAGGGGTCATCCATCCACTCGAGCTTCAGGTTCTGGGCATAGACGCGTTCGGCGCGGGAGCCGCGGAGCTCCCGGCGTTGCCCGGGGGAGAGGGGAGCACCCATGGTTGCGAGCACGACTTCGACGTCACGCTCCGCGAGGGCGTTGACGAGCTCGAGCGCGTACGTCCACACACCGCCGACGGAGTCCGCCGTCATCAGGATGCGCAACGGGCCGCCCGGTAGATCGCGTCGAGGAGCTGCGCCACAGTCACGAGCCGCTCGGCCTCGGGGTCGAAGCGCTCGCCGCGCGCGAGCCTCTGCGACCAGTCCTGGGCCGCCCGTCCGCCCCATTCCTCAGTGGAGGACGCGAGGGTCTCGCGCTGCGTGCCGCGCAGACGGTCGGCGCGAATGTCGTAAAAGGAACCGTCGACGTTTCGGAGGGAGACCCCGCCCTCGGCGCCGTAGAACGAGGCCTCGATTAGGCAGTCGACACCGGCCGGCAGTCCCCAGGAGCAGGCGAGCCGGACGCTCGCGCCGCCAATCTCCAGCTCGGCGAACGCGACCTCCTCCACGTCGAGGCCGCGCGGGGAGAGCAAACGGGCCGAGGCGACGCGAGTGGGTGGGTAGTCGAGGGCCCAGAGAGCGAGGTCGGCGAGGTGAACGCCCAGGTCGATCAGGCAGCCGCCTCCCGAGAGCTTCCGGTCGTAGAACCAGGGCTTGTCGGGGCCGTAGGCGTTGTGGAACACGAGTTCGACGGAGTAGATCCGCCCGAGCGAGCCGGAGCGAACCTCCTCGCGCAGTCGCCGCGCCGCATCGGTGCAGCGATACGAGAGATCGACGCCGAGCAGCCGGTTCGCGACCCGCGCCGCCTCCACGACCGCGCGCGTCTCGCCTGCATCCCGCCCGAGCGGCTTCTGGCAAAAAACCGCGAGCCCCCGCTCGAGGGCCGCGATCGCCTGCTCCGCGTGCAGCGCGCTCGGCGTCGCAATCACGAGGCCGTCGAGCTCGTAGGTGAGCAGCTCCTCGAAGGAATCCAGGCAGGGGACGTCCAGATCGCACCCGCGAGGATCCGCGACGGCGGCGATCTCTGCCGCACCGGTGGCGGCGATCGCCTCCAGCCGGTTGCGACCGATCCAGCCGAGGCCGGCGAATCCGAGCCGCGGCCTCGTCGCGACCGCGCTCAAACGAGTACCAGCGCTTTCAGGAACCCGTCCGGGCGCTCACGGGCGGCCTCGAACGCCAGGTCGAGCTCAGCGAGCGGGAACCGGTGGGTGTAGAGCAGGTCGGGCTCAAGGAGACCCCTGGCGACGGCGTCTGCGGCCTGACGCATACCGGCGACGTAGGCGGCCGGATCCCGCTCGTGCGCGTTGACGACATCGAGCCCGCGCCAGTTCCAGAGCTGCATGTCGATCGTGCGCGGGCCGTCCTGGTGGTAGCCGGCGATTACCAGCAGCCCGCGCTCGCGGGTCAGGCGCGCCGCCACGTCCAGCGTCTCCTGGACGCCGGCCGCCTCGATCACGCAATCGAACCGTTCGTCGTCACCTGCCTCGTCGAGGCCGTTCGTGTGCACGGCGCCGAGGCGCTCCGCGAGCTCGAGAGCGAAGCCACGGCGTGCAAGAGCGGTCACGTGAGCTCCGACGAGCGTTGCCAGCCGCACGAGGAGCAGGCCGACGAAGCCGGCGCCGACAACCGCCACTGTGTCACCCGCTGCGATCCGGCTTCTGGCGAAGACGTTCATGGCGCAGCCGAGCGCTTCGCCGGGGAACGGCCGCTCGTCGAGCTCGGGCGGCAAGGTCACGACGGCGTCTGCCCGCGCGACATCGAGCTCTGCGAACGCGTGCTGGGAAAGGAATGCGACGCGCGTGCCGGGGGAAGGCGAGGTGACGCCCTCGCCGAGCTCCTCGACGCGTCCCCAACCCTCGTGACCGGGGGCTCCCGGCCGGAGGGGATAGGAGAACCAGGGCCGGCCCTCCCACAGGGAGCCGCTCGAGCCGCACAGCCCGCAACCCTCGACGCGGATCAACACCTCGCCCGCCTGCGGCACGGGAGCGGGAACGTGCACCAGCTCTGCCTGCCCGGCCGCCGACACCGTTGCCGCGGCCATGGTGGCGCGCGGATGGGAGGTCGCAACGGTCGAGGTGGCAACCGCCATCTCAGCGTGCAGCCACCGGCACCGCCGCCAGGGGGCGGTGGGCGCGGGCGCGCTGCGCCTGGAGCCAGCGATAGAGCTCCTGGAGCCCATCGGCAAATCTGGTCTGCTGCTGCCAACCGGTTGCACGGTGCAGCCGCTCGGTGTCTGCGACGTAGTACCGCTGGTCTCCGGCACGAGCCGGCGCGAGCTCGATCCGCGGGGGTCGTCCGTGGATCTCACCGATCAGCTCGATCACCTCGAGCAGGCTGACGGCGTTCTCGACCCCACCGCCAACGTTGAAGGCGCAGCCCGAGAGGTCGTCGATCCGATCCCGTACGCGCACGAACGCCTCGACGAGATCCTCCACCCACAGCACGTCCCGCACCTGGGCGCCGTCGCCGTACACCGTGATCGGCTGACCGGCCAGCGTCCGCAGCAGGAAGTGCGCGACCCAGCCCTGATCCTCCGTGCCGTGCTGGTGAGGGCCGTAGATGCAGCTCATGCGCAGGACGGCAGCAGGAAGGTCGAACCCCTTCGCGTAGTCGAGCACGTACTGGTCGGCGCCGCCTTTCGAGCAGCCATAGGGGGTGCAGAAGTCGAGCGGCAGGCTTTCCGAGAGGCCGTGTGCTCGGAGCGCCGGATCGCGCGGCTCCCACCGGTCGCCCTCGCGCTCGAGCGGTAGCTGCGGCAGATCGCCGTAGACCTTGTTCGTGGACGTGAAGAGGAGCGTCGGCGGCTCCGGCAGGCGGCGGAGCTCTTCGAGCAGGTTCAGGGTGCCGCCGAGGTTGACGCCGAAGTCGTCCGTCGGGCTCACGAGGCTCGTCGTGACGGCGACCTGGGCGGCGAGGTGGAAGACCTGATCTGCGCCCTCGAGTGCCTGCCGAACCGCAAAGCGATCGCGGATGTCGGCGATCTGAGCCTCCAGCCGCGCTCCGTGCCGTTGCCGGAGCCAGCGCAGGTTCCGCTCCACGCCCGGCCGGGCGAGGTTGTCCAGTACGCGGACCCGGTGCCCCTCTTCGAGTAGGGCGAGCGCGAGGTTCGTCCCCACGAAGCCGGCGCCGCCCGTGATCAGCGCAACCGGCGGGGAGGCGTTGCGCCGCGGCAGCGGGAGGCGTGCGGTCTCGTGCACCGCCTCGAGGCCCCCGTCGCGCCAGAGGCGGCAGAGGAGCTTTGGCGACCCGTCGTCCCGCCGCAGGCCGAAGTGATACTCCCGTTCGTCCTCGTGGAAGCGGTCGATGGCCGACCGGTCGACGCTCAGATCCTCGGCCGCGTACCAGTAGACGCGTGGCGAGCCGGCGTCAAGCACGTCCACGAGCGTCCGCAGTTGTGCCAGCTCGTCGTGCCGCCAGGTCGAGTAGCCGGCTTCCGTGATCCAGATCGCAGCCGGCGAGCCGGCCTCGTCGAGCGCCTCCTGCACCTGGGCAAGGTGGTAGTGCCAGCCGTTCCAGCTGGGCTCCCAGGTTCCCGGAAAGCCGTGAATCCCCACGACGTCGATGTGCTGGAGAACACCGCGCCTGGCCAGGAGCCGGAGCCAGTTCGGGTCGATGGGGCTCATGCCGCCGAGGACGACTCCGAAGCCCCGCTCCCGCGCCCAGTGGGCGGCGTCCCCGATCATCTCGCAGAAGAGCAGCCAGTCCAGATCGAGCGTCCAGTCCCACTCCGAGCGGCTGTTGGGCTCGTTCCAGAGCTCGATCCGCTCGAAGCTCCCGCCGTAGCGGGTGAGGACGAGGTCGACGAAGTCGGCGTAGTCGCGAGGTCGGCGTGGCGGAGAAGAGGTGCGGGGGACGATGCCTATGGATGGCGGCGTGTAGACGACGCACGGCAGCACCTCCACCTCTGACGCGAGGCGGGGCAACAGCCAGTCGTACCATTCCGCGCCACCGTCCTCGTGCCAGCTCGCCCAGGAGAGGCCGGTGCGAAGATGGCGCACCCCGAGCTCCCGCAAACCGTCGAGCACGCGCTCGACACGCTCATGCTCGTTCGGCTCGAACCACTCGAGTACGCCGAGGGTCGGGGCCGCGGTCACAGGGGGAGTTTCCTCGCCGCAGGTTCCCGGGCGATGCCTGCTCTGCCAGTGATCAGCACCGCATGTCCCAATCCCGCCCTCCTTCGGCGAAGTGTCGGCGGGGGCGCGCCAACCAAGATTCCTGGAGCCAAAAAAGTCCTCGGGCGGCTGCTTCAACCGCTGCGGTTCCCTCTCCGTGCGGGGATTTCCCAAACGGCCAGTTGCCTCCTGCGGATCTATGACGTCATCAACGGCTTCTTCTTCCCTGCAAACGCGAGGTTTCGTCTCTCGCGACGGCTCGACCGCTCAGTCGACGTGAGCAAAAAGGCTAGTGACGTGGCGGCAGCCGCGGGTAGGGTCGCGTCGTGGACGCCCGAGAGAAACGCATGGCCCAGAACGAGGCGCTCTTCCGTGAGGTCAACGAGCGCGTGAACGAGATCGCGCAGGATCTAGGCCCGAACGCCCGGTACGACTACCTCTGCGAGTGTGCGAATCCCGACTGCACGTTCCGGCTCTCGCTGGCCACAGCCGACTACGAGGCCGTGCGCGAGATCGCGACGCAGTTCATTGTCCTCCCGCAGCACTACACGCCGGAGATCGAGACGCTCGTCGCGGAGCACGCCAGCCACTGGATCGTCAGCAAGACGGGAGCGGCGGGCGATTACGTGGCGAAGCTCGATCCCCGTAGCCGGTAGTTCTTCTCAGAACGAGTTCTAGACCGGCTGCACGGTTACCTCGGCCCGAACGAGAGCCCACTCGAGCAGGCCGAAGCCGGCGCCGAGCATGAGCACTGCTCCAACGCCTTCGGGCCAGTAGATGTGACTGTCGGTGAAGAGGACACAGCCGAGCAGGAGTAGGACTGCGCCAGGGAGCGCTCCGCGGCCGACGCGCCAGGTGATCAGGGCGACGGCGATCGTGCAGCCGAGCAACAGTGCCCAGACGCCGATCTCGGCCAACGCATTGCCGGCGTCGAACAGCGCCGGGTTGCCGTCGTCGAGCGTCTCATGCCCCTCACGCCGCGCCGCTTCGACTGTCGTCCCGGTGCCGATGCCGGCGAGAACGTCGAGGGCTCCGTAGAAGACGATGTAGAGGAAGCCGGCGACGCGAGCGAGCCAGGCGCCGACTCCGTCCAGGCCGCGCAGGAGCCACCACAGGTTGAGACCCAGGAGCGGAAAGACGACGAGGAGCACCGTGTGCAGATCGCGCCACCGCGACGCCGTCTCCGCCGTGAGATCCTGTGGGTGGGCAACCCCTAGCCCGGCGAGGAGCAGCGGCCCAGCAACGATCGCCGCCACCGAGCCGTACCTGTGCAGGTTCGCGTTTCTCACGGCGCTCGCATCGACCCTAGCTAGGCTGGAAACGGTGGTTCCCGAAGCGCCCCTCGAGCGGGTCGAGACCGGTGTACGTCCTTGCGGAAGAGGTTGGTTCGTGGTCAACGCCCGTCAGGTGCCGTGGTTCGAGAGCGACGGTTGCGGCTTCTACGCCACGTTCGAGCCCGAGGACGCACGATTCGACCAGGTCGGCCTCGGCCTCGGCATCCTGCGCCCCGGCGAGCCGAGCGCGCTGTACCACGGAGAGGATGCCCAGGAGGATTCCTCGTGCTCTCCGGCGAGTGCCTGCTCCTGATCGAAGGCGAAGAACGGCGGTTGCGCGCGTGGGACTTCGTCCACTGTCCCCCGTGGACGGAGCACATCTTCGTCTGGCAGGCGATGGGCCCATGCCTCATTCTCGGCGTCGGCGCACGGAGAACGGGACGCGGCATCCGCTATCCCGTCAACGAGCTCGCGCTGAGGTACGGCGCCGGCGTCGAGGAGGAGACGACGGACCCGAAGGATGCCTACGCCCGTTTCGGCGACGACGAGCCTGTCGTCTGTCCGTCCGAGTTCCCCGGGGTAGGGACACCCTCCACGCGGTTCGAGGCAGCGCCCCTCTCCGGGGGCTGCTCGTCTTCTACGGGCGGCTCGCAGCGGTGACGAAGTCGGTCTTCGCGTCCGTGTAGCCCATCCGATCGTCGAGGACAGCGTCGCGAGCTCTCGCTTCAGTGCTTCGTACTCGGCCGCAAGCGCCGAGTCCTCGCGCAAGCGGTCGCGAAACGCCAGCTGTGCCCGCAGCTCCTCGCTGTCGGGAAGACATAAACGTGATGACGACGCTCCCCCTCCGGGACGCCGAATGCCTCGCGTCCAGCGACGCCGAGGTTGCCTCGGTGGACGTAACCAATCGCGGTGAGGTACTCAACGGCGTTCGGCACGTTTGCCTCGGTCGACCCCGAGGTCGATCACCGGCTTGGCGGCGAGACCAGGGACCGCCGTGGAACCTATGTGCACGATCGAGACGACAGGTCGCCAACTGCCGCAGCTACACGTTGGCGCAGTCGCTCGAACTCGAGCGGCCAAGCCTGATCATGAGCCGCGATGATGATTGGATCCGGCAGAGCGTCAGCCTACGTCGGTTAGCCCACGTCCAGAACTGGCGGCGGTCGACGGCTATCCGCGGCCCGTCCGAGCAGACGCCCGAGCAGCAACGCGGACTTACATCGGGCTTACAAACGTCGAATGCGTGGCTGACGTCGTCTGCCGATAACTCTTATGACAGTTCTGAAGGACGACAAAGGAGCTACGACGATGAGGTCAAGATTCACGAAGCTGTTCACGCTCGCGGCGGTGTTGTCGCTGGCGCTCGTGACCGCTGCTGCGGCGCAGTTGATCAAGGGTACGCCCGGCAACGACACGCTTACAGGCACCGAGGCTGCAGACATCGCCTTCGGCCGAGCCGGCGATGACGCGATCAACGGTCTTGGCGCCGGCGACATCCTGCTGGGTGGCATGGGCAACGACACGATCGATGGCGGTGACGGCCTCGACGTGATCTGGGGCGGCGCAGGCGACGACACGCTGGAAGGCGGCAATGGACCAGACCTGGTTCGGGGCCGCAGCGGCAACGACACGGTTGACGGGGCCGAGGGCGACGACCGCCTCTTCGGGGGCAGGGGCGCAGACACGCTCTCCGGCGGCTCGGGTGACGACCGGTTGCACGCCGTGGCCAAGGACGGTCAGCCCGACACGCTCGATTGCGGTCCCGGCAACGACTTTGCGGTCGTCCGTGAGGGTGAGGTGACCACGGTGGTTGGCTGCGAGAGGGTGAAGACCGTGCCGGCCGACTACAAGCCGACGCGAGACGAGGCTCGGCAGGAGGTCGCAGAGGCGCGCGAGGACGTCCAGGAGGCGCGGAAGCAGCTGCGCGAGGCACTGCAGGAGCTGCGCCAGGCGAGGCGCGAGGCGCGCGACAAGTAGCGGCGAGGCTTCTCCGCCACACGTTTCGAGGCCCCGTACTGTGCATCCGGTCGGGGCCTCGAGACGTAGCGGAACCTGCGCACCGTCTCCGCGGAGACGGAAGGTCGGCGGCGGCGACGCTGATGAGCGTGGCCACGGTTCAGTTCGGCGGTCACTCGCTCTTCTAGGTCATCACGGGAGCACAACGCGCAGCCAAACCTGGCGCGCGCCGTTCGCTCGGGGAACATCCCCGAACACTCGCTCAGGCCAGTTCGCAGTATCCGTCGTTACGGCCAACCACTGGCTCTGGCGATCAGCGGCAGGTCAGCATCGATGACTGCCCGCGCTACATCTTGTTCAACGGCGTGAGGACGAGGCGAGCTGCCGTAATTGTCTTCGGTCGCACGCCGCCCTCATCATGCCTCCACACCAGTTGGACATCTCTGAACACTGAGCCAGGACACTCTCTTCTGCGTTGGGAAGTCCGCTAGTTGCTCGCGCGGAGCGCGGCCAGCAGTTCCTGGTGGCGACGCTCCTCGTCGGGCATACCCTCTTCGATCGGTTCCCTGCGACCTCGCGCGAGCATCATCTGCACAGGCTTGACGATGAAGAAGAAGACGGCAACTCCGATCGCCACGAACTGAATGAGATCGGTGAGAAACGCTCCGTAGTGAAAGACGGATCGGTGGATGGTGAATGTGAGGTCGCGGAAGTCAGGTTTGCCGATGATCGCGGCGACAATGGGCATCACGAGATTGTTGACCAGCGAGTTGACGACCGCAGCGAATGCGAGGCCCATAACGAATGCAACCGCAAGTTCGACGATGTTGCCTCTGAAAAGGAAGTCCTTGAACTCCTTGATCATCGCGGCTCCTTCGATAGCAGGTTTGAGCACGCGTAACGCTACGGCAATCGGTGAATGTTCGTCTACCCAATCAAGCCGTAACGGGTTCGCGCCTCGGGGACATTCCCTGCCCACTGGCGCAGGCCGTTCTGGCCTCACCAGCTACTTGTCGCCGATGTGACGATCCGAGGACGCTAGCGGCCTACGGGAGGTGCGGCTCCCAACGCGGCGTCGACCACGTAGCCGTCGGGATCAACGAATTTCACGCTGGTGTACTCCGGCGCATCAGGACTTCGCCGCTTGTACCGGCGCGGCGGCTGCGCGGTCGCGCCGTTTCTACGAGTCGTACTGCGGTTTCGACGCGCTCCTGATCCGAGTCCGGGAGAGCCAAATGCTTCATCCGACTGAGAAAGGTACGAGCCGAGGCCTGCCAAACCATCTGATCGTGCTATCAGGGAACATCCCTGGACACTGGCCCAGGCGACGCTGCGGTCGCCCGCGTCTCAGCCAGCCATGACTCGAGTGTCAGTCACGGGTCTCGAGGAAGGTGAGCACGCGCTGCATGAGCAGCGCGGCGGCCCTCTCGTCGTAGCTCGGGAGACTGCTGTCGGCGAAGTAGTGCTGGTCGCCGGGATAAAGGAACAGCTCGGCGTGCTCGGTCGACTCGACGAGCAATCGGGCGGCGTCGATGTCACCCTCGTCGACGAAGAACGGGTCGGCGTCCATGCCGTGAATCTGCACGGGTACCTTCGCCGGCCACGCCGACCCGAACTCGGACGTTGGCACGCAGGAGTAGAAGAGCAGCGCACCTCGGGCGCCCGCGCGGGTCTGCGCGAGCTTCTGCGCCGGCAGCACCCCAAGCGAGAAGCCGGCGTAGACGAGCTCGCTCGGCAACGCCTCCGCCGCACGCACCCCGCGCTCGATGATCTCGCCGAAGCCGACTTCGCCGGCGTAGGCCACGCCCTCGTCGATCGTGCCGAACGTGCGGCCGTCGAAGAGGTCGGGAGTGTGCACCGTGTGGCCTGCGCGCCGGAGCTCGTCCGCCCAGGCGTGGAAGCCCGTAGTCTGGCCCAGTGCGTGGTGGAAGAGCAATATCTCCGCCATCTCATCTCCTTCGTGTCGCGTTGCGGTCGTGACGTCCCGACGGACGATCTACATGCATCGATCGATCGGAGATACTAGAGCGCGGTGTAGACCGGATCACCACGCGCCGCTCGAAGTCGAAACGACTGATCCTTTGACGCCCGAACCTGTTGCGGGCCGGGCCTCGCCCGCTTGCGCCGCTCGTGCCGATGGAACGCGCCCATGCGCGGACAGATGCTCCTGTAGGCAGCGTCCGGGAGTCTCCCCTGAACGGACGCGGAGACCTAGCGGGACGTGGTTGACCTGCCCATGGGTAGCTCCGGGCGCTCGAAACTGTCGTCGTGCACTGCTCTACGAGGCAAGCCATGCGCTAAGCAGACAGCGCCCGCCTGGGACCGCGGACGGCCGCGCGGCGCTGGCTCTACGATGCGCCGATGGCTGTTAGGCAGAGCGCCGGAGTCCTCCTCTTTCGCCGCACCGCAGCCGTCGCTTCCGAGCCGGAGGTTCTGCTCGGCCACCCGGGCGGGCCGTTCTTCGCCCGCCGCGACGAGGGCCACTGGTCGATCCCGAAGGGCGAGCCGGATCGCGCCGACGAGGACCTACTGGCCGTCGCTCGCCGTGAGTTCGCCGAGGAGGTCGGCCATCCGGCACCGGCCGGCCAGCCCGACGGATCGGTGCCGATCGCGCTCGGCACGATCGTCCAGAAGGGCGGCAAGCTCGTCCACGCCTGGGCGATCGAGGGCGATCTCGATCCGGCCACGGCCCGGTCGAACGTGTTCGAGCTGGAGTGGCCGCCGCGGAGCGGCCGGCGCGAGACCTTCCCGGAGCTCGACCGCGTCGCGTGGTTCGCGGCGGCCGAGGCTCGACGCTGGGTCAAGCCCACTCAGATCCCGTTCATCGATCGGCTGATCGCGGCCATCGGCGGGGAGTCGGCCGAGTCCGGAAAGGCTCTCGACGCGGGTGAAGCCGCGTCGACGGGACGTGATGGAACCTGACGGCATCGGCGCGGACGATCGATCGACGCCGATAACCAATGCCGTCGCCGAGCCGTCCGCGCCAGTCACGGCGACGGACGCAGTCCCGCGTGTCATCAGCCGCGAGGTGGCCCGTCGCTACCTCGCGATTCACCACTTCCTGACGCCGCCCCGCTCGCTCCCGTCGGGGGCGGAGGGCGTGCTCGCCGTCTTCGACCGCCTCGGCTCGATCCAGTTCGACCCGATCGAGATCGCCGGCCGCAACCACGACCTCGTGCTTCTGTCGCGGGTCGCCGGCTACCGCCGCGAGCTGACCGACCGGCTGTTGTACGAGGATCGGCTGCTGTACGAGACGTACAACAAGGGACTGTCGCTGGTGCCGACTGCAGACCTGCCGTGGTACCGGATCGCGTGGGACCGGGCGCGACGGAAGCACGAGGGAGGCGCGTTCGACGAGCACGCCCCGCTCGTCGAGGAGCTGCTCGAGCGGATCCGGACGACCGGCCCGATGTCGTCGATCGACGTCCAGCCGCGGGCCGCGATCGACTGGTACTGGCGCCCGACGAACCAGGTCCGGGCGCTCCTCGAGGCACTTGCCGAAGCCGGCATCCTCGGCCTCTCGAGACGAGACGGCAACCGCCGCGTCTACGACCTCGTCGAGCGCCTCTTCCCGAGCGACGTTCTGGCTCGCGAGGTTCGAATCCGGGAGCGGTTCCGGCACAAGCTCCTGTCGCGCTACCGGGCGCACGGCCTGCTCGGCACGAGTGGCTCGGCCGAGCTCTGGTTGGGAACCTCGCCGCGCGACGAGCAGGGGTTCGAGGACGGCCTGCCGATCAAGAGCGCCGGGCGTCGCGCCTTGCACGCCGAGCTCGTCGAGTCCGGGACGCTCGTGCCGGTCGCGGTCGACGGCATTCGCGGCCCGCGGTTCGTCCCGGCCGCCGAGCTGCCAACCCTCGCCCGAGCTGAGCGCGAGGTGGCCGCGGGTGAGCCGCCGGGCGAAGCCGCGCCGGGTGTCGCGTTCCTCGCCGCCCTCGACCCGCTCGTCTGGGATCGCGACCTCCTCCGCAGCCTCTACGACTTTGACTACACCTGGGAGGTCTACGTCCCGGCCGCGAAGCGGCGCTGGGGCTACTACGTCCTGCCAATCCTCTTCGGAGACCGGCTCGTGGGCCGGATCGAGCCGCGGATCGAGCGCAAGGCGAACGAGCTGCGGATCGCCGGCCTGTGGTGGGAGGAGGGCTTCGACCCGCTCGGCACGCCCGGGTTCGTCGAGGCGTTCCGCGCGGCCGTCGAGGCGCACCAGGCCTTCGGCGGCGTCGCGCGGGTCGCGTGGCCCCGCGTCGCGCGCCACCGGGCGCTCATCCGGGCAGTTCGGACCCAGGGCGCCGGCCTGGAGACGTAGTTTCGACGGACTACGCAACGGCGCGTCGACGGACACGAATCGGCGATCAGCGGAGGTCGATCACCTGCGTCGGCCAGGGCCGGCCGCCTCAACCGCACCCAGCCCGAGCCACAAGGCCAAGTCCTCCAGCTCGGTCTGCACGGCCTTGGTCATCGTCCGGGTGAACCTCACGTCCTCGTGGATCGCGTGCACCCGCAGCACGGAGGCCTTGCGGTCAGCGGTGGCGTCGACCTTCCCGACCAGCCGGTCGTGGTGCAGCACCGGCAGGGCGAAGTAGCCCCAGCGGCGCAACGTCTTGGGCTTGTACATCTCGAGGACGTACTCGTAGTCGAACAGCTCCTGGGTGCGGACACGGTCGTGGACGAGCCGGTCGAACGGTGACAGCAGCGCTGTGCGCCCTTCGAAGTCGTCGCCGAGCGCGGCGGGGTCGACGCGCCACTCACCCGCGATCCCCTCGACCACGGCGGGCTCGCCGGCCTCGCCCACGTGGATTGGCTCCATCGGCATCGCTCTGCTCTTCTGTCGGGCGATGCCGAGCGAGGCGAGCCGGCGCTCGTTCTTTCTGCGCGCTGCCTCCTCGACCGACGGGCCGACGACGTCGGCCGGGTACACGCGCTCGGCCAAGTCCCACAGCCGCTGCCGCCCGACGCGCCCGGCGATCGCGACCTCGCCGCGCGTCATCAGGATCTCCAGCATCTGGGTGACGTTGCGGTTGTTGGTCCACCCGGTCGATGCCCACGGCACGACGCACGTGTCGGGGATGTCACGCGAGGTCACCGGCCCGGAGCCGCCGAGCAGGTCGAGGATGTCCCGCCGGAAGGAGTCGTTGTCGCGAAGCCAGGCACGCGTGCCCTCGCTGCTGGGCAGGTCGGCCGCACCGGCGAGGTACAGGCCCAGGTCGCTCACCGGCCGCACCAGCGCGTCGAGCTCGAACAGCGTTCGGTCCTGCTCCAGGGCCTGCTGGAGGTGGGCGGGCCGGTACCCCGAGCCAAGGCGGCTCCAGGCGACGAGGTCGGCGCTGGGCGCGATGGCCGCGGTCGGGTCGATCTGCAGCAGGGTCAGCTGCTGCACGACCGTGACCAGCTCGGTCGGCCGGGGTGCGTCCAGCAGTTGTGCGCGCACCGCGATGCGCCGGGCCTGCGCCTTGGTGAGCCGGTGCACGGGCAGGAGGCTACGTGCAGGGGGTCGAATCGTGGCTACCGCCTGTCGTGCGGAGGTTCAAGGTCACGGTGCTCCCGCGCTCGCTCCCGCTGGGCGACGATGGCCGCAGGAAATGGCTTGAGGCGCGACGCCCAACAGATAGAGCCGCAATCATGCTCCGAGATGGCCTACGACGAGACTCTCGCGGCCGAGATCCGCGAGCTGACGTCCGGTGAATCCGGTCTGACCGAGAGACAGATGTTCGGTGGGCTCGCCTTCCTCATCAACGGCAACATGGCCGTGGCGGCGAGTGGCCAAGGAGGCATCATGGTCCGAGTCGACCCAGCGGAGTCGGACGCGCTCGTCGAGCAGACGAACGCTCAGTTCTTCGTGATGCGCGGCAGACCCATGCGGGGCTGGTTACGCGTCGACCTGGAACACCTCCGCGTCAGGCGCGACCTCGCGAGCTGGGTCGAGCTCGGCACGACGTACGCGCTTCGCTACCTGCTAAGCGATAGCACGCGGAGGCACGGCATTCCTTCGCGTCGTGTGGCGGGCGCAGGTGTCCACGTGGAGGGCGGTAGTGTTGTGACGCTCCTACATCGATCTGAGGTATCCGATGACCAGGTTCGTCGTCGACGCCAGCGCCGTCCTCCACCTGGCGAGTGAGGGGGTCGAGGTTCCAGGCGCGCACGAGCTCCTCGCACCGACGCTCCTTCGCTCCCAAACGCTGTCGGCCCTGCACGAGGCCGTCCAGCGGGGCGACCTCCCGGCCGACGTGGCGCGCGACCGCCTCACCCGCATCGGGCGGATGCCGATCAGGCTCCTCGGCGACGCCGTTCTTCGGCGTCGTGCCTGGGACCTGGCGGATCAGTTGGGCTGGGCCTCGACCTACAACGCCGAGTACGTCGCACTCACGCAGCTGCAGGCAAACGCGTTCGTAACCCTGGACGCGGAGCTGGCGCGCAGCGTCGAAGGGATCGTCGCGACCGCGTCGATTGACGCGCTGCGCTAGGAAGGGAGGTCCGGGCGTCGACCTACGTCGTGTAGGTCGGACGACTGCCGGTTCGGCGACCGAGAACAACCTTCTCAGCTTGCCGCAGTACCGAAGCGCGGCGCGGCTCGATCACCAGTTCGCGCGGGGACTTTTCGGAGAGGCCATACGGATTCGAACCGGTGTCCCGGGAGACCGAGGTTCCGGAGCTGCTTCGACGGAAACTCGATGAGCTACGGGCGCAGCGCAAGAAGAGGGCTGACGAGGGAGCTAGTCGCGTCTCGCCTGGGCCGGCCAGTGAGGGGATCAGCGGCGCCAGTGAATCGGCGCCGCCACGGGCGCGGCGCGGAGGAGAGGCACATAAGCCGTCGACTTGGAACAGCCGATGGGCTGACATACGCCGCCTCGGGATTATCGTGGATCCACTGGCTCGCGAGCGCACTGCCGTCCCGGTGGAGTCGAATCTACGGACGAAAATTGCTCAGATCGCCGTCTCATCAGGGG
>Ga0136613_10000148_pt1 | contig 26782 bp, 22 predicted proteins | sample AntDrymUQ2722106_2_FD_106649 | JGI IMG/M metagenome (GOLD analysis project Ga0136613, IMG submission 106649) | Polar desert sand microbial communities from Dry Valleys, Antarctica - metaG UQ272 (21.06) | ecosystem: Environmental > Terrestrial > Soil > Desert | place: Antarctica: Dry Valley... | reverse complement strand
TCCGACACGCGTTCCGCGCCGCGACGCCATGACACGACCCAGGTACATCATCAGCATCGCCGCCGAGCTGGCGAGCTGTCATCCGCGCACGCTGCGGATCTACGAGGAGGAGGGACTCCTCTGTCCGCAGCGGCGCAACAACCTCCGTCTCTACAGCGAGGCGGACATCCAGCGCGTTCGTATCATTCGTTTCCTGACGACCCGGCAACGGGTCAACCTCGCAGGCGTGCGAGTCATCCTTCAGCTCGAGGCACTCGGCAAGATCCGGGTCTACGATCTGTTCGATCAGGACGATGTCAGGCGATTCGCCGAAGACACCGACGAGACCGCCGAGCCGGAGCTCGCTGCATCATCGGCTCAAGGAGCAGACCCAAGTGGCAACTGACGAGACCCAGAATACTCCCGACCAGACGACCGATGAGGAGAACGGCGCCGACCTGGAGCGCGTCCAGGTGCTGCCGCTCGTCGCGCTGCGTGACACGGTCATTTTCCCAGAGATGATCGTGCCGCTCCAGGTGGGCCGGGATCGCAGCGTCAAGGCGCTCGACCGCGCCGTGCGCACATCGCAGCCTGTTGCGCTGGTGACCCAGCGTTCCAGCGAACAGGAGGAGATCACCAGCGTCGACGAGCTGTATCCCGTCGGCACGCTGGCCAAGATCGCCCAGGTGATCCGCCTCCAGGACGGCACCATCCGCGCCATCGTCCAGGGGCAGAAGCGCATCCGCCTGCTCGACCTCGTCCAGTCCGAGCCGCACCTCGAGGCGCGTGTCGAGGTGGTCGAGGACGTCACGGACAAGACGCTCGAGGTCGAGGCGCTCATGGCCTCGATCCACGCCCAGATCGAGCAGTACGTCAACAGTGGCGCATCCGTCCCGCCGGAGGTGGCGGTCGCCGCCCGCAACATCACCGACGGCGGTCTGCTCGCCGACATGACCGCATACAGCCCTGACATGACGACCGAGCAGCGCCAGGAGCTCCTCGAGACGATCGATGTGGCCGAGCGGCTTCGCCTGGCGAGCCAGTTCCTGGCCAAGCAGATCGAGGTGCTCGAGCTCAAGGGCCGGATCCAGAGCGAGGTCAAGTCCGAGATGGACAAGACCCAGCGCGAGTACATCCTGCGCGAGCAGATGAAGGCGATCCAGAAGGAGCTCGGCGAGGACGATCCGGCCGTCGCCGAGGCCACTGAGCTGCGCGAGAAGGTCGAAGGGTCGGCGATGCCTGCGGAGGTCAAGGAGCGGGCTCTCAAGGAGGTCGACCGACTCAGTCGCATCCCGAGCGCCAGCCCGGAGCAGGGAGTCATCCGCACCTACGTCGATTGGCTGGTCAGCCTGCCGTGGGGTATCGAGACCGATGACAACCTCGACCTCGACGACGCGGAGAAGATCCTGAACGAGGATCACTGGGGGCTCGAGAAGCCGAAGGAGCGGATCGTCGAGTACATGGCCGTCCGCAAGCTGGCCGACAAGATCCGCAGCCCGATCCTGCTCTTCGTGGGACCGCCCGGCGTCGGCAAGACGAGCCTCGGCAAGAGCATCGCGCGAGCGATGGGCCGCAAATTCGTGCGGATGAGCTTGGGTGGCATCCACGACGAGGCCGAGATCCGTGGGCATCGGCGCACCTACATCGGCGCGCTGCCGGGCCGGGTGATCCAGAACATCAAGACCGCGGGCTCCGCGAATCCGGTTTTCATGCTGGACGAGATCGACAAGGTCGGCATGGACTTCCGGGGCGACCCATCATCGGCACTGCTGGAGGTGCTCGATCCAGAGCAGAACAACTCCTTCCAGGACAACTACCTGGAGGTGCCGTTCGACCTGAGCAAGGTGCTCTTCATCGCCACCGCCAACATGATCGACACCATCCCTCCGGCGCTGCGCGACCGGATGGAGGTCATCAACCTGGCCGGCTACACGCAGCTCGAGCGCGTCCGGATCGCGGAGCGCTTCCTGGTGCCGAAGCAGCTCGAGAACCACGGCCTGACCGAGGAGAACCTGACGTTCGAGGAGCCCGCGCTGGTGCGCCTGATCCAGGCCTTCACCCGCGAGGCGGGCGTCCGCAACCTCGAGCGTGAGATCGCGAACGTGGCGCGCAAGGTGGCGCGTCGGGTCGCCGGCGACGACAAGACCCAGATCATCGTCAAGCCGGAAGACCTCGAGGAGTACCTCGGGCCGGGACGGTTCGAGTACGGTGAGCTGGAGGCCGAGGACCAGATCGGCATGGTGACCGGGCTCGTGGTGAGCGATGCCGGTGGCGACATCGTCCAGGTCGAGGCAACGCGCATGGACGGCAAGGACGACTTCCTCCTGACCGGCCAGCTCGGCGACGTGATGAAAGAGTCGGCGCGGGCCGGGATGAGCTACATCCGGGCACGGCAAAAGGAGTTCGGCATCGAGCCGACCACCTTCGAGAAGTCGACCGTCCACATCCACGTACCGGCGGGCGCGACCCCGAAGGACGGGCCGAGCGCCGGCGTCACCATGGCAACCGCGATGGCCAGCCTGCTCACCGGCAAGCCGGTCCGCCGCGACCTGGCGATGACGGGCGAGATCACGCTCCGCGGCCGGGTCCTGCCGATCGGCGGGCTGAAGTCCAAGCTGCTCGCGGCGCATCTCGCTGGCGTCAAGACGGTGCTCATCCCGAAGCGCAACGAGAAGGATCTCGTCGACGTGCCGGACGAGGTGCGGCAGCAGCTCCGCATCGTGCCTGTCGAGACCATGGACCAGGTGCTGGCCGAGGCGCTCATCGGGGCGCCGCGGTCCGCGGCCCGCATCAAGGCCGAGCGCGACGAGCGGCAGCAGCGCGTGACGCGTCGTCCACGTCGGGCACGTAAGCCGGCTGACAAGGCACCGATCCCCGCCACCGGCGACACGCCGGCCGATCAGCCTCCGGCGGGGCAAGCGGCCTAGCCCCCTGCACCTCATGCGCGAGCGGGAGCAGTCGGAACCGATCTCGGCTGCCCGCCGTGCATGAGGTGAACGAACCCCACGTCAGAGGCCCGATTCCATCGAGGAGGCCACGCGGCTGGGTGACTCCGTTGACGGTTTTGACGGTTAGGCATAGGGTTGACGGATGATGGACCGGCAGGAGTGGATCACCACCGGCGAGGCTGCGCGGATGCTGGGCGTGCGATCGATCAACACGATCAAGCGCCTCATCCGCGACGGCCGGCTGACCGCGATCCGGCCCGGCGGTCACTATCGGGTTCTTTTCGCCGATGTCGAGCGCATGGGCTCGGCCAAGCAGACGCCCCCGAATCCCCACGGCGTTGACCGTCGCGCCCTGATGAGCTGGGCCCGGCGCCACCGAGTCGAGCGCCTGATCCTGTTTGGGTCCGGCGCACGCGGTGAGCTGCGGCCCGGGAGCGACATCGACATGGCCTTCGAGCTCCTACCGGGACATCAGATCGGCCTCTTTGAGCATGTCGGGATGCGTGACGAGCTGGCGACGCTGTTTCGTGCACCCGTCGACCTCGGATCCCTGCAGAGCCTTCGGCCGCGCATCCGCGAGGCCGTCGAACTGGAAGGTGTGATCTTGTATGCGGCGAGATGAGGAGCGCTTGGATGACATCCGTGGCGCCGCACGCATGGCCATCAAGTTCCTGGCCGGACGGCAGCAGGGCGACCTGCTGGTCGACGATCTCCTCGCGGCCGCATTGACCCAGAAGATCATCGTGATCGGAGAGGCTGCGGGTGCGGTGACTGTAGACACGAAGGCGCGGCTGCCAAAGGTACCGTGGAACCTGATGATCGGGATGCGGAACGTCGTCGTTCACGCCTATTGGGAGATCGACCGGGCCGAGCTGTGGCGGACGGTGAACGACGACCTTCCCGCCGTCATCGACGCGCTCGATGAGCCGAACGCGGACTGAATCATGGAGTACAAGGACTACTACGCGGTTCTCGGCATCCCGAAGACGGCCTCGCAGGCGGAGATCAAGAAGGCCTATCGCAAGCTGGCTCGCCAGCTCCACCCGGACACGAACAAGGATCCGGCCGCCGAGAAGCGATTCAAGGAGGCCAACGAGGCGCAGGCCGTCCTTACCGATCCCGAGAAGCGAAAGCAGTACGACGAGCTCGGTGCCAACTGGCAGGCCTACCAGCAGACGGGCTACGGGTCAGGGGGCGCCACCGATTGGGGCGGCTTCGGCGGCGCGCCGGGCGGGACGCGGTGGTCGTATCGCACCGCGCAGGCTGAGGAGATGGGGGGCTACAGCGACTTCTTCCGCCAGTTCTTCGGCGGCGCGGATGCCGGCGGCGGCCGCCCGTTCGGCGACACGAGCAGCGGTGGTGGCTTCGAGTACGTCGACCTTGGCGGCGCCCGCGCGCGTCCGCGCTCGATCCCATCGGCGCATGCAACGGCAGAGATGACCCTCGCCGAGGTGGCGACCGGCACCGAGCGCATGGTCGACGTCAGCGGACGTCGCCTGCACGTGAAGATCCCCGCCGGCGTGGGCGACGGATCGAAGGTCAAGCTCAGCGGAGCCGTGGATGGCGGTGACCTGGTGATCACGGTCCGGGTGCAGCCGGATCCCCGCTTCACGCGGGATGGGACGGACCTGCGAACCGAGGTGCCGCTGACGCTTGCCGAGGCGCTGCTGGGCGCGGACGTCCCCGTCCCCACGCCGACCGGCAGCGTGAAGCTGCGCATCAGGGCCAATACGCAGAACGGCCAGGAGATCCGACTCAAGAACCGCGGCCTGCCGAAGCGCGGGTCGTCCCAGCGGGGCGACCTGGTCGTCGCGACGCGCGTCGTACTCCCGAAGCTCGACGAAGGGGCGCGCGACGAGCTCGCGCGAATGTTGGAGGCGAACCCGCAGCCGGATCCGCGGCAACGGCCGGCCTGACCGATGCGAACCGATCGATTCACGCAACGTGCAACCGAGGCGATCGTCAGCGCGCAGCAGCTGGCCGAGGCGGAGGGCCACCCGCAGCTCGAGGTGGCGCACCTGCTCCTCGTGCTGGCGGAGCAGCCCGATGGCGTCGTGCCGGCCGTCTTCAGCCGCGTCGGTGCCGCGCCGGTATCGGTGGCCCGGGCCCTGCGCGAGGAGCTGGCGAAGCTGCCGAAGGTCTCCGGTGCCGCCCAGCAGCTCCAGCTCTCGAACGACGCGAGGCGCGTCCTGACCGATGCGCACGCCGTCGCCGAGCGGATGCACGACGAGTACGTGTCGACCGAGCACCTGCTCCTGGCCAGCATCGAGGCCGGCGACAGCGGCGGGGCACGGGTCCTGCGTGACGCTGGGATCGAGGAGGCATCGGTCCTTGGCGCGCTCACCCAGATCAGAGGAAGCCAACGCGTGACGAGCGAGAACCCCGAGGCGACCTACGAGGCGCTTCAGAAGTACGGACGCGACCTGACCGATGCCGCCCGCTCCGGCGCCCTCGACCCGGTGATCGGCCGCGACGAGGAGATTCGCCGCGTCATCCAGGTGCTCAGCCGGCGGACCAAGAACAACCCGGTGCTGATCGGCGAGCCCGGCGTCGGCAAGACCGCGATCGCCGAGGGCCTCGCGCAGCGGATCGTGCGTGGCGACGTCCCGGACGGGCTGCGCGATCGACGCGTCGTGTCACTGGACCTCGGCGCACTGATCGCCGGTGCTAAGTACCGCGGCGAGTTCGAGGAGCGCCTCAAGGCGGTGCTCAAGGAGGTCACCGACTCGGACGGCACGATCATCCTGTTCATCGACGAGCTGCACACCGTCGTCGGCGCGGGCGCGTCCGAGGGCGCCATGGACGCCTCCAACCTGCTGAAGCCGATGCTGGCGCGGGGAGAGCTGCACTGCATCGGCGCAACGACGCTCGACGAGTACCGCAAGCACATCGAGAAGGACGCTGCCCTCGAGCGTCGCTTCCAGCCGATCGTCGTCGACCAGCCGAGCGTCGAGGACACGATCAGCATCCTGCGCGGGTTGCGCGAGCGCTACGAGATCCACCACGGCGTCCGCATCACCGATTCGGCGCTCGTCGGCGCTGCCGTCCTCTCGAACCGATACATCACCGAGCGGTTCCTGCCCGACAAGGCGATCGACCTGGTCGACGAGGCCGCCAGCCGGCTGCGGATGGAGATGGACTCGATGCCGGCCGAGCTCGACGAGATCGAGCGACGCCGGATGCAGCTCGAGATCGAGCGCGAGGCGCTGCGCAAGGAGAAGGACGAGGCCTCGAAGGCACGGCTCGAGACGCTGGAGCGCGAGCTGGCCGACCTTCGGGAACGGGGCGACGCGATGAAGGGGCAATGGGACCGCGAGAAGGAGATCGTCGGCTCGATCCGCGCCACGCGCGAGGAGCAGGAGCGCCTGACGCCGGAGATCGAGGCCGCCGAGCGCGCAGCGGACTACGCCCGCGCCGCGGAGCTGAAGTACGGCACCGCTTCAGAGCTCGAGAAGCGCCTCGCCGAGCTGGAGGAGCAGCTCCGCGAGCTGAAGGCGTCAGGATCGGTCCTGCTCAAGGAAGAGGTCGATGCCGACGACATCGCCGAGGTGGTCGCCCGCTGGACCGGCATCCCGGTCACCCGGCTGCTCGAGGGCGAGACCCAGAAGCTGCTCTCGATGGAGGATCGACTGCATGGCCGGCTCATCGGCCAGGAGGAGGCGGTGACCGCCGTCTCGGACGCCATCCGCCGTGCTCGCGCCGGCCTGAAGGACCCGAAGCGGCCGATCGGCTCGTTCATTTTCCTGGGACCGACCGGCGTCGGCAAGACCGAGCTCGCCCGCGCGCTGGCCGAGTTCCTCTTCGACGACGAGCAGGCGATGGTGCGGATCGACATGAGCGAGTACATGGAGAAGTTCTCGACCTCGCGCCTGGTGGGCGCGCCGCCCGGCTACGTCGGCTACGACGAGGGCGGTCAATTGACGGAGGCGGTCCGTCGACGGCCGTATCAGGTCGTGCTCTTCGACGAGATCGAAAAGGCCCATCCCGACGTCTTCAACGTCCTCCTCCAGCTGCTCGACGATGGGCGGCTGACCGACTCGCAGGGCCGCACGGTCGACTTCAAGAACACGGTCATCATCATGACCTCGAACATCGGCTCCGTCGCGCTGATCGAAGCCGGCGAGGCAGGGGCCGATGCGTTCGAGGGCGCGGCCGAGAGCGTCCGACGCCAGCTCCGTGACCACTTCCGGCCCGAGTTCCTCAACAGGGTCGACGAGATCATCGTCTTCCGTCCGCTCGACGAGGCACAGCTGCGCCAGATCGTGGGCCTGCTGGTGGCTGCCATGGAGCGGCGACTGTCCGAGACCGGGATCTCGCTCGACGTGACCGATGCGGCCCTCACCCTCCTCGTGCGTGAGGGCCATGACCCGGTCTACGGTGCTCGGCCTCTGCGTCGGGCGATCCAGCGCGAGCTCGAGAATCCGCTCGCGCGTCGCATCCTGGCCGCGGAATTCGCGGCGGGCGATACCGTGCGCATCGACGCCGAGGACGGCGTCCTGACGTTCAACGGAGCCTCCGAGCCACGCGCCCCGCGCCCCTCACCGGTGCCAGGCGGCTCGCCCTCGACCGTCCACTAGCCACCGTCGTCTGCTCCGGGCGGCTCACCTCGTTCACTAGGGTGAGGGCGGAGGGTGCGGGATCGGGTCTCCAACTGGTACGTAGTTGGCGAGCCACACGGTGCCGGTCGTCTCATCGACAGCCAACGCACCGGCGAAGGTTCCATCCGGCAGAGAGACCGAGCTCCCCTGGAGGGTGTCGAGCGGCACCCGATATACCTCATCCCGCGCTGCGATCCAGATGGATTCAAACCCGAAGACGTGCCAGGACGAATCCTGCGGGATCCCGATGGGTTGTCCGGCGGCGCCGCTCGTCAGGTTCACGGGCGTGAGCGTTCCAGCGTCGCCGTCCATGAGCCAGACCGTTTCCTGCTCGATCGAGACGTTGCCCTGCGACAGCTCACGCTGATCGTCCAGGATGAAGCCACGCTGCGGGAGCTCCACCGTTCGAACCGCGGTGTCCGACCCTATGTCCCACTGCGTGATTCGGCCCTCTTCGCATTCGCAGATCCACAGGTACTCGCCAAGCGACCCGATTGGACCGGGCAACTTATCCCTCAACGCGTGTGCATCCCTGTCGGCGACTTCGTTGTTCGAGGGATCTATCTCGATAACTTCCTCACGCGTGAGGACGAAGATGGCGTTCTGGCCAACCGTGACATCCTGGACGGCCTCCTCGATTTCGATGACCGCGGTCGTCCGACCTGAGAATGGATCGACACGATGGAGGCCAAAATGGCCGACAGTTGCCTGATCATCCACCGCGAACCAGAGCGACCCGAACGCGAAGTACGAACCTCTTGTTTCTGCAGGGATGTCGATCGCATCGATCGCTTCGCCCGTCTCCAGGCTGCGGCGGACCATGTGGACCGGTGTCTCGTGCCACAGCGTGCCGTCGACAACGAACAGGCGACCATCTGAGATCACCGACAGGTATGCGTCGTACACCTCGGCGGTGATCTCGTGCGTTTCCGGGTCGATGCGCATGACCGATGGCGGCCTGTCAGATGACGGGGATGGCAGTCCGGCCAGGGAGGGCGCGTCACGTGGCAGGGTGAGGACCACGGCCGCAAGCGCCACCATCGACAGTGCGCCGATGATGGCGACGCCCAGTACCACGAGCCGCGGGCGCGGCAAGACGCGCGGTCGCGATCCGTTCGAGACCCCACGCCGGCCGCTGGCTTCCTCGGCCCCGAGAGGGATCGCCATCGAGGAGCTGTCGACCTCGGTGACGCGGTACAACGTCCAGCGACCAGGCACACCCTTGAGCTGAGCGTCGTCTGCCGGCTCGAAGGAGATGCCGCCGCCAACGACGAGGTCATGGACGGTACCGGTGACGAGCACCTCGGCCGGTCCGGCGAGGGCCATGACCCGCGCGCCGATGTGGGCCGCGATGCCGCCCAGCCGACTGTCGATGCGCTCGAGCTCGCCGGTGTGCAGGCCGCAGCGCACGTCGAGACCAAGCGACTGCGCGGCGTCCACGATCGCCGTCGCAGCTCGCACACTGGCGGCAGGGCGATCGAAGGTGGCGAAGAAGCCGTCGCCGGCGGTGTCCTGCTCGTGGCCGCCGTGGCTCCTGAGCTGACGGCGAACGGCGCGTCGGAACAATCCGAGGAGTTCTCGCCAGCGGCGATCCCCCACGTCGGATGCGATCCGTGTCGAATCGACGATGTCGACGAACAGCACGGTCGCCAGGCGACGGTCGACTCGGGCCCGCACCATCGGCTGAGTATGCCTCTGCCCTTCAACCCGGACAACGTGCAGATGACGTAGCCGCGCCCGGATTAAGGCCCGCGAGCCGGTCGGGAGTGAGTGTACGCTGGCGCGACCTCGACCCGAGACGCAGGAGAAGCCAACGTGTCCTTCGAACGTTCCACCGGCGCCGCGACCGGCATCGGCGCAGAGCCGGCACCCACGCCAGCCCCGAGTGGGACGGAGCCAGCAGGCGACGGAATCCCGCTGGCCGTGCGCCTCCAGATCCTGTCAACCGAGCACTGGAGCCTTCTCGCGTCACGGTCGCTCGCCTGGAACGAGTCCTTCAGCCGTGCCGGGATGTTTCTGTCGACGCTGTCCGGCGCAATCGTGGCCCTGGCGCTGGTGGCGCAGGCGACCGACTTCGGCGAGGGCTTCCGGATCTTCGGCCTGGTCATCCTTCCCGTCGTCCTGTACGTGGGGATCGGCACCGTGTTGAGGATGGGCCTCGCCAACTATCACGATGCCCAGTGCGTGATCGGCATGAACCGGATTCGCGCCGGATACCTGGAGGTCGCGCCCGACCTGGAGCGCTTCTTCGTGATGGGGACCACCGACGACGAGCGTGGCCTGAGCCTGACGATGGCGATCCAGCCGCGAACCTCGATCCTCGCGCAGATGCTCGCATCCAGCCCAATGCTTCTCAGCGTCCTCGATTCGGTCCTCGTCGGCGCGATCGTCGCGCTGCTTGTGCTCCAGCTTGACGCGGTCACGGCCCTGGCCGTCGGGTTGGGAGCGCTCGGCTTCATCACGGCGATGATTGCGTTCAGCACCTACGCCCGCCGAGAGATTGGCAGTGCCCGGAACGACTTGAAGCCGATGTTCCCGACTCGCGAGTTGCCGCCAACCTCGGGGTGACAGCCGGCGTCGTCACGCCCATGCCACATCGGTCCGCGCACTTCACGCTCCGTTGATTGGTCCGAGCGGACCGCGCCGGTTCGGGGCTGTATCATCGACCCCCGCAAGCGGGCGCATCGCCGTCCGACTCCCACCCCGGCTAGGAGACGTTTTCGTGACCCTGTCCCCCCGTTTCCGACGCGCGGCCGCGTTCGCGAGCGCCATCGCGCTGACCGTGAGCATGACTGCTCCCGCGGCACTCGCGAAGGGCCCGAAGGCCAAGCCGCCGGTCGACATCCAGATCCTCGGCCTCAATGACTTCCACGGCCAACTCGAGGTCGTCAACCCGATTGCCAGCTCCGGCGGACGCATCGGCGCGCTGCAGGGAACGTTCCCGAACCAGACGTGTCTCGCACCGACCTGCATCCCCGCCGGCGGGGTGGAGTACCTGGCGACCCACGTGCGGGATCTGCGGGCCGAGAACCCGAATTCGGTCTTCGTATCCGCCGGTGACCTCATCGGCGCAACGCCGCTCCTGTCGGCCCTGTTCCACGATGAGCCGACCATCGAGGCCTTCAACCTGATGGAGCTCGACTACAACGGCGTGGGCAACCACGAGTTCGACGAGGGTATCGACGAGCTGCTGCGCATGCAGTACGGCGACCGCGAAGGCGACGGATATGTCCCCGCCAGGGCCGACGGTTGCCACCCGACCGACGGCTGTGGCGATGGCGACGGCTATGCGGGAGCGGACTTCGACTTCCTTGCCGCCAACGTGGTTTACAAGGACGGAGGCGAGACGATCTTCCCGCCCTATGCCGTGCACGACTTCCCGGGTGGGACCAAGGTCGCCTTCGTCGGCATGACGCTCGAGGGCACGCCGCTGATCGTCTCCCCGGACGGGATCGCATCGGTCGACTTCCTCGATGAGGCCGAGTCGGTGAACGCGCTGGTGCCGCACCTGCAGCGCCGCGGCGTCGAGGCCATCGTCGTCCTGCTCCACGAGGGCGGAAACGTCTCCGCTCCCGGCAACGGCGCGGGCTCTGTCTCGACGATCAACGACTGCACCAACCCCTCCGCACCCATTCCGGGGATCGTTGGCGCGATGGACGATGCGATCGACATCGTGATCACCGGTCACACCAACTGGGCCGTTCACTGCGAGATCGACGGCAAGGTCGTGACCGGGGCCGCGTCCCAGGGTCGCCTCATCACCGACATCGACGCCACGCTGGATCGAGCCACGGGCGACTTCGTCGGACCCATCTCGGTGAACAACCGGATCGTCACCCAGGACGTCGCGAAGGCGCAGGACCTGACCGATCTGGTCGCCGAGTACAACGTGTTTGCGGCACCGATCGCGGCAGTCCCCGTCGGAACGACGACGGCAGCCATGGACCGGGCGGTCCTGACGAGCGGCCGCGAATCCACGCTCGGGCGCCTGATCGCGGATGCGCAGCTGGCGTCGTCGTCGGGCGCGGGCGCGCAGATCGCGTTCATGAATCCCGGCGGCATCCGGGCCAATCTCGACGCGGGCGTCATCACCCATGGCGAGGCCTTCAGCGTCCAGCCATTCAGCAACATCGTCACGACCAAGACGTTCACGGGGGCCCAGATCGAGACGATCCTCGAGCAGCAGTTCGTGACGTCCGCGGGCGGGACCCGGACGCTGATCCTCCAGGTCTCCGACGGCTTCACGTACACGTGGGACGCCTCCGCCGCGGCGGCGGGGAACCGAGTCGATCCGGCAACCATCAGGCTCGACGGCGTCACGCTGGATCCGGCGGCAACGTACCGCGTCACGATGAACAACTTCCTCGGAACCGGCGGCGACGACTTCCCGGCCTTCAGGCTGGGGACCGATGAGACCACCGGCGCCGATGATCTCGTGGCGCTCGAGGCCTACCTCGGGGCCAACGAGCCGTACACGCCCGTGGACGAGGTTCGAATCACGCGACTGAACTGAGGACGCCTCGACGCTCTCGATGCAGCTCCAGCAGGCCGGCCCGCAAGGGCCGGCCTTCTACACGAGCGACAACCGATCCAGCGGGAAGGGCGGCAGGGCCAACGGCTTCACCGCCAGCCGCACGAGCAGGAGCGGCGAGTCGTCCGCCGCGCTGCGGTTGGCGTGGAGCACGCCGCAGCCCGTGCATCGGTGGATGAGCACCCACTCGCCCTTGCCCCGAACCGTGATGGCGATCGGCTCCATGCCGGATCCACACTCGTCGAGCATGGCCCGGTCGCCGGGCCGATCGTCGACGTGACGAGACCAGAGGCATGCAGGGCAATGATTACGGTGCTGGGTGCCCGGGGCGTCCGACGGCACGTCGTGACGGCAGTGGACACAACGGAAGGATTCAGGTTGTGCGCGCGGCCGATGCCGCACGCGACGTGAGTCACGGGGCTGGCGCAACGGTGAGATCTCCTGGACGAACGGATGGAGGACGCATGCTGTTGCGCGTCGTGCGTTCGACCCCAGGAACAACAGGGGCCGCCCCGGCGGGCGGCCGATCAGGCGAGCGACGAAAAAATCAGCCGCTGCTAGCCGACGGGCTCCATCCGGAGGCACGACGCGCGAAGAACCGTCCGTGCGGTCTCTGGCATTGTCTCCTCCTGACGAGTGGGTGCAGCGCATCCCGTGCGCCATCGGTCCCGGACTCTACGCTTCGGCTTGGCCAGGCGTCAACCCTTACCCCGAATATTCACCGAGTGACCGGTATCGGTTGAATGCCCCGCTCGATCAGGTCAGCTATTCGCCGCATGACTGCAGGTCCCTGAGTTGAGCCTGGCTCGCTCTCCACGACGGCGCAAGCAAGCTCAGCTCTGTACCGGGTCGACGCCCAAGCCGCCTCGCCGATGTCTACCAGTCACGGCCTGCATACCTGACCGGGACGGGAGCCAGCGGTGCGAGCGCTAGCGATGCTTGCGGCGGCGTCCGGCGGGCGTCGGCTTTGCGCGCTCTCGCTCGGGGCGGCGGGGCGGCGGCACGTATCGTCGCCGACGAAACTCGTCGTTGGCCGCGGCGATTCGGGGTGGGAATCGAACGAAGATCGCGTGCGCCGCCAGCCCCATCCCGGTCAGCACGATGACCAGCTGCAGGACGAGCGGCACGCCGATCACGACGAGGAGCGGGATGACGCCCCAGGTCACGATGATCGGCCAGAAGACCCACTCATGGAGCGCGAGCAGCTCCGGGTAGCGACGGTATCGGCGCTGCGCCAGGTTGTAGACGACGATGGCGCCGATGGCAATGATCAGGCCGGCCAGCCACATCAGCGTGAACAGGTCCGGATATGTGGCAGGCGTGAAGGGATCGGTCAGGACGTTCATCGGCCGCGGAGTCTAGCACGCGGCCGGCCGGCCGGCTCCGAGCGGCCGGCGATCTATAATCGACAGCCCCCAAGGCCCCGGCCACCCACCACGAGGACGTCGATTGCGCGCCCTGCTCTCCGTCAGTGATCGAGAAGGCATCGTCGAGCTCGCCAGAGGACTCACCGATGCCGGGGTCGAGTGCTTCGCCACCGATGGCACCCACGCGCATCTCACCAAGGCAGGCATCGAGGGCATCCGGCCCGTCGCCGACCTGACGGAGACGAACGAGATCCTCGGTGGCCGGGTCAAGACCCTGCACCCGAAGATCTTCGCCGGTCTGCTGGCGCGCCGTGACCAGCCGGTTCACCTGGCGCAGCTGGCCGAGCACGGGATCGAGCAGATCGACATCGTGGTCGTCAACCTCTATCCGTTTGCGCAGACCGTGCGTCAGCCGAACACGACCCTCGACCAGGCGCTCGAGCAGATCGACATCGGGGGCGTGGCGCTCCTGCGCGCGGCCGCAAAGAACTTCCCGGGCGTGGCCGCCGTATCCAATCCGACGCAGTACGCATCGGTCCTTCGCGACGTGAAGACGCAGGGCAGCGTCAGCCCAGAGACCCGCCAGAAGCTGGCTGGCGAGGCCTTCGCCGTGACGGCGGCGTACGACGCCCAGGTGGCGAGCTACCTGAACGTTGCCACCGGCACCGTCTTTCCAAGCCGCCTGACCATGGTGGTCGAGAAGAAAGCCGATCTTCGCTACGGCGAGAACCCGCACCAGCTCGGTGCCTTCTACACCGACCCGGCGCATGCCGGCGGCAGCATCTCCAGCGCCCACCAGATCGCCGGCAAGGACCTGAGCTTCAACAACCTGCTCGATCTCGATGCGGCATGGGGCATCGCCTCCGATTTCAAGACACCGGCGATCGCGATCGTCAAGCATGGCAATCCCTGCGGCCTCGCCTCGGTGGTCGACCTGGCGGAGGCCTTCCGCCTGGCCCTGGAGGGTGACAGCGTGAGCGCCTACGGCGGCGTGATCGGTGCCAATCGGATCATCGACGAGTCGGCGGCGCGCGCCATCCGCCCCGGATTCTTCGAGGCGATCGTGGCTCCCGGCTACACGCCGGAGGCGCTCGAGATCCTGCGCACCAAGCGCGGCTTCGAGATCGTCGAGGTCCCTCCGGTGGCCAACGATGCGGATGAGCTGGGGATCGGCAAGTTCGACTTCAAGCGCATCGGCGGCGGCGTCCTGGTCCAGACCTTCGACAACCTGGAGGAGGATCGCGACAAGCTCCAGCCCGTCACGCAGCGGCGCCCCACCCTGGAGGAGCTGACCGATCTTCTCTTTGCCTGGCGCGCGGTTCGGCACGTGAAGTCGAACGCCGTGGTGCTCGCCAAGAAGCACGCCATGGTCGGCATGGGGGCCGGACAGCCATCCCGCGTCGTGTCCGTCGAGGTCGCGCTGCGCAAGGCCGGCGAGCGTGCGCCGCTCTCGGTGATGGCCTCGGACGCCTACTTCCCCTTCCCCGATGGAATCCAGATCGCGGCACAGGCAGGCGTGACGGCGATCATCCAGCCCGGTGGGAGCATCCGCGACGAGATGGCGATCGAGGTCGCGGATCGGCATCACATGGCGATGGTCTTCACCGGGCGCCGCCACTTCAAGCATTGAGGCCGAGCCGATGACCCATCGATCGCCGGTCGACAAGATCATCATCGCCGAGGCGATCCGAGCGACCGAGGCGGGTGCCATCGCCGCCGCCCGCTTGATGGGACGCGGCGACCGGGATGGTGCCGACCAGGCGGCCGTGACCGCCATGCGCAAGGCGATGGATGACGCCGACATCAGCGGCACGATCGTCATCGGCGAGGGCGAGCGGGACGAGGCGCCGATGCTCTACATCGGCGAGCAGGTCGGCAACGCGGACGCCGCCGTCTCGATCGATATCGCGGTCGATCCGCTCGAGGGCACGAACCTGGTGGCGACGGGCGAGCCGAACGCGACCGCAGTGCTGGCCGCCTCCGAGCCGGGTGGCCTGATGCACGCTCCCGACACCTATCTCGAGAAGCTGATCGTGGGGCCGATGGTCGCCGGCCACGTCGATATCAACGACCCCGTTGCCACGACGCTTGCGACGATCGCCGAACGATTGGGACGCAACGTGTGGGATATCACCGTCGTGATCCTCGAGCGGCCGCGCCACCAGCAGCTGATCGCCGACGTCCGGGCGGCCGGCGCACGTATCAAGCTGATCGGTGACGGTGATTTGACCGCCGCCATCAGCGTTGCGGTCTCGGGCACCGGCGTGCACGCCGTGATGGGGATCGGAGGGGCTCCCGAGGGCGTGCTCTCGGCGGCGGCGCTGAAGTGCCTGGGCGGCGAGATCCAGGCGCGGTTCCGTTGGCGCTCCGACGATGAGCGGGATCGGGCGCGGGACATGGGCGTCGACGTCGACGACACCGAGCGGGTCTACTTCACCGACGATCTCGCATCGGGCAAGAACGTGGTCTTCTGCGCCACCGGCGTCACCGATGGCGAGCTCCTGCGGGGCGTGCGCTTCTTCGGAGGTGGCGCGCGCACCCACTCTCTGATGATGAGCTGCGCCGCCGGCCTGGTCCGCTTCATCGACACGGTCCACATGTGGGACCCCGGCAACCCGCCGAAGGTGCGCCTCTAAGCTACGGTGCGATCACCTCGACGTCGTACGCCATCAGGGCGCGATCAGAAGAGACGATCGACATTCGCTCCAACTGGGCCTGCGCAACGAGGAGCCGATCGAACGGATCTGGATGATGCGGCGGCAAGGTAAATGTCATTCGCGGGATCCTGCCGTCCGGCAGCGGATCGTCGAAGTCCGGGGCAATCCAGACGTTGCCACGGTCGAATCCCAGCTCGCGCTGCTCCGGAATGTACGCCGAGAGACGGGCCACCGGCCGACCGGCTCGCGCCGGTCCTATTGCCTCTTCCCGCACGACCGTGCTATATCGAGAGCGTCGGCATGCGGATCGAGCTTCGCCGCGACATTCGGAGGGGATTCGTTGCGGACTCAGACGCGCCTGGTGTGGCCGGCGATGGTAGGCCTCTCGCTTCTGCTCTCCGCGTGCTTCCCGCCGTTCGGACCGTTCGGACCGGTCTTCCCCTTCCCGCCGATGGACGGAGAGTCGGAGCTGGCGGTCGAGAATGCGACCGATGAGAACTGGGTGCTCCGCGTGGTCGCAGACAGCTTCCCGATGGACTTCGCGGTGTCGGCCGGCGAGACCGGCACGCTTGCCCTGTTCGGCGGCACACCCACAAGCGTCGCTCTGCTCGATACCGACTGCCAGCGAATCGATGAGCTGGAATGGACGGACGCGTCCCAGGCGGTGCGCATCGAACCCGAAGCGCAGCTTGCCGCGATCGACACCCCCGTCATCGAGGACGGTGAGACGTTCGTCGAGTACTGGGAGTGCAGCGGCGGATTCGGCCCGGCGCCGACGGCGGGCGACGCGGTCCCCGGCGCAACCGGCACCATCTTCCTCACCGGCGGCGAGGGCGGCGCGTGGCAGATCGATCCCGGGACCGCAGACCTTGGGCAGATCGGCGCCACCACGGCGGCATCCCAGGACGTCGAGCACGAGCTTTCGCCCGACGGGGCTCGCATCGCTTTCACCCGCTACGCCGCGGACGGCCCATCATCGAGCCTGTTCGTGGCCGACGCCGAGGGCGGCGAGGAGCGGCTGATCGTCGAGGACGCGGGCACGCCCACCTGGTCGCCGGACGGCTCCAGGCTCGCGTACCTCAGCCTCGATCCGTTCGCGGGCGGGCCCACCATCAGCGTGACCGATCCCTCCGGCGGCGAGCCGATCGAGCTGGCCAAGGACGCATCGATCCCGCGCTGGTCACCCGATGGTCAACGCATTGCCTTCATCTCGGTCGACATGGCGGGCTTGAACGAGCCGGTCGCGCTGCCGTCCGAGCTGCGGATCGTCAACGCGGATGGCAGCGGCCTGGAGACGCTCGCCGAAGCAAACCCGTTCGCGGACCGGCCGGCGTGGTCGCCGGACGGGACCCGCATCGCGTTCACGGGCGGGTCGGAGACCGAGGGAACCATTGACGTCGCCGATCTCGACAGCGGCGAAGTCGCCACGGTCGCAGAGGCCGGCAGCGCATCCCTGACGGAGCCCGCATGGTCACCGGACGGCGAGCGGATCGCGTTCGCCATCTCGTCCTTCACGCTCTTCTCGTCCGAGGCGGCCATCGGAGTCGTGTCGACCACCGGAGGCGAGGTCGAGCGGATCGGAGCGCTCGAGGACGCGTTCGTCGCGAGCCCCGCCTGGTCGCCCGACGGCGCCTGGCTCGCCGCGGTGCGCAGCGCCGGCATGGAGATGACCTCCGACCTGATCGTCATCGAGCTGGCGTCGGGTGACGAGACCGTGCTCGCCTCGGGAGTCCTCAGCGTATCGAGCTGGCGAGGTCCTAGCTGAGGCTGGTCGCCGTCGGATCGGACCAGTCGGGCCCGCCGACACGCAGGACCTCCTGGTTGGCGACGGTGGCCAGCAGATCGGCGACCGAGACCTCGACGCGCAGGTCGGAGCAGTTGCGCCAGGGCCGCAGCCCGGGATCCAGCTCGGCCACCGGCTCGAGGGCGAAGCGCCGCTCGTGGAGGCGCGGGTGCGGCACGATCAGGTCATGCTCCGTGTCAGTGACGCATCGGCCATCGAAGGCGAGAATGTCGAGGTCGATCACGCGAGGACCCCATCGGCGCCCCTGCGGATCCCGGCCGAGCGCCAGCTCCAGGCGCTTCAGCTCAGCCAGCAGGTCGCTCGCCGACAGATCGGTCTCCAGCTCCAGCGCCGCGTTCAGGAACCGCGGCTGGTCGAGGGAATCGCGAGGAGCGCTGTCGTACAGCGAGGAGACGCGCACGACGAGGCCGATGCCGCGAAGCTCCCGAACGGCCCTGCGGAAGGCAACGACCGGCTCCCCCAGATTCCCACCCATTCCGATGAACGCGCGCACGGTCGTCGCACTGTAGTCCATCGACTTCGGGCGTGGATGTCCCCATCTTTCGGAGGCACGGTCAGGCGAATCCTTCCCGGACAAGCGGTAAGGCGCCTGACTGGGTAGGTCGCCGTACTCAGAGCAGCGTCGAGGTCAGATCGCCATTGAGCCAATTCACTGTGTAGCCGTCCGGCTGAAAAGAGTCGCGAGCCCCGTTCTCATCCTCTACGGGGCGAGGATGGCACCAGCCCATTCCGATTGCACCAGGCGTGGCATAACGAACTTCACCGGGGTAAGGATGCGAACATCTACTCCGCGCTGTGGATGCTGATCGAAGCGTCTATCGGGTCTCGGTTGATCCAGACATAGACGAGCGCCTCAAGGTCGTCCCGCTGAAACCGGAACTCGATCGCATCGCTGACCTCGCGGAGAGCTGTCGGCTCCCAGCCCTCGACTCGCGCCCGATCCTCGATAGCCCCCTCCAGCGCAGCTCCGAGCCCGCCGTCGGTGATCTTGTAGGAGACGAAGTACGGTCCGGACTCAAACGACGGACCCGTCGTGTTCTCGATGACGTCGGTGACTTCACTCTGCGGGGGGACGAGCGACTCGGTCAGCCTCGAGCCAGCGGGAATCCGACCGGTTGCTGCAGGCTGTGACAAGCAGTGCGGCGGCTAGCGCCAGGAAGGCAACGCACGAATACCCTTCGACACGCTACCGGATGCGCCCACTGACACGATCGGTAGCGACCACTCGGCGCTCTTTCACGACGTACACATCGACGTCGTGGTTCCCGGTGTATTTGGTGTGCTCTCTACGTTGCTGGCGGCCTTCGTCCTCGAGGATCTGGCCCCGGAGCTGACCCAGCACGCGCGCCTCTTCACCCGTATTCCGGACCTTCCAGTACGCCTCGTATGGGGCGGGCGTATCAGTGGTGAGCTCGAATAGGATCGACAGACCCTTCGCGAAGGTCGTCGGAGGACCGGACCCGCTCGGAAACCCGACTGCGCCCCTGCAGTCGCCTTGATATCCTGTCCGTGGCCATCGGGTCAATACCTCGTGACGTGGGCTTCCAACTCCAACGTCGTGAGGATGGCACGGTGGCCCGTTCATGCGAGGCCTCCGGCGGCGCCTGTTACACCCCCCTTGGGACACTAACAAGACCACCAACAATCCAAAGTCAAGTCAAATCCAATTGGATTCACTTGACCAGAGAACCTTTGCTGCTTGACTTCCGCGGGGCCGCGCTCTAGAGTACCGACATGGGCTGGTACCTTGGTACTAACCCGACCGTGGGACGCGTAGAGCCGCCAGCTGAAACTTGGGCACTTGGGCTGGCGGGGAGCAGTTAGTGCAACCGACCGTTCCGTCACAGGAGTTGTGTCGGTTGTCTATCGATCCGTCCAGAAGAGGGCACCTTCTGATGTCACGACACGCCGTCAAGGGCTGGTAGTACAGCTCCCATGATTAGACCCTGTGTGCGTACGGCGCTTCGACGCGGTACCGCGCTGCTAGTCAGCCTTGGCTCTTTGGTTACTCTGGCACTTGCCGGAGGAGCAGGCGTCCAAGGCTGGTAGAGGCGCGTGCTAGACTCAGCCGCTCACCGCCAGGTGAACCCATGAGTCAAGTTGTTCAGCGCCTGGTCCTCGCGACTCTAGCCGCCGCAATTCTGGCAATTGCGGCGGCTATTGCACTGTATCCAGTGCGATCAGAAATCGGCGGAGTCCCAGGACTGATCTACTGGACCGTCGCAGCCCTGATCGCCAGCGCACTGCCGGTTCAGTTGCCTCGCGGCACTACCGTCTCAGTTGCCTCCGCGCCGATCCTGGCCGCCGTCATTCTCGGCGGTCCACTCGCTGGTGCGATCGTCGGAGCCATCGGTACGATCGATACCCGGGAGACAAGTGGGCGCGTTCCCTGGTACGGGACCGTCTTCAACCACTCTCTTCTGACGCTGTCAGCAGTTGGCGCGGGCGTCGCGTTCGAACTAATTACGCAGGTCATCGCACCCACCAACTCGGCATCACCTAGTGGCGGCTCCTTTGTCGGCGCGCTTGCTGCTGGCGTTGTGTTCATCGCACTTGACTGGACACTCGCTCTCGGCGCGGTAAGCGCGAGAACGCAGACTCCCGTTCGCACTGTGTGGGCTCAAGACCTAAATGGAGTCGCGATCAGCCTACTGGGGCTGGTTCCGCTGGCGTGGTTAATGACACAAGTGTTCCAATTGCCAAACGGCGTGGGCTGGTGGGCGACCGCGCTGTTTGTGGTTCCACTATTCACAACGCGGCTTGCATACGCGCGGTACGTGGAGACGCGAGAGCTGTTCGAGCAGACGATCGAGGCGCTCTCGAAGGCCGTCGACGCGCGGGACAATTACACCCGAAACCATTCGAGCCGGGTGAGCCAAATTGCGGAAGCGATGGCGCGGGTCATGCGGCTGCCGGAGACCGAGATCGAGAAGATCACCTGGGGGGGACTGCTGCACGATATCGGCAAGATCGGTATCCGCGACAACATCCTCCTCAAGGAAGGGCCTCTCGACAAGGGCGAGCGGATCCTGATGAACCAGCACCCGACCATCGGGGCGGAAATCGTGGAGCCGGCCACGCAGCTCAAGGACGAGGCGCCGCTCATCAAGGCCCACCACGAGTGGTTCAACGGGTCCGGCTATCCGGATGGGATCGAGGCCCTCGACATCCCGCATGGCGCGCGAATCCTCACCATCGCCGACGCGTACGAGGCGATGACGAGCTCCCGACCCTACCGCAAGACGCCGCTCACGCACGACCAGGCTATTGATCAGCTCGAGAAGTTCACCAGCATCCAGTTCGATCCGCACATCGTGCCGGTCCTGGTGAACCTGGATCGCAGCATCCTGGATCGACCGCCTGACCGGCCGGACGAGCTACCGACGATGCTCCTCCAGCCCGATCCGCGCGACGCGAGACGCTACGGCGACGACGACACCCCCGGCAAGCAAGCAAGGAACCCGACAACGAGGCCGCCTGCCCTGGCCTCGGATGATGTTTCTTAGCAGCATCGTTCTCGCGCTGATCATCGGGGCCTTTGCCGGCGGCGCCTTCCCACGGCTGGCGGAGCTCAAGCTCCGCTGGAGCCTGCTCCTGGTCGCGGCGCTCGGCCTCCGCGTCCTGGCCGCCGTGAGCCACGAGACCGGTATCGGCGCCGACATTCCGGCTGGCTGGGCCTACATGCTGGCCTACGGCCTGATCTTCATCTGGCTGTGGGCCAACTGGCGGGTTCCGGGGCTGCAGATCGCATCGGTCGGGATCGGTGCCAACATGCTGGCCGTTCTCCTCAACCAGGGACAGATGCCGATCTGGTCGACCGCCTACTTCTCGGCGGGCTTCACCGAGGCCGAGATCGCCAACGACCCCTTCCACTTCCTCCTGAGGGCCGATACGGTCGCCGGCTTCGTCGCCTCCGGCGGGCTATTCGGCGACGTTATCCCGCTGCCGATCCCCGTTATCCGCGAGGTGGTCAGCATCGGCGACGTGCTGCTGGCACTCGGGATCTTTTGGGCGATCGTGTACTCCATGACCAGGGCCGATGCGCCGTCGCGCGGCACGCTGGCCATCGGCTCCGGCCCGGCGACCCATCAGTCCGCGGCCGGCACGTTTCAGACGGGCCTCGCCTATGCCAATGCGTCCGCGATCCCCGCGACGCCAAGCGAAGCCCGGACGACCGAAGAGGAGCGGCGCCGCGCGCAATCGCCCTATCTGCGCCTGGTGCGCAATCGAAACTTTTCCCTGCTGTGGGTTGGACAGCTCGTGTCCCTCCTCGGGGACCGCATTCACATCATCGCCCTCGGCGCGCTGGTGGCCAGCCGCGGATCGGAGCTGGAGCTGGGCCTGACGTTCGCGGCCACCGCCGTGCCGAGCGTCGTGCTCGGACCGTTGGCCGGAGTGCTGGTGGACCGCTGGGACCGGCGCCGCACGATGGTCGCGTGCGACCTGCTCCGGGCGGTGCTCGTGCTGGCGGTGCCGTTCGCGTTCGAGGTTCATATCGGCTTCGTCTACCTGGCGGCGTTCCTGACCGCGACGGTCACCTTGCTGTTCCGCCCGGCCAAGACCGCCGTGGTGCCCGCCGTCGTCGACGAGCGCGACCTGGTCTCGGCCAACTCGGCGATGTCGGTGCCCGAGACCGCCGCAGACCTGATCGGTTTTCCGGTGGCCGGCCTGATCGTGACCTCGCTCAGCTCCGTCATCGGTGCCGCCTTCGTGCTGGATGCCGGGACGTACGTCATCTCCGGCGTCCTCATCTGGGCGATGATCCTGCCGCGACAGATCGAGGAGGTCGTTGCGCCGATCTCGGTTCGAGGCGTCTGGCGCGAGATGCGCGAGGGCTTCGAGTTCCTGTGGGGGGAGGCGGCGCTCCTCTCCAACACGCTCCTCTCGACGCTTGCGCAGGTTGCGGTCGGCGCGGAGATCGTGGTGAGCCTGCTCTATGCCCGCGACGTCGTGGACCGTGGCGCCATGAGCTTCGAGCAGACGTACTCGCTGCTCCTGACGGCAATCGCAGTCGGCAGCGTGCTGGCGGGCATCGGGGTCGGAGCCGTTGGAGATCGGCTGCCCAAGGGTCTCCTGGTGATTGCCGGCTTCATCGGCATGGGCCTTTCGCTGGTCGCAGCCGGGCTGGTCACCAATCCGATCCTGGCCGTCATCGCCTTCTTCTTCACCGGTGCCATGAACATGGTCTTCATCATCCCCACCGTGACGCTCTTCCAGCAGCGCACGCCACAGCGGCTGATGGGGCGCGTCGTGTCGAGCCGGCAGGCGCTCGTGTTCGGATCGATCGCGGCGTCGATGGGTTTGTCGGGGTGGCTCGCCGGCATCATCGGTTCGGCCATGGTGCTCATCGTGAGTGGGGCCATCTGCGCCCTGGCGGGCTTCATCGGCATCGCGATTCCCGCCATGCGCAGCGCCCGTTGAACGGCCGATCTGCTACCCTTCGCGCGCCGTGGGGCTGATTTCGACCTTGCGGTCGCGGGATTCGCGATGTTGATCGCCGGTTCGCCGGGCATGCTGGCCTGGAGTCCACCGAACGCTGGAGACCAGACCGACACATGACGACGAGCCAGAGCCGAGGCCACGAGCCGCCCCGCAACGAGCCGGGGTATCGCGGGTCCCTCCCAAGCCGCGAGGATCGCCTGGCGCGCCCGTGGATCCTGGTCGTCCTCGGCATCTTCGTCCTGGTTATCGCCCTCTCGATCGCCGGCATCCCGTCCCGCTTCATTCCGGATCCGACCGCTCCGCCACTGCCAACCCTGCCACCAGCATCAGGCTCGCTGGCGCCAGCGGCATCGGTCTCGGTTGAGGCGTCACCGTCGGTCGAGCCTTCTCCGTCGGTCTCGGTTGAGCCTTCGCCATCGGCCTCGGCCGAAGCTTCGCCGAGCGGGAGTTAGCTCGCCCGCGCTGGCTTCGGCCGATACTCCAGCGAACACCTGTCCTGGGCGTCGCATTCGGGCGACCAGGAGCATGGAGGCGCGCGAAATAATCCTTCATGCGCGGGCTGAGACGTCCGACAGGCCGGGAGCCGAACCCGCGCTCAGCCGCGACGGCGCACGTCCAACCCCGCTACTGAGGCCATGCTGAGTTGTACGCATATCGGACAGATGGCATACTCGGTTCTTCTCTCTGCTTAACCGATGGACGGAGGAGCGCTCGATTGGCAGATCCTCAGCGGTCTGTGCTCATCGTCGACGACGATGCGGAGATCCGGACCCTGCTCACCGACCTCCTGGAGGGCGAGGGATACGCGGTCGTCGTCGCGAAGGACGGAGCAGAGGCGACCGGGCAGATTTCGAAGGAACTGCCCGACCTGGTGCTGATGGACGTCAAGCTGCCCGACCAGGACGGTATCGGGCTGCTGCGCCAGCTCAAGCGCCAGCACAGCGACCTCGAGGTAATCGTGATGACCGCATTCGGCGGCTCCTCGAGCGCCATCAATGCGATGGAGCACGGCGCGTACGACTACGTCACCAAGCCGTTCGAGATCGACGACCTGCTCGCCACCCTGAAGCGCGTCTTCGAGCACGTCGACATGTCCTCCGAGGTCAGCGCGCTGCGGCTGGAGCTCGGCAAGCGCGAGGCGGAGCGTGAGCGCATCGTCGGCTCCTCGAAGCCGATGCTCGAGGTCTTCAAGCTCATCGGCAAAGTCGCGCCCTCGGATGCGACCGTCCTCATCACCGGCGAGAGCGGCACCGGCAAGGAGCTGATCGCCGAGGCGCTGCATCGGGCCAGCAAGCGCAATCCGCACCCCTTGGTGAAGGTGAGCTGCGCGGCGCTGCCGGAGACGCTGCTCGAGACGGAGCTGTTCGGCCACGAGAAGGGCAGCTTCACCGGCGCGATGACCATGCGCAAGGGCCGATTCGAGACCGCCAACAAGGGCACGATCTTCCTCGACGAGATCGGCGAGATGACGCCGGGCACCCAGACCAAGCTGCTCCGCATCCTCCAGGAGCGAGAGTTCGAGCGCATCGGCTCCAACACGCCGATCAAGATCGACATTCGGGTCATCACCGCCACGAACCGCAACCTCGCCGACGAGGTCACCAGCGGCAAGTTCCGCGAGGATCTCTACTACCGGCTGAACGTCATCCACATCCACATGCCGCCGCTGCGCGATCGCAAGGACGACATCCCTCTGCTCGTCGAGCACTTCCTGGTGAAGTTTCGCCACTCTGCCGGCGCCATCCCGACGGCCATCAGCGAGGACGCCCTCCAGCGGCTTATCGAGTACGACTGGCCGGGCAACGTACGTGAGCTCGAAAACGCGGTCGAGCGCGCGGTCGTCCTCTCGCGCGGCAACCCGATCACGCTCGAGCACCTTCCGTTCGGCAACACGCGCGAGGCCCGCGATCGCAAGCGCCTGGCCGAGCGGCGGACACGCCTTGAGGACGACGAGGCCGATCTCTCGACCCGCCGCGACAAGCTCGACGCCGACGAGGCCCGGGCCGACGCCGAAACCAACGGCGCGGAAGGCTCCTTCAAGGGACGCGTGTCGGCGCTCGAGCGGCAGCTCATCAAGGAAGCCCTGGACCGCGCGGACGGCAACCGCACCAAGGCCGCCGACGAGCTGGGAATCTATCGGCGCCTCCTGTACGCCAAGATCAGGGAGTACGATCTGGGCGACTAGCAAGCCGATGCCCGGACGATGCTGGGAAGCCGGCAGCGACGGTCGGTTCCCCGGCGCCTCACCACAGCGTGGAAGTTCGCACACGGCAACGCGGTCCTGCGGATCGGCCTCGCCACATCGAGGGATCGAGGAATGCCTCGAGGCAGAGAAGGCAAGTGGTATCCTTCTTGCCTTCCTGAGAGCACGAAACAGCACATACGAAGGGACGCTATCGCCCATGTTCAGCCGCGTGCGAATCGCGATCAGATTCTTCTTCGTCGGGTTGGCGGTCGGCATTCTGCTGGCACCGCGCAAGGGCGAAGAGACCCGTCGCCTGGTGCGTGAGAAGGCGGATCGGATCCTCAACGACGTGCTCGACGCAGCCACGCTCGGCACCGTCGAGTCGGGTGCCGGATCGACCGATGACATCGCAGCCGAGGCCGATGCGCCTCGAACCGCCACCCGCAACTCCCGCAGCCGAACCGCCAGCGGCGCAGCGGCGAGCTGAACCGCACCTGACCTGACCGATGCGGTGGCCGCGCCTTTCGCGGCCGCGACCGCTCGGCCCTGACGCCGACCATGCCCGAGATCGGGCACGAATGGTGGCCGAGCAGCTCGAGGCTCGCGGCATCCGCGATCTGGAGCTCCTGCGCGCGTTCGGCGCGGTCGAGCGGCATCGGTTCGTCGAGGGCGATGAGCCCTACGGCGACCACGCGCTCCCCGTGGGATCGGGCCAGACGATCTCGCAGCCGTACGTGGTGGCGATGATGACGGCCACGGCGAGGCCGTCGGACGGCTGGCAGGGCGCCCCCGTGCTGGAGGTCGGCACGGGATCGGGCTACCAGGCCGCCCTCCTGGGCGAGATGGGGGCGCGAGTGACCACCGTCGAGCGCCACGAGTCGCTGGCGGCGAGCGCGCGACAGCGGCTCGCGGAGGCGGCGTACGGCGACCGCGTCGAGGTGGTGGTCGGAGACGGGACACAGGGGTGGCCGGCGCGTGCGCCGTATCGGTCCATCCTGGTCACCGCCGGAGGCCCGTCTGTGCCCGAACCGCTGGTGGAGCAGCTGGATCGGTCCGGTGGCCGGCTCGTCATCCCGGTGGGCGACCGGGCGCACCAGTATCTGACGCTTGTGGTCCGGGACGGCGACGAGCTCACCACCACCGAGCTCGAGCCGGTGGTGTTCGTGCCGCTCATCGGCGAGCATGGTCACCAAGCGGACTAACGATTGGCACAGTGCGTGCATCGCCTGAGGCAAGCGCCAGCTCCGAGATGGAGGCATTCCGCCATGACC
>Ga0136613_10000145_pt1 | contig 27117 bp, 26 predicted proteins | sample AntDrymUQ2722106_2_FD_106649 | JGI IMG/M metagenome (GOLD analysis project Ga0136613, IMG submission 106649) | Polar desert sand microbial communities from Dry Valleys, Antarctica - metaG UQ272 (21.06) | ecosystem: Environmental > Terrestrial > Soil > Desert | place: Antarctica: Dry Valley... | reverse complement strand
CGTGCGTCGCACAGCCGAAGCCTCCGGAGGACACCTGAGTCTCGAGCGCTCCAGACTTGGCGGTGCCCGGGTAGCGGTGAAGCTCGGACCGGCCGGTTAGGGACTGCCGGCTGCCCCATGGCCAAGCGGGTCCCGAGGCAGCCAGGCGCTGCGCGACCATCGCGCGGCCCGCTCGACAGGCGTCATCCCGACCGGCCCAAGTTCCGGCCGACCACGGCCGACGGGTTCCGCGAGGCCTGGCACATCAACGAGCGGATCTGGGCGGCCACCGTGGATCGGGCGCGCAAGCTCGATCCTGAGCAGCTGCACGAGGCGGTGAGCGGGGAGTGGTCGTTCATCCAGACTCTGCGCCACCTGGCGTTCGCCAGCGAGTCCTGGGTGGGCCGGTGCATCCTCGGTGACCCCAGCCCCTGGCACCCGCTCTCTCTGCCGTGGGACCAGATGCCACCCACACGGGGAGTGCCCACCGACCGCGACGCCCGCCCGTCGCTCGACGAGGCGCTGGCCCTGCGCCAGCAGGCGATGGACCTCGTGCGGGGCGTGGTGGACGACCTCACCGACGAGCAGCTGGCAGCCGAGACGGCCCCCCTCGTGGGTCCCGGCTGGCCGCCCGAGGGCGAGACCTTCCCCGTCCGCGAGTGCCTCGTGATCGTGCTCAACGAGGAGTGGTGGCACCGCCAGTACGCCGAACGCGACCTGTCCGTCCTCGAGGAACGCAACTGACCCCCGTGGAGCTCACCTTCGCCGGGCCGGGTGATCGAGTGGCGCGGCCCGGCGCCGTACTACTTCGTGCCGGTCCCCGACCATGCGTCGGCCGACATCCGCGAGGTGGCCGCGATGGCGACCTACGGCTGGGGCGTCATCCCGGTCGAGGCCCGCATCGGCGAGGTGGACTTCGACACGTCGCTGTTCCCGAAGGACGGCGGGTACCTGCTGCCCCTCAAGGACGCCGTGCGCAAGCCGCAGGGGCTCTCGCCCGGCGACGGCGTGACCGTGGAGATGACCGTCCGCCTCTGAAAGTCAGGCTGGCTCGGTCCGTCGTCCCGTGTCCGTCCGGGCGCGAACGCCGCATCAACCCGGACGCTGGCCGCGGCAGTGCTGACGGGCGGCGGCCCCTCAAGGATCGCCGCCCGTCTGCGGTACGCGTCGCGTCAGCGGCGGACGACGCGTACCGTGCAGACCTCGCCGTTGCCGAGGTTGACTGCCCGGGCGCGGAACGCATCGTTGCCAGCGGTGTTGGGCCGGTTGCGCTCGTACTCGACCTCGCCCTCGCGGTCGGTGGTGCGCACGTCGCGGAAGACCCGCTTGCCGTCGTGGTGGAGCGTCATCCGCCACTTCTGGCCGCGCACGTTCGAGTCGACCTCGAAGTTGACCTCGAAGCGACCGTCATCCTTGTCGACGTCGAAGTCGTAGCGCGCCTTGCCCTGACTGCAGACACCGCGCTTCTCGGTGTCGGCTGAAGCCGTCTGGGCCAAGGCGAGCGGAACCGCACCTGCCAGCAGAGCGGTGGAGGCGCCCAGAGTGAGAACCTTGTAGCGGAGCGGAAACTTGGTGGTCATGATTTGGCCTTTCGGTACGGGATTTTTCTGCGGACACCAGGAGTTTGGGCCCGGCGCGGCTAAGCGCTCCCCATGCCGTCGTTAAGGCCGCCCTAAACCGGATCCGTCCGGGGCGTCAGGGTCCGCAGACCGTGGTTCAGTCGCGGGGCGAGGTGCTACGAGCGGCTGCGAAGGCCAACCCAACTGCGAGACCGACGATGAGGCCGGTGACTCCGTACACGACAAGGGCGTCAGTGCCCGGCGGGGCTCCGTGGATCATGGCGAAGGCGGCGGCTACGGCGACGACGACCCCAACCATCCCGCCTGCGGGGACCAAGAGGCGTGGGCGAGACCTTGTCAGCGGTGCCATGAGCACCAGCAGAACGAGGGTGCCGAGCAGGATGCCAGCACCGGGCCACACGGGCCACATTCCGCGGGATCCGGTGAGGTAGCCCCAAAAAGCGACCGCTGCCACAAGACCGGCCGCCACGGCTACGGCCAGAAGCGGGCGGCCTCGCAGTGTCACCCGAACAGCGAACCACATTCTTGGCTCATCCGACACGCTCGACGGTGGATGCGGGGCCGCCCGGTGTGCCACCTCTCGTCACCTGGGGTCGCTGCACCGGATCGGACTGCCCCCGTCAGCGGAAGCGCTCGCCGGTCAGATGCTCGTAGGCCGTCACATACGTCGCGCGCGTCTGCGTGACGATCTCGTCCGGCAGTGGCGGCGGCGGTTGGTCCGAGCGGCGGTCCCAGCCCGACTCGGGGCTCGTGAGCCAGTCGCGCACGAGCTGCTTGTCGTATGACGGTTGGACCCGTCCCGGCCGCCAGGTCTCGACCGGCCAGAACCGCGACGAGTCAGGCGTGAGCACCTCGTCAGCAAGCACGATGGTGCCGTCCGGCCTGGTGCCGAACTCGAGCTTGGTGTCGGCGACGATGATGCCGCGCTCGCGAGCGAGCGCCTCGGCCCTGCCGTAGATCGTCAGCGTGAGCGTGCGGAGCTCGGCCGCGACATCGTCGCCGACCGTCTCGACCACTGCTTCGTAGGAGACGTTCTCGTCGTGCTCGCCGAGGGCGGCCTTGGTGGCGGGGGTGAAGATCGGCTCCTCCAGCCGCGAGCCATCCCCGAGCCCGGCCGGGAGCTCGACACCGCAGACGGCACCGTGAGCCCGGTAGTCGAGCAGCGCCGAGCCGGAGAGGTAGCCCCGGGCGACGCACTCCACCGGGACCATGTCGAGCTGCTCGCAGACGACCGCACGACCGACGACCGCAGCAGGCACGTCCGTCGAGACGACGTGGTTGGGTGCGAGGCGGGAGAACTGGTCGAACCACCACAACGACATCCGCGTCAGGAGGACACCTTTGTCAGGGATCTCGGGCACGAGCACGAAGTCGTACGCCGAGATCCGGTCCGAGGCCACCATGAGGAGCCGGCCGTCGGGGCGCTCGTACAGGTCGCGGACCTTGCCCGAGTGGACGAGACGCGCACCCTCGATCGGCGCCGCGACACCACCAGGGCTTGCGCGGTCGTCGGGCGGGGCCATACCCCCATCCTGCCCAACGGCCGTCACCCTGCCCGTGCGGGTGTGGCGACAGGGGTTCAAGATGGGTCGTATGCCGGACGCTGTCGTGATCGGATCGGGACCCAACGGTCTGGTCGCCGCCAACCTGCTGGCCGACCGAGGGTGGTCGGTGACCGTGCTCGAGGCCCAGCCGACGCTGGGGGGCGCGGTGCGGACCGACACCGACGTCCACGACGGCTTCCGCCACGACACGTTCAGTGCGTTCTACCCGCTCGCCGCGGCGTCCCAGACGATCAGTTCGCTGCGGCTCGAGGACCACGGGCTGAGATGGGTGCACGCCCCCGCCGTGCTCGGCAACCCGCTCCCGGACGGCCGTTGGGCGATGCTGCACCGGGACCGCCACGACACAGCAGCCGGCCTCGACACCCTCTCCCCCGGCGACGGTGCGGCCTGGCTGAAGCTGTGCGATCAGTGGGACGGCTTCGGCCCCGCGCTCCTGTCGGCGCTGCTGACCCCGTTCCCCCCGATCAGAGGCGGCGTTCGTACTGCGGTCACCCTCCCCCGGCACGCCGGTCTTGCCGGGCTGCGGCTGCCACTGACCCCGGTGCGGCGGTTGGCTGCGGACAGATTCTCCGGCGAGGGAGCCCGGCTGCTCCTCGCCGGCAACGCGTTGCACGCGGACTTCTCCCCCGACGACGCCGGCTCCGGCATCTTCGGGCTGATCATGGCGATGCTCGGCCAGACGGTCGGCTTCCCCGTGCCCCAGGGAGGGGCGGGAGAGCTGACACAGGCGCTCGCGCGCCGGCTCGAGTCGCTGGGAGGCTCTGTCGTCACGGGGACCGAGGTGGCGGCGGTCGTCGTACGCGACGGCCGCGCGGTGGGAGTCCGCACCAAGACCGGCGACCAGATCGGGGCTGCCAGGGCAGTCCTGGCAGACGTGTCGGCTCCGGCTCTCTACGGTGGCCTGGTGGCGTGGGAGGACCTGCCCTCGCGCACCCGGTGGGGAATGCGTCGCTTCCGGTGGGACCCGTCCACCGTCAAGGTGGACTGGGCGTTGTCGACACCGGTGCCCTGGGACTCAGCACCCCCGATCGCCCCGGGGACCGTGCACGTGACCCACTCGGTTGCCGAGCTTTCCACTTTTGCCAGCCAGATGAAGGGTCACACGATCCCGTCACATCCACTCCTGCTGATGGGTCAGATGACCACCGTTGACGCGTCCCGGTCGGCCGCCGGCACGGAGTCGCTGTGGGCGTACACCCACGTTCCTCAGGACACGCACTCTGACGCCGGCGGCGACGGCATCCGCGGCGTGTGGGACCACAGCGACCTCGAGCGCTTCGCTGACCGGATGCAGGCGCGGGTCGAGCGGTTCGCGCCGGACTTCGCGAGCCGGATCATGGCTCGGCGGGTGCTCGGTCCGCGCGAGCTCCAGCGGTCGGACGCCAACTTGCACGGCGGCGCGATCAACGGCGGCACGGCCGGGCTCGGGCAGGAGCTGGTGCTTCGTCCGGTTCCCGGGCTCGGCCGCGCTGAGACCCCGGTCAGGGGCCTCTACCTCGCCTCCGCGTCAGCGCACCCCGGTGGAGGAGTGCATGGCGCTCCCGGTGCCAACGCCGCGCGAGCAGCTCTCGCCCATGCCCGCGTACGGCGCTGGATCCCTTGGCGCTGAGACCGACCTGTCAGGCTCCACTGGACAGGTGGCCGCTCAGCCCACCCTGACAAGTCGGTCAGGGGGCTGGGTCGGGGTCGGGGTCGGGCTCGGCCTCGGCCTCCGCAAGCCTCACCAGGTCTTCGAGCATCCGCTTGACACGGAACCTGAATCCCAACGCCGTCAGCGGGTTGTGGATCCATCGTGCCGGGCCGCGCAGCGGATGCTCGTTCATCGTGATGATGCTGCCCGTGCCTGAGGGACTGACCCTGAGACCCACGCGGGCGGTACCCGCAGGCCAGGCATGAGCCTCGAGCTCGAGCAGCTGCAGGGGGATGCACTCCCGGGACGTCGTCGTGTCCTCGTGGGTGATCGGACCGATTCCTGCCGTGTAGTGAATCGACGTTCCAGCAGACGGCCACCCCTCATCGACGTCCCTGATCTCCTTGGTGCCCTGGACCCATTCGGAGTACCGGTAGCCGTCGCTCAGGACGGCCCAGACCTGGTGGGGGGTGGCAGAGGTTCGCTTGTTGCTGGCAGCTGTCGGCATGGGCTCAATCTAGTGGTGTCTCTCCTGAACCGTTTGCCGGTTGCGTTGGTCCAGGTGGAGCATCGCAAGGCGGAGGAGCGGGGGCCACCCGAGGCCGGAATGGTTAATTCTCGCGGTAGTGGGTAGAACTGTCTTGATGCAGCCCGACTTCATTGCAGGCCGGTACCGCGTCGTGCGCGCCGTCGGCAAGGGCGGCATGGGCACGGTGTGGCTGTGCACCGACGAGACCCTGCACCGCCAGGTCGCGGTGAAGCAGATCGGCTCCCTTCCTGGGGAGTCCCCTGACGACACGGCGCGCGCCATGCGTGAGGCTCGCCTCGCGGCCGCACTCAACCACAAGAACGCGGTCTCGATCTACGACGTCGTCGAGCACGACGGGACGACCTGGCTGGTGATGGAGTACGTCCCGTCCCAGACCCTGTCGGAGCTGCTCGCCTCGGAGGGCAGGCTGGCACCCGAGCGCGTGGGGCACATCGGTGCCCAGGTCGCAGAAGCACTCAGCAGCGCCCACTCGCGGGGGATCGTGCACCGTGACATCAAGCCTGGCAACATCCTGGTCGGCGAGGGCGACGCGGCGAAGCTCAGCGACTTCGGGATCGCGCGCGGCCAGCAGGACGCGCAGCTGACCCAGACCGGCATGGTCACCGGCACGCCCGGCTTCTTCTCGCCCGAGCTCGCTCGCGGCGAGGACCCGTCCTTCGCCTCCGACGTCTGGGCCCTCGGGATCACCCTCTACACCGCCACCGAGGGCGGGCCGCCGTACGAGCCCCAGTCCAACCCGTTGGCGATGCTGAGCATCATCACGCGCGAGCCGCTGCCACCTCCAACACACGCTGGCCCGCTCACCGGCGTGCTCGCGGGCATGTTGGAGCCCGACGCGAGTCGGCGCGCGACGATCGCCGAGGTGCTGGCAGATCTGCGTGCGGTCGAGCAGGAGGGGAGGGCGACGAGGACCTCCCGGGGCGCCGCAGCGGTCGTGGCCGCCTCGCCTGGTGCCCCCGAGCGGCCCGACCCGACGACCTCCCTCGAGCACCCCCGCCAGGAGTCGGTCGAGCCGGACTACGAGAAGCCCGTCGCGGTGCCTGCTCCGGTGGGCGGCTGGTCCGACGAGGGAGCTGCCGACGAACCGCCACCCCCGCGTGAGCGCGGCCGCCTTGGTCGCGTGGCGATGGTGGCGCTGGGGCTGTTCGTGCTGGTCGGTGCTGGCGCCCTGCTCTGGAACACGGTAGGTCTCGGGGCGGACGACGAGACCGACCCGACCTCGTCGAACTCATCGACTGACGCTGGAGAGAACACCGCCGAGGGGCAGTCACCGCAGGACACCGGCAGCCCCAGCACCAACGAGCCCGACACCACAACTGAAGGCGACGAACCCACCTCTGCGGAGGACCCGACCACCTCGATCTCCGAGGACCCGACCACCTCGATCTCCGAGGACCCGACCACCTCGATCTCCGAGGACCCGACGACCGACCCGGTAGTTCCGCCCTCCGGTGACTCGGAGGCCTTCACCGAGTCGTACTTCGCCACCGTCCCCGGCAACCTCGATGCCGGTTGGAGCATGCTCGCGCCTTCCTACCGGCAAGAGCTCGGGCGAGGTTCGTACGACGGCTTCTGGGGGACCATCGAGTCAGTGGAGCTCGGCAGCGTCGACATAGACGGGAACACCGTCACCTACCAGATCACCTACACGAGAACCGACGGGAGCACGTCCGAGGAGACGAAGCTGCTGACGTTGAAGCCAGCGGGAGACTCCTATCTGATCACCAGCGACCAGCCCGCCGGCTAGGGCTGGCGTCCCCGACGGCGGAGCGCGTCGGACCGTGGCAGGCGGCTGGGGGCACGTCAGAGGATTGCGCCAGGACGGTAGCCGGCGGCCTCGGGGTCTGCGGCGACGAGGGCCTCCACACGACGTACGACGTCATCGACCTGGGAGGGGGCGGCACCGACGAATGTCAGCGGCTCCGCCACCAACGCCGCCAGGTCGGATGCAGTGAGGCCGAGACGGTCGTCGGCTGCCAGCCGGTCGAGCAGGTCGTTGCGGTCGGCGCCCTTCTCACGCATCTCGAGCGCCACTGTGACGGCGTGCTGCTTGATCGCCTCGTGGGCTGTCTCGCGACCGACGCCTTGACGCACTGCCGCCATCAGGATCTTCGTCGTGGTGAGGAACGGCAGGTAGCGGTCGAGCTCGCGCTGCACCACCGCCGGGAAGGCTCCGAACTCGTCGAGCAGGGTCAAGAAGGTCTCGAAGAGACCGTCAGCGGCGAAGAACGCATCCGGCAGAGCGACCCGGCGCACCACACTGCACGACACGTCGCCCTCGTTCCACTGAGCACCGGAGAGCTCACCGACCATCGAGAGATATCCCCGCAGGACCACGGCGAGCCCGTTGACGCGTTCGCAGGATCGCGTGTTCATCTTGTGCGGCATCGCGCTCGAACCCACCTGACCGGGCTGGAACCCCTCGGTGACGAGCTCGATGCCCGCCATCAGGCGGATCGTGGTGGCGAGGTTGCTGGGACCGGCGACAGCCTGGACGAGTGCGGCGACGGCATCGAAATCGAGCGAACGCGGGTAGACCTGGCCGACGCTGGTGAGGACGTCGTCGAAACCGAGGTGGCGGGCGACCTGCTGCTCGAGGTCGGCAAGCCGCCTCACGTCGCCGTCGAGCAGGCCGAGCTGGTCCTGCGACGTGCCGACCGGGCCCTTGAGGCCGCGCAACGGGTAGCGGGCGATCAGCTCGTCGAGCCGCTGCAGGGCGGCGAGCATCTCCTCAGCGATCGTGGCGAACCGTTTGCCGAGCGTGGTGGCCTGGGCCGCGACGTTGTGCGACCGCCCCGTCATCACCAGGCTGCGATGCTCGGCCGCTCGCTCACCGAGTCGGGCGATGGCGGCCACCATCCGGACCCGGACCAGCACCAGGGAGCTGCGGATCTGCAGCTGCTCGACGTTCTCGGTCAGGTCGCGGCTCGTCATGCCTTTGTGGATGTGCTCGTGGCCGCCGAGCGCGCAGAACTCCTCGATCCTCGCCTTCACGTCGTGGCGCGTACGCCGCTCGCGCTCGGCGATCGAGGCGAGGTCGACGTGCTCGATGACGCGCTGGTAGTCCTCGACGACGCCCTCGGGCACGTCGACCCCCAGCTCTCGTTGGGCTTGGAGGACAGCAACCCAGAGTCGGCGCTCCGTGATCACCTTGTGCTTCGCCGACCACAGCTCCTGCATGGCCGGTGAGGCGTAGCGGGAGGCGAGCACGTTGGGGATGGTCACGGCATCCAGTATCCCTCACACCGACCCCGGGTCAGTCGCAGTGTTGCCTCCCACCACGCGGTTCGTCCGGCTAGATGCGCGGAGTTGCTGCACGACCCGCCCGGACGAATCGTAAGATCCTGCGTGCCGTCAGCCGAGCGGACGGATGGGCTCGGTGGCGTGCGCAGCGATGTCGTTCCGGTGCTGGGCACCGTCGAAGGAGATCGCCCCGACACCCTGATAGGTCAGGGCTCGCGCTGCCGCCAGGTCAGGTGCCTGCCCGGTGACGGCAAGCACCCGGCCGCCGGCGGTGGTAAGGCCGTCCGGCCCGGTCGTCGTACCGGCGTGGGCGACGTGGACGCCGTCGACGCTCTCGGCGCGGTCGATGCCGGTGATGACGTCGCCCATGCGTGGTGACTCCGGGTAACCGGCAGCGGCCAGCACCACGGCCACCGACGCGGCCGTCTGCCAGCGCAGCGGGGGGATCTCGTGAAGGCGGCCTGTCGCCGCGGCGAGGAGCACCTGGCCGAGCGGGCTCTCGAGCAAGGGCAGCAGGGCCTGCGTCTCGGGGTCGCCGAAGCGGGCGTTGAACTCCACCACCTGCAAGCCTCCGGTCGTCAGCGCCAGGCCGGCGTACAGCAGTCCGACAAAGGGGCTGCCTCGGCGGGCGAGCTCGCCGATCGCCGGCCGCAGCACCCGCGCCTCCACCTCGTCGAGGAGTCCCGCTGGCGCCCACGGCAGGGGGGTGTAGGCACCCATGCCTCCGGTGTTCGGGCCCTGGTCCGCGTCTAGCAGCCGTTTGAAGTCCTGGGCGGGCTGCATCGGCAGGACGGTCTCCCCGTCGCAGATAGCAAAGACCGAGACCTCGGGCCCGTCGAGGAACTCCTCGATAATGACGCGCTCACAGCGCGCGGCGTGGGCGACGGCGACGTCCCGGTCGCGGGTGACGACTACCCCCTTGCCGGCTGCGAGTCCGTCGGCCTTGACGACGTACGGCGGACCGAACGTGTCGAGGGCGGCGGCGGCCTCCTCAGCGGACTCGCACGGGTGCGCGCGGGCTGTCGGGATCTCGGCTGCGGACATCACGTCTTTGGCGAATGCCTTGGAACCCTCGATCATGGCCGCCGCTCGCCCTGGGCCGAAGCAGGCGATACCTGCCGCACGTACGTAGTCGGCGACTCCTGCGACGAGCGGGGCCTCGGGTCCGATGACGACGAGGTCGGCGCCGAGCTCGGTGGCCAGCCGACATACCGCCTGCCCGTCGAGCGGATCGACGGGGTGCAGCGCGGCGACCTGTCCGATGCCGGGGTTGCCGGGTGCGGCATACAGCGTCTCGACCTCGCGGTCCCGTGCGAGGGCGGTCGCGAGTGCGTGCTCACGCCCGCCCGCCCCGATCAGCAACACCCGCACAGGCCCCGACCCTACCGATCGTCAGCGCCCACGCTCCGCCCCCCTCCGCTTCCGGGGGTTTGCGATGTTGACAGGCCAGTTGGGCTGTTTACATCGCAGCTCTGGGGTGTGGACAGCTGGTTTGCGATGTAAACATGGCAACCGCCCAGTCTGCAGCGCGGGATTGCGATGCTTACAGTCCATCAGGCGTGTGAACATGGCAAACCCAGGGGGCCAGCGGTGCGGCGCGCTTCAGACCAGGTCGTGGATGACCGCCGTCTCGCTGCGCCCCGGGCCGACCCCGACCGCCGACACTCGGGCACCCGACATCTCCTCGACCGAGGTCACATAGGCGCGGGCGTTCGCCGGCAGGTCGTCGAGTGTCCGGGCCGCGGAGATGTCCTCCCGCCAACCCGGCAGCTGCTCGTAGATCGGTCTGGCGTGGTGGAAGTCGGTCTGGCTGACCGGAATCTCGTCGTGGCGTACGCCGTCGACGTCATACGCGACGCAGACCGGAATCGTGTCGAGGCCGGTCAGGACGTCGAGCTTGGTGACCACGAAGTCGGTGACACCGTTGACCCGGGCGGCGTACCGGGCGATGACGGCGTCGAACCAGCCGCAACGGCGCGGGCGACCCGTCGTGGTGCCGTACTCCCGGCCCGTCTCGCGCAGGAGCTCGCCACTGTCGTCAAGAAGCTCCGTCGGGAAGGGGCCCTCCCCGACGCGCGTCGTGTAGGCCTTGACGATCGCGATGACGCGGTCGATCCGGGTCGGTGGGATCCCCGAGCCCGTGCAGGCTCCCCCCGAGGTCGCCGACGACGACGTCACGAACGGGTAGGTCCCGTGGTCGACGTCCAGCAGGGTCGCCTGGCCGGCCTCGAGCAGCACCGTCTCGCCGCGATCGAGCGCCTCGTTGAGCACGAGCCCGGCGTCGGCCACCATCGGCGCCAGCCTGTCCCGGTGCTCGAGCAGCTCCGCGACGATCTGGTCGACCTCGATGGCGCGCCGGTTGTAGATCTTGGCGAGGATCTGGTTCTTGAGGTCCAGGGCCCCCTCGACCTTCTGACGCAGGATCTTCTCGTCGAAGACGTCCTGGACCCGCACACCGATCCGGTTCATCTTGTCGGCGTACGCCGGCCCGATGCCTCGACCTGTCGTGCCGATCCTGCGGGAGCCGAGGAACCGCTCGGCCACCTTGTCGAGCGTGCGATGGTATTCGCAGATGAGATGGGCGTTGGCACTGACAATGAGCGCGGACGTGTCGATGCCGCGGGCATCCAGAGCGTCGAGCTCCTCGACCAGGACGCCGAGGTCGACCACGACGCCGTTGCCGATCACCGGCGTGCAACCGGGTGTCAGGATGCCACTGGGCAACAGGTGGAGGGCATACGTCTCGTCGCCGACGACGACCGTGTGGCCGGCATTGTTGCCACCGTTGAACTTGACGACGTAGTCGACCCGGCTGCCGAGCAGGTCGGTCGCCTTGCCTTTGCCTTCGTCGCCCCACTGGGCTCCGACGATCACGATCGCGGGCATGTGCAGCACCGTCTCCTCGTACCTCTCGCACACCTGGGGCCACCCGTGCCGCGCGGGCACGAACGCCGAAACCCCGACTGCGTGCAACAGCCAGGGCTCTTGCGGCTGAATGCTAGCGGAGCGACCGTCTTGAACTCCTCCGGCGCTGCGCAGCAAGCGTTCCATCTCAGCCCTGGCGGGGCCGGTGCGCGGAGGAGCCGCCTCCGTACGAGCTGCCTGAGTCGCCGTCCTCTAGAGTTCGGCCGTGGAACGGATCCTGCTCGTGACCAACGCCGAGGCGGGCACGAACGACGAGACGGCGGTCGACGAAGCGCTCGCCGTGCTGCGCGAGCACGCGGACGTCAAGGTGGCCGCGACCACTGACGCCCACCAGCTGCACCGTGTCCTCGCCGGTCGTGACGGACGCGACGTGGTGGTCGCCGGCGGCGACGGGAGCCTGCACGCGGTGATCCGCGCGTTGTCCGACAACGGCGACCTCAGCAGTCCCACCCTCGGTCTCATCCCCCTCGGCACTGGGAACGACTTCGCACGGGGAGTGGACATCCCGCTGCTCCCGGCCGAGGCAGCAGCGGTGATCGTGGACGGCCGGACCACCAAGGTCGACGTCTTGGTCGACGGTGAGGGAGGCATCGTCGTGAACGCCGTCCACGTCGGCGTCGGCGCCGAGGCTGGGCGCGAGGCGGCGCCCTGGAAGTGGCTCGGCAAGCTGGGGTACGTCGTCGGGGCCGCGAAGGCCGGCTTCAAGTCTCGGGGGCACCGGATGCGCGTCGTGGCCGACGACACCGTGCTCGCGGACGGCCACCGCCGCGTCTTTCAGGTCGGCATCGCTAACGGCCCGAACATCGGCGGAGGTACGAAGCTCAGCCCGCATGCCGATCCGACTGACGGCTCGATCGACGTCTTGGTGTCGTTCTCGGTGAAACGTCGGGACCGTTTCCTGTACGGCGTCCACCTCAAGCGTGGCACCCATGAGGAGCGGCACGACGTACGGACCGTCAGGGCGCGCCGCGTCTCGGTCAGCGGGGACGGGTTCTGGTGCAATGCCGACGGCGAGCTGGCGGGGCCGATCACGTCACGGGAGTGGCGGCTGCAGCCGGACGCATTCGCCATGCGTCTCCCGACGCCGGCCCAAGAGACGCTTGCCGAGTAGCCACCACCATCGACCGATCGACCGATCGACGGTCAGAGCCACCCTCGACGTACCGACTCCATGCCGGCTTGGAGCCGCGAGTCGACGCCGAGGTCGGCCAGCAAGAAGGCGACTCGTCGCCGCACGGTCCGCAGCGAGACTCCCAGGGCACGGGCGATCTGCTCATCCTTGGCACCACTCGCCAACATCTCGATCAGGGCCTGCTGCGGCCCGCCATCGGCGTCCTTGTGCCAGCCGGAGACCATGACCGCGTGGCTCCACAGCTCGTCGAAGTACGCGATGCAGCAGGCGACGATCGCCGGCTCCCGGATGAGGAGGCGGGCTCCGCTGTTCTCCCCCCACTGCTTCGGCAGGATGGCGGCTTCCGACCCGAAGACCGCCATCCGGGTCGCCACCCGTGGCACCACCTTGACGCGCTCACCGGCTCGGATACGACCTCGCACCGAGTCCGAGCTTGTCTCGAGGATCTGGGCCGGGTAGATGACTCTCGACCGTCGACCGGCAGCCATCGCCTTGGTGACAGCCACATCCATCCGCTTCCCCGTTGGCAGATACCACTGGTCCGGTCGCAGGAACAGCAGCTCCCCCGAGCCGCTCTCGACCAGCGTCACCATCAGGTCAGCAAAGTCCGCGAGCGCGATGTGGTCGACAGAGACCGGCTGCCGGTCCGGACGCTGGCCGACAAGGTGCTCGGCGGCATACACCTGTATCTGCGCCTCAGCGGTGGACAATGCCTCCTCGAGCCCGCTGAGTCTGCGCGCCTCCCGGCTGAGCAACCGCCCGAGCGCGACCTCCGGCACGTCCGCCGAGAAGGCGTCGCCGGCTGTCCGCCGCACCAACCTGCGCTCGACGAGGGGGGCCAGATCGAGTCGAGCCGTCTCGGTCGGAACACCGAGTCGGTCGCAGAGGTGTAGGAGCGTGCACCCAGGGTTGCGCAGGATGAAGCGGTAGACGCGCTCGCTGCTCTCGTCGATGCCGAGAGCCCCCAGCGGTCCTCGGTCGGAACTGTCGCTCATCCCTGGCAGGTTAGGGCCACTGACCGCTTCGTGCCACCGCTCGGCGCTCTGACAGGGCACAATCGGATCGCACGAGCGTGGCTTCGGAATTGACGCAGGGGACGATTCCGTCGCCACGCTCTTGTCGGGGGTGCGCTCGTCGCCCCGGGCGGTTTGCGCTGTAAACAAGCCAGTTGCATGGTTGACATGGCGAATCTGCGATGCGGACCGGGGGCCTGCGGTGTCCACACGTCTTGGCCCGGCAGCCCGACCGGCCCGGACGGGCTGCCGGTCGGGCTGCGACCTAGGCCCACGAAGGCGACCCACGTATGACGCCAGGGTGCCTGGGGGCAAGATGGCCCAATGACGTTCGACGACCTCCTCGGCGGCCCGCCGCCCACGCTGCTTCCCGGCGACGACGCCGCCGGCCACCTGGCCGCGGGCACCAGCCCCGAGTCGGTGGCCACGGCCAACCCCGCCTCCCCTCTCGCCTGGGCCGCGCTGGCCGAGACGGCACTGGCAGACGGACGCGACCTGGAGGGGTACGCCTACGCGCGCGTCGGCTACCACCGGGGGCTCGATGCGCTACGTCGCAGCGGCTGGAAGGGTCACGGCCCGGTGCCGTGGTCGCACGAGCCGAACCGCGGGTTCCTGCGCTGTCTGGCCGCCTTGGCCGACGCGTCCGAACGGATCGGTGACCGCGACGAGGCGCAGCGCTGCCGCGGGTTCCTCGCCGACTGTGACCCCCAAGCCCCGCTGCCTCCCCCCCTGCCCTGACTGGTGGCGTGCGGAGCGCTCCGCTGAGCGCCACCTGCGGACTGGGTCAGTCGGGGTCGGCGACGTCCTCGCGGAGCACCTGCTCGCGCTCGTGCTCCTCGTCATACCGCTCGTCGCGTCGGGTCGAGCGGGCCCGTAACGCCTCCCACGCAATCGGGACGACGGACAGACCCACGAGCCCGAGCAGCACGAGGTCGATGTGGCGAGCCAGGAAGTCCACCTGCCCGAGCCAGTAGCCGAGCACCGTCACCCCGGTCGCCCACAGGAAGCCACCGATCGCCGAGTAGGTCAGGTAGCGTCGAAACGGCATGTGCCCGACACCTGCCGCCAGCGTGATGAACGTGCGCACGATCGGCACGAAGCGCCCGAGCACGATGGCGCGGTTGCCGTACTTGTCGAAGAACGCGAACGTCTTGTCGACGTGCTGCTGCTTGAAGAAGCGCGAGTCCGGCTTGTTGAAGACCGCCGGCCCGAGTTTGGCGCCGACGCCGTACCCGACCACGTTGCTCGCGATCGCCGAGACGGTGAGCAGCAGGCACGCCAACCACAGCGGAACCCCGATCTGGTCCTGCTGCGCGATGAGCAGACCGACGAAGAACAGCAGGGAGTCGCCGGGCAGGAACGGGAACAGCCAGCACTCGATGAAGATCACGAGCACCGCCCCCCACAGTGCATACCTCCCGAACTGGTCGATCAGGGTCTGCGGATCGAGCAGCCCACCGAGGAGGAGGACGCTCTGCAGCTCGGACATCACGCCACGAGCGTAACCGGCCCGTCGGCAGCCGCCGTTAGGGTGACCCAGGTGGAGAGAACGACAGAACCGGACAGCCGGTATGACGTCGGGGTGGGTCCGTGGCGGGGCATCCGACCGGATGACCCGCGCTTCGACCCGGACCTGCTCGAGCAGGGTGATCGGCGCAACGTGGCGGACCGCTACCGCTACTGGCGGCTCGACTCGATCGTGGCTGACCTCGACACGAGACGCCACGGTTTCCACGTGGCGATCGAGAACTGGCAGCACGACTTCAACATCGGCTCGGTGGTACGCACTTCCAACGCGTTTCTCGCCGCAGAGGTGCACATCGTCGGCAGGAAACGGTGGAACCGCCGCGGCGCCATGGTGACCGACCGCTACCAACACGTGCGCCACCACGACACCGTCGATGCCCTGGCCGACTGGGCGGCGGTGGGGCGGCTGCCCCTGCTCGGAGTCGACAACCTGCCCGGCGCGGTCGCGCTGGAGACCGCGATGCTGCCAAGCCGATGTGTGCTCGTCTTCGGTCAGGAGGGTCCTGGGCTGAGCCAGTCCATGCGCGGAGCCTGCGACCTGACTCTGTCGATCGCCCAGTTCGGCTCCACCCGTTCGATCAACGCGGGCGCGGCTGCTGCGATCGCGATGCACACCTGGGTGCGCCAGCACGCCGTCCCGGCTGGATTGCCGGAGTGACCACCCGGTTGTCGGCCGCTGTGACAGGACCCTTCCCATCACGGGATACTGGGTCACGGCACCGCCACCGATGAAGACCGAGACGGAGTTCCCATGCCCATCGCCACCCCCGACGTGTACGCCGCCATGCTCGACAAGGCGAAGGAGGGCCGCTTCGCCTACCCCGCCATCAACGTGACGTCGTCGCAGACTCTCCACGCCGCGATGCGCGGCTTCGCGGAGGCCGGCAGCGACGGCATCGTGCAGGTGTCGACCGGAGGTGCCGAGTTCCTGTCCGGTGCCTCCATCAAGGACATGGTTGCGGGGTCACTGGCCTTCGCCGCCTTCGCCGTCGAGGCTGCCAAGAGCTACCCGGTCAACGTAGCGATGCACACGGACCACTGCCCGAAGGACAGGCTCGACGCGTTCGTGCGACCACTGCTTGCCGAGTCGAGAGAGCGGGTCTCCGCGGGGGGCATGCCCGTCTTCCAGTCCCACATGTGGGACGGCTCAGCCGTGCCACTGGAGGAGAACCTGTCCATCGCCAAGGAGCTGCTCGCCGACGCGGCTGCGGCGAAGGTGGTCCTCGAGATCGAGATCGGCGTGGTGGGCGGCGAGGAGGACGGCATCGTCGGCGACATGGACGACAAGCTCTACACGACGCCTGATGACGCGTTGAGACTGGCCGAGGCGCTGGGCCTCGGGGAGGACGGCCGCTACCTGACGGCGCTGACCTTCGGCAACGTCCACGGCGTCTACAAGCCAGGCAACGTGAAGCTGCGCCCCGAGATCCTCGAGGCCGCACAGGCGGCGGTGGCGAAGGAGCACGGCCTCGGCGACGACGCGAAGCCGTTCGACCTCGTCTTCCACGGCGGGTCGGGGTCGACCATCGAGGAGATCCGGTCGGCCCTGGACTACGGCGTCGTCAAGATGAACGTCGACACCGACACGCAGTACTCCTTCACCCGGCCGATCGTCGACCACATGCTGACCCACTACGCGGGCGTCCTCAAGGTCGACGGCGAGGTCGGCGACAAGAAGGTCTACGACCCGCGCTCATACGGCAAGGCCGCCGAGGCCGGGATGGCGACGCGCGTCGTCGAGGCCTGCGAGAACCTCCGCTCCGCCGGCACCACCTTGTCGGCCTGAGCCCTCCCTATCACCCCCTGGATTTGCGATGTAATCACCCCCTGGATTTGCGATGCAAACAGTCCAGTTGGCTGGTGCACATCGCAAACCTGAGGTGTAGACAATGGGTTTGCGATGTCGTCCTCGACTCGTTGGCGTCCTCATGTTCGACGCGCCCTGACCCGTGGGGAAGCCGCCTCGTTCCTTCCAGATCACCTCCCTATACGCACTCCGTCCACAGGCAATGCGATAGCAGGTCCCTTTCCACAGCCTGCAGACCTCGCCTTGGCACGGCCGACTGGCCACGGGCAAAGTCGGCAAGATGAGATCGGGATTGCGGGCAGTGGCCGCCAGCCAACACGGATTGTTTCTGCGTCGCCAGGCGCTGTCCGCCGGCTGCACCAGTCGGGAGTTCGACGCGCTAACGCGCCCCGGCGGATCTTGGGTGCGCGTTCGCTACGGCGTCTACTTCGAGAACGGCCTCTGGCAACTGTTGTCCTCGGCGCAGCAACTCATTCTGAGAGATCATGCCGCGCTGCTGGTCTGCGCCGAGGACGCAGTGCTCAGTCACACGTCGGGTGCCCGCGTTCAGGGGCTCTCCGTGTACGACGTCGACGATGGGCTGAGCCACCTCACGCGAGACAGACAGGGCCGATCCAGCAGAGTTCAGGCTCAGGTCAAGCACCATCTGGCTGAGCTGGATCCATGCCACATCGTCGAGGTGGATGGGGCGCGAGTCACTGACCCGCTCCGAACGACGATGGACATGAGCCGCGAGTACGGCTACCGCTCTGGGCTGGTGACGGCTGACTCTGCACTGGCTGCCGGGGCCGACCCTCGAGAGCTGATCCTGCGCGCCCAAGCGCTCGGGACCGAGCCTCGCGCTCCGACAATCAGGGCGGTTGCTCGGTTCGCGGATGGTCGCGCACAGACACCGATCGAGACGCTTGGCAGGGTCCTGCTCCACGACATGGGTATCACCGACCTGGAGCCGCAGTACGTCATTCGGTTTCCCAACGGTAGACAAGCAGAGGGCGATCTCTACTCCCCGAGCCTCAACCATCTGTTCGAATGCGACGGCAAGCTGAAGTACCAGGACCAGCTCAACGACCGCGGCGAGCTTGTGACGGCTCAGAAGGTCATTTGGCTCGAGAAGGTTCGAGAGGATCACGTCCGCGGACTGGGGATGGGCGTCAGTCGCATCTACTGGTCGGACACGTTCCCGCAGAACTTCGCGCGAGTCAGTGCCCGACTGTGGCGCGAGGTGAAGCTGCAAAGCGGCCGAGGTGTATGGCTGCCAGGCGGAGCCTGATCACTCGAGGCACCTGACTTGCACCAACGAAGCACGCCAGCCACGGTGGAGTGAGGCCAGCAGGGGCCCAGATGGTGCACGTATGCGCCCCTGGCGTAACCTCCCCGCACCCGCGGGCCGACACGGCAAGCACCCGGTTTACAGCGCAGGTTTGCGATGTAAACCGGCCAACTGGACTGTTTACATCGCAAACCCGGAGGGCGGGACGGGGCAAACGTCGGCGGCGCTACTTGGGGGTGGCGGTCACGAGGTGGCCGAAGGCAACCATCCGCTCGTCGCTGTTGAAGAGTTCCGAGCTTGTGCTCAGGGTGATGATCGCCTCGGTGGGCGGCCGTGGGTCGGACTCCGGCGCCTCCGGCGCCTCCGGCGCCCTCTCAGATTCGAACGTCGGCATCCCTGGCGGCGCCTCGCCGGCGGGCGCGACCGGGGCAGGATCGATCACCCACCCTTCGGTGAACGGCAAGACCAGATCGTTGGGATTCGTGTCGAGGACATAGGTGTACGTCGCATCCGACGTCTCGACGATCACCCTGTCGCCGGGGCGCAGCCGGGGCAGGTCGTAGAACGGCTCGCCGTTCGTCACCCGGTGGGCGGCCAGCGCGAAGTTGCCTATCTGACCGGGGCCGGCGCCCGGGAAGTGGCCGACGCCTCGGCCCAGGTCCTCGTCGCGAACGCCTTCCACGATCGCCATCTCGTACTCGGCCCCGAATCGTGGGACCCGGATCAGCGAGTCCGCGCTTCCCAACGGAGGCGAGGTCTCGGGACCCACGACGTCGATCACGGTGGGATGCTGCCAACGCTCACGAATGTCCTGCCGCAGCTCGCGCTGCACCCGGCCCGCCACCACATCAGTTCCGACGTCCTCCCAGGCGACATACCCGAGCATGCCGGTCCCCACCAGCACAGACAGGGCCGCGACCCACAACGCCGCCCTCCGGCCATGACCGGAACGTCGCAGCGGCGGTTCGGCGCTCGCGGGATCTGCCTCGGGGCCGTCGGCCGCCGGGGGAGGTGTGCTGTCCATGGGCCTGCCACTCTAGCGACGACTCAACCCGCCCGACCGCGCGATCACTACCCTGGACAGATGGACAAGTCTCCTCTCGCGGCTCGCCTCAGCGGTCTCGGAACCACGATCTTCGCGGAGATGTCGGCCCTCGCCATGCGAACCGGGGCCATCAACCTCGGCCAGGGGTTCCCCGACACCGACGGCCCACCGGAGATCATCGAGGCTGCCGTGAAGGCGCTCCGGACCGGACGCAACCAGTACGCCCCCGGTGCCGGCGTTCCGGAGCTGCGTCGCGCGGTAGCCGAACACCAGCAGCGCTTCTACGGCATGGCAGTCGACCCTGACACCGAGGTCCTGGTGACCACGGGCGCGACCGAAGCCATCGCAGCCGCCCTCCTCGCCCTCGTCGACCCTGGTGACGAGGTGCTCGCCCTCGAGCCGTACTACGACTCGTACGCCGCCGGCATCGCCATGGCGGGTGGGACTCGTGTGCCGGTGACGTTGCGCGCCCCGGACTTCCGCCTCGACACCGACGCGCTCCGGGCCGCGATCACCGCACGCACCAAGATTCTGCTCGTCAACACCCCGCACAACCCGACCGGCGCCGTGCTTGACGATGCCGAGCTGAAGGCGGTCGCGGCCGTCGCCTGCGAGCACGACCTTCTCGTCATCACCGACGAGGTCTACGAGCACCTGACGTTCGACGGTGTCACGCATCGGCCCCTGGCGACGTACGACGGCATGCACGACCGGACTCTCACCATCTCCAGCGCAGGCAAGACGTTCTCATTCACCGGCTGGAAGATCGGCTGGGCGGTCGGGCCGGCGCGTCTGGTGCGTGCCGTGATGACCGCCAAGCAGTTCCTCACGTTCACGTCGGGTGCTCCGCTGCAACCGGCGATCGCGCAGGCCCTTGCCCTCGACGACAGCTACTACACAGGATTCCGTACGACGCTCGAGGCCAAGCGCGACCGGCTCTGCGCGGGACTGCGCGACGTCGGCTTCGAGGTCTTCACTCCCCAGGGGACCTACTTCGTCACCACAGACATCCGTCCTCTCGGCCACGACGACGGCGTCGCGTTCTGTCTGAGCCTGCCGGAGCGGTACGGCGTGGCGGCGATCCCGCACGAGGTGTTCTACGACGACAAAGCTGCCGGGAGGTCCTTGGTGCGTTGGGCCTTCTGCAAGCAAGACGACGTGCTCGACGAGGCGATCTACCGTCTCGGCCGACTCAGTAACTGACGCCCTTGCCCCTGTTGTGGTCGAACCATGCCTTCGACCCGGAGAAGATCAACGCCAGCGAAACCAGCACCCAAGCGATGCCGATCAGCCCGGAGACGTCTCCGGAGGTGACGATGCCGTACCCCACCAGCGCGATATACGACCCGCCGACCACAGCCAGTGCGATCGCGGCCCAGCGATTGCCCATGACCGTGAAGACGGCAAGGACAGCGGCAAGCAGGCTCCAGACGACAAGCGCACCGCCGAGGACCTTGAGGAACGTCTCCACGTCGGCCCCGGCGGCATCGAACGCGTCATTGAACTCGTCGCTGCCGCTCATTGCGAGGAAGACGACACCGGCCAACAGACCGGCGGCGCTGCCCACCCAGGTGAGGATGCACCCCGCCAACAGTGTGCCGGGTCTCGGCGGAGCGGGACGCTCGTCGTGACCTGCGTATCCTGGGTACCCCTGGCCGGGGTAGTGCTCCGGCTGGTCGGGGTACTGAGGGTTGGACATGAGCTGCCTCCGAGATCGTCGTTCGCGTAGCCAGAGCCTAGTGCTGGGGAGGCGGTGGCGGTGGCGCCCACCCGGCATCGGGAGGGGTAGGCCCCTGCGTTCCCGTCGCTGACTGCGGCGGCGCGAACCACGCCCGCGCCGCCTTCGTCCAGAGCAACAGCACCGACACCACGACGTACGCCGTCAGGATCCACGCCGCCGGGCCGCCGAGGACCGTCACGGCGGCGATCAGCCCCCCCATGGCCGTCAACACCAGCCGCGAGGGCCGGTCGCGTCGCAGCACGAAGACCCCGAGGATGAGAGCGACGGCGGCGAGTCCGCCAGAGACGAAGAGCGTATACCTCACCAGCTCGCGCGCGGACTCTATCGTCAGGTTCAGACCCGCCGCCTGCTCGGACGCGAGCAGATCGGTGAGGACGTCGCGCATCTCCGTGCTCTGCAGCTGGGCCATCCCGTTGAAGGCGAGGAAGAGCACCAAGGCGCTGCCGGCGACGATCTGGACACCCGCGACCGTCACCTCGCGAGGACGAGGGGACGCCTTCACGCTCTGCGAGGTCACGCGCGTGTCACCTGCAGCGCGTTACCGGCCTCGTCGACGTCCACTCGCACAGTGTCCCCGTCGACGACCTCGCCTGCCAACAGCGACCGGGCCAGCGGGTCGCCGATCGCACTCTGCACGAGCCGGCGCAGCGGCCTGGCACCGTACAGCGGGTCGAAGCCGGTGGCCGCCAGCCACTCTCGCGCGGCGGCCGTCACATCGAGGACGATGCGCCGGGTCGTGAGCCGGTCGGCAAGACCTCGCACCTGGAGGTCGACGATGTGCTGCAGCTCCTCCGCGCTGAGGGCGTCGAAGATCACCACCTCGTCGAGGCGGTTCAAGAACTCCGGCTTGAAGGTCGTACGGACCGCCGCCATGACCTCCTCGTGCTGTGCATCCGCGCCCAGGCGAGGGTCGATGAGGTACTGGGAGCCCAGGTTGCTCGTGAGGACGACGATGATGTTGCGGAAGTCGACGGTGTGGCCCTGCCCGTCGGTGAGCCGTCCGTCGTCGAGCACCTGCAGCAGGATGTCGAAGGCATCCGGGTGCGCCTTCTCCATCTCGTCCAGGAGGACGACGGAGTAGGGCCGGCGGCGAACCGCCTCAGTCAGCTGACCGCCCTCCTCGTAGCCGACGTACCCAGGTGGCGCCCCCACCAGGCGGGCTACCGAGTGCTTCTCCGAGTACTCGCTCATGTCGATCCGCACCATGGCGCGCTCGTCGTCGAAGAGGAAGTCTGCCAGCGCCTTTGCGAGCTCGGTCTTGCCTACACCGGTGGGGCCGAGGAAGAGGAACGACCCCGTGGGGCGATCCGGGTCGGAGATGCCGGCGCGGGCTCGTCGGACGGCATCGGACACCGCAGTGACAGCCGTTCGCTGGCCGATGAGTCGCTGCCCCAGCTCCTCCTCCATCCGCAGGAGCTTGTCCGTCTCACCCTCGAGCAACCGCCCGGTCGGGATGCCGGTCCAGGCGCCGATGACCTCGGCGATCTCACCAGCCCCTACCTCCTCCCGCACCATCAGGTTGTCGTGGTCGAGGGCGGTCTCGGCCGCGGAAGCCTCCCTCAGCTCCTTCTCGAGTGCGGGGATGCGGCCGTACAGCAGCTCCGAGGCGCGCGCGAGGTCACCCTCGCGCTGAGCACGTTCGGCGTGCCCGCGTACGTCGTCGATCTGCTCCTTGAGGGCGCCGATCCGGTTGAGGCCCTGCTTCTCTTGCTCCCAACGGCTCTCCAGTGCGCGCAGCTGCTCGGACTTGTCGGCAAGCTCGGCACGCAGGGCGCCCAGGCGCTGCACCGAGGCGGGGTCCTGCTCCCGCCCGAGGGCGAGCTCCTCCATCTTGAGTCGGTCGACGGTGCGGCGCAGCTCGTCGACCTCCACCGGGCTCGAGTCGATCTCCATCCGCAGCCGCGACGAGGCCTCGTCGACGAGGTCGATGGCCTTGTCCGGGAGCCGTCGGCCCGAGATGTAGCGGTGGGACAGCGTCGCTGCCGCAACCAGCGCGGCGTCTGAGATCGACACCTTGTGATGTGCCTCGTAACGTTCCTTGAGGCCCCGCAGGATCGCGATCGTGTCCTCGACGCTCGGCTCTCCTACGAAGACCTGTTGGAACCGGCGTTCGAGCGCTGGGTCCCTCTCGATGCGCTCGCGGTACTCGTCGAGGGTCGTGGCGCCGATCATGCGCAGCTCGCCGCGCGCGAGCATCGGCTTGAGCATGTTCCCCGCGTCCATCGCTGAGTCGCCGCCCGCACCGGCACCGACCACGGTGTGCAGCTCGTCGATGAAGGTGATGACCCGGCCGGCCGAGCCCTTGATCTCCTCGAGCACGGCCTTCAACCGCTCCTCGAATTCGCCTCGGTACTTGGCGCCGGCCACCATCGCGGCAAGGTCGAGCGACAACAGCCTGCGCCCCCGCAGCGACTCCGGCACGTCGCCGGCAACGATGCGCTGGGCGAGCCCTTCGACGACGGCGGTCTTGCCGACGCCGGGCTCCCCGATGAGGACCGGGTTGTTCTTCGTACGCCGCGACAGCACCTGCACCACCCGCCGGATCTCGCTGTCCCGCCCGATCACCGGGTCGAGGTCGCCCTCACGGGCGGCCGCTGTCAGGTCGACTGCGTACTTGTCCAGCGCCTGGTACGTCGACTCCGGGTCCTGGCTCGTCACCTTGGCCGCCCCGCGCACGGTCTCGAAGGCGCCCTGAAGCCCCGACGCCGAGGCGCCGGCAGCCCCGAGAACGTCTCTGGTCGGGCTCTCGACGGAGGCGAGACCGACGAGGAGGTGCTCGGTCGACGTGTAGTCGTCCCCCAGCGACTCGGCCAGCTGGCTGGCCGCCTCCAGCACCTGGACGGTCTGTCGCGCATAGCTCGGCGAGGTCACCGTCGGGCCCGTCGCGGACGGCAGCCTCCGCAGCGACTCAAGGCTCGCCGCCGAGACCGCCGTGCTGTCCACCCCGGCCGCCTGCAGCAGGGGCACGGCGATGCCGTCGGGCTGTGAGAGCAGCGCGTCGAGCAGATGCGCCGGCTCGACGACAGGGTTGCCCGCCGACGTGGCGAGCTGGATCGCAGCACCGATCGCCTCCTGGCTGCGCCGCGTGAACTTGTTGTCGTCCATCCGTCCGTTCATCTCCTTTGCTGACCTCAACCGTGCGCCGACACCACCAGTGTGCTGATACCCGACCCCTCCCCTCCGCCGATCGACCTGCGCACGCTGACATTGACCGGGCTACGGCCAGGCGACTTCAGGTTGACCGTGCAGTCGGGCCTGCTCCGCGCCACCCGAGCTGGCACTGTGATTTAGGGATCGCCCTCGTCGTCCGTCGGCGGATCCGTCCTGTGGTCGCGAGGTCCTCAGCGGGGCGCGAACGGCCCAGGCTCCCAACGGGTGACCACGGCGGTGGCGCGCAGCACGGGCAGGTTCGGCGCCGACGCGTGCAGCGCCGCGTCGAGGTCCGCCTCGAGCTCCATGACCCGTGACTGCAGCGCCAGCACCTGGCTCTCGAGATCCAGGATGCGGCGCACCCCCTCGATGCCGATGCCTGCAGAGGTCAGCCGAGTGACGATCCGGAGCAGCTCGATGTCGCGAACGGAGTACCGGCGACCGCCGCCGCCGGTACGGTCCGGGCTGACCAGACCCATCCGGTCGTAACCGCGCAGCGTCTGCGGATGCATCCCGCTCAGCTCGGCCGCGACGCTGATCACGAAGACCGGGGCGTCTGGGTCGCTGACGTCGAAGGTCATCCGTCGCGCTCTAGGCATGGGGTGCCCCTTGCCTCAGCAGCTCTGCCCGGGGGTCATCGCCCCCGGAGGCCGCACGCAGTGCCTCGACCGCCGCGCGGGATGCGTCGTCGAGCTCCGTCGGCGTCTGCACCTCCACGGTGACGAGCAGGTCACCGTTGACACCGTCACGGCGAGGGGCACCGCGACCCTTGACGCGGAACGTCCTGCCATTCGGCGTGCCCGCCGGGATCTTGAGGGTCACCGGGCCGGCTCCCAGCGTCGGGACCGAGATCTCGGCGCCCAGTGCCGCCTCGTCGAACCGGATCGGCACCGTCAGAGTCACGTTGTCCGCCTTGCGGCCGAAGACAGGATGCGGGCTGACGCGCACGACGACATACAGGTCACCGGTGGGACCTCCCTGCTCGCCGGCGACGCCCTTGCCGCGGAGCCGGATCCGCTGGCCGTCCCTGACCCCGGCCGGGACGCGGGCGTTGATCGTGCGGGTCGAGACACCTCGGCCCGATCCGCGGCAGACAGGACACGGGTCGTCGACGACGAGACCACGGCCCAAGCAGTCGCGGCACGGCTCCGTCATGGCGAAGCCACCCGCCTGGTTGGTGGTCCGCATCCCCGAGCCGGCACACGTGGGGCAGACGTGCGGCACCGTGCCGGCACGGGCGCCCGTGCCGGAGCACGACGAGCAGGGCGCGTCGCTGCTGAGTCGCAGCGCCACCGTGCGGCCCTCCAATGCCTGCTCGAACGTCAGCGTCGTCTCGGTCTCGACGTCCTGACCGCGGCGTGGCCGCGTGGTGCGGACCCGTCCGCCGCCGAACATGCCTCCGAACAGGTCGTTGAGACCCCCGTCCGCGCTCTCCCGACCCCGGCCGAAGAGGTCGGAGAAGTCGTAGCCGCCCTGCCCGGAACCGCGAGGTCGGTAGCCGCCGGCCCCGAACACGGCGCGCTGCTCGTCATACTCCTTGCGCTTGTCCGCATGGGACAGCACCGAGTACGCCTCCGAGATCGACTTGAAGCGCTCCTCGGCTGTCGAGTCCCCCCGCTTGGAGTCGGGGTGGTTGTCGCGCGCGAGCTTGCGGTAGGCCTTCTTGATCTCGTCGACCGAGGCGTCCTTGGGCACGCCGAGGACCTGGTAGAAGTCCTTCGTCGCCCAGTCAGCTGGACTCATGCGCTCACCTCCTCGTCACACCTCGCGAGTGCCGTCACTTCCGTCGCCCTCGTCGTCGTACGCCGGCTGGGGCTCGTCGGTGGCTGAGCCATCGACGGGGCCCTCGGCCGGGGCAGTCGGTGTCTCAGGCTCGACGACCGCCACCCGGGCCGGACGCAGGACCCGGTCACCGCGGCGGTAGCCGACCTGCAGCACCACCTGGCAGACCGGCTCCGAGACCTCGTCGGAGTAGCTGTGCATCAGTGCCTCGTGAACCCGCGGGTCGAACGGTTCGCCCGCCTCGGCGAAGCTCTCCAGGCCGAGTCCCTGCAGCGTGCGCTCGAGCGAGTCGGCGACCGCCTTGAAGCCGCCGGTGAGCTCACCATGCTCACGGGCCCGACCGATGTCGTCGAGGACAGGCAGCAACCCTGTCAGCACCGATGCCACCGCGGATTCCTTGACGACTTGGCGGTCTCTGTCAACGCGCCGCTTGTAGTTGACGTACTCGGCTTGGAGACGCTGCAGGTCGGCGGTGCGCTCGGCCAACGCCGCCTCAGACCCCGAGGCACCGGGCGCCGCAGCAGGCTCGTCCACGGATTCGTCCGCTGGGGCGGGCTCCGAGGTAGGAGCCGCAGTCTCCTGCGGCTGCCTCACCGCACCGGTCACGGGGTCGATGCGACGCTTGTCGCGGAACACGACTCCTTCGCGTCCGTCTCGACCTGACCGCTCGAGATCGCCCGGGTCGAACGTCACTTCTTCTCGCCCGCGGCGTCGGAGTCGCTGCTCTCGTCACTGCTTTCGTCTCTGCCCTCATCCACGATCTCGGCATCGACCACATCCTCGTCAGACGCCGTACCGTCCGCACCCGACCCAGCCGAAGCCGTGCCGTCGCCAGCGTCAGGCGGCCCCGCACCTGACTCCGCGCTCGCTGCATACATAGCGGTACCCATCTTCTGGCTCGACGTCGCCAACGCGGCTGCGGCCGAGGAGATGGCGTCGGTGTCATCGCCCTCAAGAGCGGTCTTGACCGCGGCGAGGTCTGCCTCGACCTCGGACTTGATGTCGTCAGGGATCTTGTCGGCGCTCTCGCTGAGGAACTTCTCCGTCGAGTAGACGGCGGAGTCTGCCTGGTTGCGCAGCTCGACCGCCTCCTTACGGGAGCGGTCCTCCTCGGCGTACTGCTCGGCGTCGTGGATCATCTTGTCGATGTCGTCCTTCGACAGCGCGGAGCCGCCGGT
>Ga0136613_10000143_pt1 | contig 27249 bp, 26 predicted proteins | sample AntDrymUQ2722106_2_FD_106649 | JGI IMG/M metagenome (GOLD analysis project Ga0136613, IMG submission 106649) | Polar desert sand microbial communities from Dry Valleys, Antarctica - metaG UQ272 (21.06) | ecosystem: Environmental > Terrestrial > Soil > Desert | place: Antarctica: Dry Valley... | reverse complement strand
CGGTATCGGCGAAGTCGTCGTTGATCTCGTCCATCTCCTTGAGCCGGTCATACGGCACGTTGGCCTCCGCAAGAAGCACGTTCATGTGGCCCGGCATGCGACCGGCCACCGGATGGATGGCGAACTGAACGTCGACACCGCGCGCCACGAGCAGGTCCATCAGCTCACGCACCGGACCCTGCGCCTGTGCCACCGCCATGCCGTAGCCCGGCACGATGATCACGCGCTTGCCGTAGGCCATGAGCACCGCGGCGTCCTCCGCGCTGATCTCCCGGAGCTGCTCCTCGCCCTCGGGACCTGCGGCCGCCGTGTCGCCACCCGTTCCGAAGCCGGCGAACAGGACGTTGAAGAGCGATCGATTCATCGCCTTCGTCATGAGCTGGGTCAGGATGGCGCCCGACGCACCGACGAGCGTGCCGGCGATGAGGAGCGCGTAGTTGCTCAGCACGAACCCGGTGGCGGCCACCGCGATGCCGGTGTAGCTGTTCAGCAGCGAGACCACGACCGGCATGTCCGCCCCGCCGATCGGCATCACCAGCTGCACACCCAGGATGAGCGAGAGGACCACGAAGAGAAGGAAGAGCGGAACGCTCGGCTCCACTGCGGCGAGGTAGATGCCGATGGCGACCAGTGCCACGAAGAGTGCCGCGGTCACGATCTGCGAGCCGGGATACTTCACCGGCCGCGAGGCGATCAGGCCCTGGAGCTTGCCGAAGGCCACGACCGAGCCGGTCAGGCTGACGGAGCCGATGATCGCGCCGAGAAGCGTGGCGATAATGAACGCGAGCGGCAGCAGCTCGCCCGGGTGCAGGTCGACGTCGCGCAGAAACTCGACCATGGCCACCAGCGCGGCGGCGCCACCGCCCGCGCCGTTGAAGATGGCGACCATCTGCGGCATGGCGGTCATGGCCACGCGCTTGGCGCCGAGCCAGCCGGCGACCGCGCCGATGACAGCACCGATGACGATGACCCACCAGGTATCGGGGATCGAGAGCTCGCCGTCGCGGACGAAGAAGGTCCAGGCCACCACGAGCGCCATGCCGGCGGCTCCGAGCTGGTTCCCGCGGCGTGCCGTCGACGGTGATGCAAGGAACTTCAGGGCGAGGATGAAGGTGATGCTGGCGATCAGCCAGACGACGTAGGTGAGGACATCGAGCGCGCTCATCTACCGATCACCGGGACGCTTCTTGAACATCTCGAGCATGCGATCGGTGACCACGAAGCCCCCGACGACGTTGATCGTGCCGAGAGTCACCGCGAGCAGCGTGAGGATGATCCCGACCGCACCGGTCGCGGTGGCGGCGACGAGCATGGCTCCCACCACGATCACGCCGTGGACGGCATTGGCGCCGCTCATGAGCGGGGTGTGGAGCATGGTCGGCACCTTCGACACGACCTCGTAGCCGACGAAGGCGGCGAGGACGAGGATGAAGAGCGCCGAGAGCAGCTCGAAGGCGGACAGCTCCATCGGTCTAGGAATCCTTCTCGTTCGGTTCGATGCCGAGCGCCTTTGCGGTCGCCGCGTGGACGACCCTGCCGCCGTGCGTGATCGTGGCGCCGCGCGTGATCTCGTCCTCCAGGTCGATCCTGATCTCCATGTCCTTGACGAGGTGCTTGATCAGGGTCTGCAGATTCTTGGCGTACATCTGGGTGGCGCTGCCGGGCATGGTGGCCGGCAAGTTCGTGAAGCCGATGATCCTCACGCCGTGGCGGACGACCTCCTTGCCGGGCTCCGTCCCTTCGACGTTGCCGCCCATCTCGGCCGCCATGTCGACGATGACGCTGCCGGGCTTCATGCTCTTCACCATCGCGTCGGTCACGAGCTTCGGGGCCGGGCGGCCCGGGATGAGTGCGGTCGTGATGATGAAATCGGCTTCCTTGACCCGCTCGGCGATCAGCTCCGCCTGCCGGCGCTTGTAGTCATCGCTCATCTCGGTCGCGTATCCGCCGGCGGTCTCTGCCTTCGCCTTCTCGTCATCGGTCATCTCGACCTCGAGGAAGGTGCCGCCCAGGCTCTGGACCTGTTCCTTGACCGCGGGACGGACATCGGTGGCCTCGACCACCGCGCCCAGGCGCCGTGCGGTGCCGATGGCCATGAGGCCGGCAACACCGGCGCCCATCACGATCCCCTTCGCCGGCCGGACGGTACCGGCGGCGGTCGTGAGCAGCGGCATGAACTTCGGCAGCCGCTCGGCGGCGATCAGCACGGCCTTGTAGCCGCCGACCGTCGCCTGGCTGGACAGCGTGTCCATGGATTGGGCGCGGGTGATGCGCGGGATGGCGTCCATGCTGATCGCGGTCACGCCCTGCTTCGCCAGCTTCTGCGCCAGCTCCGGCCTGGCGAGCGTGCCCAACGTGCCGATGAGGATCGAGCCCTCGCGCAGCATCTCGACCTCTTCCTCCGACGGACGTCCGACGCGGACGACGACGTTGGCCTGGCCATACAGGGCGGGGGCATCGGGGACGAGCGTGGCGCCGGCTTCCCGGTAGGCCTCATCGGTGTTCGACGATGCCTCGCCGGCGCCGGCCTGGACGAGCACCTCGGTACCATCGCTGACCAGCTGACCGACGATCTGCGGCGTCAGCGCGACGCGGGTCTCGCCTTCGGCGGTCTCGCGGGGGACGGCGATCTTCATCAGGGCGGTTCTCTTCGAGGGATACACACGGCGAACCGCCGCAGCTCATTGATGGCGCATGGCGGTCCGGAGGTCGAAGTGTAGCAGGGACGCGGCGAAGCGGACGAGGGCAGACGCCTCAGCAGCAGCGAGCCGCCGCAGTACGAACCCCGCGGGGTAACATCCGATTTCACCTGGCGCTGAAGAGGGCGAGTCGGCTCCTGCATTGCGGCACGCCAGAGGTTGCCTGTCGACCCGCGGGTCATCCAGTGCCGAGGAGTGACCCGACCTCGTCGAATCCCCGCCACTTCTTCATCGTCACCGTGGTGCCCTTGCCTGGTTCAGATGAGACGTCGATCTCGTCCATGAGGCGCGTCGCACCCCAGAGGCCCATTCCGAGACCGAGCTCGGAGCTGTAGTCATCGCGAAGGACGGCAGGGACGTCCGGGATGCCGGGGCCCTCGTCCCGCGCCGTCACGATCAGCCCGTTCCGCCCGTCCTCGCTGAGCCCACCCACGGTGATCTCACCCTCGCCGGCATGAACGGTGATATTTCGGGCGATTTCGGAGATCGCGGTGGCGATGAATGTGGCGTCGGTCCGCGAGAAACCGAGGCGAAGCGCTACATCGCGACCCGCTTGGCGCGCGATGACGGTGTCCGCGTCGGATGCGATCCGCACCCGGATCTCGTCGCGCACCTCGGTCACCCCTCAGCCGGTCAAAAGCTGAATGCCCGCCTCGAGGTCCAGTGCGGTATAGGCGTCATCCAGACGAAGACCGAAATGACTCATAGCCACAGCGACTTCCGGCTGGATCCCGACGACAACGGTCTTCGCGCCACGCAGGCGGTTCGTCCGGGCAACCGTGGTAAGAGACCGAGCGACGAACGAGTCGATGATGTCGAGGGCCGCGACGTCGACGACCACACCGCGTGATCGGTGCTTGGCAACCTTCTCAAGCAGCGAGTCGCGAAGTTCGATCACTTCGGTATCGGTGAGGGCCGACTGTACCGAAGCGATGAGGTAGGCGCCCTGCTTCAGGATGGAGACGGGCATGATGCCTTATCCCTCGTCGCCCGAGGACTGGTCGCCAGTCCTCGTTACCGCATAGCTCAGCTGACGCTCAGCCTCCTCGATGCCGCCCTGAAGGTCGCCAACGCTCTGCATCATGCTGAGATCCACACCGAGATTGACCAGGGTCTGCGCGATGTCAGCGGAGAGGCCCGTGATGATCACTCGCGCGCCCATGAGGGCGGAGGCCCGAACAGCCTGCACGAGATGATCCGCGACCGGCATGTCGATCGTTGGAACACCGGTGATGTCGATGACCACGACCTTCGCTCGGTTCTCGCGGATCCCGTTCAGCAGCTGCTCGGTCAGCTGTCGGGCACGGGCAGCGTCCAGCGCTCCGATGATCGGAAGGATGAGCAGCTGGTCACGAACCTTGAGGACCGGGGTGGACAGCTCCCGGATTGCCACCTGCTGCTGACGGATGACCCGCTCCCGCTCTTGAACGAAGCTGACGCCGACCGTGGCGGCAATTCGATTCGCGGCGGGCTCGTAGGCATCCAGCACCCTGCTCAGGAGCCCTGCGTCGTTCTGGTATTTCTCGAACAGGGAGCGGGCCAATACGTCGCGCAGGAGCAGCACGACGCCGAGAACCTCGTGGGTTTCTACCCCGCGCGGAATGATCCTTTCCGAGAGATTCTTGGCGTAGGCCTCGAGAGCCTCGATGCTTCCAGTTTCCAGGGCATCGACATAGTTGTCATAGACGGCCGTGACCTCGGAGAAGATCTCGTCCGACGTCATGACGCTCAGCAGTTGCGCCTCAGTGATGCGACGAGTCCATTCCTCCCGAAGCGGCGTCCGTCCGTCACGGAGGTGCGCAACCAGTTCGCGCAGCAAGGAGGAGTCGGCGTCCTGAGAATGCGCGATAGTTCCGACGCCGCGAGTGTCCTCTGCCATCTTCGTTTCCTTCCTGGGTCCCGCGAGAGACCGAATCGTTCAATCATGCATCGAGGCCATGGGAGTGTACCGTCATGGTTCTCTGACGACGCGTGAGGGTGTCGGCTTACGGCGCCTTCCCTCGGCTCCACGCGGTGCCGCGCGGCTCTTCGCCATGCGCACCGCCAGCTCCGTTCGAGACCTGATACCGAGCTTCCGGTAGATGTTGGTGAGGTGCAGCTCAACGGCGCGCACACTCACGAATAGCCGGCTGGCTGCCTCGCGGTTGGTCGCGCCCGACGCGACAAACTCCGCCACCCGACGCTCGGCCGGCGTGAGCTGGGGATCTTCGTGCCTCCCCGACGCGCTCTGGCTCCCACCCAACATCCGCTGGGCCCTGGCCGACCACACCTCCGCCCCCAGGGTCTCGAAGAGCTCGAGGCTCGCCTCGAGTGATTCACGGGCGGCCTTCCGCTGTCGGGTGCGACGCTGGATCGTTCCAAGTACGTACAGGGCCCGCGCCCGTTCGAAGCGTTGGACCGCGGAGCCGTGATCCTTCAATGCTCGGTCGAGACCAACGGCAGCCACGCGAGCGTCGCCGCCCGCTGCACTGATCAGTGCCCGGCACCGCGCCGCTGCGAGCAGCGCCCACGGCCTCTGAAGTCGAGCGGCGTCAACCTCGTACCCGGTCAGGAGTGCGTCAGCTCTCTTGAGCTTCCCGATGCCGACCAACGCCTCGACCTCATCCGGGAGAAACCGTAGGACCCCGGGTTCGCGGATTCCGACCACCTCGAGCCATGCGATCAGCGGTGCGAGGTGAGCGTCCGCGCCAACCAGGTCGTCGCGAGAGAGCTGCACCAGGCCGAGCACGCTCTGGTTCAACATCATCATGAGGACGGAACCGACGCGCTCCGACAGAGCGAGTCCGGCCCGCGCGCTGGTGCGCGCCTCATCTGCACGGCCGAGATGGGCCTCCGCCAGCCCCTTGGAGTACAGCGCAGCCGCTCGGATAGGCTCCTGACCGGTCTGGAGCGCGATCTTGTGCGCTTCTTCCGCGTGCTTCAGTGCAGTCGCCCAGTCGCCTTCCCACGTCTCCGTCTCACTCATCTGGGCAAGCAGGAACGGGAGTGAGGTCTCTTCGCCGGCTTCGAGCGCCCGCTGGTGGAGCTCGTCGAAGCGCCGGCGTGCCTCGGGAATGTCGCCGGACCACTTCAGCATCATCGCGAGCATCATGCTCGGGCGCCACTCGATCGGGGTTTCCGGACGAAGTCCCTCCATGCTCGAAGCCCTGCGCATGGTGTCCGCCGGCAAGCCGCCTCCGAGCAGAAAGTCCGCCATCGCATTCGCGGCGAGCACCTCGCCAAGCATCTCGTCGTTGTCACTGGCCTCGACCAGCCGTAGCGCAGAGCTTGCGTGCTCGGCCGCATCGCGCATGTCGCCACACTGCATCACCGCCCACGCCAAATCACGCTCGATCGCAGCGCGGAGCAATGAGTCGTCACCCGCTTCGGTCAGCGCTCGCGTCAGCAGCTCGGCGGCGACAGAGCAGCTGTCGTTCCGGTAACGGACTTTCGCAAGGCGGCGAAGGACCGACGCCCGGACCGGTCCTGGCGCAAGCGCAACCGCCGTCTCCTCCATGATCTGGCGAGCACGGTCGAGGTCACCAGCGGCGAAGTGGCACTCAGCGGCATCCATGCGGCGGCGGTTCCGAGCATCACCATCCGTGCTCGGTGTCAGCCGGTACGCCTGCTCGTGGAGGTCCGCGGCGGCATCCGGGGCTCCTCGAGCGGCGGCCGCGCGTGCCGCCTCGTCCAGTGCATCAGCGACGCTGATGTCCGGGCCTCGCGCACCGAGCGCGAGATGACGGGCACGCTCCGCCGTGCCCCCCACGAGGGCCGCCAGCCGACGGTGGAGTGTCTGCCGGCGAGACCGGGGGACCGCGTGATACAACGTCGATGCAAACAGTGGGTGGGTGAATCGAATGGCACCCTCGGTCACTTCCACTACACCGGCCGCGACCGCGACGTCGACACTCGCCGAGACCTTCCTGCCAGTCCCGGCATAGCGCTCGAGCAACTCGAGTGTAGGTTCAGCTACCGCTGCGGCGACGAAGAGCAGCTCGCGAACATTGGTCGGCAGATCAGCCAGCCGGTCCCGCACCAGCTGCTGGAGCGTTCTCGGTGTGGAAAGAGGTTCGCCGGCCGTGGGCTTGATCTCGCGGCGCTGGATCGCGCGAGCGAGTTCCAGGGCGAAGAGCGGATTGCCACCTGACGCAGTTGCGACCTGCGCCAGCACGGGCCGCGCAACGCTTTTGCCCAAGCGCTCGCGGAAGAGCCCGTCAAGCGCGTCGGGCTCCAACGGCACGAGGGCGAGCCGCTCGATCCGTTCCGAGAAGCTGTTATCCAAGAGCATCGGAGGCTCATCGGATGGACGGAGCGCGGCGAGGATACCGACGCGTTCGGACTGGAGCCGACGAAGAGCAAATTCGAGCACGCGCGCCGACGCCCGATCCATCCACTGCAAGTCATCGATGGCAAGCAGCACCGGCGTCTGCTCCGAGAGGCTACGAAGAACACCGAGCGTCGCCACGGAGACGGATCGTTGATCGGGTGGTTCGTCGTCGGGATCGGCCATCAGAACCGCGATACGCAGGGCGCGGTCTTGCGGCTCGGGCAGCCGCAGCCGAGGGTCGCCAAGGACGCCTTCGAGCAGGTCGCCAAGCGCCGCGAACGCGAGCGACTGCTCGGACTCAACTGGGTGGCATGCGAGGACGCGGTATCCACGGACTTCCCCGGCCGCCACGGCCGCCTTCCACAGCACGGTCTTTCCGGCCCCGATGTCGCCCTCAAGGGTGAGGAGGGCTGGACCCACGAGCACGCCGTCGAGGAACCGCTCTACGGACCTCAGCTCGGCGGTCCGACCGAACACCGTGTGCGACATGGCTCGTGACTCCGTGCGCTGCAGACGTCGGCACAATCTTGAACGAGCGTGCGCGCAAGCCTCGCGGATTCGACCAGCAAGTATTGCGATCTGCGATCGACCGAGACCAGGAAGCGTACTCCACGTCGCAGTCAGGCGGACATTGGGGCGCGCCGCCGACGCCGGGACGGGCGCCGAAGCGCCCACGAAAACGTCGTTGCCCAAGGTCAACAAACTACGGGTTCCCGTAATGGAAACCGGGCCGGACCACTGGCTATGGTGGGTCACGGGCACCGAACGTGCTCTAGGAACCCCCAAGGTTCGGCGCCAGAAGGTGTCGGCAGAACTAGTAGGAGACACCCCACATGCGACGAAAGATTCTTTCCTTGATTATGGGTGGTGCGCTGAGCATCGCTGCCATTGCCCCGGCTGCAGCAGCCAACCCCCAGTGCGAGACTACAGGTGGTCGCGGTGGCGCCGCCGCGCTGATCGCCCTAGTGAATGCGAACGTTAGCGGCGTCGGGATTACCCTCTGCGATATCGACGTCAACGTGCTGAATAACTCGCTGAACAATCTGCTTCAGAACGCCAAAATCCACGTTCTTGAGAACATCCTCAACAACAGCCCGTTCTTGAACGATGTTCTGAACGACCTGACCATCACGGTCACGAACGTCGCGAACGGCATCCAGATCAACATCCTTGGTGGTGGAATCGGCGGAATCACCGTCGTCGGCGCTTAGTCGATCCGCTTTCTGAGAAGCGACTTAGAAACCGGCAGAGCTTCGGCTCTGCCGGTTTTTAGTGTGACAAAGCTCCATTACGTTACGTTTGGCATCCGGCGCCAACTGACTTCGGCCGGCAGGTGGCGCGGTACTCTTGGTGCGGGTGGCCCTCCTCGTCGATTCCATCACCAAGCGCTTCGGCTCCGTCGTAGCCCTCGACGGAGTCTCCTTCACGGTAGAGCCCGGACAGATCTTTGGGCTGCTGGGAGCGAATGGCGCGGGCAAGACGACCAGCATGCGGATCGTCCTGGACATCCTGCGCGCCGACAGCGGCCGAATCACGTGGCAAGGCGCCGAGAACACGACGTTGCCGCGGCGAACATGGGGCTATCTGCCTGAAGAACGCGGCCTCTATCCGCGCATGCGAGTCGGCGAGCAGCTCCGCTTCTTCGCCGCGCTCTACGGCGTGCCAGACACCCAGAGTAGCGAGGAGATCGGCGACTGGCTCGAACGCTTTCGGATCACGGATTACCTGGACCGTAAGGTCGAGGAGCTGTCGAAGGGCAACCAGCAGAAGATCCAGTTCATCTCGGCGATCCTCCACGACCCCGAGGTTCTCATTATGGACGAGCCGTTCACCGGCCTCGATCCAGTGAACGTGCGCCTCCTCAAGGAGGCATTCCTCGCCATGCGCGACCGCGGCAAGACGCTGATCTTCAGCACGCATCAGATGGAGACGGTCGAGGAGCTGTGCGAATCGATCGCCATCGTCGACCGAGGACGCGTCGTCGTCAGCGGCGCAGTCCGGGACGTCAAGCGCGCCATGGGGCGCCAGGTGGTCCGCCTGGCGACCGAGGGTGGCACGCACGGCGTCGACTGGCTGCGGTCGACACCCGGTGTCGAGCTCACCGCCGAGCGAGCCGACTACGTCGAGCTGCACATCCCGACGAACCAGGATCCGGAGACGATTCTCAGGATCGCCCTCGACCGCGGCGACCGTGTCACTCGCTTCGAGATCGCCGAGCCCAGCCTCGAGCAGATCTTCGTTGAGCACGTCGGGCGGCGCGCCGTCGAGGAGTCCGAAGAACACCTGGCCAGCCTGCCGCGGGAGGTGAGCGCGTGAGCCGACTCTTCCCGAACGCGTTACACGTGGCGCGGCGCGAGTATCTGTCCCGGGTCCGGGGCCGTGCCTTCGTCATCACGACGGTTCTGCTCGCACTCGTCGTCGGCGCCGTCACCATGGTGCCGACGATCGTCGCAGCGCTCGGCGTGGCGGATCCTCCTCAGTTCGCCGTCTACACGGAGGCCGAGGACCTTGTTGCCGATCCGGTGCTCACGATCCAGGGAGCCCTCGCCGCCGCGGCGGACCCGTCCGCCGATCCGGCCGCCCCACCCGCCGACGACGACCCGAGCGGTGATCGGCCCCGAGTGACCCGAGCTGACGACCCTGACGCTGCAGCGCGGGCGGTGCGTGATGGCGACCTCGATGCGCTGCTGACCATCACCCGCGATGCCGAAGGCGAGCTGGCATTCGAGTTCCTCGGCAGCGCGAGTCCAACCAATGGGACGCGGCTGCTCATCACGCAGGCCGCGACTGCCCTCACGATCGGTGATCGGCTCGTACGCACCGGAATCGGAGCCCAGGAAGCCGCCGCCCTGTTCCAGCCGCCCACCTTCGTCACCACGCCCGTCGATCCTGACGACTCGCGCGACGAGGCGGACTTCGGTGGCGCCTTCATCCTGGCGTATGCGCTGGTCATCCTGATGTTCATGGCGATCCTGACCTACGGGAACTGGGTCGCCCAGAGCGTCGCGGAAGAGAAGTCGGGACGGGTCATGGAGTTGCTCGTGACTGCCGCCACCCCGCGGCAGCTGCTCACCGGAAAGGTGCTGGGTGCGGGCGCCGCCGGCCTGACGCAATATCTGGCCATCATCGGGGCCTCGATCATCGGGTTCGTCGCCAACGGCCCGGCGGCCGAAGCGCTCGGCGTGGACGGCAATTCACCACTGACGCTCCCCGATCTGGGACTGGCCGTGCTGCCGGCGTTCGCCGCGTTCTTTCTCCTCGGATTCACGCTCTACTGCACCCTGTACGCGGCCGCAGGGTCCATGGTCAGCCGCATCGAGGACGTGCAGCAGGCGGCCGGGCCACTGATCTTCCTCTCGATGGCCGGCTACTTCGCGTCGTTCGCCGCCCTCAACGATCCCGACGCCAACTGGGTCGGCGTGCTCTCCCACGTCCCGTTCTTCAGTCCGTACCTGATGCCCGCTCGAATGCTGCTCACCTCGGTCGGAGGGGTAGAGGTGGTGGTCGCGCTGACGACCCTGCTGATCACGCTCATCGCCGCCATGTGGCTTGCGTCGCGGATCTACAGTGCCGGCGTGCTCATGTACGGCCAGCGCGCCGGACTGCGGGCGATCTGGCGAGCGACGCGAGTCGCACGGTGAGCCTGCTTGACATCGCCGGCGGTCGGCGGCTCGAGATCTCTCGGGGAGACATCACCACGGAAGCGGTCGATGCGATCGCCAACGCCGCCAACCAGGCGCTCCGTGGCGGCGGCGGTGTCGACGGCGCGATCCACCGCGCCGCCGGTCCCCGGCTCCTGGAGGAGCTTCGCGACCGCTACCCCCGTGGCACGCCGACGGGCACGGCGGTCGCCACGGCCGGGTACGACCTGCCCGCGCGCTGGGTTCTCCACGCGGTCGGCCCGATCTGGCGCGGCGGAAACCACGGGGAGGAGGGGCTGCTGGCCGAGGCCTATCGGTCCTGCCTTCGCCTTGCGGACGAGCTGGGCGCGCGGAGCGTGGCGTTCCCCGCGATCAGCATGGGCATCTACGGCTATCCGCCACCCGAGGGGGCATCGGTGGCAGTGCAGACCGTCGCCGACGCCCTCGGCGGCGAGACGAGGGTGGAGATCGCTCGGTTCGTGCTCTTCAGCGATGAGACGTATGACCTCTTCGCCGATGCGCTCGAGCGCGTGCAGCACCGGAACTGAGCGCCCGGGTGCCGAAATTCGGTAATCACGATGCCCTCGGACGGTAGGATCGGATGATGGAGGGCACGCCGTCGACCGCGGCCGTCGAGATCCGAGCGCTGAGCAAGCACTACGGATCGGTCAAGGCACTCACCGACCTGACCCTCGAGGTCCGACGAGGCGAGATCTACGGGTTCCTCGGGCCGAACGGCGCCGGAAAGTCGACCACCATTCGAACCCTGCTCGGCTTTCTGCATGCCACTCGCGGCGAGGCGCGAGTGCTCGGCATGGACGTGGCCACCCAATCGGTCGAGATCCGGCGGCTCACGGGCTACCTGCCGGGTGGCATCGCACTCTACGACTCGCTCACCGGTGAGCAGGTGCTCGACTACCTGGTCGAGCTGCAGGGCCGCGAGCCGCACCGACGGCAGGAGCTGTGCGATCGGCTCGAGCTCCCGGCGAACGTCCTGAAGCGCAAGGTCCGGGATTACTCGCGCGGCATGCGCCAGAAGGTCGGCGTCGTCCAGGCGCTCCAGCACGACCCGGAGCTGGCGATCCTCGATGAGCCGACCGAAGGCCTCGATCCCCTCATGCAGCAGGCGTTCTACGGCATTCTCGAGGATCTCCGGCGCGAGGGCCGGACCGTCTTCTTCAGCTCACACGTGCTTTCCGAGGTGGAGCGGCTCTGCGACCGCGTGGCCATCATTCGCGCCGGTCGCCTGATGGCCATCCACGACGTGGGCGACCTGCTCGCCCGACGCCGTCGGCGCGTGACCATCCGCTGGCGAGGAGCCGCCCCCGACCTCACCGTGCTTCCCGGCCTCGAGGACGTGCAGGTCGATGGGAACCGCCTCATCGGCACGCTGTCGGGCGAGGTCGCCGGGTTCGTGCGTGCCATCGCGTCGCCCAACCTGGAGGACCTCACCATCGAGCCGGCCAGCCTGGAGGAGGCGTTCCTCGAGTATTACGCGGCCGAGGAGACGGAGGCGTGAGCGGGAGGCTCTTCATCCAGACGATCCGCTGGCAACGGGTCCGGCTCCTGATCGTGGTGCTGGCCGGCATCGGCTGGGGACTCCTGATCCCGATCATCTACGGCGCCTTCAGCGACGTGATGCGGGACCTCGCGAATTCCGGCGCCTTCCCGGCCGAGCTGATGAACGTCGGATCGGGCTCCCTCTTCACGCTGCCCGGCGCGATCACGCTGGGCGTCCAGCACCCGCTGGCCATCGCGATGCTCAGCATCTTCGCCGTGGGCGCGGCGTCGACGGCGGTGGCGGGCGAACGAGCACGGGGCACCCTGGAGGTACTGCTCGCACGGCCCATCTCGCGACTGACCCTCTACGTCAGCCTGCTGGCGGCGTTGCTCGTCACCGTGCTCATCGTGCTGGTCGCCATCCTCGGCGGGATGGTCGGCGGGTCCGCCATCCAGGGCATCATCGAGGAGCTCGACCTCGCCCTGCTGCCGCTGGTCGTGCTCAACGGCTTCGGCCTGTGGGCCGCGTTCACCACGTTCGGGCTCGCGGCATCGGTCACCTTCGACCGTCCGGGGCCTGCCATCGGCCTCTCGCTGGCCTACCTGTTGATTAACTACTTCCTGGAGATACTCGGGTCGCTCTGGACCGATGCAGCCTGGAGCCAGGAATACTCGCTCTTCCATCACTTCGATCCGGGGGCGATCCTCTCGGGAGAGGCCGCCCTGCTGGACCTCGTGATCGTGTTCACCGCCGCCATCCTCCCGGTGATCTACGCGATCATGGTCTTTCCCCGGCGGGACCTCGCGGCCCCGGCCTAGGAGTCCCCGGAGAGCGCGAAGGCGACGGCCTCGGCCGCGGTCATCGCCTCTCCGGCGGCCCAGGCATCGGCAAGCGCCGGATCAGCTTGGAGCTCGCCCGGTACGAAGCCGAGCACCTCTCGATTCCACAGGTTGAGGCCCGTTCCACTGGTTCGTTCGAGGTTGGCGACCGCCCCGGACAGCCGCGCGGCACGGTCGCGGTCGCCGTCACGAATGGCGAGCACTGCCAGAGCGTCGAGGACGAGGGTGTAGCCGCTCACGTCGTGGGCCTCGGCAAACGTACCAAGCGCCTGGACCAGCCAGCGGCGTGCTTCCCTCCGCCGATCCGGCAGACCCTGGCCGAGGTAGTTCTCGCTCAGCTCGACGAGCCCGAGGGTGTAGCTCACCCAGCCCAGCATGAAGCGGTCGTCGACCGCCTCGAACACCGCGAGCGCCTCGCCGGCGTGGCGCCGCGACTCCTCCATGCGACCGCTCCCCCAAGCCACGTTGGCGAGCGCCCACTCGCAGCGCCCGACCCCGGCATCGTCACCGATCTCCCTGAAGACGTCACGAGCCTCGTTGATCTATGCGAGAGCTCGCGCCTCGTTCTCGGCTTCGAGAAGTCCGTGGATCGACCACGTGAACGAGATGCCATAGAGGGCTTCCGCCAGGCCGTGCCGGTCGTCCAACGTTCGGCGCGCCGACGACCACGATCTGCCAGAGCCGCTCCGGCCGGTCGAGATCCTTGAGGCGGTGGAGGCCCAGATCGCGCAGCTCAACCCCGTCGGGCAGTGCCTCGCCGACGAGGGAGCGTGTGGTGTCCGAAAGGAGGATCTGCCCTCCGTGGCCGACACTCGTGATCCGGCTCGCACGATGAACGTCGAGGCCGACGTAGTCCTCTGTCCCGAACCTTGCCTCACCGGTGTGCATGCCCATCCGGACGCGAAGGTATGCGTCATCCGGCCACGGTTCGCGGCCGATCGCGCGTTGGGCGGCCACGGCGGCGGCAACGGACCCCGACGCCGTCGGAAAGGTCACGAAGAAGGAGTCCCCCTCCGTCCCGACCTCGACGCCACCCTCGGCCGCAAAGGCGGTCCTGAGGAGCTCCTGGTGTCGCGCGAGAATCGACGACCACGCCTCACCGTGCGACTGGGGGAGCCTTGTCGATCCCTCGATGTCGCTGAAGAGGAACGTGACTGTTCCGGTAAGCAGTTCGGGCATTCCGCGGGAGAGTGTGCGGCGCGGAGCGGTCGGGCACAAGACCTGTGCCCGCCGCGCGAAGGGCCACATGTTCGCCGCTTGCATTGCCAGTCAGATTGACATCTGGGGGCCGACACGGCGGCCTCGACGCTGGGCTAGGCTTCGCCGGTGCGAGGCATCCTCGAATTCATCGTCGAACGACCGGTGCTGGCGGCGGTCCTTGGCGCACTGACCATCGCGGGGTCGGCCGTCCTGGTCTCACTGGCCGATGTGCCGCCCACCACGGCCGCATTCTTTCGGTGTGCCTACGCGCTTCCGCCCCTCGCGCTGCTGGCGTGGTACGAGCGGCGCCGATACGGCCCCAGAGCGGCCGGGCAGATGCGGCTGGCCTGGTTCGCCGGTGTCTTCTTCGCCGCCGATCTGATCCTGTGGCATCACGCCATCAACCAGGTCGGGGCGGGCCTGGCCACGGTCCTCGGCAACACGCAGGTGGTGGTGGTGCCGCTCGCCGCCTGGCTCTTCCTGGGCGAGCGCCCGTCACCGCGCGTGGCGATCTCGGTGCCGGTCGTGCTCCTGGGCGTGATCCTCATCTCCGGCGTGGTCGGTGCCGATGCATTCGGGGCGAATCCGCTCCTCGGCGTGATCTTCGGGGTGGCCACCGGACTCGCATACGGCGGCTTCATCCTGGTGCAGCGAGGCGCGAATGCCGACATCCGTCGTCCGGCGGGGCCGCTCTTCGACGCGACCCTCTCGACGGCCGTGGTCTGCCTGATCGTGGGGATCCCGCTCGGTGAGCTGGAGCTGGTCCCGAGCTGGCCGTCGCACGGTTGGCTCCTGATCCTGGCGCTCGGGATCCAGGTCTGTGGATGGCTGCTGATCAGCATCAGCCTGCCCCGCCTGCCGGCGGCCATCACCTCGGTCGTGCTCACGATCCAGCCGGTCGCATCGGTCCTGCTGGGCGTCTGGATCCTCTCGGAGGCGCCCTCCGCGTTCCAGCTCGTGGGCGTCGCCTTCATCCTCGCCGGCCTGCTGCTGGCGACGGTGCGGTTCCGAGCCTCTCGGCCGAGCCCGACGGCGCCGGAGATGGAACCGGTCAGGAACGATCCCCCGGCAGGATGACGGTGAAGCAGGTACGGCCCGGCGCGGAATCGACCTCGATCCGGCCGCCGTGGCGCGCCACCACGGTGTGCGAGACGTGGAGGCCAAGCCCGGTGCCTTCGCCGGGCGGCTTGTTCGTGGCGAACGGCTCGAAGAGGCGCTCGCGCATCTCTTCGGCGATCCCGGCGCCCGAGTCGCAGATCGAGACCCGCACGCCGTCCTGGGACTCGCGGGCAGCCGAGATCGCGAGCGTTCCGCGGCCATCCATCGCATCGATCGCGTTGTCGATCAGGTTGGTCCAGACCTGGTTCAGCTCCGAGCCGTACGCCTCGATCTCCGGCAGGTCATCGGCCAGCTCGGAGACGACGCCGATGCCACCAAGCCGATGGCGAAGGATCACGAGCGTCTGCCCAAGCCCGACCCGCACATCCACGCGCTGCATCGGTGCCTGGTCGAGGTACGCATAGCCCTTCACCGACGCGACGACCTCGCTGATCCGTCCGACCGCCATGCCCAGCTCCCCGAGCAGCTGGTGGACCGATGCTTCGGCGGCCAGGCGCCGATGTACGAGGGGCGGGAGGGCACCCAGTGCCTCAGCCGTCCAGCCCGCGTCGACCAGCGCGGTGGCGGCCTCGTGATCGGCGCCGAGAGCCACGACCGCCTCGATGCGGTCGGCACGCTCCAGCGCCGATCGTGGTTGCGCAGCGTCGACCGGCGGTCGCGGCATGAGATCGGCCTGAGCTTCGCTGACCGTGAGGGCATCGGCAAGCGCCCGCACCGAACGGGCGGCGGCGGCGGCCGGGTTGTTGAGCTCGTGGGCCAGTCCGGCGGCCAGCGTGCCGAGCCCGGCAAGCTTCTCCCGCTCGCGCAGCAGCGCCTCGGTCGATCGCAACCGCTGCATCACGGTCCTAAGGATCACCAGCGCCGATGCCGGACGTTCGAGCACGCGCAGCAGCGCATCGCTCGGAACTCGTAGCACCTCGACCGGCCCGACCGCCGTGACCGATGCGTTGCGCGGCCGCCCCTCGATGACCGCCATCTCACCCACGATGCCGCCCGGGCCCAGGCGTGCAAGCGGGAGGGCGCCATCGCCGCTGCGCTTGGTGACCTCCACCTCCCCGCTGACGATGACGAAGAAGGCGTCACCATCGGTCCCCTCCCTGATGAGGAGCTGGCCCGCAGGCAGGTCGATCAACTCGGACATCTCGACCAGCTCGCGCAGCTCGTGGTCGGGCAGATCCGCGAACAGCTGCGTGGCATGCAGCGCCTCGGCGGCGTCCATCAGAGCGCGGCCAGGTACTGGTGCACGAGCTGGACGGCCATGGCCCCGTCGCCGACGGCGCTCGCGATGCGCTTGATCGACCGATGCCGCACGTCTCCGGCGACGAACAGGCCGGGCAGGCTCGACTCGAGCAGCGCGGGCTCCCGGTCGAGGTTCCACCCGTTTGCGGCCGTCACGTCGGATCCGGTGAGCACGAACCCGCGTTCGTCGCGGGCCACGATACCGTCGAGCCATGCCGTGCGCGGCTGCTGTCCGGCGAACACGAAGACGGCCGACACCGGCAGCTCGATCTCGTCCGAGCCCACGGCGAAGGTCGCGCCCTCGAGATGCGTCGTTCCCGCCACGGATCGAATCTCGGTGCGGCGGTGGACCTTGATCGTGGGCAGTGCGTTGATCTCATCGACCAGGTAGGCGCTCATCGTCGCGCCGAGATCGTCGCCGCGAATCACGAGGTGGACCCGCGACGCAAAGCGAGAAAGATGGACCGCCGCCTGCCCGGCGGCATTGCCCGCCCCGATTACAGCCACCTCGGCGTCGCGATAGAGGATGGCCTCGGTGGTGGCGGCTCCGTAGTACACACCGGCGCCGGCAAGGGCGTCGGCTCCGAGGATCTCGAGCCGCCGATAGCTCACCCCGGTGGCGACCACCGCAGCCTGGCAGGAGAGCTCGGCGCCATCGTCGAGAACGATGGTGCGATACGGATCGGCGCGGCGGACGGAGGCGACCTCGTGGGACGAGAGGATCTCTGCGCCGAGCCGGCGTGCCTGGGCGAGGCCGCGGCGTGCCAGGTCGCCACCGCTCAGGCCGGAGGGAAAGCCGAGATAGTTCTCGATGCGGCTCGTCGTTCCGGCCTGGCCACCCGGTGCCTCCCGCTCGACCAGGAGCGTCTTCAGCCCCTCGCTCGCCCCATACACCGCCGCGGCCAGTCCTGCCGGCCCGGCGCCGACGATGACGAGGTCGTAGAACGGCAGGGCCGCGGTCGTCGAGAGGCCCACGGCGTGCGCGAGGTCGCGGTTGGCGGGGTCATGGAGCACCGTCCCGTCCGGCAGCAGCACGATCGGCACGGCGGGATCCGCGCCGCCGTCGAGCGAATCGGCCAATCGCCGGCCGTTCTCGGCCATCGGGTCCAGCCACGTGTACGGCACCTGGTTGCGAGTCAGGAAGTCGCGAATGACGTGGCCGCGGGGGGCCCACCGGCTCGCCAGCAGGCGCAGTCCCTCGAACGGCGGCCGGAAGGCTGCCGCCCAATCGGCGAGCAGTTCGTCGACGACGGGGTAGAGCCGCTCGTCGGGAGGATCCCACGGCTTGAGCAGATACTGGTCGAGGCGGATCTCGTTGATCGCGCGAATGGCCACATCGGTATCGGCGTAGGCGGTGAGGAGCACGCGCTTTGCATCCGGCTGGAGTGGCAGCGCCTCGGTGAGGAGCTCGATGCCCGTCATGACCGGCATGCGCTGGTCGACCAGGAACAGAGCGATCGGGTCGCCGCGGCGCGTCAGCTCTCGGACCACCTCCAGGGCATCCTGGCCGGAGCCCGCTCCGATGATTCGGTAGTCGCCGGCATAGCGGGCGCGAAGGTCACGCTCGACGGCGCGGAGCACCGGAGCATCGTCGTCGACCGCCAGGATCGCCGGCTTGGCCGCCATACGCGCGAGTGTACGAGCGCGCGACCCGTTACGCTCCACCCATGCTTTGGGCCATCGTCGTCATCCGGCTGGTCACCGGCCGCCGCGTCGTCTGATCCGATGCTCCTCACCGGCTCCGGACGGCTGGCGCCGGTGGGCATCTCGCCGTGGGCGCTGCTGATCCGCGACGGGCGGATCGCGTGGGTCGGATCGCCCACCGACGCGCCCGCCGGGGAGCGGGTCGACCTCGGGTCGGCGCTGGTGACCCCGGGCCTGGTGGACAGCCATACCCACCCCGTCTTTGCCGGCGACCGGTCCGACGAGGCGGCCGCGCGGCTGGAGGGCGCAGCGTACACGGATGGCAACGGCATCCTGAGGACCGTGAGAGCCACCCGCCAGGCCGACGACGAGGCGCTAGAGCGCCTCGTCGAGGCCCGTCTGCGAGCGGCCCTGGCCGCCGGAACGACGACCGTCGAGTGCAAGTCCGGCTACGGTCTGTCCCTCGACGAGGAGCTGCGCCATCTGCGGATCATCGGCCGCGTGGCGGATCGGCTGCCGGTCCGTGTCGTCCGCACCTTCCTCGGCGCCCACGCCGTTCCACCGGAGGCCAGCTCGATGGCCGAATACGCGGCCCACGTGGCCCATGACATGATCCCGGCCGTCGCCGGTGAAGGCCTGGCCGACTTCGTCGACGCCTTCGCCGATGCCGGCTTCTTCGACCTGGCCGCCACCGAGCGGATCGGCCGTGCCGCCACGACGGCCGGACTGGGTGTCCGGCTGCACGCCGATCAGCTCGAGCGCACGGGTGCCACCCAGCTCGGCGTCCGGCTCGGGGCAGCATCGGTCGACCACCTCGAGCAGCTGGACGGCGCCGGCGTCAACGCCCTGGCCGCGTCGTCGACCGTGGCTACCCTGCTCCCCGCTCCGGCCGCCGTGCTCCGCGGCGGTCAGGCGCCGGCGCGGGCGCTGATTCGCGCTCGAGCGACCGTCGCCCTCGCCAGCGACGCGAACGCGGGCACGTTCGGTGGCTTCGGCGCCATGCCGCTCGTCATCGGCCTCGGTGCAGCGCTGCTCGGCATGACCGTCACCCAAGCGCTCACGGCGTCCACATCGGGCGGGGCGTCGGCCCTGCGCCGCGAGGGCGTCGGAACGCTTCGACCCGGCATGGCCGCCGACCTGGTGGCGTGGGACGCCGAGCACGAGGGTGCCTTTGCCCTCAACCTGGGGTCGGTGCGACCTTCCCGGGTCTGGATCTCAGGAGTGGAGATCCCCCTCAGCGATTGAGCTGCGTGCGGAGCGCGTCGAGGAGGCGCTCGGCGTGTTTGGTGTCATCGCGGGCGAGCTCCTGGAAGATCTGCTTGTTCTCACCATCGGCGTCCTCCTCGTACTTGGCGTACGCCTCGATCGCTTCGCACTTGCTGGTGAGCGCCTGAAGCAGGTCGTAGAGCTGATCGTCGATCGGCGACTGGATGCCGCTGCCCGAGCGATAGTGATGGCTGGTCTGAACGGTCATCAGATTGCTTCCCCAACTGCGTGTGATCTCTGTCCGTCCCAGACGCAGATCGCGTGCCAGCTCGTGGCGCCTATCATCCGCGGCATGGAACATTTCGACCTGGTCGTCATCGGCGCCGGGACCGCTGGCGAGGCGGCGACGCATTACGCCCGCTCGAAGGACGCTTCGGTCGCGATCATCGACCGCGCCCTCTTCGGCGGATCGTGCCCGTTCTGGGCCTGCATGCCATCCAAGGCGCTGCTGCACGCCGCTGCGGTTCATCGGGCCGGCGGCGACTATCCCTGGCAGCGGGCCTCGGACTTCCGTGACTACATGATTCACCGGACCGAGACCGAGGAGCCCGACGACGCCGGCCACGTGAAGTCGCTCGAGGACGCTGGCGCAACGGTGATCCGCGGCTCCGCCACACTCGCCGGACCGGGTCGCGTGCGCGTCGGCGACCGCGAGCTCGAGGCGGGCGCGGTGATCGTCGCGGTCGGCTCCGTCAGCCGCGTGCCCGACCTTCCCGGACTTGCTGAAGCGCACCCGTGGACCAACGTCCAGGGCACCGCGGCGGGTGAGCTCCCGCGTTCACTGGCGATCCTCGGCGCCGGCCCCACCGGCGTCGAGCTGGCGCAGGTCTATGCCCGCTACGGCGTGCCGGTCACCCTGATCCATCCTCGCGACCGGGTGAATGACAAAGAGCACCCGCTCTCCACCGAGCTGCTCGGCAGGTCCCTGAGCGCGACGGTGTAACGCTGCGGCTCGGGGCGCGGGCGACGCGCGTTCGTGCCGGCGAGGGTCGCGACGGCGCTCACCTGATCGAGATCGACAGCGGCAATCCGGTGGAAGGGCACGAGATGCTCCTCGCCATCGGGCGCGACATGCCGCTCGATGGCCTCGGTCTCGAGACGATCGAGGTGACCCCCGAAAACGGCACCCTCGCGACGGACGACCGGCTCCGAATCGCCGAGCACGTCTACGCCGTGGGGGATTTCGGAGGACCTGAGATGCACACCCATCTCGGCCACTACACCGGTGAGGCGGCCGCACGCATCGCGCTTGGAGATGAGGCGTTCTTGCCGGTCCTCCACGCCATCCCACGCGCGACCTACACCGATCCGGAGACGGCGTCGGTCGGCCTCCTGCTGGAGCAGGCGAAGGAGCGCGGCATCGACGCGGCCGAGTACACCGCCGACATCGGGACCTCGGCCAAGGGCTACACCGCGGAGGTCGAGGGTCACTGCACGATCGTCGTAGACCGGGCCGAGCGCGTCCTGGTCGGCGCCTTCATGGCCGGACCGGCCGTGTCCGAGGCAATCCACGAGTGCGTGCTCGCCATCCGCGCCAACATCCCGCTCGCCACGCTCGCCGATACGATCCATGCCTTCCCAACGGTCGCCCGCGTCCTCGGCACGGCCCTCATCGAGGCCGACCGCGACCTTCCGGGCTGATCGGAGTGGGCTCGGCAGCCATGCATGCTGGCGTCCTCTGCCCGCTCTCTCTCATTCGCCAACCTGGTTGGCGATAACCGACTGAACGGCCAGCCGGCTTCTCATTCGCCAATGCCATTGGCGATACGATGCGGCGCGAGTTCCTTGGCCAAGGCCGTTGGCGTAGGATCAGTGCCGTGACGAACTTCATCGGCGAGACGACGAACGTGCTGCGGCGAACACCTACGCTGCTCCGCGCGCTGATGGAGGGCCTGCCGGAATCCTGGACCGATACAACCGACGTTCCCACGGATGGCTGGCGCCCGCGCGACGTCATCGGCCACCTGATCACGGGCGAGCTGACCGATTGGATCGAGCGAACCGAGCGCATCCTCGAGCATGGAACGGCGCTGCCGTTCGAGAAGTTCGACCGATTCGCGCACGCCGAACGCGACACCGATGCATCCCTCGACGAGCTCATCGAGCACTTCGCCAGGCTGCGCGCCGAGAACCTGGCGCGCCTCGCCGACCTCGTCACTGATGAAGATCTCGACCGGCGCGGCCTGCATCCCTCCCTCGGCGAGGTCACCCTGCGCGAGCTGCTCGCGACGTGGGCGGTCCACGATCTCGACCACGTGACGCAGGTCTTCGCGGGCATGGCCGGGTCTCACGACGTCGAGGTCGGGCCGTGGAAGGCGTACCTCGGCATCCTCCTGCGTCGCGAGGATCCCTCCGCAGCCGCCGGGTGAACCCAGACTCGCTGCTGCTGGCGGCGCTCTTCTTTGCCGCCGCGCTGCTCTATGCCAGCGTCGGCCATGCGGGCGCCTCGGCGTACCTCGCCGCCATGGCGCTCGTGGGCGTCGCCGCGGGCACTATGCGGCCGACGGCGCTCGTGCTGAACCTCTTCGTCGCCAGCATCGTCGTGGCGCGCTTCGTCCGTGCCGGTCACCTTCCATGGCGCAGTCTCGTGCCGCTGGCCGCCGGCTCCATCCCGATGGCGTTCGTCGGCGGCAGCATCGAGCTGCCGGGCGAGCTGTACCGGCCGCTCGTGGCGATCGTCCTCCTGGCCGGTGCCTGGCGGCTGGCCACCGCCGCCGTTCCAACCGATGACAAGCAGGCGCCGGGCGTCCCCGTTGCGGCCGGGATCGCGGCCGGCGCCGTCATCGGTCTGCTGGCCGGCCTGACCGGAACCGGAGGCGGCGTCTTCCTGACCCCGCTGCTGGTGCTCGTTGCCTGGACCGGAACCCGCGATGCCGCCGGCCTGTCGGGCGCCTTCATCCTCGTCAACTCGGTCGCCGGGCTGGCGGGCATGGTGACGGGTGGGATCAGCCTGCCGCCGGCCCTCCCCCTGTGGGTGGCATCGGTCGCCGTCGGTGGGCTCATCGGCTCCTGGCTGGGCGCCGTACGGTTCAGCATCCTCAACCTTCGGCGGGCACTGGCGATCGTCCTGGTGCTGGCAGCCACAAAGCTGGTGCTCCTGCCCTGACCCGGGGCGTAGGATGGAGCCGATGACGGCCACCCGAGAGCCAACCGCATCGGTGCACGGCAGCGACCTTCTGCGCCTGATCGGCGCCGATACGGCGGTGCCATTGGTGACCGGCGGGACCCGTCGATACGTCAACCTCGACTACGCGGCCTCCGCGCCGGCACTCCAGGTCGTGCGCGAGGCGGTGGGCGAGCTGCTCGGCTGGTACTCGAGCGTTCATCGTGGAGCCGGCTTCAAGTCACGTGCCTCGACGGCAGCCTACGAGGGCGCTCGCGAGTCGATCCGGCGGTTCGTCAACGGGCGGGACGACGACGCGGTGATCATCACTCGCAACACGACCGACTCGATCAACCTGCTCGCCGGAACGCTGCCGGCCGGCACCCACGTCGTCTGCTTCGCGGGTGAGCATCACGCCAACCTGCTGCCATGGAAGCGGATCGGCGTCCGGTACCTGCCCGTCCCGGAGACGCCGGCCGAGATGCTCGAGCAGCTGGCGGAGACACTCCGCGACCTGCCGCACTGCGAGGACCCGCACCTGGTCGCCGTCACCGGGGCCAGCAACGTGACCGGCGAGATCTGGCCGATCGCCGAGATCGCGCGCGTCACGCATGAATACGGGGCCAGGTTGCTGGTCGACGCGGCGCAGCTCGCCCCGCACGTTCCGATCGACATGCAGCGCGACGGGATCGACTATCTCGCCCTGTCCGGCCACAAGCTGTACGCGCCATACGGGGCCGGGGCGCTGATCGGCGAGCGGGACTGGCTCGTCGCCGGCGACCCGTTCCTGCGGGGTGGCGGCGCAGTGAAGCTGGTGACGGTCGAGGAGACGCTCTGGGCCGATCTTCCCGATCGCCAGGAGGCCGGCTCGCCCAACGTGATCGGCGCCGTGGCGCTCGGCGTGGCCTGCGACACGCTGGCGTCCGCCGGCATGGAACGGATCGCGACGGAGGAGCGAGCGCTGCTCGACTACGCGCGCGCCCGGACGGCCGACATCGAGGCCTTCGAGCACTACCGTGTCTGGCCGGCCGACCACCCGCGCGTCGGCCTGCTGACCTTCAACCTGCGGGGCATTCCGTACGATCTGCTCGCGGCGGTCCTCTCGGCGGAGCACGGCATCGGCATCCGCCATGGCTGCTTCTGCGCCCATCCGCTCATGATGCGGCTCCTGCGAGTCAGCGGCCCCGAGGTGGACCGGCTGCTCAGCGCGACGCGCGCCGGCCATCACGAGCGCCTGCCGGGCGCCGCTCGCCTCAGCCTGGGGCTCGGCTCGACAAGGGCCGACATCGACGCCTTCGCCGATGCGCTGGAGACCATCGCGGCCGACGGGCCGCGCTGGACCTACGCCGTCGCGGACGAGACCGACGAATACGAGCCCGATCCGGATCCGCGCCCGCTTCCGTCGCTCCGGATGCGTATGGTCGAGCATCCCCACGGCCACGGCGAGTCCGCCTGAGGCATGCGCGCGCGTGCCAGCATACGTATGAACTGACGTGAAGATCGAAGCGACGCTCGCGCGCGTGCCGTCACGGCTCGCCTTCTGGGCGCTGGCGGGCGTTGCGCTCTTCCTCAGCCACGACGCCGTCTACGCGGTGCAGATCGGTCCCGGAGAGTCGCTCACCCGCGTCCTGCGCGAGGCGGGCCACGACTACTGGGGTCTCGCCAGCCTTGCGCTTGGCCTGGTTGGACTCGCGGCAGGCTTCGGCGTGCTGGCTCGTCTGCACCACCTTCGCCACCGGGCGAGCGGGATCGGCGCAAACGTCAAGCGACCGCGATGGAGCCGCCTACCGGCGACCTGGCTACGCCTGTTCGCCGTCGTCTGCGCCGGCTTCCTGCTCCAGGAGAACATCGAACACGCGGTCACGCATATGCATGCGCCCGGGCTCGGGGCGTTGCTCGGGCCGGAGTACCCGCTCGCCCTCCCCGTCATCGCGCTCATCACGGGCCTTGCCGCGCTCCTGGCGACCGCGATCGGCGGCATGGAGCGGGAGATGCTCGTCGCCATCGCCGTTGCGCTGGGCCGCGCCTTCGGCAACCCACGACTGAGCCTTCCGCGGCCGCCGCTTCGGATCGCGGCCCGTCGGCTCTCGCCGCTCGCACTCTCGATGGCGGGCCGCGCTCCGCCCGTGGTGTTCGCACAGCACAGCTGATTCGAACGCATCGGGCGCCGACAGACGCCCACCACGAGGAGTCATCAACATGTTCCAGCGCCTTGGACGGGCTGCCGTCCTGGGTGGTGTGCTGACCATGATCGTCAGCGTCGGCGCCACCCTTGCCCATGAATCCCGGGAGATCGGCGACTACACCTTTGCCGTCGGCTTCCTGGACGAACCGGTCTACAGCGGCCAGAAGAGCGGGCTCGACCTGCGCGTTTCGCTCGGCGAGGAGCCGGTCGAGGGTCTCGAGGAGACGCTCGAGGCCGAGGTCACCTTCGACGGCCGCACCCGCGGTCTGCCCATCTCGCCACGCTTCGGCGAGCCGGGCGCGTACCGGTCGGTCTTCTTCCCGACCGCCGCGGGTCCGTACACTTTCCGCATCTTCGGCACGGTCGAGGAGCAGGAGGTCGATGAGTCGTTCACATCGGGACCGGACACGTTCAGTGAGGTGCAGGACGTGACCGGCGGCCAGTTCCCCGTGGTGCTTCCGGCGGCGGGGGACACTGCCCGAGACGCGGAGCAGGGGGCCGCGGCGGCAGGGACCGCGACGCTCGCCCTCGTCCTGGGAGCCGCCGGCCTCGTGGCTGGACTGGCCGCCCTCGGCTTGACACTGGCGCGGCGCCGATCCTGATGTTTCCGTTGCCGGCCCGCCGCGTCGCCGGCCTCGCCGGCTTCCTGGCGGTGCTCGCGATGCTCGTGGGACCGGCCGTGCCCGGCGTCGCGGATGGACGCGTGCTGGCCCACGCCACGTTGGTCGCCAGCTCTCCGGGCTCGGGCGCGGTGCTGCCCGAGTCCCCCGACGAGATCCGCCTCGTGTTCAGCGAGCCGCTCGAGGTCCAGGTCACCTCGCTCGACGTGGCCACCGACGACGGGAGGGGCATCCTCGCGCGCACCGGGGAGATCGACCCCGACGATCCGTACGCCCTGGTCGTCGCCGATCCCAACCTCGACGACGGCATCTACCAGCTCACCTGGCGCACGCTGTCGGCGGCGGACGGACACACGGCCGAGGGATTCCTCACCTTCGGAATCGGCGAGGTGGACGGCACGATCGTGAGCGAGCCGGGCGGCGGCATGGTCCACAGCCAGACCGATCCGATCGCCGTGGTCGGGCGGTGGCTGACGTACGTCGGACTCCTTCTGGCACTGGGGTTCGCGATCTTCCACCGCGTGGTGATCCGGGTCGGACCGATGCCGACCGGCCTCGTTCGAGCGCTGGCCGGCGCTCTGCTGGTCTCCGCCGCGGCGACCCTGGTTGCCGCGACCGCCTCGGGCCTCGAAGCCGGTGGCATCGGCGAGTATCTGGGCGGAACCCGCAACGGCATGCTCCAGGTGGCCCGCGGCCTGGTGGCCGGCGCCGGTGGCGCGGCACTGCTGATCCTTGCGCCTCGGTCGGCCCGATCGGTGGCGGCAGCGACGGGCCTCGTCGGCATCGTGCTCCTCGTCATGGCGGGGCACGCCGCGGCGCTGCCGGGACCGGTGCCGATCGTCGGCCAGGTGGTGCACGTCGTCGCGGCAGCGGTCTGGATCGGCGGCATCGTGGCTCTGCTGGGATTGGCGGTGCGTCCCGAGCTGCTCACGCCATCGCCCGCTCCTTCGATGCGCTCCCTGATGCCACGCTTCTCCGCCCTGGCGCTCGTCTCCATCGGCCTGGTCGTCCTCACCGGCGTCTACGCCGCCTTCGTGCAGACCGGGACTCTCCTCGACCCCGGCACGGAGTACGGGCGCACGTTGCTGATCAAGTCGGGCTTTGCGGCCGGCGCGCTGGCGCTGGGCGGGTTGAACTTCCTTGACGGGGGTCGAATGATGGGCTGGCTGGACGGCTTTCGGAGCCGGATCACGCTCGAGGCCACACTGGCAACCACGGTTCTGCTGATGACCGCGGCGCTCGCCGTCACGCCGCCGACCGAGGAGCCGACCGGGGTCGCCATCGAGCCGATCCCGGATGCCTTCGGCAACACGGCTCCCGGCATGGGCATGGAGGTCGTCCCGGGACGGCCGGGGCTCAATCGCGTCGTCGTGACCACGACCGATGCGATCGCCGCCGCATCGACGCTCGAGCTCGGCCTCGACCGGCTCGACGACGGGAGCACCACGCGCGTGCCGCTCCTCCTCGAGGGAGGCGCGAGCATGGCGGGCATGGACCACGGCGGTGGCGGCATGCCCGCGACGACGGACAGTGATGACGGCACGGTCGACTGGGTCGCCGATGCGGTCGTGCTCCCGGACGGCAGCCAGTGGGACACGAGCGTCCGAATCCTCTCCTCGGCTGGCGACGTCGAAATCTCCCGGCAGCGATTCGCGTTCACCATGTCGGCGGGCGCGATCGACGATGGCCGCACCGTCTCGCTGATCAACCCCGCGACGGCGGTGGCTTCGGTGCTGCTCCTGACTGGCGCGCTCGGGCTGGGCCTCGGGCTGGGCGGCATGTCGCTCCCGCGCTGCGAGAGGCTGGCGTCCCGCGTGGCACTCCTGGGCGGGGGGCTGACCGCGGTCGCGCTGGGCGGCATGATCGGCGCCTCTCGGCTGCTCG
>Ga0136613_10000142_pt1 | contig 27350 bp, 22 predicted proteins | sample AntDrymUQ2722106_2_FD_106649 | JGI IMG/M metagenome (GOLD analysis project Ga0136613, IMG submission 106649) | Polar desert sand microbial communities from Dry Valleys, Antarctica - metaG UQ272 (21.06) | ecosystem: Environmental > Terrestrial > Soil > Desert | place: Antarctica: Dry Valley... | reverse complement strand
TGATGCTCCCCGAGTGCGTCGGCATCGGTCACCGCCAGCGCGGCCCACGCGCCGAGCGCCACCGACGCGACGATGAGCACGACGGCTACGAGTCGCCGCCCGCTGGGAGCGATGGTGGTGGCTTCGGCCGGCGTGGTGATCCCGGCGCGTTCGAGGGTGCTGGTCACGTTTACTCCGATCGTAGGACGGTCGCGGGGCGGGTCCGGGCGGCGACCCAAGCCGGTACGGCGGCGACGAGGTTGGCGACGAGCACGGCGAGCGCGACCATGAGCGCGACCGCGAGGACCGGGAACCACGGCTCGGGTACGACACCGAGGTCGTCGGCGAAGAGGATCCAAACCGTGCGGCCCGCCGCGATCCCGAGGGGCAGACCGATGAGCAGCGCGAGGGCAACCACCGTCGTGGCCTGCCACGCCACCGCTACTCGCACGTCGCCGCGGGTGAACCCGAGCGTCTTGAGCAGTGCGAGCTCTCGTCGCCGGCGCCGAACCGCGGTCGCGAGGAGGTGGGCAAGCGTGCCCACACCGAGCACACCCAGCATCGCGGCCAGGGCCAAGGGCATGCTCTCGACCTGGCCGAAGTTCACGATGTCGGCCGGCGTCGACGAGCCCGCGCTGCCGTCAACGGCGTCCGGATCGACTCCGAGCCCGTCCGCGACGTGGGCCAGGATCTCGTCCTGGCCAACGCCGGGCGGCAGCTGCACGTAGAAGCTGCCCGGGTCGAGCTCGGGCAACTCCGGGATCAGCCGTTGCGCGCCGCCGACCGTGACGACCGCCCCCTCGCCCAGCCGACCGGAGTCGGTCACGGGTGGAATGACGGTGCGACCGACGACGCCCATCGGAACGCTCGGTCCCCCCTGCGACCCGACCTCGAGCTCGTCACCGAGCTCGACGCCCAACTCCTCCATCGTCCGCGTTCCGAGCGCGATCTCGTCGCTGGCGTCCGGCTGCCGGCCCTCGAGCAGCGGCGGTCGGATGTCGCCCGAGATCGCGTCGAGCGCGAGTGCATCGAAGCGACTTCGACCGGCTCCGAGGGGGAGGCCCGTGTACCCGAAGCCGATGTCATCGATGCCCTCTGCTCGGAGGAGCGCGGGTGTGTCGCGCTCGAAGTCACCCTCCTCGTCGAAGACCGTGAACTGGAGGTCGTAGGCGACGCCGTAGAGGCGCGGGCTGTCGAGAAGGTGGGTGAGACTGGCGCCGAATGTCAGTGCCGCGACCAGCGCGAGAGCGGCCAGCGTCAGGCAGATCACAGTGCTGCGGACGGGAACGGCATCACGACCTGCACCAGAGTCCAGGGCCATGCGGATACCTGCGGTCGGTGGCGGCGAGAGCCCCGTGCCCGCAATCGCGGACGCGAGCCGAGGGCGGCGGCGCGCCGCCGGCAGCCCGATGCGCGCTGGTGTCACGGTGAGTCGGCTCGCACGCCACGCCGGCCAGGCCGCCAGCCCGACCGCAAGGAGAACCGTCAACCCTTCGCCGACGGTGAGCGCACCGACGTCGGCGGCCACCCCGGGGTCGGGCTCGGCGATACGGGCCAAGCCCCGGGGAAGGAGTGGGGACACGGCGATCGCAAGCGCACCCGCGACCAGCGCCGCGCCGACTGCGATCGCGCCGGTCCGGAGCATGGCCAGCCCGAACCGCTGCGAGTGCGTCATGCCGAGCGCGTCGAGGGTGGACAGCTCGACCGCTTCGAGATGAGCGTTGCGGACGAGGAGCTGCCCGAGGATCAGCGCCGACACGATCGCCGCCAGCGCGGCAAGCAGACGCAGCGCGACGGCCTGGAGGTGGAACGACCGCTGCACGTTCGCCGCCTGATCACGTTGGAGGATGAGCTGGAACGGGCTTCCCTCACTGAGCCGCTCGATCCCGCCGCGGAACGCCTCGAGGTCGGCCGAACCGTGCTCGAGCCGGACGAGGACGACGTACTGGTCGATCAGGCTCGTGTCGGGTCCGGCCTCCATGTGGCGGTAGAACGCCGCCGTGAGATGGACCGCGGGCACGTTCGGGGTTTCCTCGCCGCTGAGCTTGGGTGGGAACTCACCCGGCGATGCCTCGATGCCCACGATGTTCGCGTGCCCATCGGGTAGCGCTTCGAGCACCCAGCGGGTCGTGTCGACGAATGCCTGCCCGACCGGATTGTCCGGCTCATCCGGCGCCGTAGCGGCGGCCGGATTTGCGAGCCGCAGGCGATCGCCCACGTCCAGATCGTGGTCACGGGCGAAATCGAACCCGATGACGACCTCGTCGACCCGATCCTGGTCCGCCGCCCGACCCTCGAGGATCTTGAATCGATTGATCTCGGTGCCCACGAGCCCGTCGCCGTCGGCGAGCGCGACACCTTGGCCGGCAGCGAACGCGCGTCCCGTCACCGCCTCGTCGACCTCGGGAAGCGCCGCGATCGCGTCGGGCTCGAACCGGGCGAGCCCCGGGGCGGCGCCCTCGGGTGGGAGATAGACGGCAGCGTCATAGGCGAGTTGATTGCGCAGGAACCGGGTGTAGGCGCTGTCGGTCCGAGTGGCCCCCGCCGCAAGCGCAATCACGGCGCCGGCGGCAACCCCGATCAAGAGCGTGAGGCTCAACCAAGCCCGCCAGCGCGTGCGCAACTCGGCCCGAAACCGGTACCAGACAGGCGTCATCTATTCGGTCCTCAGCACGGCGGCGGGCTTCGTGCGGCCGGCGATGCGCCCGGGCAGGAACCCGATCAGGTTGGCGACGAAGATCGCGGTCGGGATCGCGAGCAGCACGGCCAGCAGCGGCACGGCCGCGCCGGTGGCGATGCCGAGGCGGTCGGCGACGAGCGCCCACGCCCAGCCCCCGGCGACGATCCCGGTGGGGATGCCCGCCACCAGCCCGACGATCACGAGCGTGGTTGCTTGCCAGGCCACGGTGGCCGACACTTGCCGGCGGACGAAGCCCAGTGTCTTGAGGATCGCGAGATCCTGCCGGCGCCGGCGAACTGACGTCACGAGCGCGTGGCCCACCGCGAGAGTCGCGAGGAGCGCGAGGAAGGCGGCCAGCACCTGGGGGAGCCGGTCGACCTGGGTGAGCCGGGCGACCTCGGTCGGGAGCTGCGGGCCCTGGGGTGGCTCTCCCGCAGCCTCCTGGAGGCGCCGGCGCGCCCCGTCATCGTCGACCCCCGGCGCAAAGCGCACCAGGGCCTGGGTGAAGCCACCGTCACCGCCCTCGTCGTCGACGACGAGCTGGCCCAGGCCCTCCTCGGTGAACGCGGCCCCGTCGGCGAGCACGGCACGGTCGTCGAGCCTGGGGAACACCACGCGGCCGACGATGCGCACCCTCTGCTCCCCGTCCCGGCCCGCGGCCGTGACGGTGTCGCCGATGCCGCGGCCCAGCGCCGCCAGGGTCTCGGCCCCGAGCGCGACCTCGTCGAGGCCGCGTGGCGGGCGACCGTCGATGACGGTCAGGAAGACCGCCCCCTCGAGGGCCCGCACCCCCACGGCCTCGACCGGGCGCCGCGCGATCTCCACGTTGGTGAAGCGGGCCTCGGCCAGGGCACCGACGTCGGGGCTCTCGAGCAGGTACTCGTCTTCGAGGCCAGGCCCGCCGGCAGCGACGTCCCAGTTCCAACCGTACAGCCGCGGCGTCGTGACGAGCCGGTCGAGGCTCGCAGCGAACACGAGCGCCGCGATGAGCCCCGCAACCCCCACGGCCGCGCCCACGAGCGCCGGGCGCGCCGGGACCGCATTGCGGCCCCGCCCCGGCTCGAGCGCCATCCGCACGCCCGCTACGGCCGGCGGCGAGAATCCGCCACGACGGAGACGCTCGACGATCGCCGAGGGCGCGGCGCGGGACCCGGGCTCACCACCGACCGCCGGGCGATCGGCGAGCCGGTGCACGCGCGCGGCGCTCAACGCCGCCAGCGCCACGACGAGGACGACGACCGACGCGAACCCCAGTCCCAGGACAAGGCCGTCGACGGCGAGGCCAGGGTCAGGTTCGGCTCGACGGGCGATCCCGATGGGCATGAGCGGCGAGGCGACGAGCGCGATCCCGACGGCCGCAGCGGCCCCCGCGACCGCGATCGGGATGGCCGGCACGAGCAGCGCGAGGAAGCGCTGCCGGCGGCTCGCGCCGACGGACCGCAGCGCCAAGTGATCGGCAGCCGCGGCGAACGCCTGACGACCGAGCGCCTGGCCCACGGCCACGAGCCCCGCCAGGCCGGCGACCACCGCGAAGATCACGAGCCCGATGGTGAGCACGCCCAGCGAGTCGTCGATCCCAGCGGACTCGAAGCCCACCGGATCGAAGCGAACGTCGGTACCCGGGCCGGCGAGGCGCTTGGTGCGCTCGACGAACCCGGGCAGGTCGGCGCGACCGCCGGCGAGCCGGACCGCGAGGAACTTCCCCTCGAACTCCCCGATGCGGTCGGCGTAGGCGCGGTGGAAGGCGGGCGTCAGGACCATTGCGCCCTCGCCCGGCGCGCTGAGGTCGGTGGGGTGACGCTCGATCCCGACGATCGTCACCATGACCTCGGGGCCCGCCGGCTCGACGTCGGCCTCCTCCCGTTGCAGCAGGGCGACCTGCTCGGGCGTGAAGGTGAGGAGCCGCAGCCGGCTGCCGACGGCGAGCCCGAGCTCGCGTGCCGTGGACTCGGGAAGGGTGACCTCGTCGACGGCGTCGGCGTCGGCCCGCCGGCCGACCACCAGGCGCGCCCGGTCGACGGTGATGCCATACCTTCCGTCCACGCTGGCCCCGACGGCGAAGTACCCGTCGACGTCGGGGACCGCCGCCACCGTCGAGAGCTGGGCGAGGGCCTCGACCTCCGGGAAGCGCTCGATCTCGTCGACGAGCGAGGCGTCGGGCACGTTCACCAGCGCGTCGGCGGGTCGGCTCTCGCTGACGAACCGATCGAACGCCGTGCTGGTCCGGCGAGCGCCCGCGACCGCGGTGAGCACCGCGCCTCCGGCGATCCCGACCACCAGGGAGAGCACCAGCGCGCCGAGCCAGCGGCGGCGCAGCTCCGCCCGGGCGACGAGCCCGACTACCCCCATCACTCGGCCCTCAGCACGACCGCGGGCTTCGTGCGGGCGGCGAGCCAGGCCGGCACCATGGCGACCAGGTTGGCGAGCACGATCGCGGCGGCGGCAAGCGCGATCACCGCGCCGGCAGCGACGCCGATCAAGAGTACGAGGCTCGACCACGCCCGCCAGCGCGTGCGCAACTCGGCCATCAGCCGGTACCAGACCGCGGCCATCGTTACTCCGACCGCAGGAGTTGGACAGGGCGGGTACGGGCGGCAACCGCCGCGGGTATCGCCGCCACCAGGTTGGCGACGAGCACGGCCGCGGGCACCAGGACAACGATTGCCAGCAGCGGGACCCGGGGCTCGGGCACGACGCCGAGCTCGTCGGCGAACCGCATCCACATCCATCGCCCCGTCGCGACTCCGATGGGAACACCGACGAGGAGCGCGACGACGACAAGCGCCGTGGCCTGCCACGCCACCGTCGCCCGCACCTGGCCCCGCACGAACCCGAGCGTTTTGAGGATCGCCAGCTCGCGGCGGCGCCGCCGGACCGCGCTCGCGAGGAGGTGCGTCAACGTCGCCACCGACAGCGCCGCGAGGATGGCGCCGAGAATGTACGGGGTCGCCTCGACCCGACCGAAGTTGACGATGTCGGTGGGCTTGCCCTGGCTGATCACGAACACCGTCGTCTCGAACTCGGCTTCGAGGTCGTCGACGACGGCCCCGACACCGGCGCCGGGCGCGAGGCGGAGAAGGAGCCCGGTGTCGGCGGGGTCGAGCTCCTCACCCGCGATCCGCTCCCAGGCCGCCGGGCTGACGAGGACGCCGTCGCCGAGCCGTCCCACCTCGCCGAAGACCGGGAATACGGCCCGGCCGACGATCCGCATCGGCACCGGATCGCTTTCCTCCGCGAACGGACTGGCGTCCACGCTGTCGCCGACGTCGAGGTCGAGCGACCGCAGCGTGCGGGTGCCGAGCGCGATCTCGTCGTCCGCCTCCGGTCGACGCCCGTCGAGGATCGACGGGGCGAGATCTCCTCGGACCGTGTCGAGGACGAGGCCGTCGACCCGGCGGCCGTCGATCTCGAACCCGGCCCGGAAGTTCCCGACCGCGGCACCCTCGACGCGATCGTCGGTTGCGAGCAACGCGACGCCGCGGGTGGCGAGCGTGTCGTCGTAGGTCGTGAGCTCGACGTCCCAGGTCTTGCCGTACAACTCGGGGGTGGCGAGCAGGTGAGCGAGGCTGGCGCCAAAGGTGATCGCAGCGACGAGCGTGACGATCCCGAGCGTGACACCTGCCAGGCTGCTCCGGACGGGGACCGAGCTCCGACCCCGACCGGGCTCGAGCGCCATGCGCACGCCCGTGCTGACCGGCAGCGGCGCACCGGCCCCGGCCAGGGCTCGTCCGGCGATCGAGGGCCGGGCTGGAGGTTCGCTGCCGGTCACCCGACGAGCGGCTCGCCACGCTGGCCAGGCGACGAGCAGCATGACCGCGACCGCCAGCCCGAGCGCGCCCAGTCCGAGTACCGCCCCGTCGACGTGCACCCCCGGGTCGGGCTCAGCGGTGCGGGCAAGCCCGGTCGGGAACGACGGCGACACGACGACCGCCAGTCCAGCGGCGACGAGCGCACCGGCGACGCCGATCGTGGCGGGTCGGACGAGGCCGAGCGCGACCCGTTCGCCGCGGCTCATTCCCAAAGCCGACAGCACCGAATGCTCGGCCGACTCGAGGAACGTCAGCCGCGCCAGCAGCTGGCCGACGATGAGGGCGGCGGCGATCGCAGTGAGCAGCGCCAGCAGCTGGAGCGCCACGGCCTGCGTGTGGAGCGAACGATCGACGGTGTCGGTGAGCTCGCGTTGGACCGTGAGCTGGATGCCCTCGCGGGCACCGAGCCGTTCGAGCTCGCCGAGGAGGGCGTCGGTGTCGCGCTCGCCGCGCTTCAAACGCACCATCAGCAGGTCGCTGCCCTCGCTGAAGAAGCTGAGGTCTTCGCGCAACGGGTACAGCGCCGGCGACGTATGGATCAGGTAGCGCCCGGTGCCCTCGATCTGGGGCGGGAATTCGCCCGGCGACGCCTCGATCCCCACGACCGTCAGCGCATTGTCGGGGAGGACGGCGAGCACACGCTCACGCGCGTCGGTGAACTGGGAGACCTCCGCGGGCGTGAGCTCCGGTGGCGGCGCTTCGAAGAAGAAGGGGTCGATGACGTCGATCGTGCTCCCGACATCCAGGTCGTACTGGTCGGCCAGCTCGAACCCGATGATCGCCTCGGTGGGATCATCTCGGTCCGGACGCCGGCCTTCGAGCAGCTTGAACCGGTTGATCTCGGTGCCGATGCGTTCGTCCGGCGGGACGAGCACGCCAACGCCGGCCCCGAGTGTGACGAAGAACGATCCCGTCTCAGCGGTGTCAGCAACTTGCGGGAGCCGCTCCAGCTCGTCGGCGTCGAACGTCTCCTCGGTCGGGGCGCCGAAGCCGGAGGTGTTGAGCGAGACGAGCACGTCGTAGGCGTCCTGCGTGCGGAGGAACCGGCGGTACGCGCTGTCGGTGCGCCGGGCACCGGCGGCGAGCGCGATCACGGCGCCGCCCGCGACGCCGACGACGATGGCGAGACCGAGCCACGCCCGCCACCGGGCGCGCAGCTCGGCCCGGAACCGGAGCCAGACCGCCGCCATCAGGGTTCCTTTGTCGCACGCGACGCCGGCCGCCGAAAGGGCGCGAGCAGCATCATTCGGGGTGGTGCTGGCATCCCGGTCACGAGGAGCTCACTCCGCCCGCAGGGCGACGCCGGGCCGGGTCCGGGCGGCGGACCTGCCAGGGAACGCGGCCACCGCGTTGGCAAGCACCAGCGCGACCAGGGCGATCCCCATGATCCCGAACGGGAAGGGCACGACCGGCTCGGCCACCACGCCGAGCTGGTTGGCGAACGCCGTCCAGGCCCACCGGGCGACCACCAGGCCGAGCGGGAGACCGATGAGGAGGCCCAGCGCGACGAGGGTCGTCGCCTCCGAGATCACCGCGATGCCGACCTGCGGGCGCACGAACCCGAGCGTCTTGAGCACCGCGACCTCCCTCCGCCGCCGGCGGATGGACGTGACGAGGGCGTGGCTGAGGACGCCGCCGCCGAGGCCGGCGAGGACAACCGCCAGAATCCCAGGCAGGTTGTCGACCCGCTGGTAGCTCTGCAGCTCGGTCGGCGGATGGGGGTCGTTGACCGCGGCGTGCTCGTCGTAGCGGTCGCGTATGTCGTCGAGGGTCGTGCCGCGGGCGAGATCGGCGGCGATGAACGACGGCTCCAGCCCGGGATCGAGCTCGCGCAGCCCGTCCAACGTCAGCACCGCGCCGTCGGCGAGCCCGACCGTCTCCCCCAGGGTCAGCACCGGCAGCACGGCGGTGCCGACCACCCGCAAGCGATTGCGGGCGCCGCCTGAGCCCCGCACCGTCACGTCGTCGCCGCGCGCCCGGCCGAGCGAGCGCATCGACTCGGCGCCGAGCGCGACCTCGTCGTCACCCTTCGGGAGCCGGCCGTCGATGATCGTCGGCTGGAGCTTCCCCGTCCCACGCGCGACCGCGAAGACGAGCAGATCCTCGCCCTCGACGCTCACGGTCGTGCGGGCGCCGTTGGTCTTGGCCGTGAGCCCGTCGTCGCGCTCGGCCCGGTCCGAGATCGCGTCGGTGGTGCCGTCATACCCCTCGAGGAGGACGTCCCAGTTCCACCCGTACAGATGCGGGGTCGACGTCACCCGGTCGAGGCTGGTGTTGAAGCCCAGGGTGACGGTGACCGCGACCACCGCCGCGACCAGGCCCACCAGCGTCGTCACCGGTCCGGCGAGCGCGCCCCGGCGTTCGAGGGCGAAGCGGACGCCGGTTGCGGGCGCGGTTGGGAAGCCCGACCGGGCCAGGCGCACCACGACCGCCGACGGCCGCGCCCGACCCTGCGGCGCGACCGCCGCGGCTCGTTGCCGCCGGATCACCCACCATCCACTGACGGCCGCCCGGCCGAGGACGAGAACGATCGTGAGCAGGAGCCCCAAGGCGAGCACGAGCCCGTCGATCCGGATGCCGGGGTCGGGCTCGGCGAGGCCGGCGGGGCCGAACGGGAACAGCCCCGACGCCAGCGCGGCAATGAGCACCGCAACCAGCGCACCGGCAACCGCGATCACCGCGCTTCGAAGCAGGACAGCTCCGAGGCACTGGAGCGGTGACATGCCCATCGCCCGGAAGACCGGCACGTCGCGGGCGTCGAGCGCGACCTGGCGGGCCACGATCTGGCCGATCACCAGGAAGGCGGTGACGCCGACTACGACGGCGAAGAGGTACAGCGCGCCCGAGTAGGGGCGAACCGACCGCTCCACCGTCTCGAGCTTGCCCACCTTCGACGGGAACTCCACGCCCGCATCCGGGAAGAGGGCGCGGACGTCGGCCTTGAACGCGGCGAGATCCCGCTCACCCCGCCGCAGGTTGACGACGAGCGAGTCGGCCACCTCCTGCCCCGCATACCTCTCGGCGAACGCCGGGCCGAGGAACAGCACCGAGTTCGAACGCTGACCCTCCGCTGGGATGATCTCGGCCTGCCCGCGCGAGATGCCGACCACCTCGAACTCCACCGGCGTCTGCACTGTTTCGAGGTCGAGCTCTTCGGGGGGCCGCCCGCTCTCGGCGAACTCCTCGAGCGCGCCGTAGTCGAACAGCACCCCCTTGTAGGGATCGCCGATCTCGAGTTCCAGGTCGTCGGACATCGCCTGGTTGATGAGCACCTCGTCGACCCGGTCGCGATGAGGCAAGCGTCCCTCGAGGATCTGGGGCCGCTCGATCTCGTAGTAGAGGCGCCCGTCGGCGCTCGCGAACCCGCCCGCCACCTTGCCGTCGAGCGGGACGCCGCCGGGACCGACCGGCGGGATGTCGAACGCGAGCAGACCGCCCGACTTCGTGACCTGTGGGAGCTGCTCGACCGCGTCCAGATCGATCTGGCGGACCACCGCGCTCACCTGGACGTCCGCAGCGTTCGTCTCCTCGACCAGCCGCGGGTAAGCGGTGGCGGTTCGGCGAGCGCCCGCGACCGCGGCGATCGTCGCCGCCCCCGCCAGCGCGATCAGGACGCCGAGGAGCACGGTCACGACCGGCCCGCGGCGCAGGATCGTGCGCCCCGCGATCAGGAACGCCGGCACTATTCGATCACGATCTGCGGCCTCGCTCCCGAGCCTCAGGAGCGCGCGTCTCCGGCGGCGCCCACCGGCTCGGTTGCCCCGTCGTCGATGCGACCGTCGCGCATCCGGACGATGCGGTCACCGGCGTCGGCGACCTCCTGATCGTGTGTGACCAAGAGGATGGTCTGGCCGCCGCCGTGGAGGCGCCGGAACAGCTCGAGCACCTCCTGGCCGCCATCGGAGTCGAGCGCGCCGGTGGGCTCGTCCGCGAGCACCAGCGTGGGCTCGTTCGCCAGTGCCCGGGCGATCGCGAGCCGCTGGCGCTGACCGCCCGAGAGCACGCCCGGCGCATCCTTGGTCTTGTCACCCAACCCGAGCAGGTCGAGCAGATCACGTGCCCGCGTCTCGGCCTGACGGCGCTTCGTGCCCGCGATCACCGCCGGCAACGTCACGTTCTCGAGCACGCTCATCCCCTCGAGCAGGTTGAAGAACTGGAACACGATGCCGACGTGCTTGCGGCGCATCCGGGCCAGGTCGTTCTCGTCCTTGCCCTTCAACGACTCGCCCGCGACGACGACCTCGCCGTCGCTCGGGGTGTCGAGGCCGGCGACCAGGTTGAGCAGGGTCGACTTCCCACATCCCGACGGCCCCATCACCGCCACGAACTCGCCCGGCCGCATGGCGAAGTCGACGCCCCGCAGGGCGCGAACCGGAGCGCCTTCCGACTCGAAGGTCTTGTAGAGGGCGTGCGTCTCCAGCACGTCGCCATTGCTCATGGTCATCCGCCTTCCTTTGCCAACTCGATCATGTATGCACGTACCGTCGCCTCGCGTCCCCGGATCGGGACCGAGGCGAGCGCTTCCGCCTCGACCGGGCTCGAGAGCCCGTCGTAGGTCGTCTCGCTCAGGACGATCCGCCGTGCCGGGCGGGCCATGTCCTGCAACCGCTGGGCGAGGTTCACGGTGTCGCCGACCACCGTGTACTCGAGCCGCTCCTCCGACCCGAGGAGGGCCGCGGCCACGGGCCCGCTCGAGAGACCGATCCCGAGGTCGAAGCGCGGCAGTCCCTCCGCCTCCCAGCGAACGTTGACGTCGGCCTGACGTTCGTGCATCGCGACCGCGGCGCGGAGCGCGCGGTCGGCGTGATCGTCCTGGGTGACGGGCGCGCCGAACACCGCCATGACCGCGTCGCCGACGAACTGCATGACCGTCCCGCCGGCGTCGAGAACGGCATGGTTCATCTCGGCGCGGTGGGTGTTGAGCTGGCCCGCCAGGTGGCTGGGGTCGACGCGCTCGGCGATACCCGAGTACCCCCGGATGTCGGCCATCAGCACGGTGACGTCGAGCTTCTCGGTCTCGCCGATGCGTCCGCCCTCTTGCCGGAGCTTCTCGGCGATGCCGCCGGGAAGCAGCCGGCTGAGCGTCTCGCCCTGCTCCTCCCGGTCGACGATCGCCTGATGGAGCATCCGGAGGCGGCGCAGCGAGCCGGCGGTGCCGGCGGTGGCCGCATCGGAGATCTTGAGGAAGAGCTGCTCGACATCGGTGCTCACCGCCGCCGGGGTCGTCGCCTTCGTCACCGCGATCGCCTTGATCGGCCTCCCCTCGGCGACCATCTGGAGCAGCTCCTCCTCCGCCGGCGTCAGCCCCCCGTCGCCGGTGACCGGGGTGACGAGCGCCTCGACGATCTTGGGATCGAGCACCGACCCGCCGGTGGCGACCTCGCGCACCGCCCGGGCGAGCTGGTCGCCCTCGGCCACCCGGTCCTTCAGGAGGTAGCCGTAGCCGGCCGCGCCGTCACTCAGGAGTGACACGACGTACTCCGGATCGTCGAACTGCGAGAGTACGACGACGCCGGTCCCGGGATGGCGCTTACGCAGCTCCTTGGCCGCGTCGATCCCCTCGCTCTGGAACGCCGGTGGCATGCGGATGTCGGTCACCAGCACCTGGGGCGCGGCCTCGGTCGCGCCGGCGATGAGCTCGTCGTAGTCAGCCGCCGTGCCCACGATCTCGAGGTCGGGCTCGAGCGCCAACATCGCCCGCACGCCTTCGCGCACGATCACGCTGTCGTCCGCCAGGAAGACGGTGATGCGCCCCTCGGCCATGGGGCAATCTGGCCCCGAATCGCTCATTCCCGCAAGGGTGCCGCCCCCCGCGGCTGGGGTGGTGTCACCCTCTTGGGGCCCGCGTGCCCTCACCCTTGGCTGGACGGCCCCGGCTCCCTAGCGTCGGAGCCATGAGAGTCCGCTTCCTCGGAGTCCGGGGCTCGACCCCGGCCCCCGGCGCCGAGTTCGTGCGGGTGGGCGGGAACACCTCGTGCGTCGCCGTCGCCCGGGAGCGCGAGGCGCCCACGTTCGTCCTCGACGCCGGCACGGGGCTGCGGCGACTGGCGCGCGAGCTCGGCGGCGCGCCGTTTCGGGGGACCATCCTCCTCACCCACCTCCATTGGGACCACGTACAGGGGCTGCCGTTCTTCGACGCCGGCGACCGCGACGACGCCCGGGTGGAGCTCGTGCTGCCCGGGCAGGGCTCCGGGGAGGACGGGTCGGCGGAGGCGGCGCTGGCGCGGGGCATGTCGCCCCCGCACTTCCCCATCGGGCCGGACGGGCTGCGGGGAACGTGGAGATTCCGGAGCATCGAACCCGGCGAGCACTCGTTCGAGGGCTTCTCGGTGCTGGCCGCCGAGGTCCCCCACAAGGGCGGGCGCACGTTCGGTTACCGAGTGTCCGACGGGAACGTCAGCTTCGCCTACGTGCCCGACCACGAGCCGACGGTCGAGGGACCGGGTCCCGACGGGTTCGGAGCGCGCCACGAGGCCGTTTTGGAGCTGAGCAAGGGCGTCGACGTCCTGGTCCACGGCGCCCAGTACACGCTGGACGAACGCGCCCGCGCCGCCGCGTTCGGTCACGCCACCGTCGACTACGCGTTGGCGCTGGCGCGCGACGCCGAGGTGGGGCGGCTGGTGCTGTTCCATCACGAGCCCGGCCGCACCGATGACGAGGTCGAGGCCATGGCGTCGACGTCGACGAGCGAGGGGCTGCCGGTCCTGGCCGCGGTCGAGGGCCTCGAAGTGGAAGTCTGAAGCAGGAGAAGGAGCACCGGCATGCGCATCGAATCATCGGTCACGTCGATCTCGTGGATCCCGTCCGAGGCGGTCACGGGAGCCAACAAGGTGGTGTTCGAAGCCGGGGTCGCGCACTACGACGAGCCGCCGCCCGACGTCATCGACGACCTCGAGACGCTGCGGGCCGCGGATCGCTTCCGGTTCGCCAATCACCTGACCGCGTGGATCGAGGTGGAGAACACGAAGATCGTCGACTACGGCTACTCGGGCCATGGGTACATGGGGTCGACGACGGTGCGGGTCGGCAAACGCGAGGCCACGTACGCCGCGGTGGAGTTGCCCGAGCTCCAGGGCGAACCCGAGGAGACCGGGACGTCGGTCCGCTTCGTCCAGAGCGTCGGCGGTCGCACCGCCCTCCCCGCACCGCGGCGCGTGAACCGTCCGCCGTTCGTGCAGTTCAAGGCCCCGACCGTGTGGACGACCCTCGCCCTCACGATCAGCGCCGACGGCACCGTCCACCGTGAGATGGAAGGCGCGAGCCCCTTCCCCCGTCACTGGGTGTACGACGACCAGGGGAAGCTCGAGGCCAAGGCCGGGCTGGCCGACTTCAAGGACTGGTACCGGCACGCTTTCGGCAAGAACACGCCGTGGGGTGACGAGGACTCGAAGGTGCTGGTCACGACGGTCGAGACCGCGCTGGAACGCGAGCTGTCGCGCACGATCATGCGGAGCGGCGCCGAGCCCGACATCCGGAAGGTGAAGAAGGGCAAGACCCTCACCGTGCAGGGCGAGCCCGGCACCGAGGTCTACCTGCTCCTCGACGGTGTCCTGGCCGCGGAGGTCGACGGCGAACCCGTGGCCGAAATCGGGCCCGGCGCCATCTTGGGCGAGCGGGCGGTGCTCGAGGGCGGTCGGCGCACCTCGACGTTGCGGGCGCTGACGAAGTGCAAGGTGGCGGTCGCGTCCGAAGACCAGCTCGACCGGGACGCGCTCACCGAGGTCAGCACCGGCCACCGACGCGAGGAGCAGCCCGGCCGATAGCGTCACCGCGAGTGGTGGTCGAGGGACACTGCGAGCCCGGGTTCGAAGCGGTACGCGACGCCTTCGCCCGCAACTTCGCCGACTACAAGGAGGTCGGCGCGGCGTGCTGCGTGTACGTCGACGGCCGCCCGGTTGTCGACATCTGGGGTGGCGTGGCCGACGTTGCCACTGATCGCAGGTGGGAGCAGGACACGATCGTGCTCGTCTACTCGAGCACGAAGGGCGTGACTGCGACCGCCGCCAACCTGCTCGTCGAGCGGGGCGAGCTCGATCCTGACGCCCCTGCCGCCGGCTACTGGCCCGAGTTCGCCGCCGCCGGGAAGGAGAAGGTCCCGGTGCGCTCGGTCCTCAGCCACCAGGCGGGGCTGCCGGTCGTGGACGGCGAGTTCACGCTCGACGACGTGCTGGCATGGCATCCGATCGTCGCCGCCCTCGCCACGCAGGCGCCGCGCTGGGAGCCGGGCACCGCCCACGGGTACCACATGCGCACGTTCGGATGGCTCGTCGGGGAACTCGTCCGCCGCGTGACCGGCCGCACGATCGGTCGGTTCGTCGCCGACGAGCTGGCCGCGCCGCTGGGGCTCGACTTCTGGATCGGGCTCCCCGAGGAGCAGGAGCCGCGGTGCGCCACGCTCGTCCCCGCGGGTGACTCCGACCTCGTCGAGCTGCTCCCCGAGGGAACCCTGCTGCGGGAGGCCATCCCGAACCCGGGTGGTCTCTTCGCCTACGACGAGCGCTGGAATACCCGGCCGTTCCACGCCGCCGAGCTGCCGTCGTCCAATGGCATCGGCGACGCCCGATCGCTGGCGCGGCTGTACGCGTCGCTCATCGGCGAGGTCGACGGTGTGCGGCTACTGGCACCCGACACCGTGAAGGCGGCGGCGACCCCGCAGGCGCGTGGGACTGACGCCGTTCTCATGATCGAGACTGCCTACGGCCTCGGGTTCATGCTCCCGCCGTCGCTCGACCAATACGCCGGGCCCGGCGCGTTCGGGCACGCCGGCGCGGGCGGCTCGCTTGCCTTCGCCGATCCCGACGCCGGCTTCGCGTTCGCCTACGTGATGAACCAGCTCCGCTTCGACCCCGTTCGCTACCCGCGCGCGCCCAGCCTGGTGAAGGCGGTCTACGAGTCGGTCAGCGGATGACGATCACCGAGGAGCCGTGGCCGAACAGACCCTGGTTGATGGTCAAGCCGACCTTGGCCCCTTCGGCCTGGCGCTCCCCGGCCTCACCCCGGAGCTGCCAGGTGAGCTCGCACACCTGGGCCAGGGCCTGGGCGGGGACGGCCTCGCCGAAGCAGGCCAGCCCCCCGCTGGTGTTCACGGGGATGCGACCGCCGAGCGTCGTGTCGCCGTCGTTGAGCAGCTTCTCGGCCTCACCCGCCTTGCACAGCCCGATGTTCTCGTACCAGTCGAGCTCGAGCGCGGTGGAGAGGTCGTAGACCTCGGCGACGTCGAGGTCGTCGGGGCCGAGCCCGGCCTCGTCATAGGCCTTGGCCGCGATCGAGTCGCGGAACGTCGTCTCGGGTGGCTTCACCCCTGCCGACGAGTCGGTGGCGAAGTTGGGCATCTCGATGACCGTGTTCGGGTAGGTCGGCGTGACCGTCGAGATCGCCGCGATCCGCGCCGGCGCCTTCGTACCCCGCGACTTGGCGAAGTCGGTGCTGGCGATCACGACCGCAGCGCCACCGTCGCTGGTGGCGCAGATCTCGAGCAGATGCAACGGATCGGCCACCACCGGCGACCCGAGCACGTCGTCCTCGGTGACCTCCTTGCGGTAACGCGCGTTCGGATTGGTCAGCCCGTGGCGGGCGTTCTTCACCTTCACCCGGGCGAAGTCACCCGGCGTCGCGCCGTACAGCTCCATCCGCCGCCGGGCGTACAGACCGAAGTACGCGGGGTTGGTCGCGCCCAGCAACCGGAAGCGCAACCAGTCGGGGTCGTCGCGCCGCTCCCCCGCCGTCGGCGCCAGGAAGCCCTTGGGCGTGGTGTCGGCCCCGACCACGAGGGCGACGTCGCACAGGCCCGCCAGGATCTGGGCCCGGGCCGCGTTCAGCGCGGTCGCACCCGACGCGCAGGCCGCGTACGAGCTCGCTACCGGCGCCCCCTGCCAGCCCAATGCCTGGGCGAACGTCGCGCCCGACACGTAGCCCGGGTACCCGTTGCGGATGGTGTCGGCGCCGGAGACGAACTGGATGTCGCGCCACTCCATCCCGGCGTCGGCGAGCGCGGCCTGGGCCGCCGCCACCCCGTAGTCGACGAAGTTGCGCCCCCATTTGCCCCACGGGTGCATGCCGACGCCGAGGATCGCCACGTCGGTCATACCGGCCTCCACTTCCACACCTCGTACTCGTGCTCGTCGTCCTCGTACAGGGTCCCCAGTACGAGCTCGACCTCGGCCCCGACCTTCAGCGCGGCAGGGTCGGCCCCCTCCGCCAGCTGTCCGAGCACGACCATCTGCTCCTCGGGCAACTCGACCGCGACGATCGTGTACGGCACGAACGGGTCGGGCGCGACGTACGGCTCCGGCGGCGGGTAGTAGTTCGTTGTGAACGACCAGATCCGCCCGCGCCGCCCGAGCGCCACCTCCTCCAGCTTCTCGGCGGGCGCGGTGGGATTACGGGAGAAGGCCACGCTCTTCGGGAAGAAGTAGCTACCGGTCTCCGTGCCCCGACTCCCGACGAGCGCGGGTTCGTCGCCGGTCGTGAACCAGCCGTCGATCGCGGGCACTCGAGTCTTCGCCATCTTTTTCGCTCTCGGCCTCCGGCCGGGCCGCTCAGGCCCCGACTCGCTGCGGCGCAGGGTACCTGCGCCGCGGTCGCTCGCCTCTCACGCTCCCAACCGGGTCAAGATCTCTTCCGCTTCCTGCATGATGCGCGCGATCAGCTGCTGCACGGTGGGGAGCTCGTCGATCACGCCCACTCCCTGGCCGGTCGGCAGGATCCCGACCTCGGGCTTCCCGTCGACCATGGCCGCCTTGGTGAGCATGGGGGCGTTGGCCGCCATCGCCAGCTGGCTCCACTTCAGCTCCTGGCTCTTGCGCATGGCCCGGCCCTCGCGCAGCAGGTCGCGCAGGCTGGTACCGGTCAGCTTGCGGAACGCCAGCGCGTTCTTGAGCGCCCGCGGCAACGCGGTCAACCGGCCGGCCCGCTCGAGGTGGTCGACGGTGTCGGTGCGGATGACCCGCTGCGGGGAGCCGTCAACCCGGGTCGTCACGACCGTTCCCGTGACGGGCGTGTCGAGGTAGATCGCCTTGATGTCGTCGGGCACGGTGCTCTCGCGGGTGAGCAGGAAGCGGGTGCCCATTGCCACCCCGGCCGCGCCCCAAGCCAGCGCGGCCACCAGGCCCCGGCCGTCGTGGAACCCGCCGGCTCCGAGTACAGGCACGTCGACCGCGTCGACCACCTGCGGCAGTAGCAACGACGTCGGCACCGTCCCGGTGTGACCGCCACCCTCGCCTCCCTGGGCGATGACGGCGTCGACACCCCACTCGGCCACCTTCTCGGCATGGCGCCGGGCGCCGACCGTGGGCATGGTGACGACGCCCTCGCCCCTGAGCCGGCTGATGATCTCGCGGCCGGGCGCCTGGGCGAAGCTCGCCACCCGCACGCCCTCTTCCACGATGAGGCGGATGCGGTCGTCGACGTCGGTCTGGTCGGCCCGCAGGTTCACGCCGAACGGCTTGTCGGTGCGGTCCTTGACCTCGTGGATGGCCTTCTCGAGCTCGTCGAAGGTCATCGTCGCCGACGCCAGGATGCCGAGCCCCCCGGCCGCGCTCGTCGCCGACGTCAGCCGGGCGCCCGCGACCCAGCCCATCCCGGTCTGCACGATCGGGTGCTCGACCCCGAAGAGCTCACAGGCACGCGTGCGCAGGGCGGGCTTCACGCCGTCTCCTTCATGAAGGCACGTCCGCGTCGCGTAGGTTCCCCGGATCGAGGACGTCGCGGATCAGGAGAAGCTCCTCCTCGGTGGGGAGACGCGACTCGGGCACCTCGTCCGGCACGACCAGCTCGAAACCGGTCGCGGCCACCACCTCGTCGATCGTGACGCCGGGATGGACCGAACGCAGGCGCATCCGGTGGTCGGAAGACGCGAAGTCGAAGACGCCAAGGTTGCTGACCACGCACGGGATGCGGTGGAAGCGGGCCACCTCGGGCCCGAGCTCGGCCGCCCGGTCGTACCCGATCCCGGTCACCACGTCGACGCGCTCGACGAACGAGCGCGTGGTGTGGTTCGGCACGAAGTACGAAGTGGCGTGGTTGATCGTGTTGCCGGGGCCACCGCGGAAGCCCAGCAGCTGCACCTTGGGTCGGTCCCACGGCCCGATGAAGTCGATGTTCTGGTTGCCGTACCGGTCGATCTGGGTCGCGCCCATCATCACGTGACGCCGTCCCGACCAGACGACGTCGAACATGGCCCGGTACGGGTTCCAACCCTCGATCACCTTCTCGGGGTCGTCGACGCCGACCGGCACCGGGTTGGCGACGAGGAGCGCCTCGCCGTCGGTCATCACGAGACCGGGCTCGAATCTCTCCTTGGCCAGCCGGCCGCCGATCAGCGGAATGGTGCCGATGGGGTTCGCCAGGATCTCGCCGTCGCCCCGGAACGCCTCCGCGCACGCGACTGCACACACCTCGGCCCGGCTGACGTCGCTCATAGGCCGACGACCTTCCGGTAGTCGTCGTGTCCGACGTCGAGGTACTTCCCCTTGAATGCCTGCCACTCGTCGGGGCCCTTGGCCGACGCGGTGTACTCCTGCTGGAACGCATCGTCGCGGTCGTAGTCGGGCAGGCACGACGTGAAGTGTGCGCCCCCCCGCGACTCGACCACTCCATCGGTCATGAGCCGGTTGATGCGCAGCGACTGGGGCGGCCCTCCCTTTGCGAAGTCCTCCGTGGGCACGATGCGCTCGCACGACAGGAAACGTCGCTCGGCGGCCATGCAGAACAAGTCGTCGAAATACGGGTCGATGCCGAGGTACTGCCCGTTCCCGCCTACGTCTGCCCGGTTCATGTGGACGAGCGCGACATCGAGGGTGAGCGCCGGCACCGCCAACAGCTCCTCCCCGTCCTCGTACGGCGACCGCACCGTCTGCAGGTCGGGGTTGATGCGGGGGACGTCGGAGCCGAGGCCGACCCGGGTGGGTAGGAACGGCACCCGCCACGCCGCCGCCTGCAAGCCGAGCAGGAACATCCCCTCGTCGAGCTCGCTGACCTCGATCGCGCCCGACTGCCGGGCGCTCCGGAAGTGGGGCTCGAGCAACGCCGACGCCGGGATCGCCGAGGGCGACAGTGACGGCGCCGCGGGGCCGTCGAGCGCCACGAAGGCGAAGACGACCTTCTTGACCTTGCCCGCCGCGCACAGCAGCCCGACGTCGGGGCCGCCGTACGCGACCACCGTGAGGTCGCGCACCGGCGATCGCACGATCGCCCGCACCAGCGACATCGGCTTGCGCCGCGAGCCCCAGCCGCCGATGCCGACGGTCATGCCGTCGACCAGCTCGCCGACGACCTCGTCCTCCGTCATGCGCTTGTCGGGCACGGCGTCAGCGGCTCACTCGTCGAAGTCGGCGGTGCGCTTCTCGACGAAGGCGTCGCGGGCTTCGTCGGCGACGCCCGCCAGGTTGAGCTCGAACGTGAACCCCTGCTCGTAGCGGTAGCTGCGCTTCACGTCGACCGGGTCGATGCCGTTGAGCGACTCCTTGGCCGCCCGGATGACCGTCGGGCTCTTCCTCGCGATCTCGGCCGCGACCTCCATGGCGGCGTCGCGGAGCCGGCCGGGCTCGACCACCTTCAGCACCGACCCGAACGCGTGCAGCTCGGCCGCGGTCGCGACCGCGCTCGTGTAGACCATCGCCCGCATCTTGTGCTGAGGGACGAGCCGGGCGAGGTGGGTGGCGGCGCCGAGCGCGCCCCGGTCGACCTCGGGCAGCCCGAAGGTCGCGTCCGTCGACGCCACGATGATGTCGGCGTTCCCGACCAGCCCGATACCACCGCCGAGGCAGTAGCCGTGCACCGCCGCGATCACCGGCACCGCGCACTCGTACACCGCCGCGAACGCGGCGAAGCACCCCCGGTTGGCGCCCACGAGCGCGTCGAAACCTTCGGTCGCCTGCATCTCCTTGATGTCGACGCCGGCGTTGAACCCCTTGCCCTCGGCCCGCAGGACGACGACGCGCACGGCGGAGTCGTCGCCCAGTCTCCGAAGTGTCTCGGCCAGCTCGAACCAGCCCGCCACCGGCAGCGCGTTGACCGGCGGGTTGTCCATGACGACGTCGGCGACGCCGTCCTCGATCGTGTGCGTGATCGGCACCGAGGCACTTTCTGATGAGGCGTCAGATTCCGTTGGTAACTTAGCCCGATGGCCGATCCACTCGACATGTCCGGGAAGGTCGTGATCGTCACCGGCGGGTGTCGCGGGATCGGCCGCGGGATCGCGACGCGCTTCCTCGAGACCGGGGCCGACGTCGTGATCTGCTGCCGCCACGAACCCGACGAGCTCCCGAGCGCGGACGGACGCACCGCCGAGTTCGTCGGAGCCGACGTGCGCGAGCCTGATCAGATCGAGCGCGTCGTCCATGCCACCACGGAGCGGTTCGGGCGCCTCGACGTGCTGGTCAACAATGCCGGCGGCTCACCGCCGGCCGACTCCGCCACGGCGTCGCCGAAGTTCTCGACCGCCATCATCAACCTCAACCTGGTCGCGCCCCTGCTGTTCGCGCAGCGGGCGAACGCGGTGATGCAGGACCAGCCCGAGGGCGGCGTCATCGTCAACATCGCCAGTGTCAGTGGCATCCGGCCCTCCCCCGGCACGGCCGCCTACGGCGCGGCCAAGGCCGGGCTCATCAACCTCACCCAGACCCTGGCCGTCGACTGGGCGCCCAAAGTGCGGGTCAACGCGGTGACCGCCGGCCTGGTCCGCACCGAGCAGTCCCACCTCTTCTACGGCGACGAGGAGGGCATCGCCGCGGTGGGAGCGACGGTGCCGCTGGGGCGCATGGCCGATCCGTCCGACATCGCCGACGTATGCCTGTTCCTGGCGTCTCCGCTCGCCCGATACGTCAACGGCGAGAGCATCGTCGTCCACGGCGGCGGTGAGCGCCCCGCCTACCAGGACGCGGCCAAGAACACCCACCCGTAGAAACGCACGACGCTGAGCACTTCGTTCCCAGGTGGATCAGCTCGCACCCGGGTGAGGGACTAGGCGCTGGCTCCCGGGAACGGCGGGAGCTCGGCCTGGGCGAGCCAGGCGGCGAACAGCTCGTCGAGGTTCTTGCCGCTGACGTCCTCGGCGACGTCGACGAAGTCCGCGGTGGTCACCGACTGGTTGTCGAACTTCTCGAAGTAGGTGCGGAGGATCTCAGTGAAGACGTCGTCACCCACCTCGACGCGGAGCGCGTACAGCGTGAGCCCGCCGCGCTCGTACACCGCCGCGCCGAAGAGACCGTCGGGCCCGGGGTCGAGCAGCACCGTGTCGTCACCGGAAGCTTCGAAGCCCCGGTAGATGTCCTCGGCGGATTCGGCGATCGACTCCCCGCCGTCGTGCTCCTTCCACATCCATTCGGCATAGGTCGCGAACCCCTCGTTGAGCCAGATGTCGCGCCAGCGCTCGGGCGAGACCGCGTCGCCGAACCACTGGTGGGCGAGCTCGTGGGCGAAGATGGCCTCGGACCCGGCGAAGAGCGCGGTGTCGGAGCCGAACAGCGACAGCGTCTGGGTTTCGAGCGCGACGCCGAGGGGGGTGTCGACCACCAGGGCGCCGTAGGCCTCGAACGGGTACGGCCCCCATTCCTCGGAGAAGAACTCGACCATCTCCGGCGTCTCCGCGGCAGCTTCGGTCGCTTCGTCAGCCAGGTCCGCCGCGAAGACGTGGCGGATGGGGACGCCGGCGGCGGTGCCGTCCTCCACGATCACGAAGTTGCCCACCGCCACCTCGACGAGGTAGCTCGCGATCGGGTCACCCGACTCCCACACGTAGGTGGTGCTGCCGTCGCCCGGGACCTGCTCGGTGAGGAGGCCGTTGGCCGCGGCGATCAGGGGATCGGGGACGGTGATGCGGAAGGTGTACGTCGCCTTGTCCGACGGGTGGTCGTTGACCGGGTACCAGGTCTGGGCACCGTTGGGCTCGCTCAGCACGTAGGACCCGTCGTCGAGCGGGATCCAGCCGAGGGGGATACCGAGGGACGGATCCGATTCCGGATCGGGAACCCCCGAGTACTCGACCTCGGTGGTGAAGGTGCCACCCTTCGCGAGACTCTCGGCCGGCGTGACGATCAACTCGGCGTCGTCGCGCTCGAACTCGGCCTCGTCGCCGTCGACGGTGACCGACTCGACCTCGAGGCCGGCAAGGTCGAGGTTGAACGACTTCAGCGCCTTGGTGGCCTCGGCCTCGATGGTGGCGGTCCCGGCGAGCACGTCGTCCCCCGGCTCGTAGCTCAGCTCGAGGGTGTAGTGCTCGACGTCGTAGCCGCCATTGCCCAGCGTCGGGAAGTAGCGGTCACCGATTCCCGGCGCCCCCGCCTTGCCCTTGTCGCCTTTGTCGCCGCTTCCGCCGTACGCCGCCGTGATCAGGACGAGGGTGAGCGCGACCAAGGCCGCGGACAATCGGCGCATCATGATCACGAACGTCGGACCTCCATGGTCGGTTCCCCGAATCTCGGGATATCTACGGATGCTGGCTGCTGACGGAGACGATCTCGCCCGTCATATAGGAGGAGTAGTCGCTGGCGAGGAACACGATGACGTTCGCCACCTCCCAGGGCTCGGCCGGGCGGCCGAACGCCTCCCGGGTGGTGAGCTCCTCCAGCACGTCCTCGGTCATCACCTTGGACAGGAACGGGTGCATGGCCAGGCTGGGCGAGACCGCGTTCACCCGTACCCCCGCGGGGGCAGCCTCGATGGCCGCGCAGCGGGTGAGCGCCATCACCCCCGCCTTGGCCGCGGCGTAGTGCGCCTGGCCGACCTGCGCCCGCCATCCCAGCACCGACGCGTTGTTGACGATGACCCCGGCGCCGCGCTCGACCATGTGCCGGAGCGCGGCCCGGGTGCAGCGGAACGTGCCGTTGAGGGTGACGTCGAGCACCGCGTGCCACTGCTCGTCGGTCATGTCGGTCAGCTCGGCCGTCCCGCCCAGGCCGGCGTTGTTGACCATGACGTCGATCCGGCCGAGCTCGCCGACGGCGATGTCGACGAGCCGCTGGACGTCCGCCTCGCGGGTGACGTCACAGACGACGCCGAGGGCGCCGAGTTGCTCGGCGGCCTTTCCCAGTCGGCGTTCGTGGTGGTCGCTGACGAGGACCGTCGCCCCCTCCTCGGCACACCGCTGGGCGGTGGCGAACCCGATGCCGGTGCCGGCGGCGGCCGTCACCACGACGGTCTTGCCGTCGAGGAGGCCGTGGGCGGGCGGAGGCGTCGCCGGCGTGGTCACGTCGGCTCCCGGGGCAGGCCGAGGGCGCGCTCGCCGATGATGTTGCGCTGCACCTGGTTGGAGCCCCCGTAGATGGTGTCGGCCCGGGTGAAGAGGAAGAGCCGCTGGAGGGTGGTGAGCTCGTACGGAAGTCCTTCGGCAATTGCGGCGTCCGCACCGAGCACGTCCATCGCCAACTCCCCCAACTCCCGATGCCATGTCGCCCAGTAGAGCTTGGTGATCATGCCCTCCCGGGTGAGCTCGTCGCCCCGCAACGCGCTCAGGGTGCGCAGCGCGTTGAAGCGCATGATCCGCAGCCCGATCCACGACCGGGCCAGGCGCTGGCGCATGACCGGGTCGTCGGCGGCGCCGTTCTTGCGGGCGATGTCCGTGATCTGACCGAGCTCGTTCTCGAACCCGAGCTGCTGGCCGAGGGTGGAGGCGCCCCGCTCGAACGCGAGCGTGCCCATGGCGACCTTCCAGCCCCCGTTCACCTCGCCCACCACGTTGTCGGCGTCGGTGCGGGCACCGTCGAAGAACACCTCGTTGAACTCGGACGTACCCGTGACCTGGACGATCGGGCGCACCTCGATGCCGGGCTGGTGCATCGGCACCAGGAGGTAGGAGATCCCCCGGTGCTTCGGTGCGTCCGGGTCGGTGCGGCACAGCACGAAGCACCAGTCGGACCAGTGGGCCAGCGACGTCCACACCTTCTGGCCCGTGACCACCCACTCGTCGCCGTCGCGCACGGCGCGCGTCGCCACGTTGGCGAGGTCGGAACCCGCGTTCGGCTCCGAGTACCCCTGGCACCACAGCTCCTCGCCCCGCACGATCGGGGGGAGGAACCGGCGCTGCTGCGCGTCGGTGCCGAAGGCGATGAGCGTGGGCCCGAGGAGACCCTCGCCCACGATCCCGACCCGGCCCGGCGCCCGGGCCCGGGCGTACTCCTCGTAGAAGATCACCTGCTGGTGCAGGCTCGCCCCCCGACCCCCGTGCTCCTCGGGCCAACCCACGCAGGTCCATCCGGCTGCGCCCAGCGCCCGCTCCCATTCGAGGCGCTCGTCGAACGCCTCGTGCTCGTCACCCGGACCGCCCCGGCCGCGCAGGTGCGCGAACTCACCGCTGAGGTGCTCGGTGAGCCACTGCCGGACCTCGGCGCGGAAGGCCTCGTCCTCGGCGGTGAAGCGCAGGTCCAAAGGAGATCTGATGGTACGTCAGACCCCTGGTCGGAGAGCTTTTCCGGACATGGCTCGATCCCCTACCGACTAGTCGGTAGGGTGGTCTCATGACCTCTACGACGCTCGAGCGTCCCCCGATCCCCCCGGCACCGGCTCCTCCCCCGGCCCCGACCACGCGTCGCCGGTCGCCGGAGGAACGGGTCAACAAGCGCACTTCGATCGCGTTCTTCGCCGTCCATGTGCTCCCGCTGCTGGCGATCTTCACCGGCATCACGTGGAAGGCCGTCATCCTGGGCATCGTCCTCTTCTACGGGCGCATGCTCTTCATCAGCGGCGGCTACCACCGCTACTTCTCCCACCGCAGCTACCGCCTGGCGCGGTTCCCGCAGTTCGTCGTGGCGTTCCTCGGGACTACCGCGGCCCAGAAGGGCCCGCTGTGGTGGGCCGGGCACCATCGCTCCCACCACAAGTTCACCGACCACGACGGCGATCCCCACTCCCCCCGCGACGGTGTGTTCTGGAGCCACGTCGGCTGGATCCTGTGCGACAAGTACAACCGCACCGACACCGAGGCGATGAAGGACTTCACCCGGTACCCCGAGCTCCGCTTCCTCGACAAGCACGATTGGATCGGCCCCTGGGCGCTCGCCATCACGTGTTACCTGATCGCAGGATGGAGCGGATTGCTCATCGGGTTCTTCGCCTCCACCGTGCTGCTGTGGCACACGACGTTCTCGGTGAACTCGTGGACCCACATCGTCGGCCGCGTGCGCTACGTGACGACGGACACGAGCAAGAACTCGTGGTTCGTCGCGCTCTTCACCGGCGGCGAGGGCTGGCACAACAACCACCACCACTACCAGGCCTCCGCGCGGCAGGGGTTCTTCTGGTGGGAGCTCGACACCACCTACTACGTGCTGAAGGCGCTGAGCTTCGTGGGCATCGTGAAGAAGCTGCGGACGCCGTCGGACCGGGCGCGGTACGCGCACCGCGCCGTCGAGGTGCCGTCGAGCTAGAGGTACCCCCCGACGCGTGACGGCTCGGCCGGGGGCACGAAGTCCCCGAGTGCGGTGCGGCCTCCGAAGCGCTGTTGGAGTTGGTCGTCGTGGTCGTCGGCGAGGGCGCCGACAACCGCGAACGCGTGCGATAGGTGTATCGGCGTGAACGGCGCGCCGAACATCTCGATCGAGGCGACGATCGCATCTCCCGTCCACACGATCTTGGCGAACGAGAGGTTGGCGTTCAGCTCGTTGACCGCGTCGAGGAGCTCGGGCGTCTCGGCCAAGCCGGTCAGCAGCGGCGAGAGCACCTGCACCACCGGTGGGTCGCCGTAGACCCGGATGTAGACGGCCGCACTTCCGACCTCGAACGGTGCCCAGCCGTTCTCATCGCCCTTGAGATCCTCGACGCCGAGAACCTGGTGGATCGCTTCCTCCACCTCGGCCCGCACCGACTCGGCGGTGGCGTCCTGCGGGGGCGCCACCGCGATCCCGGGCGTCTCGGCCGCGACCCGCTTCGTGCGAACGTCCCCGGGCGTCGAGGCCCCATAGATGTGGCGCAGCGCCGCGACGGCGAGGTCGGCAACCTCGTCGTAGGGCACGGGCGCGGGCCATTCCTTGGAGAAGTTCGGCGAAACGTCGCCATCGGGAGCCGACCAACCCAGCTTCTCCAACCGCTCGGTGTCGGCGTCGCGGAGCTGGGCGGGCTCGGGCAGGAAGGCGTTGCTCACGGCCTCGGCCCGCAGGCCCTCCGATCGGGTAGAGAACTGCACGTAATAGGAGGAAGGGGCCACGCCACCCTCGGGCACGATCTCGAGCACCAGCGACTCGCCCGGGCCGAGCCCGACGAGGGTGGTCGCGAGGTCGGCGACGAAGCCGGGCCAGTCACCCGGCCGCGCCCCCGGCGGTGTGGGGACGCGCGCGGGTTGGGTTGCCGTCACCTGGTGTTGAACGGCCGGCGCGGTGGCCGACTTGAGCGTCAGCTCCGGTGGACCAGCTTCTCGGGGTGGCGGCCGTCGACATGGCCCATGAACGCCGGCCCGATGCTGTAGCCGAGGAGCTCGCGCAGCCGCGGTGACACCGCCCGGGCCTCGTCCGGCGGCATCGCCAGCAGGTAGCTCTCCTGCTGACGCGCCCACGACAGCACGTACTGGATCGAGATGCCGAGGCGGAACCGGTCGGTGACGTTGGCGCCGCCCGCGTGCCACAGCGTCCCTGGGTAGACCGCGACCGAGCCCGCCGGCATCTCCAACGGCACCACGTCGGGCCGCTCGGTCAGCCCCTCGTCCCCCCAGCGGTGGCTCTCCGGGACGAGGAGGGTCCCGCCGTTGTCGGCGGTGAAGTCGTCGATGGCCCAGATCGCGCTCAGCGACAGCGGCGGCCGGGGCCGGGGCAGGCTGTAGAAGGCCTCGTCGTAGTGCAGGCCCTGGGCGGTCTCGCCCGGTCCGAGGTTGATGGCGAGCGCCGCGGTCAGCAGGAAGTTGGGGCCGAGCAGGCTCTCCGCCACCGCCAGCACCGACTCGTCCTCGATGAGGCGGT
>Ga0136613_10000141_pt1 | contig 27483 bp, 24 predicted proteins | sample AntDrymUQ2722106_2_FD_106649 | JGI IMG/M metagenome (GOLD analysis project Ga0136613, IMG submission 106649) | Polar desert sand microbial communities from Dry Valleys, Antarctica - metaG UQ272 (21.06) | ecosystem: Environmental > Terrestrial > Soil > Desert | place: Antarctica: Dry Valley... | reverse complement strand
GTCGTAGCCCTTGCGGGAATCGGCGGGCACGAGATCGAGGATGTCGTCGAGGGCCCGTGGCCCGGTGTCCTGCCCGTTCTCGGCACGCGGCGGTCGCTCCCACGCGTTCGACGGGAAGAACGCGAGGTAGCGCCGGACGAGCGCGAGCGCGGCTGCGTCGTCGGGAGCGGCGTTGTGGGCGACGCCGCTGGTGGCGGTGTGCACCGCGGTCCCGCCCAGCTCCTCCTTCGTCACGTCCTCGCCGGTGGCCGCCTTGACCAGAGGTGGCCCCGCCGAGAAGACGGCGGCGCCCTCGACCATGACGACGAAGTCCATGAGCGGCGCGGTGAGGGCGCCGTGCCCGGCGGAGGGGCCCATGACCACCGCAACCGTGGGCACCAGTCCCGACAGGGCCGCCAGTGCCTGGAGATCGTTCGGCCCGCGTCCCCGCCGCTCGAACGCGTTCTGGGCCCGCTCCCCCGCGCCGTCGAGCAGCATCACCAGCGGGGCGCGCTCCTGCTCCGCCAGTTGGGCGAGCCGGTGGCGCTTCGACGCATTGCCGAGCCCGATCGACCCGCCCATCACGGTGAAATCCTCCGCGCCCACGAGCACGGGTCGGCCCTCGATCGTGCCGTGGCCGGCGACGAGGCCGTCGGCCGGCGCCGGTGGGGTCGCCCCCCGCTGCAGCGAACCGACCAGCGCGCCCAGCGCTACGAACGTGCCCGGGTCGAGCAGCTCCTCGATGCGGGCGCGGGCGTCGAGGCGACCGCCGGTGCGCTGGCGCTCGAGCCGCTCGGCGCCGCCCATCGTCTCGGCCGCGCCCCGACGCGCCTCGAGGTCCTTGAGGAGCCGCTCCCAATCGGACTCGCTCACGGCGTGTCGCCTTTGGCCGGCAGACAGTCGGCGACGGTGTCGGCGTGCGCACCCGACGTCCCGAATGCCGTGCCGAGCAGCCACGCCCGCTTGAGGTACAGGTGGACGTCGACCTCCCAGGTGAAGCCCATCCCCCCGTGCACCTGGGTGGCAGCCAGGCCGTTGGTGACGGCAGCGTCGCCGGCCAGGAGCTTGGCGCCCGACACCGCCCGCGTCACTTCCATTTGCGGATCGTCGACCGTGCACGCGGCTGCGTGCACCGACGCGCGCGCGACCTCGGTACGGACGGCCATGTCGGCGAGGATGTGCTTGACCGCCTGGAACGACCCGATGGGACGGTCGAACTGGCGGCGTTCCTGCGCGTACGCAACCGACAGGTCCGTGCAGGCCCGCGCGATTCCGACCAGGAAGGCGCCGATCAGCACCGCGCCCTCCAGCCGCCACTGCGTGAGGAGGTCGATCCCACCGATGCGGTCGCCGTCCGGCAGGCGTCCAACGCGATGCACGGGAGTGAGCGGGTCGAGGGGCCGCGCCGCCGGCTCCGCGCCGTCGATCACGGCCGCCGGCACCAACCGCACTCCCTCGGCATCGATGACCGCCAGCGCGTCGATCGCGTCGAGGTGCTCGACGATCACCGGTCCGTCGGCGACGACGTCGATCCCGCCGGTGATGCCACCGGCTCGCCCGGCGGCGAGGTGACCCCACACGAGCGGTCCCGGGACCAGCGCCCGCCCCAGCTCCTCGAACGCGATGGCGGCGTCGGCGAGTCCGAAGCCGTCGGCTCGCAACGAGAACACCCCGGCTTCGCCCAGCTCGTCCCACACCGACCGGTCGAAGCCGTCGCGTACCCGCTTCATCGGGAACCGACTCACGCAGCGGCTCCGGATCCCGTCGCGCAGCGCCTCCTGGTCTGCGGTCAGGTCGAAATTCACAGCGTCATCATCGGCTCGCGCGGGAGGCCGAGCAGGCGCTCACTGATGATGTTTCGCTGGATCTGCGACGTGCCGGCGGCGATCGTGAGCGAGAGCGTGCGCAACCGCTCCTCCACCATCTCCCCGACTTCAGGGGCGTCGAGGTCGAGACCGGCCCGCCCCAGCACCCGCAACGAGAGCTCGCCCAGGCGCGCCCGGGTCTCGGAGTAGGCGAGCTTGATCATCAGGGCGCCGTCGCCGGGCGAGCCGGTGCGGGCAGCCTGCGAGACGTTGCGCTTGGTCAGCGCCCACAGCGCGTCGAGCTCGGCGGCGATGTGACCGAGCTCGCGCCGGTCGACCTGGTCCGCGGTCAGCGCGGCCAGGTCGTCGAGCAGCCGGCGGGCCTCGACCATCTCGCTGACGAAGGCGGTGCCGCGCTCGAACGAGAACGTCACCTGGGTGACGCGCCAGCCGTCGTTCTCTGCCCCCACTCGGTTCGCGACCGGGACCCGCACCTCGTCGAGGAACACCTCGCTGAACTCCGACGACCCCAGCACGGTCTCGATCGGCCGCACCTCGATGCCGGGCAGGTCCATGGGCAGGATCAGCCAGCTGATGCCGCGGTGCTTGGGGGCGTCGGGGTCGGTCCGCACGAGCAGCTCGCCGAAGTCGCCGACCTGGCCGAACGAACACCAGATCTTCTGGCCGGTCACGACGTAGTCGTCGCCATCGCGCACTGCGCGCGTCCGTAGCGCGGCGAGATCGGAGCCGGCGGCGGGCTCCGAGAATCCCTGGCACCACACCTCGTCGCCCCGCAGGATGGCGGGGAGGTGGCGCGCCTTCTGCTCGTCGGTCCCCTCCGTCATCAGCGTCGGGCCCGCATGCAGCAGCCCCACGAAGTTCACGCCGACGTTGGGCGCGCGCGCCGCAGTGGTCTCTTCCAGGAATACCAGCTGCTCCGACGGCGACGCGTCGCGCCCGCCATACTCTCTCGGCCACGACAGTCCCGCGTACCCGGCGTCGAACAGCCGCCGCTGCCAGTCGGTATCGAACCGTCGCCGGGCCTTCCAGTCTTCCCGCCCGGGGTGCGCCGGCAGCTCCGGCAGTGCCCGTGCCAGCCACGCCCGCAGCTCGGACCGGAACGCCTCGTCCGACTCGGAGTACTTCAGATCCACCTCTATGGCCTCGCTCGCTGCGGCGCAGGGTACCTGCGCCGCGGGCGCTCGTTCGGACGCCGAGTCGTACCGACATGCACCGGAGCTGCCGCCCCCATCGTTCAGTCGAGCGAGAGCTCGAGCATGCGGATGGCGTTGCCCCGCACGAGCTTGTAGACGACGTCGTCGGGCAGGTCGCCCATCAGCTCCTCGGCCACCTGCTTCGTATGGGGCCACGTCGAGTCGGTGTGCGGATAGTCGGTCTCGAACGTGGTGTTGTCGACGCCCACCACGTCGAGTGAGTCGATGCCGTGCCGGTCGCGGAAGAAGCAGCCGAACACCTGGCGGTAGTAGTACGTCGACGGCGGCTCGGGCACGATGTCGCGCACCCCGCCCCACGCCCGGTGCTCGCGCCACACGTCGTCGGCCCGCTCGAGGATGTAGGGGATCCAACCGATCTGCCCCTCCGAGTACGCGAGTTTGAGCGTCGGGAAGCGCACCAGCACTCCCGAGAACAGGAAGTCGGACAGGCTGCTCATGGCGTTCCCGAAGGAGAGCGTGACCGCCACCGCCGGGGGCGCGTCGGCCGACGTCGCCGGCATCTTCGACGACGACCCGATGTGCATGCACACGACCGTCCCGGTCTCGGCGCAGGCGGCAAAGAACGGGTCCCACTCGCCCGAGTGGATGCTGGGCAGGCCGAGGTGGGGCGGAATCTCGCTGAAGCACACCGCGCGCACCCCGCGCCCGGCGTTGCGGCGGATCTCGGCGGCGGCGGCGGCGACGTCCCAGAGCGGGATGAGGCACAGTGGAACGAGCGCGCCGCCGCTGTCACCGCACCACTCCTCCACCATCCAGTCGTTGTAGGCGAGCACGCACGCCATCGCGAGCTCGCGGTCCTTGGCCTCGAGGAACGTCTGACCGCAGAACCGGGGGAAGGTCGGGAACGCCAGCGAGGCCTCGACCCAGTTCATCTCCATGTCCTCGATGCGCGCCTTGGGCTCGTAGCAGCCCGGGCGCATCTCGTCGTAGGTCATCGGTGACATCGTCATCTGGTCGCGATCGAACCCGACCGCGGCGACGTGACGCTTGTGGATGTAGACGAGGTCCTCGTAGACCCAACAGTCGGCGGGTGCGCCGTTGTCGTCGAAGCTCTGCTCGTACGTGCCTCCGCCGACGTGGCGCATCTCCCCGATGCCGCGCCGCTCGACCCGCGGCCCGCGCGCCCGGAGCTTTTCGGGCAGCCAGGTCTCCCACACGTGCGGCGGCTCGACGACGTGGTCATCGACGCTGACGATCCTGGGCAACTCGCCGACCACGCGCGGCCTCCGGAGCGAATCTGACGGGTCGTCAGATGCTATCCGGACCTCCCCGGCCGGGCTCAGAAGGCGAAGCCCTCCTCGCAGCGGGTGCCCTCGGCCGGGACCTCGAGCTCGATCAGATACGCGTTCACCGCGTCGGTCACGCACTGGTTGGTGAGGTAGGCCGTGTGCTGCTCGCCCTCGGCGGTGAGCAGCAGGCCGGAGTCGAGGACCTCGGCCAACGACTCGGCCCATTGGTACGGCGTCGCCGGATCGCCGAGCGTGCCGACCACGAGGATGGGCGGGGCGCCGGGCGCGTCGAGCGGGTTCGGGCTCTCGACCGGATCGGCAGGCCAGAGTGAGCACACCAGCGCGGAGTAGAGGAACGTGATCCCGAAGCGGGGCGCGGCCGCCCGGAACTGCTCCTCGAGCGCGGGGTAGTCGCCGGGTTCGCCGATCGGCTCGCCGTCGGTGCAGCCGATGGCCCAGAACGGCTCGAGCAGCCCGTCGTAGCTCCCGTCGTCGCGCCGACCGGTGTACTCGTCGGCAAGGATCAGCAACTCACCCGCGTCTCCGTCGGCGGCGGCGGCAAGCGCCTGGGCGAGGCTGTCCCACCCGAACTCGCCCGAGTACAGGGACTGGGCGACGCCGAGGTCGAACTCGTTGGGACCCAGTCGGCGGCCGTCGGCCTCGAGCGGCTGGGCGTCGATCGCGGCCACGAGCGCGTCGTAGGCGCCCTGCGGATCACCCCCGTTGTAGAAGGCACAGCCCCTGTCGCCCGCGCAGTTCTCGAGGAAAACGGTAAGCGACCGCTCGAAGCCGGCCGCTTGCTCGAGGTTGACCTCGAGCGACGTAAGCGCAGGATCCACCGCGCCATCGAGTGCGAGCGAGCGCACCTTGTCGGGGAAGAAGTCGGCGTAGACCGATCCGAGGTAGGTGCCGTACGAGAAGCCGACGTACGTCAGCTTCTCGTCACCGACCGCCTCACGGATGCGGTCAATGTCGCGCACGGTGTCCTGGCTCGAGATGTGGTCGAGCAGGTCGCCATGAGCCGTCTCGCACTGCTGGGTGAACTCCCCGACGCCGGCCTCGAGCGTTTGACGCTCGTCCTCCGAGTCGGGCGAGTAGTCGAAGCCGAGCACCTCGTCGAGGCTGCGCACGCACTCGATCGGCTCGGTGGCTCCCGTCCCCCGGGGGTCGAACCCGACGATGTCGAACCGCTCCCGGAGCTCGTCGGGGAAGAAGAAGCCGTTGTCGGCCACGAAGTCGACGCCCGAGGCACCCGGCCCACCCGGGTTGACCAGGAGCGAGCCGATCTTCTCGTCGGGATCGGTGGCCGGTATCCGGATCAACGCGACCTCGATCGTCTCCTCATCCGGCTCGTCGTAGTCGAGTGGGACGGTGAGCGTGGCGCACTCGCCGCCCTCGCACTCCCGCCAGTCGAGGGTGGTGTCGGCCTTCGCCTCCTTTGTGGTGGAGGTCGGTTCGCGCTCGCGCTTCTTCCGGTCCTTGGCCTCCTGGGGGTCGTCCGTGCACGCGACGGCGGTGAGACCGAGGGCCAGCACGACGACGAGCGCGACCACGCGGCGGGGGGAAGGCACGGACGCCGATCCTAGAGACGAGCGACCGCGGCGCAGGTACCCTGCGCCGCAGCGAGCTGGGGCCCGAGCGGCCCGGCCCGCAGGGCCGAGAGCGGGAAAGTAGGGGCAGGTCGGCGGATCAGATGTCGGCCAGCGCGGCGCGGACCGAGGCGAGGAACGGTGCGATCTCTCCGGGCGCGCGCACCGACCGTGCCGGCGTCACCGACAGGACCGTGACGCCCAAGTCGCGCAATGCGGGCACGCGCGCCATCGTGCGGTCGAGGTCGACGCCGCCGTCGTCGGTGGTCGCGATCGCAAGACCGGCCCGTACGCCGACGGTCGCGGGGTCGCGTCCGATGGCGGCGCAGGCGACACGGATGTGCGCGATCCCCTGCGCCAGCTCGTCGTCGGGCATCACGCCGATCGGAAGCCAGCCCGCGCCCAGTTCGGCGACGCGCCGGGCGGTCGCCTCGTTCGCGCCGCCCCCGAACCAGACCGGAACTCCCCCGGGTTGGAGCGGCCGGGGCTCGCACCACATGTCCGTGAACGCCACCGTGGGCGACGAGAACGACACCGGCGGATCCTGAATCCACAGCGCCTGGCAGGCGCGCACGCCGTCGTCCATCCGAGCGGCACGATCGCCGAACGGCACCCCCGACGCCTCGTACTCTTCGCGCTGCCAGCCGGTGCCGACGCCGAGGTCGAGCCGGCCCCGGCTCAGGACGTCGAGCGTCGCCGCCGTCTTCGCCAGCAGCACGGCCGGGCGCAGCGGCGCGATCACGACGCCGGTCGAGAGCCGCACCCGCTCGGTCGCCCCCGCGAATGCGGCCAACGCCGTCGTCGGCTCGAGCCACGGCTCTTCGGGCCCGAACGGGAACCGTCCGAACGGGTAGCGATCGAGGCGCGTTCCCATCACGACGTGGTCGGGCAGGACGAGCTGATCGACGCCGGCTTCGTCGACCGCGCGCGCGACGTCGATCACGGCGGCGAGATCGTTGCCGAACAGGCGGGTCAGCCCCGAGATCGTGACCGACAGCTTCAATAGGCTCTCCTCACCGACAGATCAACGGGCGGATCATAGGAGTCTCATGCCACGCCTCGATGCGAAGGTCGCCCTGATCACCGGCGCTGCCAGCGGGATCGGTCGCGTGGCGGCCGAGCTGTTCGCGGCCGAAGGCGCCCGCGTGGTCATCGCCGACGTGGTCGAGGCCGATGGCTCCGCCGCGGTCGACGCGATCACACGCGCCGGCGGACACGCCGCGTTCGTCCGCGCCGACGTGTCGAAGACGGAGGACGCGGCGGCGATGGTCCGCTTCGCCGTCGAGACGTTCGGTGGATTGCACGTGCTCTACAACAACGCCGGCATCCTTCCGCCCGACGACGCCGGGACCGTCGCCACCCCCGACGACACCTGGGACCGGGTCATGGCCGTCAACCTGAAGGGCGTCTGGCTGGGCTGCAAGCACGGGATCCCCGCGCTCCTCGAATCCGGTGGTGGCGCGATCGTGAACGTGTCGTCGCTGGTCGCGCTCATGGGGTCGGCGGTGCCGCAGATCGCGTACACCGCCAGCAAGGGCGGGGTCCTCGCGATGACCCGCGAGCTGGCGGTCGAGTACTCCCGCCGGGGCATCCGCGCCAACACGTTGTGCCCGGGGCCGATCGACACCCCGCTCATGGCCGAGCTCATGGCCGACCCGCAGTGGGCGGCGCGCCGGCTGGTGCACATCCCCATGGGCCGGCCGGGCCAGGCGGCCGAGATCGCCAAGGCGGCGCTGTTCCTCGCCTCCGACGAGTCGTCGTTCATGACCGGCGCCACCCTCGTGGTCGACGGCGGGATCACCGCCGCGTACGTCACGCCCGAGTAGGAGAATGGGCCCATGACGCTCGAACCGCCGCCTCTCCAACGACCGCCTCTCCAACGACCGCCTCTCCAACGACCGCCTCTCCAACGACAGGGCCTCGAGCAGAAGATCCGCGCCGGCGACGTCGACACCGTCCTGGTGGTCTTCCCCGATCTCCAGGGACGGCTCATCGGCAAGCGGGTCACCGGCCACTTCTTCCTCGACGATGTGCTCGGCGGCGCCGGCGGCGTCGAGGCGTGCAACTACCTGCTGGCGGTGGACGTCGACATGGAGCCGCTCCCGGGCTACCGCTTCGCCAACTGGGAGCAGGGCTACGGCGACTTCACGCTCCGTCCCGACTTCGCGACGTTGCGGCTGGTCCCATGGCTGGAGAAGACCGCGCTCGTGCTGTGCGACCTGCTCGACGAGGAGACGGCCGAGCCGGTCGAGGTCTCCCCCCGGCGGATCCTCCAGCGCCAGATCGAGCGGGCCGCCGACGCCGGCTACGCGATCAAGTGCGGGTCGGAGCTCGAGTTCTATCTGTTCAAGGACTCGTACGACGACGCCGCGGCCAAGGGCTCCTCCGGGCTCACCCCGCACTCGACCGGCAGCGAGGACTACCACATCCCCCAGACGCCGAAGGACGAGTACCTCATCCGCCAGATCCGCAACGCGATGGATGCCGTCGGCGTGCCCGTCGAGTTCTCGAAGGGTGAGGCCGGTCGGGGGCAGCACGAGATCAACCTGCGATACGCCGGCGCGCTGGAGATGGCCGACCGCCACACCATCTACAAGAACGGCGCCAAGGAGATCGCCGCGCTCAACGACCGGTCGATCACGTTCATGGCCAAGTACTCGATGGAGGAGGTCGGCTCCTCGTGCCACGTGCACTCCAGCCTGTGGAGCACCGACGGCGACGGCCCGCTCGACTGGGAGGACGGCGCGCCCGATCATCTCTCGGAGCCGTTCCGCCACTACCTCGGCGGCCTGGTAGCGGCGAGTCGCGAGTTGTCCTACCTCTTCGCCCCGTACGTCAACTCCTACAAGCGCTACCAGCCGGGATCGTGGGCGCCGACCGCGGTGGTCTGGGGGAACGACAACCGCACCTGCGGGCTCCGCCTCGTGGGCCACGGCCCGTCGTTCCGGGTCGAGTCGCGCATCCCCGGCTCCGACTGCAACCCGTATCTCGCGTTCGCGGCGAACATCGCCGCCGGCCTGTACGGGATCGAGCACGGCCTCGACCCCGGTCCGGCGTTCCGGGGCAACGCCTACGAGGCTGCGGATGTCGCCCGGGTGCCGACCACTCTGGTCGAGGCCATCGCCGAGCTCGAACGGAGCGAAGTCGCGGTCAAGGCCTTCGGCGAGGACGTGCACTTCCACCTGCTGAACACGGCCAAGCAGGAGTGGGCCAGCTTCAATCGCGTCGTGACCGACTGGGAACGCCGCCGCAACTTCGAGATGATCTGATGGCGTCGCGCCCGCTGATCGCCGTTCCTGCCTACCCGGTGAAGCCGGGCCGGGTCCAGGGTTGGGCCGCGGCGGCGGTGGCCGCGCCCGACCCCTACCTCTATGCACTCCGACGCGCCGGCGCGCAGGAAGCCGTCGTCATGCCCGACGAGCTCGACGAGCGCGGAGCGCGGGAGCTGCTCGACCGCTTCGACGGCCTGCTCCTCCTCGGCGGCGGCGACCTCGACCCTGACACCTATGGGCAGGCGCGCGCCGACGAGACCTACGGCGTGATCGGCCGGCGCGACGGGTTCGAGCTCCCGCTCGTCCGCGCCGCGGTCGTGCGCGGTCTTCCCACCCTCGCCATCTGCCGCGGCCACCAGGTCCTCAACGTCGCTCTCGGCGGCACGCTCGAGCAACACATCACCTCCGGTGACGTCTCGCACGGACTCCCCGGCGTCGAGGGCGGATCGGTGATGCACGACGTGCGCATCGCAGAAGGGTCACGGCTCGCGACCGCGATGGGAACGACCCGCACCCGGGTGTCGTCGCACCACCACCAGGCAGTTGAGAAGGTCGGCGACGGTCTCGACGCGGCGGCGTGGGCCGACGACGGGCTCGTCGAAGCCATCGAGCTCGCCGACGGCGACGCCTGGATCGTCGGCGTGCAATGGCACCCCGAGGACACCGCGGCCGAGGATCCGGTGCAGCAGCGCCTGTTCGACGCGTTCGCAGAGGAGAGCTCGCCGGGCTGATCCGTTACGGGACGAGCACGCCGTGTACGGGGGGCGTGTCGTCGGTCTCGCCCGCCATCGTCTGCACCAGGTACTCGGCCTCGTCGAGGTTGGCGACCGTGCGCGACAACTCCGCGAACGGATAACGGCGCGACGCGAGCAGATCGAAGGCGGCACGGTACGCGGCCGTGTCGACCCCGAGCGCGCCCAGGATCCTGAGCTCCTTCTGAACAATCGCGTCGGGCCAGATCTTCGCCGGATGCTCGGGGCCCCGGGTTCCCGCGAGCACGACCGTGCCACCCGTGCGCGCCAGCCCGATCGCCTGCGCGACCGCGTCGGGCGCCCTGGCGGTCACGTCGAGCACGACATCGGCTCGGTGGCCGGTCGCCTCGACGAGCACCCTGACGGCGTCCTGGCGCTCGACGTCGATCACGAGATCGGCGCCCATCGCCCGGGCGGCCTCGAGGCGGGACGCGTCGCGCTCGCCCCGCCCCGTCACCATGACGAACCCGGCGCCCGCCTCCTTGGCCGCGGCGACCGCCGACAGGCCGCGCACGCCCGGCCCCAGCACCGCCACGGTGTTACCCGCCTTCGTCCCCGGCAGCGTGATCCCCCAGCGGATGCCGGCGCCGATCGGGTTGAACATCGTCGCGAGCACGGGATCGATCCCGTCCGGCACCGGAAGCACCAGCGCGTCCGGCCCGAGGTACTGGTACTCGGCGTAGCCGCCCCACAGCCCGGGCGGCGTCTCGACCGGGACGAACCCGTACATGTCGGCGAGGCCATGGCGCTCGCACTCGCGGTAGTCGCCCCGCCGGCACGGCGGGCACTCGCCACACCGCTGGAACACCTCGACCGCGATCCGGTCGCCGGCCTGCACCCCCCATCGCTCCGAGGCGCTCGACCCGATCTCCTCGAGCACACCGACGGTCTCGTGACCGGGGACGAACGCGTACCCGGGGTGCATCTCGCCCGTGTACTCCTCGTGGTCGGTGCCGCAGAGCCCACACGCCTCGACCCGCAGCAGCGCGTCGTCGTCGCCGATCGAGGGCAGCGCGAGGTTGCGCTCCGCCAGGCGACGCGGCTGCTCGAGGACGAGGGCTCGCGCCGACCGCGACGACAAGGCGCTCAGGCTACCGGCGCGGCCGGGCCGGGCCCCGGAAGGGCCCGGCCCTGCACGCGCGCTTCGCTAGAGGAACGTCGGCAGCCGAGCCGCCGCCGCCCCGTCGGGCCGCCCGACCAGGAACGCGACCGGCCCCAGCATCTGCAACAGCTGGAGGCTGATGTCGAGCGGGATGTGGTTCCGGTGGTCGGGGAACTCGTTGACGATCTCCTGGCGGAGCTTCCCCTTCGCCTCGTCGGTGAGCTGCACCTCACCGCCCCGGCAGTACTGCTCCACTATCCGGGCCACCGCCCGCAGGTACCGCTCCTGGGCGTCGATGATCCCGGCGTCGCCGGGGGCGCCGTGACCGGGCACGATCACCCGGGGCTTGAGCTCGCTGACGAGATCGCGCAGGTAGTCGAGCTGGACGAACCAGTCGGGCACGCTGGTCCCGTCGGCGAAGAACGTGTGCGACCCCGGCCACACCGTGTCGGCGACGTGAAGCACCTTCGCCTGCGGCAGCCACGCCATGGTCACGTCGACGGACTCGCCGGCCACGGTCGTGCTGTCGGTGAACTCGAAGAGCTGCACCGCCGTCTTGCCGAGCCAGAGCTCTCGTGAGCGCACGAAGGTGTCGCGCGGCACCGTGTACCCCTGAGGCAGGTGCTCTCCCCAAACGCCGGAGAGGAACATCAGGTACCAGAACGAGCTCGCGTCGATCATCCGGGCGGTGAAGTAGCTCGAGACCACCTCGGCCCCCTCGGCCTGGAAGACCTGGTTGCCAAAGACGTGGTCGGGGTGGTGGTGGCTGTTGGTCACGTACCGGATCGGCTTGTCGGTCCGGGCCCGGATCTCGGCCACCACCGCCTCGGCGTGCCGGGGCAGCAGCTGGCTGTCCAGCACCACGACGCCCTCGGGCGTGATGGCGAAGACGGTGTTGACGTCGAGCGCGTAGTCGGGTGACGTGTACACGTAGACATCGCCGCCCAGGTCGGTCACCTCGCCGGGGTCGTCGATGCTGCCGTACTCGGGCCGCCAGGGCAGCACCGGCTCCGCCATCGGCGGCGCGGCGAAGAACTGGCCGGTGGGCTTGGTGGTCTTGGTGGTCTTGGTCATGGTCGATCTCCTTCTCCTCGTGCTTGCGCGGTCGGAAGGCCGCGAGGCCATCGTGAGGGAGGAGCGCTTCGAGCACATGAGGGAGAGCCGCCAGTCCCCGCCCCCGCTACCCCCATATAGGAGGCCCGGCATATAGGGGCCCGCATATTGGAAGGCCCGGCCAGTCAGGCGGTCCTGGACTCTCCGGTCGAACGGGCCGCCCAGGCGACGAGCGGGGAGCGGCCTTCAACCCCCGCCTTGGCGGTCAGATTCGAGACATGGCGCTCGACCGTCCGGGGCGAGAGGTAGAGGCGGGCGGCGATGTCCTTGTTCGACATCCCGTCGGCCAGCAGCCGGATGACCTCCAGCTCGCGGGCGGTGACGCCGAGAGCCCGGAGTGGCCCGGGGACATCCCCGACACCGGTCCGCTGCCGGGGCACCGGACGACGGAGCAACGAGCGGCAGGCGGACGCGATGGCGTCGTCACCCCGCTCGCTGAAGAACGCCAGCGCCTCGCGCAGCCAGGCCTCCGGGGCGCCCCACCCGTCTTCGATCGCCGCCTCGGCGACCAGGCGGCGGCCGTAGAGGCGCAGCCACTCGAACCCGGCGAGCCGCTCGTCGCCGGAATCCATCATCGTGGCGGCCTCGTCCTCGCGTCCGGCCCGGCCGAGCACGACCGCTTCCGCGTATCTCAGGTAGGCCCAGGCCCAGAAGTGCACCGGCTCGCCCGCCTCCTCGACCGCCGCAGCTTCGGTCGCGGGATCGATCACGCGCGTGAGCGCCCAGAGACCCGGAGTAGGCCCGCTGGCCTGGTCACCCCGGGGCTCGCGCGCCAACCTCATGGCCTCGTCGAGGTCGGGGATCGCTCTCGAGCGATCCTCTTCCACCAGGGCGCAGATGACGCGCTGGACGATGGTGGCCATCACGATGCTCGGGTCGCCACCGGCATGCACGAGCGCGTCGGCGATGCACTCCTCCATCGCCGATCGGCGCCGGGCGCGGGCGTGGGCGGCGGCCTCGAACGCTCGGGCAGCGGCGTAGGTCAGGTCGAGATGGAGCCGGCGGGCGAGATCGGCCGACCGGCGGGCGATCGAGAGCACCGGCTCGACGTCGTCGCGCACCATGTGCGCGGCTGCGATCTGCACGTCCAGTACAGCCACCGTCGCCAGCGCACCCGCGCTCACCGCGAGCTTTCGCGCCTCCTCGAGCCGCTCGAGACCACCCCTCCGCAGAAGGTCGATCGTGCCCAGCTCATGGAGGGCGCGGACCCGCCACACGGTCAATCCGTGCTCGTCAGCGACGGTATGCGCACGCGCGAAGGCGGCCTCGGCCGCGTCGAGGTCGACGGGGCGCTCGCACCGACCGATGATCTCGAGCGCCTCGCAGGCCACCTCGGGCAGGTCGACTCGCTCCGCCGTGTCCAGCGCAGTGCGGGCGAGGCGGGATGCGTTCTCAGGATGCTGCTCTCCCATCGCGAGGTGTGCTCCGAGCGCGTCGGCCCGCGCCGTGAGCCCCTCGTCGCCGGCCTCTTCCGCGTAGGCCCGCGCCGCATTCAGCGGCTGGTGCGCGTCGGACCAGCGCGTGGCTGCCACCGCGGCGCGTGCCAAGCGAAGCTGGACTTCGGCGCGCCGCGGCGCCAGCTCGGGCGCCCCCCCGAGTCGCGCCAGCAGCGAACCGGCCACCTCGACCACCCGGTCGCGCTTGCCGGCGAGGCTCAGGACTTCGTTGAGGCACTCCTCGATGTCGAGGATCGTCGCCGAGTCGACGGGAGCGCGACGCCTCGCCCGGTCGAGGGTGGTCTCGGCGGTCACGAGCGCGCCTCGCCCGAGCGCGCGTCGGCCGGCTTCCAGAAGAAGGAGGGCCGCGTCCTCGCGCCGGCCGGCCGTCTCGGCCATCTCGGCCGCGAGCTCGCACCATTCGCCCGGCAGACCGGGATGTTCCGCCTCGATCACGTCGAGCACCCGAGCCGACAGGGCGGCCCGCTCGGGCGGGAGCAGGTCGCCGAGCACGGCGTCGCGGGTCAACGCGTGCCGGAACCGGAACGCCGCTCCGTCGTCCTCCGTCGCCACGACCTGCGCGTCGACGGCGGCCCGCAGCGCCGCCAGGACCTCGGGTTCGCCGAGTCCTGTGATCGGTGAGATCAACGCCCAGTCGAAGCGGCGGCCGAGCACCGCCGCCGCCGCGAGCACACTCCGAGCGTTGTCTCCCAGGGTGCCCAGTCGGCGCCGCACACTGTCGGCGAAGGTCAGGGGCACGACCGGGGCGCCGGTCCCAACCACCCAAGCGCCGCCTTCGTCCACGAGCGCACCGGCAGCGACGGAGGTCGCCAGGATCTCCTCGACGAGGAACGGGACGCCTTCGGCGCGGGACGCCAGCCCCACGATCTCGTTCGGCAGGTCCGTGCAACCGAGGCAGTCGCGCACCATCTCGGCGACTGCGGGTTCGCCGAGCCGTGAGAGGTCGAGCACTTCGGAAACGCGCCGAGACTGCAGCGTGCGCGCCAAGTCGAGCGCCGGCGTCTTGTCCTCCACCCGCAGCGTGCCGACACAGAGGACGGGTTCGGACCGGAGGTTGTCGGCCAGGTACTCCACGACCTGGACGGTCTCGGGGTCAGCCCAATGCAGGTCCTCGAGGATCATCAGGCCTCCGTCGCCGCCGGCGACTGCTCGGAGAAAGCGCAGTACGGCCTCCCCCAGGAGCACGACCGAATCGTCGAGACTGCCGCCACGCTCCTCCCGCCATTCGGGGATCAGGCGACCGAGCACGGCGCGGAATGGCGCGAGCTCGGGGGTGTCCGGCAGCTCGCCGGCGCGACCGGGCGAGCACAGCGCCTCGGCCAGCGGCCGGTACGCCACCGGGCTCGCGGCCTGCACCGCCCGACCGCGAAGCAAGACCATGCCGCGCGAGCGCGCAACGGTTGCCGCCTCGTGCGCGAGCCGAGACTTTCCGATCCCGGCTTCTCCTGCCAGGAAGACGACGCTCCCCCGGCCCGCGCGTGCCTCGTCGAGCGCAGCCCGCAGCGCACCGAGCTCGCGATCCCGTCCGATGACGCGGGAGCAGAGCACCGGCGCGGTCGCGGCGGTTCCCGTTCGAGGATCGGCCACGGCTCATCTCACCCCCGAGGAACCCTACCGGTGCCCCGGATGTCGCGATTGTCGCTTCGGCGAGACTTCGGGCGGTTCTGCGCTACTTCGTCGCGGTGGGCGCGACCGGCCCGCCGACCGCGTGGGTGATCGGCAACGGCGTGGCCGCGAGGAGGAACTCGTAACGGCCGTCGCTCGCGCAGTCGGCGGCGAGGTCGTCGAGGTGCCAGAGCTGGCCCTGCACCAGGCCCATGTCGCGCAGGTCGATCATGTGGACGGGCAGGAGCACCGCGGGGTCCTCGCACGGCCACACCTCGAACACCAGCGTGTCGGTGGCCACGGCCGCGACTTCGCGGTCGTGGAGCCATTCGATCGAGCCCACACCGAGGCCGGGGGTGGGGTCGTTGAAGCGGACCTTGTCGCCCCGCCGCAACCACTCCATCTGGCCCGTCCGCACGAGCACGATGTCGCCCGACTCGACCGTGATGCCGGACTGTCTGGCGGCGGCGTCGAGGTCGTCGCCGGTGATGGCGTAGTTGTCCTCGAAGTACTCGACGCCCTTGAGCCGGGCGACGTCGAGGAGGATGCCCCGGGTGACGATGGGCCCGTACTGCTCGATCCCCAGCTTCGACGCGCCCGAGTCGTTCACCGCGTCGAACGGAACGTCGTTGTAGAGCTTGCCCTCGTAGCCGACGTGGGCGAGCGCATCCCAGTGGGTGGCCGCCTGCACCCCCATCTCGACAATGTCGTCGCTGGTGCAGAAGTCGGCGATGTCGCCGGTGAAGGGCGCGTTGGCCATCAGCATCGTGTGCTTGGGATTGATCCGGCCGGGGATCGCGCCGGTCTGGGGGCCGTCGTCGTCGTACGGGATCGACAGCGGAAAGGTCACGCCCGTGCGCACCGCGGCCGCGCCCCGCTGCACCGCTTCGGGAGTGATGAGGTTGAGCGTGCCGCGCTGGTCGTTCGCGCCCCAGCGGCCCCAGTTCGAGACCTTGGCCGCGAGGTCCTTCAGCTCCCGGGGAAGGGGCACGGGCTACTGCTTCGAGTACTGCTGGCGCAGCTCGTGCTTCAGCACTTTCCCGGTCGCGTTGCGCGGAAGGGCGTCGACGATCTCGAGCTGCTCGGGGATCTTCTGGGTCATGAGCCCGGCGTCCTTGCAGAACGACGCGAGGTCGTCGAGCGTCGGGGGTGCCGCCGGGTCCTTGGGCACGAGCACCGCGCACGCCCGCTCCCCCGACGCGGGGTCGGGCAACCCGATCACCGCCACGTCGGCGATGTCGGGACTCGTGAACAGGAGGTCCTCGACCTCCTTGGCGCTGATGTTCTCGCCCTTGCGGATGATGACGTCTTTGAGGCGGCCGGTGATGGTGACGTAGCCGTCGGCGTCCTGAGTGCCGAGGTCGCCGGTGCGGAAGAAGCCCTGCTCGTCGAACGCGTCGGCGTTGAGCGAGTCGTCGAGGTAGCCCTTGCACTGCATCGGGCCCTTGGCCCGGAGCTCGCCCTCCTCGCCCGGCTCGGCCGGCGTGCCGTCGAGCTTCACGACCTTCAGTACTACGCCGGGGGTGGGCCGGCCCTCGGTGGCGGCGAGCTTGTCGTCGGGGTCGCGCACCGAGCACATCGTGAGGATCGGCGTCTCCGTCAACCCCCAACCCGACACCACACCGACGCCGCCGAGCTCCTTCTTCACGTCGTAGTGGAGCTGCGCCGGCTTGGCTGCGCCCCCACCGGGATACGCGCGGGCGTTGGGGAACAGCGGCTGGTCCGGGTGCTCGCGCTGGGCCGCGAGGTACGCCATGTGGAACGGCGTGCCTGCGCCCGCCAGCGTCACACCTTCACGCTGGAGCACCGGGATCGTGGTCGCCGGGTCGAACGCCTCGACGACGATGGCCTGGCAGCCCGTCATCATCGCCGCGAACAGCCACCCGATCCCACCGATGTGGGTGAACGGGAACACCATCGCGCTGCGATCGTCCTCGCCGACCTCGAGCGCCTGCACCATCCCGACCGCCGACGCCATGATCGTGCGGTCGGTGTGGCGCGCCCCCTTGGGATCGGCGGTCGTGCCCGAGGTGTAGAAGGCCCAGCGAATCGGCGCGTCGTCGGCATCGTCCGGCGTCGGCGGCGCGGCCGGCAGACCGGCGGGGTCGCCCCCCGGGAGCTCGCGACTCACGACGAGGATGTCGAGCCCGGGCTGCCCCTCGGCGATGGCGCGCGCCATCGCCTCGTAGTCGTAGCCCTTCCACTCCCCCGGAACCACGAGGAGCTTGGCGCCGGTCTGGCGGGTGACGAAACCGACCTCGCGCTCACGGTAGATCGGCAGGATCGGGTTCTGCACCACACCGAGGCGGGAGAGGGCCCCGACGAGCACGATCGACTCGAACCACGTCGGCAGCTGCCACGACACTGCCGTGCCCTCGCCGAGCCCGAGCTCGGTGAGGCCGGCGGCGGCGCGTTCGGCCGCGGTCTTGTAGTCGCCGAAGCTCATCGTGCGCTTGTCCTCGTCGATGCCGAGGAGAGCGTCGGGCGTGGCGTCGGCCCGGCGCTCGATCAGCTCCCAGAGGCTGCGGGCGTCGTCGATCACAACTCTCCTCCGTCGTTACGCGGTGATGCCGCCGTCCATGGAGACGACGCTGCCGACCATGTAGCGGGCGTCGTCGGATGCCATGTAGGCGATGAGACCCGCGATCTCCTCGGGCTCGCTGTAGCCGAGCGGTGAGGTCACCTTGGCGAACTCCTTCAGGTTGACGCCTTCGGGCATGGTGAAGCCGGCGATCATCGGCGTGTTCATGCCGCCGGGCGCGACCGCGTTCACGCGCACGCCCCGCTTGACGTACTCGACCGCCAGCGCCTTGGTGAGGTTGACGACTCCGCCCTTGGACGCGCAGTAGGCGGCCGAGTACGGCTGACCCATGAGCCCGGCGTTGGACGCGACGTTGACGATGGCGCCGCCGCCGTCGAGCAGGTGCGGGAGGATCGCCTGACACATGAGGAACGTGCCGGTGAGGTTGACCCCGATGATTGCCGACCAGCGCTCGTAGCTCTCGTCGAGCGTGTGGGAGAACCCGCCGATTCCGGCGCAGTTCACCAGGACCTGCGGTCGCCCGAGGCCGCCCGCGGCCTCCTCGACCGCCGCGCTCGTCGACTTGGGATCGCTCACGTCGGCGGCGACAGCGCGGGCGGTACCGCCGGTCTCGGCGATCTCGGCCGCAACCTTCTCGGCCGCGTCGCGAGCAAGATCGACGACGGCCACGTTCGCGCCTTCCGATGCCAGCCGGTGCGCGGTGGCGCGCCCCAGACCGGATCCGCCTCCGGTCACGATCGCGACCCGGTCGGTGAAGCGCGCCATCAGGTCTCCCTCCGTGGCCCGGGCGCGGAAATCTAACGTAGTGTCAGATTCGTGGCAACGAGCCCGCGACCAGGGCAAACGACCGCAGACCTGCTCCGCGACGCGGCGCGCGCGCACCCCGATCGCGAGGCGTACGTGCACGGCGAGAAACGGGTGTCGTACGCGTGGCTCGACCGTGCCGCCGACGGGTTCGCCGCCACCCTGATCGACCTCGGCGTCGCTCCCGGAGATGTCGTGTGCCTGCTCTTGCCGTCTTCGATCAAGTTCGCGGCCTGTTACCTCGGCGCGCTGCGGGCCGGAACGGTGACGTCGGCGATCAACCTGCGGCTGGGACCGGCCGAGCAGGCCAGCATCATCGAGCGGACCGAACCGCGTGTCACCGTGGTCGGCGACGGCGCATCGGTACCGGCCGGCGTCGACGCCGGTCATCCGCTCCCCGTCACCGACCTCGGCCACGCGCTCGGCGCCGATCCGCCGGCCCGACTTCCCGAGATCGCCCCGACCGATCCCGCATGCATCGTCTGGACCAGCGGCACCACCGGCGCGCCCAAGGGGGCCGTCTACGACCACGCCACCATGGCTGTCATCTCGCGCAACATCGGCGAGCTCACCCGCCCGGGCGACCGCCGGCTCGTCGCCCTCCCCTTCCCGCACGTCGGCTACATGACCCGCATATGGGACGAGCTCGCCAACGGGACCACGCTCGTGCTGGTGGGCGAGCCGTGGTCGGCCGAGGAGACATTGCGCCTGGTCCGGGACGAGGGCATCACCATGGCCACCGGCGTCCCGACGCAGTGGTCGCTCGTCCTCGCGCACAACGACGTGGAGCGCACCGACTTCTCGAACCTGCGGGTCGCCGCCATCGGCGGCGCCGCCATCGCGCCCGACCTCGTCCGCCAGATGCGCAAGGTGTTGGGCTGTCCGGTCATCACGCGCTACACGAGCACCGAGGCGGGCGTGACCACGAGCACCCTGGCGGAGGACGACGACGAGACCGTGGCCACGACGGTGGGGCGGCCCGCGCCCGAGGTCGAGCTGCGCATTGCCGCACCGGATGGTGGTGGCGCGCTCCCCGATGGAGAGATCGGCGAGGTCTGCTGCCGTTCGGCCGCGATGTTCCGCGGCTACTGGCGCGACCCGGAGACAACTGCGGCCGCCGTCGACGACGACGGCTGGCTCCACACCGGCGACCTCGGCTTCGTCGGCACCGACGGGAACCTGCGCATCGTGGGGCGGCTCAAGGAGATGTACATCCGGGGCGGGTACAACGTGTACCCCGCCGAGGTCGAGGGCGCGCTGGCCGAGCACCCGTCGGTCGCCCGGGTCGCGGTCGTCGGTGTCCCCGACCCGGTGCTGGGCGAGGTCGGGGTCGCCTACGTGGTTCCCACCCCGGGTTCCGCCCCGCCGGCCCTCGACCCGCTGCGGTCGTGGTGCCGCGACCGGCTCGCCGACTACAAGGCCCCTGATCGGCTGGTGGTCGTGGACGAGCTGCCACTCACCTCGATGCTGAAGGTCGACAAGCGCGCGCTCGCGGCGCGGGCCACGCCCCCTCACGACCAGGAGGACCCATGAGTATCCAAGAGGTAGGTACGGGCAACAGCACCGAGCGTCCGATCAAGCTCGGGGGCGCGCTGTTCACGATGGTCGAGCCTCACCGCGGCCATGAGGTCGCTTATAACCGCTGGTACGAGCGCGACCACTTCTACGCCGGCTGCATGATCGGCTCGTGGACGGTCGCGGGCGCGCGGTTCGTCGCCACCCGAGCGTGCAAGGAGAAGCGCTACCCGACCGAGTCGCCGATCACCCCCGACCCCATGGTCGGCTCCTACCTGGCGATCTACTGGATCCTCGCCGGCAAGTTCGACGAGTGGACCCAATGGGGCGTCAACCAGGTCAACTGGCTCCACGCCAACGACCGGATGTTCACCGAGCGCGACCACATCCACACGCTCATGTACCGCTGCCTCGAGGAGCGCAACGCCCATGCCGACGGCGTGCCCGCCGAGCTCGCCCTCGACCACCGCTTCCGCGGCCTCACCGCGGTGATCGCCGAGCCCGCCGAGGGCGCGGCGATCGACGACGTCACCAAGTGGTTCGGATCACGGCCCCTGCCCGCCGACCTCCTGGTCGCGTTCAGCCCGGTGCCGCTGTTCGGCGACGCGCCCAGCGACGTCCCGCGCGACACCGCCGACAACCGGCTCCTCCAGCTCTACTTCACCGACGACGACGTCCTGGACACCTGGGACGACCGGTTCGGGTCGCTCGGCAGGGAGCTCGAGGCCAGCGGGAAGGGACGGATCCTGTTCGCGTCGCCGTTCCTGCCGACCGTCCCCGGCACCGACACGTACGCCGATCAGCTCTGGTAGCTCCGCGCATGAGCTTGAGCGGCGAGGCTGCGATCGTCGGCGTCGGGGAGACCGACTACGTGCGCGGCTCGGACCGGCTACCGGTCGAGCTCATGCTCGACGCCGCCCGCGCTGCGGTCGCCGACGCCGGGCTCGCGCTCGACCAGATCGACGGGCTCATCCCGCCTGCCGGCTACACGAGCGCGGAGGAGCTCGCCGCCAACCTCGGCATCGAGGAGCTGCGCTACTCCGTCACCGTGCACATGGGCGGGGCCAGTCCCGTCGCCTCGCTCCAGAGTGCCGCCACCGCGGTGACCAGCGGTCTCGCCGATTGTGTGCTGTGCGTGGTGGGGTGGAACGGCTACTCGGCGTTCCGGCCCAAGCCCGGCGCCCGCCGTCCCCGCTACGGGCTCTCGGTGAGCTCCGCCACTGATGCCGTGCAGGACTACTACCTGCCCTACGGCGCGATCTCGGCGCCGCAGTTCTACGCGTTCCTCTGCATGCGTCACAAGCATCTCTACGGGATCGCCGACGAAGAGACCGGCGCGGTCGCGCTGGCCGCCCGCAAGCACGCGCAGCTGAACGAGCGCGCCCTCATGCGGGGCCGGTCGCTCACGATGGACGACTACTTGAGCGCGCGTTGGGTCTCGGAGCCGTTCCGGCTCTACGACTGCTGCCTCGAGACCGACTGCGCCGCCGCCGTCGTCGTGACGACCACCGAGCGCGCCCGCGACCTGCCTCACCCGGTCGTCGCCGTGCTCGGAGTGGCCGAGGGACATCCCTATCCCGCCGACGACATCGCCAACCGCCCGGACCCGTTCCAGATCGGGCTCAGCTTCGCTGCCCCCCGCGCCCTGGCGATGGCGGGCGTGGCCGCGGCCGACGCCGACTTCCTCGAGGTCTACGACTGCTTCACCCACGTGGTCCTGCTCCAGCTCGAGGCGCTGGGGCTCTGCCAGCGAGGTGAGTCGGGCGCGTTCGTACGCGGCGGCCGCATCGAGCTCGGCGGTGACTTCCCGCTCAACACCCACGGAGGACTTCTCTCCCAGGGACACATGTGGGGCATGAACCACCTGGTCGAGGCGACGCGTCAGCTGCGCCACGCCGCCGGCGCCGCCCAGGTCGAGGACGCCGAGCTCGGCCTCGTCACCGGATGGGGCGACTTCGGCGACGGCAGCCTGGCGGTGCTGGGGCGCGTGTCGTGACCACCGTCCGCGCCCGCAGCCCCCGTTCGCTGCCGACGCCGGTGGGGTTGACCGCCGAGTGGTACTCGCACTGCGCCCGGGGCGAGCTGCGGTTCCAGCGGTGCGGCACGTGCGGCGCGTGGCGCCACCCACCCCGCCACCTGTGCCCGGCGTGCGGTGACGAAGGTTGGAGCTGGGACCCTTCGAGCGGACGGGGCACCCTCTTCTCCTGGACCGTCACGCATCAGGCTCTGCACCCCGGCTTTGCCGACGCGCTGCCGTACGCCGTCCTCGTGGTCGAGCTCGAGGAGGGTGTCCGGGTGGTTGCCGGCCTGCGGGGGATCGAGCCCGGCGACCTCCGGCTGGGGCTCCCCGTCGAGGTGGAGATCGAGCGCGTCTCCGACACGATCGGCCTGCTCTACTTCCGACGCCGACCCGCATAGCATCCGCGTAGTCGAGAGGAGCCGTCGTGCGTGTCGCCCGCTTCCGCAATCAGGGCTCCGTCGGCACTGGGGTCGTCGTCGGCGACGAGATCGCCGAGGCGCCTGGCTCCGTTCTGGAGGTGGTTGCGGCTGGCCCTGACGTCGCCACAGTCGCCCGCCACCCGCTGGGCCAGGTCGAGCTGCTCGCGCCGATCGCCCGCCCACCCAAGTTCCTCGCCATCGGCCTCAACTACGCCGACCACATGGCCGAGTCGGGTGCAGAGGCGCCATCATTCCCGGTGTTCTTCAACAAGCAGAGCACTTGCGTGATCGGACCGGGCGAGGCCATCCACCGCCCCCGCGTCTCCGAGATGCTCGACTACGAGGGTGAGCTCGGCGTGGTCGTCGGGCGCCGTTGCCGGCATGTCCCCGCCGAGCGCGCCCACGAGGTCGTCGCCGGCTACACGATCGTCGACGACGTCACCGTACGCGACTGGCAGTTCAAGGCGCCGACGTGGACGCTGGGCAAGTCGTTCGACACCCACGGGCCCACCGGACCGTGGATCGTCACCGCGGACGAGCTCACCGATCCGCACTCGCTGCAGATCCGAACCTGGGTCAACGACGATCTCCGTCAAGACGCGTCGACCAAGGAGATGATCTTCGACTGCTTCCAGCAGATCGAGACCCTCTCCACCGCGTTCACGCTCGAGCCCGGCGACCTCATCGCCACCGGCACGCCCGCCGGCGTCGGAGTGTTCCGCAAGCCGCCGGCGTTTCTGCGCGCCGGTGACACTGTGCGCATCGAGATCGAGGGCATCGGTACGCTCGAGAACCCGGTGGTCGACGAACCCGCCGAGACGCAGGTGCTCTGATGTGGCAAGGGTGCACCCGATGACCCCGCGGCGCCCGCCCCTGAACGAGGTCGGCGAGGAGCCCGACGTGCGCTTCACCTACGCCAACGAGCGGACGTTCCTGGCGTGGAACCGCACCGCCCTCGCGCTGATCGCCACCGGCGTCGCTGCCACCCAGCTCCTCCCCGTGCTCGACATCGAGTTCGGCCGGAGGCTGCTGGGGCTCCCCCTCATCGCGATGGGCGCGCTGCTGGCGGTGGCCAGCTACCGCCGCTGGGACGCGAACGAGCGGGCCATGCGACTGGGCGAGCCGCTCCCGGCCTCCCCGCTCCCCCGGCTCCTCGCGGTCGGAATCGGCGTCGTCGCCGTGCTCGCGATCGTGATCGCCAGCATCGGCGCGCCCTCCGACTGATGAAAGCGGCACATAAAGCTGCTGTAGCGGCACTTGGCGTCCGAGCGAGCGCCCGCGGGCCGGCCAATCCGTTTCTGGATGGCCCGGCCCGCAGCGAGTGAGGCCGTAAGGGTGGATCACGTCGATCGCGACCGGGTCGTCGCCGCTGAGCGCACCGGGCTCGCCTGGGGTCGGAGTGGCCTCGCCGTGCTGGCCTGCATCGCGATCCTGGCCCGGCGCTTCTTCCCGCTCGACACCCGCGCCGATCACGTCGCCGCCTTCCTGTTCCTCGGTGTCGGTGGCCTCGGATGGGCGGTGAGCGCGTACCGCGGCCACGGGCGCTCCCTGATGACCGGCGTCGGCGGGGTCGAGGCTGCCCGCCGCTTTCGGCTCGTCACGGTGTCGACGCTCGCCATCGCGGTTGCCGGCTTCGTGCTCGGGCTGTTCCCTCCCGCATAGGTTGGGGGCCGCGTAGGTTGGGGGAATGGCGAAACCATCGGTCGGCCCCCGCATCGCCCCGCTGCCCCCTGACGAACAAGACGCGCAGGCGAAGGAGCTGCTCGGCGAGGCGGGCGCGCCCGGGAGCCCCGCCTCCAACATCTTCACGACGCTGGTCCGCCATCCCGGCCTGTTCCGGAAGTGGCTGCCGTTCGGTGGCAAGCTGCTCGCGGGCAAGCTCTCGGGTCGCGACCGGGAGCTGCTGATCCTCCGCACCGGCTGGCGGTGCCGCTCCGAGTACGAGTGGGGCCAGCACGTGCTGATCGCCAGAGCGGAGGGGCTGGCCGACGAGGAGATCGCTCGCATCAAGGACGGCCCCGACGCGACCGGGTGGGACCCGTTCGACGCGACGCTGCTGCGCGCCGCCGACGAGCTGCACGACGACTCCAAGATCAGCGACGCCACCTGGGACGAACTGGCGGGTCGCTACGACGAGCGCCAGCTGGTCGAGGTCCCGATGCTCGTCGGGCACTACCACCTGGTGGCGTTCACGCTGAACTCGCTGGGGGTGCAGCGCGAGCCGGGCGTGCCCGGGTTCGACGGGTGAGCGGGCCCCGGCTGGAGGGGCGGCGGGTCCTCGTCGTCGGCGCCGGCACGCAACCATCCGACGAGCCCGACCCTCCGGTCGGCAACGGCCGCGCCATCGCGGTGCTGGCCGCGCGGGAGGGTGCCGAGGTGGTGTGCGCCGACCGTGACCGCGCCGCCGCCGACGAGACCGCCGCGTGGATCGAGCGCGAGGGCGGAACCGCCACCGTGGAGGTTGCGGACGTGGCGTCCGAGGACGACTGCGCCGCTCTGGTCGCCGCCGCCGGCGACGGCCTCGACGGTCTGGTGCTGAACGTCGGCATCGGGCGGGGCGTGGGCATCGCCGACACCAGCGCCCACGACTGGGACACGACCTTCGCCGTGAACCTGCGCGGGCACTTCCTGATGACGCGGGAGGCGCTGCCCCGCCTCGCCGAGGGGTCAGCCATCGTCTTCATCGGCTCAGTCGCCGGCTTGCAACCGGGGAGCCGGTTGCCCGCCTACGACGCGTCCAAGGCCGGCCTCATCGGCCTGTGCCGCCACGTCGCCCTCGAAGGCGCGCGGCGTGGCCTGCGCGCCAACGTCGTCGCGCCTGGCCTGATCGACACACCGATGGGGCGGTGGGCCACCCGGGGGCGGCCGGCCCGCGACCGCACGCCGGTCCCGCTCGGCCGCCAGGGGACGGGGTGGGAGATCGCGGCCGCCACCGTCTTCCTGGTGTCCGACGACGCCAGCTACATCACCGGCCAGGTACTCGCCGTCGACGGCGGCCTGACGCTGATCTGACGCTCCGATAGTCGCAATCCGGTCGCCGGCCGCTCGGCGCGACGATGAGCCTGGCCTGGTGACTTCTTCGGAGCTTCGGGGCCGGCGGGCGGCCGCCGGGTCGACTGGACGCGTCTACGAGCGGGGAGCGGCCGAGATCTCTGCGCCAGACGAACGCGAGCCCGAGGAGCGACGTACGATCGCGCTGCCAGAGTTGTCGTCGGCGGCCAGGGATGATGGCATGGCACCAGGGTCAGGCGAGTTCACCCTCGACGCGCGTCCGGGACCGGTGCGTGTCGCGCCAGCACGAACCGCGGTGGTCGTCGTGGACATGCAGAACGACTTCGCTGCCCTCGGCGGGATGTTCGAGCGGGCAGGCATCTCGACACGGCGCCCTCGAGTCGACACGGCGACGATTGCCCTGAGCCGGACGGTGCGTGGCCCCATCCACGGGGACAGCTCTTGGAGTCGTCCAGCCCGAGCGGGCTGGAGGCGCTCGCTATCGCTCCGATCGGGCTGCCTGTGTCAGGTCGTCGCCCAGGGCGAGCACCGTCTGCACGAGCTCGTCGACATCGGCTTCGGAGGTGCGCGGGTTGATGTAACAGGGCCGGATGGCCAGTCGGCCGCCGACCCTGGTCGTCGAGGGTACGAAGCGTGTCTCTGCGTGGAGCCGCTGCACGAGCGCGTGGTTGAGCGCGTCGAGCTCGGTCTCGGTGCGGGTGTCGGCTCGATACCGAAAGCAGCAGATCGAGAGGGTGGGCTCCGCGAGAAGCTCGAGGTGTCGGTCTCTTCGGGCGTGGTCGGCGAGCCGCCGGGCGAGCTCGAGATGCCGGGACACCCGTGATCGAAGCCCCTCGGCGCCGATCTCGCGAAGGATCGCCCACACCTGCACCCCTCGAGGGGGCGCCGACTGCTCGATCGAGAGATGGTGGTGATTGCCGGCAAAGGAGTCCCAGGGCGAACCCATCGGGGCGTGCTCTTCACCCACCGCACCTTCGAGGTAAGCCGCCGGCTCGAGAGTGAACGCTCGCTCGAGCAACGCGCCATCGCGGACGAACACGGCGCCGCAACCCACGGGAGTCGCCATCCACTTGTGCGGGTCCACGACGACCGAGTCGGCGCGTTCGAGACCCTCGAAGAGCGAGGCGAGACGCGCATCGAGGCGCCCGAAGAGCCCGTAGGCGCCATCGACATGAAGCCAGAGATCGCGCTCTTCTGCGATCTCGACCAGCTCGGGGAGCGGGTCGATCGCCCCCGAATTGACGGTCCCTGCCGTCGCTACGAGCGCGACGGGGGCCACGCCTGCACGCTCGTCCGCGTCGAGCATGCGGGCAAGGGCGTCAAGGTCGATGCGTTGGGCTTCGTCGCATCCAACCGCAGCGACGTGGTTGCGGCCGAGGCCAAGGACCGCAGCGGACCGGGCAACCACATGGTGTGCCTCACCACTCGCGTAGGTGCGCCAACGACCCACGGAGACGCCATCGGCGGCTGGATCCACACCCTTGCGCTCGAACGCGCGCTGGCGGGCGGCTCCGAGACCTATCAGGTTCGCCGCAGACCCGCCGCTGGTGAAGACGCCCGAGGCATCCGGCGCGACCCCGAGAAGAGCCTTCAGCCACGACAGCCCCACTCGTTCGAGCTCGTTGAACGGATGAACGAAGAACCGCTGAGGACCCGCGACCGTCTGGGCGAGAAGGGCAGCCACACCCGAGGTCGTGGGCTGCCCGGTCACCCACCCACAGAAGCCAGGCGCCCCCAGACGCAAGCCGCTAGGTATGAGCACCTCCTCGAGTTGGCGTACCACCTCATCGAGACCATCCCCATGGCGGGGCAGGGGAGCCTCGAGAAGTGCTTGCCACTCCGGCCGGCGCGAGATCGTCGGATCGGGTCCCTCGAACTCGTTGAACCGGGCTAGCGCTGGCGCAAGGCGGACCAGAGCCTCCGCGATCCTCTCCGAGTCGGCGGCGTCCGTGCTCATCGCCCCCCAATCAACGGGCCGCTCGCCCGGTTCACTCCGTACCTAACCGTCAGCTGCGCCGTAGACCGGCGCCGGC
>Ga0136613_10000139_pt1 | contig 27859 bp, 25 predicted proteins | sample AntDrymUQ2722106_2_FD_106649 | JGI IMG/M metagenome (GOLD analysis project Ga0136613, IMG submission 106649) | Polar desert sand microbial communities from Dry Valleys, Antarctica - metaG UQ272 (21.06) | ecosystem: Environmental > Terrestrial > Soil > Desert | place: Antarctica: Dry Valley... | reverse complement strand
GTTGTTGACGACCGCGCCGCCGTCGACCTTGAGCTCCTTGAGCGTGACGCCGGAGTCGGCCTGCATCGCCTCCAGCACTTCGCGGGTCTGGTAGGCCATCGAGTCGACGGTGGCCCTGGCGATATGCTCGATTGTCGACCCACGCGTGAGGCCCACGATCGCCCCGCGGGCGTACTGGTCCCAGTACGGCGCGCCGAGGCCGACGAACGCGGGCACCATGTACACCCCCTCCGTGTCGGCAACCTTGCCGGCCAGCTTCTCGACGTCGGCCGAGTTGGTGATCACCTTCAGCCCGTCGCGGATCCACTGCACGGCCGCGCCGGCGATGAAGACCGATCCCTCAAGCGCGTAGATCACCTTCCCGTCATAGCCCCACGCGATCGTGGTCAGCAGGCCGTTTTTGCTCGGCACCGCGGTCTCGCCGGTGTTGATGAGCATGAAGGCGCCGGTGCCGTAGGTCTGCTTCGCCATGCCCGGCTCGAAGCAGGCCTGCCCGAACGTCGCCGCCTGCTGGTCGCCCGCGCACCCGGCGATCTTCAGTGACCCGCCGAGCAGGGTCGTCTCGCCGTACACCTCGCTCGAGGGACGCGCTTCCGGCATCATGGCGCGCGGGACGTTCATGATCCCGAGCAGCTCCTCGTCCCACTCCAGGGTGTGGATGTTGAAGAGGAGGGTGCGGCTGGCGTTCGAGTAGTCGGCCACGTGCACGCGACCCTCGGTCAGGCGCCAGATGAGGAAGCTGTCGACGGTGCCGAAGAGAAGGTCGCCGGCCTCGGCCTTCTCCTGCGCGCCGGGGTTGTTCTGGAGGATGTGGCGGATCTTGGTGCCACTGAAGTAGGCGTCGATCGGGAGCCCCGTCTTGTCGCGGAACTTCTCCTCGTGGCCCGCCGCCTTCAGCTCGTCGCAGTAACCGGCGGTGATGCGGCTCTGCCACACGATCGCGTTCTGGACCGGCTTGCCGGTGTTCTTGTCCCACACCACTGCGGTTTCGCGCTGGTTCGTGATGCCGATGGCCGCGATGTCGTCGGGCGAGGCGCCGGCATCGGCAATCACCTGCTTGGCGACCGCCAGCTGTGAATCCCAGATGGCCTCCGGATCGTGCTCGACATGCCCCGGCGATGGGTAGATCTGCGGGAACTCCTGGTTGGCGGTCTTGTGAATGGTTCCGTCGGCGTTGAAGAGGATGGCTCGGCTGGAGGTCGTGCCCTGGTCGAGGGCGAGGACGTACTTGGCCATGTCGATCGCTGCCTTCCTTTCGGTGTCGGATATCGTCGATCAGCCCACCGCGACGGCGTCGCGGAGCGCTTCGAACAGGATGGTGGTGGAGGTCGCTCCGGGGTCCTGGTGGTTCGCCGCCCGCCCCCCGAGGTAGCTCGCGCGCCCCTTGCGAGCGACCAGGGGCGTGATCCGATCCCGCCCACCAGCGGCTGCCGTCGCAGCGGCCGCGAGTGCGGCACCAATGCCGTCGGCCGAAGCCGCCTGGTACGCATCAACGGCCGGCGACATCGCGTCGACCATCGTCTTGTCGTCCAGCTCGGCCTTGCCGCGCTGCCGGACGCCGTCGAGCCCGGCACGCAGCGCCAGGCCCATCTCGTCGGCCGTGGCGCCGGCCCGGTCGCCGAACGACGTGGCAAGCCGCAGGAAGAAGGTGCCGTACAGTGGGCCGGACGCACCCCCGACCGTCGAGATGAGCGTCATCCCGACGCCCTTGGCGAAAGCGCCGAGATCGGCCCCGGCCAAATCGTCGAGCTTCGCACGGACGGCGCTGAAGCCGCGGTCCATGTTGATGCCGTGGTCGGCATCGCCGATCGCCGAGTCGAGCTGCGTCAGTTCGTCGCGGCGCTCGTGGAGGCGGTCCGCGAACAGCTCCAGGAACCGTCGCATTGCCGGTCCGTCGAACGTGCTCATCGGCGCATGCAGGTCATGCGCCCCAGCGCAGTGCGGCCGTATGGACGGGCGCGTCCCAGAGGCGGGTCATCTCGTCGTCGAGCTTGAGCAGCGTGATCGAGCAGCCCGCCATCTCCAGCGAGGTAATGTAGCTGCCGACCAGGTTGCGCTCGATCGTCACGCCTCGGTCGGCGCACGTTGCCGCGACCTTGTTGTAGACGACATACAGCTCGATCAGCGGCGTGCCGCCCATCCCGTTCACGAAGGCCAGGACGCGATCGCCGGAGCTGAACGGCAGGTCGTCCAGGATCGGCGTCAACAGCGCCTCGGTGATCTCATCGGCGCTGGCGAGCTTGCGTCGCTCGCGTCCGGGCTCGCCATGGATCCCGACGCCGATCTCCATCTCGTCGTCGCCGATCTCGAAGGTCGGCTTGCCGGCGGCCGGCACGGTACAGCTGGTGAGTGCCATGCCCATCGATCGGACGTTGTCCTGCACGCGCGCCGCGAGAGCGGTGACGGCGGCCAGGTCCTGCCCTTCCTCCGCGGCCGCGCCCACGATCTTCTCGGCCAGCACCGTCCCACCAACCCCGCGGCGGCCCGCGGTATAGAGGGAGTCCTTCACGGCCACGTCATCGGCGATGACGACCGCGGTGACCTCGATCCCCTCGCCCTGCGCCAGCTCCGCGGCGAGCTCGAAGTTCATGATGTCGCCGGTGTAGTTCTTGACGATGTGGAGCACGCCGGCACCGCCGTCGACCGCCTTGGTGGCCGCCAGCATCTGGTCCGGCACGGGCGAAGTGAAAACGGCCCCCGGGCAGGCCGCATCGAGCATGCCGAGCCCGACGAAGCCACCGTGCATCGGCTCGTGGCCGGAGCCACCGCCGGAGATCACCCCCACCTTGCCCTGGCGCGGCGCGTCCGCTCGCACCACCACGTTCGGTTCGATCACCCGCAGTAGATCACCGTGGGCGGCCGTCATGCCGGCCAGCGCCTCGTCGACCAGGTCGTCCGCGGCGTTCATCAGCTTCTTCATTCGATCGTCAGCTCCTTCCTGCCCTATCAGCGGCGCCGATGCGAACGCGGCGGGCGAGCCCGCCGCGTTCGACGCGTCGACAGACGGCTACGCCGTCATGAGGTAGTTCGTGAAGACCGCGTTGTAGGCAATGGCCCCCAGGATTCCGCCGACGATCGGCCCAATGACCGGGATCCAGCTGTAGCTCCAGTCGGAGGTGCCCTTGCCGGCGATCGGCAGGACGGCGTGCGCGATACGCGGCCCAAGGTCACGAGCCGGGTTGATTGCATAGCCCGTCGGCCCGCCGAGCGAGAGGCCGATGCCCCATACCAGGAAGCCGACCAGCAACGCCGCAAGGCCAGGGGCGAGCTCATTGCTCACGATGGCCAGGACGCCGAAGACCAGGATGAAGGTGCCGATGATCTCGCTGATCAGGTTCGACGCCGTGTTGCGAATTGCAGGGCCGGTCGAGAAGACGGCAAGCTTGAGCCCGGGATCCTCGGTCTCGCTCCAGTGCGGGAGGTAGTGCAGCCACACGACCACCGCGCCGATGAAGGCGCCGAGGAATTCGCCCCCGATGTACCACGGCACGAGGCCCCAGTCCGTCGAACCGATCGAAGCAAGTCCGATCGTAACCGCCGGGTTGAGATGCGCCCCCGTCAGCCCGCCAATCGCGTAGACGCCCACCGCGACGGCAAGAGCCCAGCCGGTGGTGATCACGATCCAGCCGGCGTTCTGGGCCTTGGATCGAGCGAGGAGGACGCCGGCGACGACGCCATCGCCAAGGATGATCAGGAGTGCGGTGCCGAACGTCTCGGCGATCATGATCTGGAACCCATCGGTCAGCATGCCAGTTCCCTCTCGGTGCGGTGTGGCTCGATCACCGGCCTATCGTCAGGTGGGGCCGGAGGCACGTCGAATCAGATCGGCGACGTGCACCTCCTTCGGCAGTGGTCGGGGACAACTGACGGCGTCACCGATCAGTGCGGGTCGTGATCCTGGCCCCGCGCGAAGTCGGGGTCGTTCTCGGCATGCTCGTGCCCAGCGTCACCCTCCTGGCCCTCGGCGAAGTCGCCCCGCCGCTCATCGTGAACGCTCGAGTGGCCCGTCTGCTGGCCCTCCGCGAAGTCACCGCGATGGTCCTTCTCGCGAGTGTGGCCCTCTTGTTCCTGGCCTTCCGCGAAGCCGCCGTGCTCGTCGTGACCACCGTGGTCGTGATCGGCTTCGTGCGTCTGATCGTGATGGTGATCATCGTGGGATCGTTCGCCCATGCCCGGATCTCCCAGCAAGGTCTGTCCGGCCCATTGTGGACTGCCGGTCAAGCGCCTGCTTTTCTTGAGTCAGCGCGCGGTGGCGCGGCTCCTCAGGAGCCGGATACCGACCTGGATCGCGAGCACGATGACGGTCACGATGAGGCCGATGTAGAGCGCGAACGGCATGTTCGGCCAGAGGAGACTGAAGGCGATGAAGCCAGCAGCCGCGGCGACCAGCATCGTGACGACGATGAAGCGCCGCGTGAAGCCGAAGGTCGGCGGCGCGGATGCGCGCGCGGCCCGCCGCTGCGCGTTCCGTTCCGCGCGCGCCTTCGCGGCTGGCGGAAGCGCCGGGCCGCGCTCCATGTTCTTCATCATGCGCTCGTAGTTGCGGCGCTCTTCGCGGGACATCGTCCCGCAGTGTAGTGCGAAGCGCGGCCGCGAGCCCGTTTGACCAAACGATGTTGCTCTCCCCCGTGAAGGGCGCCCAGGGATCAGGAGCGCGGATCGGTCCTCCGGGGAACACGCCGCCGTTTCCCGGATGGGCCCATGCCGCCCGTTCCTTCGTAGTCGACCTTGAGCTGAACCGGATCGGACCCGAACAGGGCGTTCAGGCCCCAGTCGAGCGCCACGCGGGCCTTACCGCCGATGCCCGGCACGCGACTCCAGTAGTAGCCGCGCCACATGAACCACGCAATCAGGCCCCGGACCCGGACGCCGAACACCAGCCCCACGCCGGTGTGGTGGCCGATGCTGGCCAGCGTCCCGATGGTCCGATAACGGAACGGCTCCACCTCCTGCGGCTTGCGATCGATGCTCGCCACGATATTGCTCGCAAGCCGCTTCGCCTCTCGAACCGCGTTCTGTGCGGTGGGAGCGTGAAACTGGCCGGCCTCGTCGGACCTGGGGATCGTCGCGCAGTCACCGATCGCCCAGACACCCTCTCGGCTCGTCGCCATTGTCGGCGCCACGGCGGCGCGGCCCGCCCTGTCGACGTCGATCCCCGAAGCCCGCACCACCGGAGACGGCTGCACGCCGCCGGTCCAGATGATGGTCCTCGAGGGGATGAACTGCCCATCGCCGATGACCACGCCATCCTCGCGCACCTCCTTCATCGGCGTGCCGAGGTGGATCTCGTATCCGCGCTTCCGGAGTCCCTTCGCCGCATACTCCCCCATCTCGGGCGGCATCTCCGGCAGCACGCTGTCCTTCAGCTCGACGAGGTGGGAGGTCGCCTCGTTCGGCCCGATCTTGGGGTAGAACCGACGCCGGACACGACGGATGAAGTCCTCGATCTCGCCTGCCGTCTCGACCCCGCTGAACCCGGCGCCGCCGACCACGAAGGTGAGCTGCGCCCGCCGCTCGTCGGCATCGGTCTCGAGCTCCGCGCGCTCGAGCATCTCGATGATCCGGTTGCGCAGCGCGAACGCGTCGGCCAGGGTCTTCATGCCGACCGCGTACTCCTCGATGCCCTTGATCCCGAAGGTCGCCGTCTCGCCCCCCAGCGCAATGACGAGCGAGTCGTAGTTGAGCCGATGCAGGTCGCCGTCACCGCCCATCACGCTCACCTGCTTCGCGTCCAGGTCGATCCCCTCGACCTCCGCGGTCACCGCCCAGCTCGACGGGCGGCGCAGCTGGGCGCGCAGGGCGGTCACGCAGTGGCGAGCCTCGAGGTTGCCGGAGCACACCTCCGGCAGGAGTGGCGTGAAGAGGCTGAAGTTCTCGCGACTGACGAGCCACACCTCGACGTCATCACGGCGGCGCGTGAGCTTTTCGAGGTGCCGCGCGGTCTCGACCCCCGCGAATCCGCCGCCGAGCACCAGGACGCGATGCGGCCAGGGTGGCTCCGAACGGTAGATCGTGCGCATCGAGCCCGATGATGCCACGCCTTCGGTTGCTGCCGTGGTTAGGCGCGTGGTGCAACGCTAGGTCCGCGCCCGAGATCGGCCTCGCCATCGCGCGCGCTCCGGATGCCGCGGTTGCGTCGGCCATTCCTGTGCCTTGGTAGTCACCCGGCGAATAGCTGACCCGAAATTGACCGATCAGCTTCCAGACCACGCACCGGACGAATAGCTGACCGGAAACCGGGACGCGTGCGACGCTTGCCTCGACGATGGCGCCTGACCCGCACCACTGTGAGAGTCTGGGCGGACGGGTCGGTCTCGTCACCGATCCGCATCGGTCTGTACCATAGAGCAGACATGCAGCAGCCGACGCACGAGATCTTCGACCAGTTCAAGCAGCAGCTCCCGGACATCGATCCGGTCGAGACGCAGGAATGGATGGAGTCTCTCGACGGCGTGGTCAAGGCCGCCGGGCCGGAGCGAGCACGATTCCTCATCTACAAGCTGCTGAAGCGGGCGCGCCAGCTCCAGGTCGGCCTCCCGACGTTGACCCAGACGCGATACATCAACACCATCAGCCCGGAGCAGGAGCCCTACTTTCCCGGCGACGAGGCGATGGAGCTCAAGATCCGACGCCTGATCCGGTGGAACGCACTGGCCATGGTGCTGCGCGCGAATACGACGTTCGAGGGGATCGGCGGCCACCTGTCGACCTATGCGTCAGCGGCCAGCCTGTACGAGGTGGGCTTCAACCACTTCTTCCGGGGCTCGGATGATGGTCCCGGCGACCAGATCTTCTTCCAGGGCCACGCAGCACCCGGCATCTATGCGCGCGCCTATCTGGAGGGTCGCCTGAACGAGGAGAACCTCGACCACTTCCGGCGGGAGGCGCTGACCGACCACATCGGCCTGTCGAGCTATCCCCATCCGAGGCTGATGCCGGAGTTCTGGCAGTTCCCGACGGTCAGCATGGGCCTGGGGCCGATTGCCGCCATCTATCAGGCCCGCTTCAACCGGTACCTGTCGGCACGGGGCATCGCCGATACCGACGGCGCGCGCGTATGGGCCTACCTCGGCGACGGCGAGATGGACGAGCCGGAGTCGCTCGGGTCATTGGGCCTGGCCGCCCGCGAAGGGCTGGACAACCTCACCTTCGTCATCAACTGCAACCTGCAGCGCCTCGACGGCCCGGTACGCGGAAATGGCAAGGTCATCCAGGAGCTCGAGTCCCTGTTCCGTGGCGCCGGCTGGAACGTGGTGAAGGTGATCTGGGCGCGCGAGTGGGACGACCTGCTGGCGCGTGACAAGGACGGCGTGCTGCTCGCCAAGATGAACGACACGCTCGATGGCGATTACCAGCGCATGGCGGTCAGCGACGGCGCCACCATCCGAGAGCAGTTCTTCGGGCCGGATCCGCGGCTGCGAGCGATGGTCGAGCACCTCACTGACGACGATCTGGCCAAGCTCCGCCGCGGCGGCCACGACTATCGGAAGGTCCACGCGGCGTACGCGGCGGCCGTGGGCCACAGGGGCGCGCCGACCGTGATCCTGGCCAAGACGGTGAAGGGCTGGACGCTGGGTCCGGGCATCCAGGGGCGCAACGTCACGCACCAGGCCAAGAAGCTGACGGCGGACGAGCTGAAGATCTTCCGCGACCGCCTCGAGCTGCCGATCCCGGACGACCGGCTCAAGGAGGCTCCCTACTACCACCCCGGCGCCGATGCGCCCGAGATCCGGTACATGCTCGAGCGGCGGGCCGCACTCGGCGGGGTGGTCCCCAGGCGGGTGGTGGTGCCGAAGCCGCTGCCGGCACCGAAGGATACCTCCTTCTCAGAGTTCTTCGCCGGCTCCGACCGGCCGGCCAGCACGACGATGGCCTTCAGCCGTCTCGTCCGCAACCTCGTGCGCGACCCGCAGATCGGGAACCGCATCGTGCCGATCATTCCGGACGAGGCGCGCACCTTCGGCATGGATCCCCTCTTCAAGGAGGTCGGGATCTACAACCCGCTCGGCCAGCGCTATACGCCGGTCGACAAGGAGCTGCTGCTCAGCTACATCGAGAAGGCCGATGGCCAGCTGCTCGAGGAGGGCATCACCGAGGCCGGCTCCATGAGCTCGTTCCAGGCCGCCGGCACTGCGTATGCCACCTGGCGTGAGCCGATGATCCCGTTCTACACCTTCTACTCGATGTTCGGCTTTCAGCGCACCGGCGACCAGATCTGGGCGTTCGGCGACGCCCGCGGGCGTGGCTTCATGATGGGCGCCACGGCCGGTCGCACCACGCTGACCGGCGAGGGGCTCCAGCACGACGACGGGCATTCACACGTGCTGGCCTCGACCGTCCCCAACGTCGTCGCCTACGACCCTGCCTTCGCCTACGAGCTGGCGATCGTCGTTCGAGAGGGCATCGACCGCATGTACGGCGAGCGCGCTGAGGACGTCTTCTACTATGTCACCCTCTACAACGAGAACTGGCGGATGCCGGCCAAGCCCGAAGGAGCCGAGGAGGGCGTGCTGCGCGGCCTCTACCGGTTCAGCGCCGGCGACGGCGGCGACCGGCGGATTCAGATCCTCGCCTCGGGACCGATCCTGCTCCAGGCGCTCCGAGCCCGCGACATGCTGGCCGAGCGGTTCGGCGTCGCCGCCGATATCTGGAGCGCCACGAGCTTCCAGCAGCTGCGCAACGACGCGCTCGACGTCGAGCGCTGGAATCGCCTCCACCCCGACGCCGAGCAGCGCATCCCGTACGTGCGGCAGTGCCTGGATCCGACCGAAGGGCCGATCGTGGCGGCTACCGACTACATGAAGGCCGTGCCCGACATGGTGACCCGCTGGATCGATCGTCCATACACGGTGCTCGGCACCGACGGGTTCGGCCGCTCCGATACCCGCGAGGCCCTGCGCACCCACTTCGAGGTCAACGCCGAACACATCGCGTACGCGGCCCTGTACTCGCTCTGCCTCGACGGCAAGTCGACGCCGGATGAGCTGAGGCGGGCGATCGCGGAGCTTGGGATCGACCCGGAGCGCGTGCACCCACTCCACGCGTAGGATCCGGTGCGTGCCCAACTGCCCCCGCGCCGCTGAACGGCGCTAACTGAGCCTGGGAGCTGAGGAAGTCGATCCGCGACGCCCACGGCAGCACACCCGACTGGCTTTGTGGCCCTCAGGCGGGATTCGCGCCGCTCAGCGACGACAACCGAGCCCAGAACGTTGACCCGACAGGGGGAGGGCGCCTGCCGGTCAAGTTAGCGCCGTTCAGCGGCGCGAGACGTCGCCGGCCTCAGCCGCCTGGCAGGAGCGGCGTCCCGCACGCCCCGCAATAGGCGTCGCCGTTCGCCACCACCGTCCGGCACCCACGGCAACGAGGTGGCGCCAGCCCGTGCCTCCATCCCGATCTGTGCGCTCACGTTGCTAATGTGAACACTTGGCTTGACAAATGTGAGCGGCGTGTTCATATTGGTAGGTGTCAGTTCGAATGCGCAACTAGACATACACTATTGGTAGGAGGCAGCACCAATGTTCGACTATCGGCTCTTCTTTGCGAACAGCACCCTCGATGGTGCAGAGCGCGAACGGCGTCCGCTCAACGGCCACGACGCCAAACGGGTCTTTCGGCTCACGACGGAGCGCCGCCCAGCGCGGACCCGGGGGCGCCGCTGACCATGGTCCACGACGTCATCGCTACCTGTCCGGTCTGCTCGGGCGAGCTGACGGTCGCCCGCCTGCACTGCCGAAACTGTGGAACCGCTCTCGAGGGCGAGTTCGGCGTGGGCCGCTTCGGGCGGCTCGATCGTGAGCAGATGAGCCTGCTGGAGAGCTTTCTCCGCTCGCGCGGCAACCTCAAGGAGATGGAGCGAGAGCTTGGTATCAGCTACCCCACCGTCCGTGGCCGGGTCGATGCCTTGATCCGCTCCCTTGGCCTGTCGGATGGAGAGATCGACTCCGAGCAGGACTTCGGCGCCGACTTCACCGATGGATTCGACGGAGAACCGGACATGCCCGATCCGGCCGCCACGCGGCGGACCATTCTCGAGCGCCTGGCGCGCAAGGAGATGAGCGCCGAGGAGGCCGCCACGGCGCTCAGGGCACTCGGAAGCGATTCCTGATGGCAACCTTCGTCCGCACCCAGGAGGTCGCGCACGAGATCGGCGAGCGCGGACAGATCACGCTGCAAGTCACGAGCCCCGACGTGGAGATGCGCGCGGAGGGCGGCAGCACCGCCATCGTTCGGGTCACCTTCGAGATCCGGGCAGGCACGGATGCCGAAGCCGATACGATCTTCGATGGCCTGCGCTACCGGGTGAACCAGGTCCCCGGCTCGCTCGAGGTGGCGGAGCCGAAGCATGGACCGATGGCCGGCATCGGATCGCTCGTGCGACTCCTTGGGGCAGGTGGCGGAGGCGCCGAGGCGAGCGTCGAGGTGCGAGCGCCCCGTGGCTGCGACCTCCGGTTCAGCGGGGTGAGCGCGGACCTGACCGCCATCGGGTTCCATGGTCCGCAGCAGTACCGGACGGTGTCCGGTGATCTCGTCCTGGACGGCCTCGGCGGCGAGGTGCAGATCAAGGGCGTGTCGAGCGATGTCAGCCTGCGGGCAGTTGCCCCGCTCACCTCGCTCGACATCAATACGGTCAGCGGCGACGTATCGGCCGTCGCCCCTCGCATCGATCATCTGCGCGCCGTCACCGTGAGCGGCGACCTCGAGCTCGAGGGCCTCCTGACGGACGGGCCGCAGCATCGCATCGAGACGGTCAGCGGCGACCTGTCGCTGGGCGTCAGCGACAACCTCACCGTCGAGGTGCGGGGGCTCTCGACCGATGCCGACGTACGGCTCCCCCATCGCAGCGAGGGATCCCGGGACAGGCGACGCTACGTCATCGGCGACGGACGTGCGCAGCTGCTCTTCAGCTCGATGTCGGGCGACATCGAGGTGAGGCCGCCGCGTCGAACGAGCAGCCTTCCCCACCCACCGCAGCCGCCCGCGGCACCGCGCCCTCCGATCGTCGATCAGGACGAGCAGATGGCTGTCCTGGTGGCGCTCGAGCGGGGCGAGATCGACATCGAGGAGGCCACGCGACGCCTGGTCGGCGGAGAGGCCTCCGATGCCTGAGGAGCTCGAGACGGTGCTGCGCCTCGTGGCGGACGGCCTCCTCACGCCGGAGCAGGCCTCGCCCATCATCGAGGCCCTGACGCGGGCGGAGCGCAGCGCGGGGCCGGGCCCGGAGCGCGCCCACGGGCGCGGCGAGCTCCGTGCCGAGCGCCGGCTGGAGCGCGCGCATCGACGGGCCGAACGGGCCAACGACCGCTTCGAGAACGCGAGCGCGCGCGGTGGAAGCCGGGGACGGCAGCTGCGGATCCGCGTCACCGAGCACGGCCGACAGGTCGTCAACCTGCGGATCCCGGTCGGCTTCGTCGACGCTGCCCTCAACTTCGTGCCCGGCATCGGCGGCGACCAGGGAGATCGGATCCGTGAGGCGGTTCGAGCAGGCGCCCTCGGCCCGATTGTCGACGTGGAGGATCCGGACGGCGGCGGCGTCCTGATCAGCGTCGAATGACGGCGGCGATCGAGGCGAGCGGGCTCATCAAGGACTTCGAGAAGGGGCGGCGAACCGTCTGGCAGCGGGTGCGCCGCGAGCCGGATCGGCGTGAGACCTTCCGCGCGGTCGACGGGATCGACCTCCGCGTCGAGGAGGGCGAGGTGTTCGGCATCCTCGGCCCCAACGGCGCGGGCAAGACGACGACGATGCGGATGCTGTCGACGCTGCTCGAGCCGACCGCCGGGATGGCGACCGTCCTCGGTCATGACCTGATGACCGAGTCGCGCGAGATCCGCCGACGGCTGGGAGCGGTGCTATCCGGCGAACGGAGCGTGTACTGGAAGCTCACGGCGCGCGAGAACCTGGAGTACTTCGCCGCGCTCTACCACGTGCCCGGTCGCGAGATTCGCGGCCGGATCGACGCCATCCTCGAAGTGGTCCACCTCACCGATCGTGCCGACGATTACGTCGAGAAGTTCAGCACCGGCATGCGACAGCGCCTGGTCCTGGCGCGCGCCCTCCTCCCGGAGCCCTCGCTCCTGCTGCTCGACGAGCCCACGGTCGGCCTCGATCCACAGGCCTCACGCGACCTGCGCGAGCGCATCCTCAAGCTCCGCGACGATGGGCGCACGGTGCTGCTGACGACCCACTACATGGAGGAGGCCGACCAGCTCTGCGACCGAATCGCGATCGTGGACCACGGCCGGATCGTGGCGCTCGACTCGCCGGCGGGCCTCAAGCGCGACCTGCGCGCGACGGACGTCGTGCGGCTCGAGATCGCCGCGACCGACGGGGCGGAGACCGGCCTCCTCCGACGCATCGGTGCTGATGGCTCGGTGGCCAGGGCGGATCGGGTCGATGGGTCGTTGCACCTCACCGTCCACTGCAGCTCGGCACGCACGCTCGTTCCGCTGGCGATCGATGCCGCGCGAGCCGAATCGGCCGAGGTTCGACACATCGAGGTGCTCCCGGTGTCGCTGGAGGACGTCTTCATCTCGCTCACCGGCCGGGCGCTGCGCGAATGACGACGCTGGCCGACCTGCGCGGAGACCTCCGGGCGTTCGGCGCCGCGACCCGCAAGGAGTGGCGCATCATGCGCCGCTACCCGGGCACCTTCCTCTCCTTCCTCTTCTGGCCGATTGCCCTGCCGCTCGCCTTCGTCTTCCAGGCCGAGGCCTTCGCCGGCGGGCGGAGCGACACCATCGGCGCCTTCGCCAGCCGCACCGGCACGGAGCAGATCGCAGGCTTCCTGTTCGTCGGCTGGGCCACCTACATGTGGCTCAGCCTCATCCTGTGGGGTCCCGGCACGGCGCTTCGGACCGAGCAGATCCGCGGCTCCCTCGAGGCCATCTTCCTCACGCCGGTCTCGCGCGTCGTCATCCTCTTCGGACCGGCGATCAGCCAGCTCATCTGGGCACTCTGGGTCTTCGGCGTGGTCGGCGTGGCGCTGTGGATCGGCTTCGGCATCACGATTGGACCGGCCGAGGCGATCCGCGCACTCGCCGTCATCGTTGTGGGCGTGCCGGCGCTGTATGCCATCGGGGCGCTCTTCGCCTCGGTCGTGCTGCGCTTCGGCGAGGTCCATTCGCTGGTCCAGGGCGTGCGCGGGCTGTTCACCGCGGTGTGCGGCATGAGCTTCCCGATCGTCGTGCTGCCCGATTGGGCGCAGGTGGTGGCGCTCTCGCTGCCGCCGACCTACCTCATCGCCGACCTGCGCGCGGTCCTGCTGGCGGGCTCCGGCCTGGGCCGGGTCGCCGGCGACCTGCTCGTCCTTGCCGGCATGGGGGCCGTGCTCGGTCTGCTCGCCATGTGGGCATTCGCGATCACCGAGCGCCACGCCCGACGTGGCGGGCGGCTGGCGCAGTATTGATGGACGAGCTTCGGCGGGAGGGGCGCGCCGCGCTGGCCATCGCGCGCAAGGAGCTGCGCATCACGCTTCGCTATCGACTGAATGCGGTCAACCGGGTTGCGCAGCCGATCTACCAGGTGCTGATTCCCGGCATCCTGCTGGGCGCCACGTTTGCCGTTGGCGGAGAGGCGGTCGGGCTGGCGGAGAGCGCCGGCACGACCGATATCGTCGGCTACCTGTTCCTCGGCATGCTGGCGCTCACCCTGGCGTCGGCCGGCTTCTGGGACGTAGCCTTCTCCGTCAAGACGGAGTTGGACGCCGGCACGCTCGAGCCGGCCTGGCTGACCCCAACCCGCCGCGAGACCTTCGTCGTCGGCCAGACGCTGGCGGGGCTCGCGCTGGCAACCGTCACCACCGGCCTGCTGCTCGTTGTCGGGATCTTCGTCTTCGGTGCCGAACTGGCACCGCAGCTGGCGATCGCGCTCCCGATCCTGGCGCTCACGTCAATTGGCGTGCTCGGCATCGGCTACCTGGTCGCCGCCATCGTGCTGCGCATGCGTGACGCGAATTTCTTCGTGGACGCAGCCGACTTCCTGTTCGTCGCCCTGTCCGGAGCCGCCTTTCCGATCATCGTGCTGCCCGACGTCGTGCGCTGGGTCTGTTATCTGCTGCCGACGACCCATGCCCTGGACCTCGTCCGCGTTGCGGTGCTCGATACGCGTCCGCTCCTGCCGGCGGCCGTCGAATGGACGATGCTCGCCGTGACCAGCGTCGCGCTCGTCTGGATCGGCCGCCGGACGTGGCTTGCCACCGAGCACCGGATGCGCATCCAGGGAACGCTCGGCCAGCACTGACCGATGCTTCCAGCCGCCGGCTTGTGACCGTCCGCGCCATCTGGTCCGCACGGCGGGGCTGTCTGACTGACCAGGGTCGCCCGCCTCCCCACGAAGGTTGGCCATCGGCACTACCCAGATGCCGCCCTGTCAGTCCTCCAGCAGCGTCGGGCGCCCTTCCAACCGGTCCGCCGCGGGGAGCGCGAAGTGCGCGGCGACCAGGGCCATGTAGGCCGCGCCAAAGGTGACGATCGCGGCCGCAAGGATCGTGGCCACCAGCGCCACGATGCCAAGGACGATCGCCACCAAGCCAAGGCGGATCGGGTGTGCCAGCACCAGGAGCGCGCCCAGGCGGACGCAGGATCGAACCGGCTCGCCTTGGCGCTCCGGGTCGATGACGATCGGCCAGATCGTCAGGGCCAGCAACCAGACGGCGAGCCCGGTATAGAAGGCGACGACCGCGAGGACGAGACCGACGATGCCACCCAGCTGGAGCCCCAGGATCAGGTCGAACACGATGACGCCGATCAGTCCCAGCTGCGCAATCCCGAGAGCCAGCAGCCGCCAGAATTTCGCCCGTATCGGTCGCAGGAAGTCGCTCATGACGACGCTCCGCTCGCGGACCACGGCGGTCGCCATGCCCATAAGGCCAACGGTCAGCGGGATCATGCCCACCAGCGCCAGGATCCCGACCAGGGACCGAGTCACGGCATAGGCGGTGACGGCGGCGCCGAGCCCCCAGATGATGTTCGCGACGACCAACCGCACGCCGTGATAGTAGAGATCCTCGGCGGCGACCCGGAGCACCCGCCCGAGCCGCGGGGGCGGAGGGAGAGTCCGCCGCTCAGCCCTTGACACCTGCCGCCGCGATGCCCTCCACGAAGTAGCGCTGGAAGTAGACGTAGAGCGCCAGGATGGGGATGGTGGTGATGACGACCAGTGCCATGAGGGGTGGCCAGTTCGTATCGAATGCGCCCTGCAGCTGGGTGATGCCGACCGGCAGCGTCCAGTGGTCCTTCTCCTGGCCCATCAGCACCAGCGGCCAGAACAGCCCGTTCCAGGTGCCCTGGAACTGGAGGACGCCGACCGCCGCCAGCGCGGGCGCCGCGAGCGGCAGGATCACCTGCCAATACGTCTGGAAGTAGCCGGCACCGTCGATCCGCGCCGCCTCCTCGAGGTCGCGTGGAATGGTAAGGAAGTACTGGCGCAGGAGGAAGATCGACGTCGCGCTGACCGCGAGCACGATGATGACCGACAGGTAGTTCGTCGGATTCTTGTTGATCAGCCCGAGGAAATTCATGATCTGGTAGACCGGCACGATGCGCAGCTGGTCCGGGATCATGAGCGTTGCCAGCACGACCACGAAGAGCACGTCACGGCCGGGGAAGGTCAGCCGGGCGAACGCGTAGCCGGCCAGCGAGCCCAGGAACAAGTTGCTGGCCGTGACGGCCGCCGCGAGCAGCAGGCTGCTCACCATCCTCTGCGGCAGCCCCGGATCGATGCTCTGCCACGTGTAGACCCAGGCCTCGAAATCCGGGCTGGCCGGAAGGCTGACGCGCAGCGCCTCCGGCCTGTCCTTGAGCGACGTGATGAACGTCCATACAAACGGCACGAACATGAGCAGCGACCAACCGATGAGAAGCGCATAGGCGATCGCCCTGCGCATCGAGAATCGGCGGTCCGGCGCGGTCTCGGTGGTGGCAGCTGCCGTCGTCATCGGTCCGGCCTCACCATGCTGGTGCCTGGCCGAACAGGCGACGCTGCACCAGCGTGATAGCCATGATCGCGACGAACAGGACGATGCCCACGGCCGCGGCGTAGCCAAAGTCGAACTTCACGAGCGCGGCGCGGTAGAGGTAGAGCACCACCGTGCTGAGCGAGTTCGCCGGTGAGCCGTCCCCGCCGCCTATGACGAACGCCTGGTCGAACATCTGGAGCGCGCCGATGAACGACACGACGGCGACGAAGTAGTGCGCCGGCCGCAGGAGGGGGAAGGTGATGCGCCAGAAGGCCTGCCACGGGCCGGCGCCGTCGAGGGCCGCGGCCTCGTAGACCTCGCGGCTGATGGACTGCAGTGAGGCCAGGTAGAACAGCATCATCGTGCCCGAGGTGGTCCAGACGTTCAGGACCATCACCGACTCGAGGGCGGTGCGGGAGTTGTTCGTCCAGTTCAGCTCCGACGCGATCCCGAAGACGCCGAGAAACGCGTTGAACAGCCCATCGGGTTGGGTGATGAAGGTGAACAGGACCGCGACGGCCGCGGAGCTGGCGATGGCCGGGAAATAGAATGCCGCCCGGAAGAACGTCTGGCCCCGGATCTTCTGGTTGACGACCACAGCCAGGAAGAGCCCCAGCGCCATCTGGGCCGGCACCACGATGAACGAGTAGCGCAGCGTGTTGACGACCGCCTTCTCGACGAAGACGGGGTCGTCGAACAGCAGGTCCTGGTAGTTGGCGAAGCCGAGGAACTCGCGCGGCCCGCGGATGCCCCAATCGAAGAAGCTGATGAAGAAGGCGTAGAGGATGGCGAAGATGTTCAGCGTCAGGAAGAGCGCCATCGGCACCGCGATGAAGGCATATCCGACACGCGCCTCACGCCGATGCGCTTCCCGCATGCTGGTGCGGGCTTGCGGCGCCGTCACAGTCTCCGCCGTCATCGGTCTCTCCCGATCAGAGTTGAGGAAGGCAGGCTCGTGTGAGCCCGCCTCCCGCGATCGTGTTGCCGGCTACTGACTGGCGACCGCCGCGTCGACGATCTCCTGGCCAGTCCCGCCGGACTCCAACACCTCGGTCAGCTTGTTGTTAAACGCGTCCTGGACGTCGATCCAGTCACTCGGGAAGCCGTACGCAGTGGCGTACTCCAGCCCGGCGACCAGCGCCTCGCGGTTCTCGGGCGGGTCGACGTCATCGCGCGCCGGCAGGGCAAGCCCCAGGCTGGTCCACTGGGCCATCCCCTCCTGGCCGGCCAGGTACTGGAGCAGGACCCAGGCCTGGTCCTTGTTCGGAGAGTCCTCGCCGATCGAGTAGGCGACGGTGAAGGCAAGGTTGCCAGGCTGCACGCCCTGCGGCAGCTCCGCCATCTCGAAAGGCGTGTCCGGGAATTCGTTCTCCATGGACGGGACGAGCCAATTGCCCTCGATCGTCATGGCGGCCTGCCCGGTGCCGAACGCCTCGCCGCACCAGCCGGCACCGATCTCCGAATGCGTCTGCATCGATCCGGCCTCGTGCAGGCCGAGCAGGTAGTCGAGGGCCTCGACCGTCTCAGGCGAGTCGAGGGTAATCTCGGTCAAGTCCTCGTTGTAGAGCGATCCACCATTCTGGTAAATGAACGCTCCCCAGCGCTGGATCTCAGGGCCCATGCAGAGGCCGGCCACATCGTCGGTGGTCAGAGCCTCGGCCGCCGCCGCGAGCTCGTCCCAGTTGGTCGGCACCTCGACGCCGGCCTCCGCGAGCATGTCCGGGTTGACGAAGAGCGCCAGCGGCGACGCGTCCTTGGGCAGTCCATGGGTGCTTCCGTCGCGCTGGAACGGTGCAAGCAGGCCAGGGTAGAAGCTGTCGACCCCGACCTCTGGGTTGCCAGCAATGTAATCGTCCAGCGGCAGCAGCAGCCCGTCGTCCATCCACGGCGCCGCCTCGCCGGTCGCACCGACGTAGAAGAGGTCGGGCGGCTCACCCGCGCTGAACTGTCCAATCATCGTCTCGGCGTACGCCTCGGGGATCGGCTCGTAATTGACCGTGATGTTCGGATACTTCTCCTCGAAGGCGGCGATGGTCTCCTCGAGGAGTGCCTCTTCCGCATCCGACGCCCGGCCTCCAGAGAGGCGAACCTCGCCGCTGATCGATTCCTCCTCGATGGCGGTGCCGCCACCTTCGGCCCCCGGGCTCTGGTCGTCTCCTGCCGCTGGGCTGCCATCGTCTCCCCCGCCCTGGCACGCGGTCACCAGAATCATGGCGGCCATGGGGGCCGCCGCCCATCGGTGTCGCATCGTGGCTTGTCCTCTCCCGTGTGTGCCGACGAAATCGTCGCGCAGTCCCCCGCGCTGGCGAGGCTGTGGAGTATACGCCCGGCTGTCACGGGTTCTGGCCAATCAGCACCCGAGCCGCACTCAGGAACGCTCGGCCAGTCCTTGACCGATGCGTCGGCCCTCAGGCTGGGGCGGTCTGCGCCAGCCGACCCGTACCGCGGGGCTAACTGACAACGAACGCGGGCTCTTGGCCATCTGCCCGCACTGCGGGTCAAATCACCAGCGATCTCCCGTCTCCGGCTCGCTCCATGCTCAATAGCCCCGCGGGACGGGTCAAGAGCACCTGATGAGGCGGGGCGCAACGACCTCATGACGCCCGGCAGGGGGGGTGCTACCGTTGCGCGCCGTGACTCGATCCAGCCGACCCCGCGACGACCGTCGGGTCGACCCGCTCCTCGGGGTCCGTGAAAAGCGACGCGGAAAGCGCCCCGGCGACGCGTACGTCCGCATCGTGCGTCCGTTCGAGGAGGCGTTTCACCGTGGAGGTGAGAAGGGCGAGTTGATCGCCACCGAACGCACGGTCCTCGGGCGGCCCGGATGGATCAGGGCCCTGCGCCGGCTGCGCACGGTCCTCATCGGCCGGCCGATCCACAGCGATCGAGAAGAGCACGAGCGCCTGACCAAGGTCAAGGGGCTGGCGATCTTCTCGAGCGACAACATCAGCTCATCGGCATACGGGCCCGAGGAAATCATGCGCGGCCTGGCGCTGGCCGGCACCGGTGCGCTGACGCTCACCCTGCCGCTGGCCGGGCTCATCACGGTGATGCTGGCGATCGTCACGCTCTCATATCGGCAGACGATCAAGGCCTACCCGCACGGCGCCAGCAGCTACATCGTCGCCAGCGACAACCTCGGCAGCGGGGCCGGGGTGCTTGCCGCCGCGGCGCTCCTCATCGGCTACGTGGTCACCGTTGCGGTGTCGGTTTCGGCCGGGGTGGCGGCGCTGACCTCGATCCTGCCCGGCATCTATGACGAGCGGGTGCTGATCGGCGTCGTGATGGTGCTGCTCCTCATGGTCGGCAACCTGCGGGGCATCCGCGAGTCGGGCACGATCTTCATGATCCCGACCTACGCCTATATCGTCGTCATGCTCGGCATCATCGGCTATGGCATCGCACGCACGATCGCTGGCGACGTGCCGACGTTCGAGCCGCCGGCTGCGTGGGAGGGCATCGAGCAGGGCGGCCAGGCCATCGGGCTCTTCCTCATCCTTCGCGCGTTCAGCCAGGGCGCGGTGGCGCTGACCGGCGTGGAGGCGATCAGCGATGGCGTTCCCGCATTCAAGGCTCCCGAGTGGAAGAACGCGCGCACGACCCTGACCTGGGCCGCGATCGTCTTCGCCATCCTCTTCATCGGGATCGCCTTCCTGCTCACCTCGATCGGGATCGTGCCCGACCCGACCGAGCAGCAGACGATCCTCAGCCTGCTGGTCCGCCACCTCACTGGAGACGGAGTCGTGCTGGTAGTCGCGCAAATCGCCACCGCCCTCATCCTCGTCCTCGCCGCGAACACCAGCTTCGCAGACTTCCCGCGACTCTCGTCATTCCTCGCCCGTGATGGGTACCTTCCGCGCCAGTTCGCCTTCCGCGGCGAGCGGCTGGCGTTCACGACCGGGATCGTGGCGCTCTCCCTGATGGCGATCGGCCTCCTGATCGGGTTCAACGCGAGCGTGACCGGTCTGATTCCGCTGTACACCCTCGGCGTCTTCATCGCCTTCACGCTGTCTCAGGGCGGGATGCTCGTTCGCTGGTGGTGCCGCCGCGAGACCGGCTGGCGTCCGGGGCTCGCCATCAACGGCCTCGGCGCGCTCACGACCGCCGTCGTTGCGGTGGTGGTCGGCAGCAGCAACTTCCTGCAGGGCGCGTGGCTGGTCATCGTCCTGGTGCCGCTGTTGATGCTGCTCCTGCGCGCCATCAACGGGCACTACCGCGACATGGACAGTGCCCTGGCGCTCGACCGGATCCCCGAGAAGGGGGAGGTCGCGCCACGGCCGATCGTGATCGTGCCGATCTCGCGCCTGGACCGGCCGGCGCGCCAGGCGATCGCCTTCGCCAACTCGATCAGTACGGACGCCGTCGCGGTCCACGTCACGCACGACCCGGACACGGCCGATGCGCTGCGCGCGCGCTGGCCCGAGTGGGCCGGGGCAACGGAGCTCGTGATCGTGGAGTCACCGTATCGGGCGCTGATCGGTCCGCTGCTGGCCTACATGGACGCCCTTCAGCGCCAGGCCCCGGATCGGCCGATCCTGGTGGTGCTCGCCGAGTTCGTGCCGAAGCACTGGTGGGAGAACTTCCTCCACAACCAGACCGCTCTGCGCCTCAAGCTGCGCCTCTTCGCGCGCCGCAACACGATCGTGGCCGACGTGCCCTACCACGCACCCCGGACGTAGCGTCGCTCTCGTCGGCCAGGCGGCGCTCCCGGATCCACCCGCCCCAGCTGGTCGGCGCCTCGGAGCCGCCCGATACGGCCCTGCCGTTGACCGATGGCTCGACCGGCCTGCTCGGAGCGGTGATCCTCGCAATTCGCGGCGGGTCTCGGCCTGCGGGCGTGGCGGCCGGCGACGATGCGCGACTGACGTTCCTCCCTCCCTTGCGTCCGATGGCGGGTCCCGGCTCGGCGCCCGGGCCGCCGTCCCATTGGTTCCGAGCCGGATCAGCGCGGCTCGAGGCGGAAGTATCGGCCCTCGCTGAGGATGTGGCGCCGCGCCGCTCGGTAGAGGAGGTTGCCGGGAAACGGCTGCTGCGCCGCGGTCGCCACGATGACGGCGCTGCGCTCGGCTCCGGGCTCGAGCGGCGTCGCGGCAACATCCACGGGCGCCTCAGGGCGCGGGGCGACGCGCGCCGATCCCGAGCTCGCAAGGTTCCGGATCCACGCCACGTTGCCGTTCGGATGGCCGACGTACCAGTGCCCGTCGACCCGGATCAGCCCGACGAGCACGCTCCGCTCCCGACCCGTCCTTCGACCTCGCACGCTGAGCCTCGAGGTGATGCCGATGCCGACGCTGAACCATGTCCAGCGCAGCAGCGGATCCACGATGCGAAGGAAAGCATAGGTCGCGCGGAACACGAGACTCCACGTGGCCGATCGGCGAGGCGTCATGTCCTGCATACGCTGCAGCCGGGGTGCCGTATCGGTGCAGCGTCGTTTCGGAGCGACGCCGAGGCGGCGTGCAATCCACCGCCCCGGCGCCTGGCTCGCATCCTCTGTAGCACCAGAAGGTACGAGATGAGGCCATCGTACGCGGCTGCGACCGATGGGGTGACCGGCAGACCACGGGTCCTTCGGATCACACGCATCAGGCGCAGAATCGAAGCGACAATCACCCCGAGCACAGAGCAGCGCAGGAGACACTCACCGATGTCAGAAGAGCGCCCACACGCCATCACGCCGCCCGAACCCGAGCCCGTGACCAACCTGGCAGACCCGCGAGCCATTCAGATCCTGAGCACCGAGCACTGGAGCCTCCTGGCCACCCGCAGTCTCGTCTACAACGAGGCGTTCGCGCGCGGCGGGATGTTCCTCAGCTTTCTGTCGATGTCCTTCGTGGCCCTCGCGCTCCTCGCCCAGGCGATGGCCTTCGGCGACCAGTTCCTTGCCGTCGCCGCGATCCTGCTGGCCTTCGACCTTGTCATCGGCCTGACCACGTACGGCCGCATCATGGGCGCGAACGAGGACGACCTGCGCACGGTGCACGGCATGGCGCGCATTCGGCACGGCTACACGGAGATCGCGCCCGACGTGACCCGATACATCACGACCCCAATCCACGATGACGTCGACGCCCTGATGATGGCGTATGGAAGCCCGTCCTCATCCGGCCTGGGTGTCATCCTCTACGGGCTGACGACATCGGGCGGCATGATCGGGCTCATCACCTCGATGGTCGGAGGCGTGCTCACAGGTGTCCTGGGCCTGATGTTCGGGGCGGCCGGCGCAGCGGTCTGGATCGGCGTTGGCGGCGCCGCGCTGGTCTTCGGCATGCTGGTCCTCCTCACGACTGGCAGGATCGCGCGCACCCAAGCCGCGATGCCGGCGCTGTTTCCGTCACCGGAGACATCGTCCGCTTCGGAGATGCAAAGATGAGAGGGAAATGGCTCGCGCGTTGGCGGGCCATGGCCGTGTCCGGCAGGAGGATCGGCGCCGGTGTCGCGTCGCCGGCAGCCGAGGCCTGCTCGATGGCGTAGTAGGCGGCCTCCATGTTGCGACCTGTAAGGCCGATGCTTCCGGCGTCGACCACGCCGCCGGGCCGCGATAGGCCCTCGTAGCTCTTCCCGATGCTGAAGATTCGAGCGATCTCCGGCCTCGAGCGCCGCCGTGAACTCCTCGTCCGAGCCTATCCTGTGTGGCCGCTTCGCCTCGTCGAGCTGCGGACAGGGTGGGTAACCGCGTTCCTTCCGGTGGTCACCGCCGTCGTGACGGCGGTCGCGGGCATCGTCGCCCGGTGGTTGGCACCTCCGACTCCGCCGTAGGCATGAGCATCGCCGGCCAGCTCCTCAACGTGCTCGTCCTGGTTCGCGTCGTCCGTAGGCAAGGGCGTCAACCGCCCGTTGACCGCAGTGGCTTCGCGGGCGTACGGTTGCCCGTGCCACCCACCTCGGAGCCGAGACCGATGACCAGCCTTCGCGTCCACCACGAGCAGCTGGGCTGAGCGATGCGCATCCCGATCCTCTACGGGATCGTCACCTACGTCGGAGAAGGCCTCGACCGTCGCTTCCACTGGAACAGGATGCCCCTCCCGCTGGGGATCCTGAGCATCATCGGCCTGCGGGAACGCCTGCGCCAGAAGAACCTGCACGACACCGGCCTTCCCGACCCACCGGCCGGCAAGACATGGGATCGGCGCTACCTCACGGCCCGGACGATCGACGGCAGCTACAACGACCTCGATCGACCGATGATGGGCAGCGTCGGTAGCCGGTTCGGTCGCAACGTCCCGATATCCGAGACATGGCCGGACCAGCAGCCGCGGATCCTGGAACCCGACCCTCGGCGCGTCAGCCGGGCCCTTCTGACGCGCGACGAGTTCATCCCGGCGACCACGCTGAACGTGATCGCTGCCGCCTGGATCCAGTTCGAGGTGCACGACTGGCTGAGCCACGGGAAGGGCGACTGGGAGAAGGCCTGGGAATTGGACCTCGCTGCCGACGACGACTGGCCGGAGCGGCCGATGCGGATCCCGGCCACGCGGCCGGATCCGACCTATCGGTCCGACATCGGCGAGCCGGTCACGTTTGCCACCGCGGACAGCCACTGGTGGGACGGCTCCCAGATCTACGGCAGCACCGAGCCGTACGTCTCGATGGTGCGCACCGGCGAGGATGGCAAGCTCCGGATCGACCCAGACGGCCTTCTGCCGAAGGAGCTCGAGGCCGGCGTCGACCTGACCGATGCGGCCGGCAACTTCTGGATCGGCCTCGGCGTGCTCCATTCGCTGTTCATGCAGGAGCACAACGCGGTCTGCGATCGGCTGAAGGCCGAGTACCCGGACTGGAGCGACGACCAGCTCTACGACAAGGCACGCCTGGTGATCGCGGCCCTGATGGCCAAGATTCACACCGTCGAGTGGACGCCCGCCGTCACGGCCCATCCGACCATGGAATACGCCATGCGCGCCAACTGGTGGGGCCTGAAGGGCGAGGGCGGTGGCCCACGTCGCGGGATCCTGCGCAACAGCGACATGATCTTCGGCATCATGGGATCGCCCACCGATCACCACGGCGCACCCTACTCGCTGACCGAGGAGTTCGTCGCCGTCTATCGGATGCACCCGCTTCTGCCGGACGAGTTCACCTTCCGCTCGGCTGATGACGACCGCGTGCTGGCCGAGCTGACCTTTCCGGAGGTCGGCGCTCTGTCGACGCGCCAACGCCTCGAGGAGCTGTCGGTGGCGAACGCGTTCTACTCGCTCGGCGTCGCCCATCCGGGGGCGATCACGCTCCACAACTACCCGCGCTTCCTGCAGCATTTCGACCGGCCCGACGGCACGATCCTCGACCTCGCCGCCACCGACGTCCTGCGCAGCCGCGAGCGCGGGGTGCCGCGCTACAACGCCTTCCGGCGAGCCTTCCGCCTCCCGCCCGCTCGTGACTTCGACGATCTCACCGATAACCCGGAGTGGGCTCGCCAGCTGCGCGAGGTCTACGACGACGTGGAGGACGTCGACGTCATGGTCGGCATGTACGCCGAGCCGCTGGTTGAGGGGTTCGCCTTCAGCGAAACGGCGTTCCGCGTCTTCGCGCTGATGGCCTCCCGACGGCTGAAGAGCGACCGATTCTTCACCCGCGACTTCACCGCGCGGGTCTACACCCAGACAGGGCTCGACTGGATCGCCGACAACACGATGGTCAGCATCCTGCTGCGCCACCATCCGCGCCTCGCGCCCGCCCTCGAGGGCGTCAAGAATGCGTTCACCCCGTGGAACCGAGTCGGCGGGTGAGCGGCTCGCCGGTGCCGGTCGTCGCCCTCGGCTTCATCCGCCTCGCCAACGGCCTCGTGGCTCTGTTCGCCCCCGCGTTCATGCTCCGCGCGCTCGGCTCGAGCCAGGCCGCCAGCCCGCCGGCCACCTACATCCTCCGCATGTTCGGGATCCGGACCGTCTTCCTGGGTCTCGACCTCCTCGCCATGGGCCCTGCGCATCGGCGCGAGGCGTTGCAACGGGCGCCGATCATCCACGCCACCGATGCTCTGGCCGCCCTGAGCGCGGGCATCACCCGACAGCTCCCGCCGAAGGCCGCCGCAACCGCCCTCGGCATCTCATCGGTCAATCTTGGGCTGGCGGTCGTGGCACGCAAGTCCAGGGACCAATGAGGCACACCTGATAGGCTTCGGCGGCGAAAGCGTCAGCACGCCCCAGACCTCGTTAGCCCGCGGAACGTTGTGGGTTCCAGCGAGCTAGTCGGCCGGCGAGGGAACCTCATCCTGGTAGTACGCCATGACCTCCTCGATCATCTTGTCCCAGGCGTTGTCCCCGTGCTCCCTGAAGCGCGAGACCTCGTAGCAACCCAGCGGATGCTCAATGACGTTCAGGAGACACTTGTTGCCGTACGTGCACCGCTTCTCGGGCTCCGGACCATCCTTCCCCTCGCGAAAGAGCTGTGGGAGGTTCGGGTTGGCCAGAAGTGAGCGGGCCATGGAGACAGCATCGCAATCGCCGCTCGTGATGGCCTGCCGTATGCGGGAGGCGCTCTGCCAGCCCCCGGTGCAGATCACCGGAATCGAGACAGCCCGTTTGATCGCGCGCGCGTCCCGCGCGAGCAGGCCCTCTACCCGATCCTGGACGGCGCGGCCATCTTCGACGAAGTGCTGCGTCCTCTTCCACATCGCCGCCGGAATCCAGCGCAGCCATGGGAAGCGGAACAGGATGAAGTTGCGGAACGTGTGCGTGCCGCTCGCGATCATGCTCTGGTACGTGCGCGCGGCGCCACTCCAATCGATCGGTCCAGCGGGGTTGTACGGGTGCGGAAATGAGCTGCCGACGGACACGTGGATCGCATCGGCGCCTGCCTCCTCGACCCACCTGGCGACCTGGACCGTCTCGTCCAGGGTGTTCCCGGTCTCGCGCTCAACCGGATACGTCGCCGCGTTGTGAAGGTCGCGGCTGCTGAGCTTGACACCAAGAAAGACGTCGTGACCGACCCGTTCCCGAATTCCTCTGATGACGTCCAGGAGGAAGCGCGCGCGGTTCTCGAGCGGGCCACCATATTCGTCCGTGCGGTCGTTGATCGCCGAGCTCAAAAATTGGCTGAACAGGTAACCGTTCGAGGAGTGAAGCTCCAGGCCGTCGACGCCGGCCTCGCGCGCACGCGCGGCTCCGTCGGCGAAGCGACCGATCACCCACCTGATCTCCTCGCGCGTCATGGCCCGCGAGCGCATCCCGTGGAACGCGTCGACCTTGCTGGTGGAGCTCAGGGCGACGGTGCCCTGGTTCTCGATCCCCCGGATGTCGTGCTGGCGCCCGCCGTGCGACAGCTGGAGGATGAACCTGCAGTCGTACTCGTGCACCTGCTTGACGAGCTCGCGCCAGAACGCGACCCGCGAGTCGCGGTCGATCATCGCGTAGTTCGGCAGGATCCGGCCCCGGACGTCTATCGGGACGTGAGACGAGATGATTGCTCCGACGCCGCCCCTCGCGAACCGCTTCTCGAAGTTGATCCTCGCCAGCGTGCCGCTGCCGTCGTAGTTGTCGACGCGCCCTGAGATGCTCGACCGGATCAGCCTGTTTGGGATCGTGAGATTGCGGAAGGTCAGCGGTTGAAAGATGACATCGGGAGCATCCATGGCCCCGTTCCCTCGCCCGTCGTGGTTGAGCCGGACTGGCTCGCGGTCGATCCTAGTCCGGTTGCAGCCGAGTGCACAATATGGGGAAGGGACTCTCGACGGGCCACGCCGGGGACAGAGCCTTCAGTGACGGCGACGAATGCTGCCTGAGTCGCATCGGCGTCGCGGTCGGCGTGACCGAAACAGTCGAACTTGTCGAAGGGCAGGGCGGTGCCGTGCTCAAGGATGAGGCCGGTTGCGCTCGATCCAGTCGGTCAACTCGCCAGTGATGAGATGCCCGACCACGTCGCGCGGCCGCCAGCCATCCGTGACATCGGTGGTATCGGCCCATGAGTCCGGCAGGCCGATCAGCAGTGCGCGCAGAAGCTCTGGCGTCCACCGCAGCACATTCGTGGCATCGTCAGCAACGTTGTTCAAGTCGACGATCCTACGCCCGATGCGCCAGTCTCGACCCCAACCCATTGCGGCACCCAGCCGGGTGCCGGTGGCTGAATCGTGGCCGACCTCAGGGCCGCCAGATGGTGGTATCGGGTCGGAAGATGATCCAGGCGAACCAGAACGGCTGGTCGTTCGGGACCGGATCGAGCCGGGCGCCGCTCATCGGTCCATCGATCGCCGTGCCGCCCAGGTCCCATGTCGAATCCGTCTCGGTATCGGTCATGAGACCGTCGCCCGCGGGCTCGAAGTCGAGCGTCGTCCCATCCGCGACCCGTGAGTACACCACTGCCGATCCGACGAGATCGCCACCAGCGACGGTGGAAGCGCCGAGCCCGGAGGACGTGCCCGGCGACCATAGGATGACGATCGGCTCGTCAGCGACCTTGTCGTTCACCACGCCGACCTCGGCCACGTCCGGAAGAGGGTACGCCACCTCCGCGTCGCCGATGGCCACGCCAACGACGCGCACCTTCGGGTTCAGGCGGCCATCGAGCAGCGTCGTGTCCTGGAGAAGGAAGGGGGTCGAATCGGCGCGATCGTAGCCACCGTACGGGTTGGCGCCGTAATCACGGCTGTGGCCCGTGTCTCGAGTCAGCACGGCGCCATCAGGATGCAGACCCTTGAACTGCGCCCAGCTGACGAGCTGCGAGGGGAGGAACTCGAGCTCCGTGCCGCTGTACTCTCCGACGATGCCGCGCCCGGTTGCCTGCTGCCACCAGGATTCGGTCTGGCGGTCGAACATCACGAGGTCCGAGTGGCGCAGATTGCCGCTGACGCCGAAGTCAAGCACCTGGCCATCGACCGTGCGGTCGAAGGCGATGGCGGTATGGCACAGGGGGCAGAAGGTGACCGCCACCGGGACGTCGGCGATCGTGTCGTTGACGATCTCGTGCCAGATCAG
>Ga0136613_10000136_pt1 | contig 27909 bp, 31 predicted proteins | sample AntDrymUQ2722106_2_FD_106649 | JGI IMG/M metagenome (GOLD analysis project Ga0136613, IMG submission 106649) | Polar desert sand microbial communities from Dry Valleys, Antarctica - metaG UQ272 (21.06) | ecosystem: Environmental > Terrestrial > Soil > Desert | place: Antarctica: Dry Valley... | reverse complement strand
CCAGTGGCCTGACTGCTTCCACAGCTCGACGTCGTAGAGGATCGGCGTCTTGACCTCGCGGTAGCCGCGGCGCGCGTTCTCCTCGCGCCACAGCTTGGACAGCTCGTTGTAGATCGCCATGCCGGCGGGCTGCCAGAACGGCGACCCGGGCGACAGCTCGCTGAACATGAACAGGTGCAGGTCCTTGCCGAGCTTGCGGTGGTCGCGCGCGCGGGCCTGCTCGAGGCGCTCGAGGAAATCGGCGAGATCCTGCTTGGAGAAGAACGCGGTCCCGTAGATGCGCGTGAGCTGCTGGCGCTGGGCGTCGCCGCGCCAGTAGGCGCCGGCGACCGACTGCAGCTTGACCGCCTTGATGCGCTTCGTCGACGGCGCATGCGGGCCGCGGCAGAGGTCGGTGAAGGGACCGTTGGTGTAGAGGCTGACGGTCCGCAGCGGATCGGCGGGATCCGCGTTGCGGACCAGGTCCTCGATCAGCTCGACCTTGTAGTCCTGTTGCTCGGCGCGGAAGCGATCGAGCGCCTCCGGCACCGCGACGTCCTCGCGCACGAACTGCTCGTCGGCGGCGATGTGCTCGGCCATCCTGACCTCGATGCGCTCGAAGTCGGCGTCGGAGACCGCGACGCCCTCGGGGAACTCGAAGTCGTAGTAGAAGCCGTTCTCGATCGGTGGGCCGATCGAGATCTTCACGCCGGGGTAGAGCTCCATCACCGCCGCCGCAAGCACGTGCGCCGCGTCGTGGCGGATGACGTCCAGGGCCCCGTCGCTCTTGGGCGTGAGGATCTCCAGCGGCTCGCCGGCGGCGAGCGGGCGCGCCAGGTCGGCGACCGCGCCGTTCTGGCGAACGGCCAGCGCGGCGCGGGCCAGCCCGGGGCCGATCGCTGCCGCTGCGTCGGCGCCGGTCGAACCGTCCGCAAGCTCCAGCTCGGTGCCGTCGGGGAGCATCACGTTCATCGCCCGCATGCTAATGCGCCCCAGGTGCGCACTCCGTTCGGGCCCGAAGCGAACGTGGGTTCGTAATTCGCTGCTAGGGTACGCGGCCGAGCGGGTGATCACAGGCGCCAGTCGCCGCAGCCCGCCTCCAAACGACCGGCCGCCATCAAGTCGATCGCGCAGTGCGAGTCGCATGGCAATCCGCGGGCGATCTCCGCGAACGGCAGCTACCGCGGCAAGTACCAGTTCGACTTCGGAACATGGGCGTCGGTCGGCGGCAAGGGCGATCCCGCCGCTGCCTCCGAGACCGAGCAGGACCGCCGCGCGGCCATGTTGTACAAGCGCTCCGGCGCGACGCCGTGGCCGGTCTGCCGCAGCGCCTGATCGAAGATGCAGCGCGCCTGGACCATCTAGCCTGGGCGGCGTGAACCCCCCCGCCCTACGCGCACAGTTCCCCGTCTTCGAGCGACTGGCGTTCCTCAACGCCGGAACGTGCGGACCGCTTCCCCGCGCGGCGGTGCGTGTGGCCGCCGAGGTGCTGGATCTGGCCGCCGACGAGGGGCGCGCGACCGCGTACTTCAAGCGCATGCTCGACCTGCGCGGCGAACTTCGCGCGGGCTACGCCGCGCTGCTGGGAGCGCAGCCCGATGACGTCGCGATCACGACCTGCACGAGCGAGGGCGTGGTGCGCGTGCTCGCCGGGCTCGAGCTGCAGGAGGGCGACGAGATCCTGACCGCGATCGGTGAGCACCCCGGGCTGCTCGGCCCGCTCGCGGCGGCGCGGAGGCAGCGTGGCGTAACGGTTCGCGAGGTGCCACTCGCGCAGATCGCCGGCGCCGTGTCGGGCTCGACGCGGCTCGTAGCGTGCTCGCACGTGAGCTGGATCGACGGCAGCCTCGTCCCCGATCTCAGCGGCCTCGAGATTCCCGTGCTGCTCGACGGGGCGCAGGGCGTCGGCGCGGTCGGTGTCGATGTCACGGCGCTCGGCTGCACGTTCTACGCGGGCTCGGGCCAGAAGTGGCTCTGCGGGCCGGTCGGCACGGGCATGCTGTGGGTTGCGCCGCAGTGGCGCGAGCGGCTGCTGGCGCCCGGTCCGACCTATCTCAACCTCGCCGATCCGGCTGCCGGCCTCGACGCGGCGCCGCATCCCGGCGCGGCCCGCCACGACGCGTCCGCGCAGAGCGCCGAGGCCGCCGCGATGGCCATGGCATCGCTCGCCGTGCTCGCGCAGTTCGGCTGGGAGGCCGTTCACGAACGCGCCGCGACGCTCGCGCGGGCGCTCGCCGACGAGCTGGAGCAGCGCGGACTCAGCGTCGCCGCGCGCGACAGCACGACGCTCGTCTCCTGGCAGGACCCCGATCCACCAGCGACCCGTGAGCGCCTCGCGCATGACGGCGTGATCGTCCGCGATCTGCCCGGCACCGGGCTGCTGCGAGCCTCCGTCGGCGCGTGGAACGACGAATCGGATCTCGAGCGGCTGCTGTCAGCGCTCTAGGTCGCTCCGCGGTGCGGGTCAGCGCAACCAGCCCACGAAGCCCGCCGCGAGCACGAGCCGGGCGAGCGCTTCATAGCCACCCGCGGCCGGATGAGCGCCGTCGCCTGCGGCGGCCTCGCTAGTCCAGGATCGCGACGCGCGCAGTGGCTCGATCACGCTCACGAACGGCACGCCACGCGCGGCGGCGACGTCCGCGAACGATTCCGACAACGCCGCGACGCGATCATCGCGCTGCCCGTCGCCGACCGGCGGCGGCCCGACGACAAACGTGCGCAGGCCCAGCGCGCCCGCCCCGTCGAGCACGGTCGCGAGCGTCTGCACGGAGCGCTCGGGCGTGATCGCGGCCGCGCCGCCGTCGTTCGTGCCGAACGAGAAGACGGCGCGGCAGTCGCACGCCGGGTCGATCCGCGGCTGCGCCTCGGCGCGCCAGCGCTTGGCGACCTGCACGGAGCTCTGCCCGCGCACCCCGAGCACGTACGCCGTCAGCGCCACGCCGTCCGCATAGGACGCGGCGACCACCCGCCCAACCCAGCCGAGGCCGGTCGGATCGCCGGTGCCGGCGATGAACGAGTCGCCGAAGAACAGGACGCGCCGATCGGTCACGAGCCGCAGTATCCGCCAGGTGGCGTGCTCTGCCTCGCGTTCCCGCTCGTCGCGCCGTCGGGCGCAAGCCGCCAGGAGGAGCTCGACGGCGCCGGCGTGCCGGTGCTCGTCGTGCAGGGCGCAAGCGACCGTTTCGGGATGCCCGAACCCGCCGCCACACGGTCCGTCGTCGTCGTCAGGGGCGACCACGGGCTGAAGTCCGACGCCGGCGCCATCGCCGACGCGGTCGCCGGCTGGCTGCCCACGGTTCTTGCGCTGTAGGCCACCCCCGCGCATGAACGCTCGTTCATAGCGACGCGTTTGCTGAGCACAGGTACGGCTACCATCGGCCCCATGGCCGTGAACGTGCGCTCATCAACCGGCGCCGAGGGCGGCACACGCGAGCGCATCCACGACGCCGGCCTGACGCTCTTCAACGAGCGCGGCTACACCGCATCGACCGTGCGCGAGCTCGCCGACGCCTGTGGCCTGACGCCCGGAGCGATCTACAACCACTACGCCTCCAAGGAGGCGCTGCTGTTCGCGATCGTCGATCGCGTCCACGACCTCGCCGACACCGTGCTGGCCGAGACCCTGCGCAGCGTCGGCAGCGATCCCGCTCAGCAGCTCGAGGCACTCGCCAGCGAACTCACTGCCTTCCACCTCGCGCGACCGCGCGAGACGCGCGTCGCCAACCGCGACTACATCTACCTGCCCGCTGCCCAGCGCGACAGCATCGTGCGGCGACGGCGCCGCGTGCGCGCGCTGTTCACCGACGTGCTGGACGAGGGCGAGCGGCGCGGAAGCTTCACGATCGGCGATCTGGGTAGCGAGGATGCGGTGCAGGCGGCGAGCATCGCGATCCTCAACATGGTCGTGTTCGTCGCCGAGTGGTCCGACCCCGCTGCAGGACTGCCCAACGCCCGGGAAACCGCCGTCCTCCACGGCCGCCTGGCGCTGCGCATAGCGCGCGGTGACGCGGTCAGCGAGCCCGCGGCTTCAGCCCGAGCGCCCGGCTGAGCTGGTCGATGAGCGTCTCCACGCCCACGACCACGCCGTTGACGGTCGAGCCGAGCACCTCCCCGAGCCCCGGCGACCGCTGCGTGCCGCCCGACGGCGGTGGCGGCGGCGGTGGTGGCGGCGACGCGCCGGGTGCGAGCCGCGGCGCATCGGGCGCGGACGGCGCGGTCACGCTCGAGGACCCGGCCCTGGGCGCGATCTGCCTGCCCGACGCCTGCTCCGCGCGCGGGCCCGGCGCGCGACCGCCGCTGCCACGTCCAGTCGACGCGGGGACTCGCGCGCGGGCGCGATCGCTTGCGCCCGGCGCCGCCGGCGCAACGCGCACGTTCTCGGCGGCCGACGGGCGCGTGGCATCGATCTCGGGCACGGCCGGCCCCGCGACGAGCTGCCCGAGCGACCCGAGCCCGCCGAGCCCGCCCGATCCGAGCGCGATCACCAGCAGTGCGGCGAGCAGCGCCACGGGCACGATCGCCGCGGCCGTCCCTGCCCGCAGAAGCTGGCGCAACCACGCGCCGACGAGATCCATGCTCGGATGATAGATCGCGGCGTAACCCCCGGCCAGCGCTTCTCGCGGCCGTCCATCGCGCGTACGCTGCGCGTCGCGTTGCTGGGCCTGACGGTCGCCCTGGCGATCATCGGCGCCGTCGGCGTCGCCGCGCTGTACGACTCGCGCCAGGCATACGAGGACACGCTGTCACAGACAGCGGCGCTCGAGGTCGGCGCGGCGAACCTGCTTTCCACCGCGGTCGCGCTGGAGGCCAATCTCGCGCGGCCGCGCTCGCGTGCGGTCGCGGGCTTCGTACAGAACGCCGCGGGCGGATTCGATCGCCTCGCCGAGCAGACCCGCCGGCTCGCGGCCGACGACGCGACGAGCCGGGCGCGCACACAGCGCGCGCTGACCGCACAGGACGATGCTCGCGCGCTCGCGCAGCACCCGACGATCGCGGCCAGGCGCAGGGGCGCGCGCCGCGGCCTGCGCGCCGTGCACGGTGCCGTCGCCGGCATCGCGGCCCGCCAGCGCGTGCGCCGCCGGGAGGCGCGCCAGACGGCGGCCAGCCGCTCGCGCGCGGCGCTGCTGGCGATCGGCCTCGGCGGGGGCCTCGCGCTCGTCGCGGTGCTCGCCTTCCTCACGGTGCTCATCCGGACGATGCGCCGCCCGCTGGACGACCTCGTCGACGCCACGCGCCGGATGGCTGCCGGCGACCTCGCCGTGCGCGTCACGCCGGCCGGGCCGCAGGAGCTGTCGGCGCTCGGCGAGGCGTTCAACGTCATGGGCGAGGACCTCGCCACCGCGGGCCACCGCATCGAGGCGCAGCGCCAGCGGCTGGCGACGACGATCGAGAGCCTCGGCGACGGTCTCGTGATCTGCGATGGCCATGACCGTGTGAGCGCGATGAATCCGCGCGCCGGCCAGCTCGTTCCCAGCCTGCGGCCCGGTGCGCTCGCGCACGGCTCCCAGAGCCCTCTGCCACAGCTCGCCCAGACGCTCGCGGGCGAGGTCGCGATCGTCCACGACGCCACGACGATCGCGGTCACCGTCGCCCTCCTGCCCGGTCCGGAGCGCGGCACGGTCTGGACGCTGCGCGACGTCACCGAGCGCGCGCGGCTGGAACGGGCCAAGAGCCTTTTCGTCGCGACGGCGTCGCACGAGCTGCGCAGCCCGCTGACATCGATCAAGGGCTTCATCGAGCTTCTCAGCGCGACGAACACCGAGAACCTCACCGAGCGCCAGGTCGAGTTCATCCGCATCGCCCTGCAGTCGACCGATCGCCTCGTCGACCTCGTCAACGACCTGCTCGACGCCGCCCGCATCGAGGCCGGCGAGTTCGAGATCCACCTGCGCGGTTGCGACCTCGGCGCAACGGTGGAGGAGGTCGCCGAGCTCATGCAGCCGCGGCTGATGGACAAGCGCCAGCAGCTCGTCGTCGACATCCGCGATGCGCGGCCGCCGGCGCTCGCCGACCCGGTACGCGTACGCCAGATCCTGATGAACCTCGTCACGAACGCCCATCTCTACACGGCCGAAGGCGGAACGATCACGGTCCGTCTCGAGGGCGACGCGCGCGCGACGCGGATCGCCGTCAGCGATACCGGGCGCGGGATGTCGCCGGACGAGCTCGAGCGCGTGTTCGAGCGCTTCTTCCGCGGGACGCCCGCGGCGCGGCGAGGCCCCGGAACGGGACTTGGCCTGTCGATCGTCAGGTCGCTCGTCGACATGCACGGCGGCTCTATCGAGGTCGACAGCCGGCTCGGCATCGGATCGACCTTCACGATCACGCTGCCCGTCGCCCCCGGCGGCGTCGTCGGTCACCAGGTTCCGGCACTCGGCGACCGGCGCGTGCTCGTCGTCGACGACGAGCCCGCGATCACCGAGCTCGTGGCCCAGCAGCTCGAGCCGCTCGGCGTCCAGACCACGCGCGTGCACTCGGGCGCGGAGGCCCTGCAGCGCCTGCGCTCCGAGCGCTTCGACGCAGTGACGCTCGACGTGCTGATGCCCGGCATGAACGGCATCGAGGTGCTCAACGCCGTCCGGGCCGACCGCGCGCTGCGCGACCTGCCGGTCATCTTCGTCTCCGGTTCGTCGACGCTCGCGCAGCTCAGCGGGAAGTGGTCGGTTCCCAAGCCGATCGATCGCCAGCGCTTGACCGACGTGCTCGACGCCGCGATCCAAACCCAGCGCACGCGCCTGCTCGTCGTGGCGCCGGAGTCCGTCCGGCCGGAGCTGACGCCCTGGCTGGGCCAGCTCGGGATCGACTATCGCTGGGAGACCGATCCAGACGGTGCCGCGCGCGCCGGCCACGAGCAGCGCTTCGAGGTCGCTCTCGTGCACGCGGCGATGGCCAGCGCGCCGGCGGTGCTCGAGCGCCTCGAGCTGCGCGGCCGGCGCGAGGGGCACTCGGTCGTGCTGTTCTCGACGACCGACGGCGGCCCCGTGCCCGCGGGCGCCATCGGGGCGCCGGTGCTGCCGGTTCGTGAGGCCGTGGACGCGTTGCGAGAAGCGCTCGACTCAAGGCGTAGCGCTGCGGGAGGATGATCACCTGATGAACGAGGCCGACCACCTGCACCGGCGAATCGAGGAGCTCGAGGCCGAGCTGGCCCTGCGTGAGCGGCAGGCGGCCGACAAGGAGCTCCAGCTCGAGCGCTATGCGGCCGACCTGCGCGACACCTTCAAGCAGGAGCGCTCGCGCTCGCAGCAGCTGCGCGAGTCGTACATGCTGACCGTGCGCGCGCTCGCCAACGCCGTCGAGGCGCGTGACGCCTATACCGGCCGCCACGCCGAGCGCGCGGCCGCCTTCGGGGTACAGATCGCCGAAGCCTGCGCGATGGGGCTGACCGAAAGGCCCGAGATCGAGTTCGGCTTCCTGCTGCACGACGTGGGCAAGGTCGCGGTGCCCGACGCGATCCTCTTCAAGCCCGGCCCGCTGACGCCGACCGAGCGGATGGTCATCGAGCAGCATCCGATCACCGGCTCGGAGATCGTCCGTGACATCGCCTTCCTGGGCTCCGCGCGCGACGTCATCCGCTCCCACCACGAGCGCTGGGACGGCAGCGGCTACCCCGACGGCGTGGCGGGCGAGCAGATCCCCCTGTCGGCGCGCGTCTTCGCCGTCGCCGACACGCTCGACGCGCTCACCTCCCAGCGTCCGTATCGCAACGCCTCGTCGTTCACCGAGGCGCGCGCGATCATCGAGCGCGAGGCCGGCTCGCACTTCGATCCCGACGTCATCGATGCCTACCGGACAGTCAGCGACGACACGATCGAAACGATCCGCAGGTCGATCGGATGAGCGACCGCCGCGCGGTCCTGATCGTCGACGACGATCCGTTCATTCGTAAGCTGATCGTCACGACGCTCGAGGGCGTAGCGGCATTCGACCTGCATGAGGCAGCCGACGGCGTGAAGGCTGTCGAGGCGGCGCGGCTAGAGCAGCCGCGGCTGGTCTTCCTGGACATCGACATGCCGCGCCTGGACGGCATCGATGCCTGCCGCGAGATCCGCGCCGTGTCTGGCATGGAGAGCGCGACGATCGTGATGCTCACGGCCGCGGTCGAGGACTCCGCGCGAGGGCGCGCGAGCGACGCGGGCGCGAACTTCTTCTTGACCAAGCCGTTCAGCCCGCTCGAGCTGCTGCGCCTGGTCGACGAGCTCGGCTAAGTTACCCGTACGGGCGGCGCACATCCGGATCGGGGTTCTGCATCTTCGCCTCGGCCTTGACCGCGCGCGTGCGCAGCAGCTCGGGCAGGATCTCCTCGACGATCGCCGACGCGCGCTGCACGGCATCCCACGCGTTGGCGGCCGGCAGCTCGATCCACGTCAGCCGCAGGTCGGCAACATCAGGCGACTGCATCTCCATGTCGGCGGCGGGAAGCTCGCTGATCGGCCTCTGCCGGTCGGACTCGGCCTCGTGGTTCAGCCAGTCGTCGAAGACGCCCTTGGCGCGCATGCACCAGCGCATCTCGCCGGGCACGGCGATGCTGACCTCGAAGATGATGGGTGGTGGTGGAGCGGCAGCCATCAGCGCTTCTCCCAGGCTCCCGGGTCGGTCGTGAGCTCGGCGACGTGCGGGGGCACCGTCCCGCCCGCGAGATCGGCGAGCGTGACGTCCTCGAGCACGCGGCGCAGGCTCGCGCGCACGGCGATCCAGACGTCGCGCAGCGGTTCGGCGCTGCCGCCGTACTCGAGCTCGTTCGGCGCCCTGCCGCCAACGCCGGCAAGCGGCCCATCGATTGCGCGAATGATGTCGGCCAGGGCGATCTCCGATGCCGGGCGCGCGAGCTGATGGCCCCCGTCCGGGCCGCGCCTGCTTTCGACGAGGCCCGCCTGGCGCAGGCCCTGGAGAATGTTCTCGAGGAACTTCAGCGGGATGGCCTGGGCGCGAGCAAGCGCCTCGGCCTTGACCGGGAGCGGCTCATCGGAGCCGTCCTGCGCGACGGCCAGCTCGATGCTGGCACGGAGGGCATAGTCGACCTTGGCGGAGACGCGCACGGCTCAATCATGCCGCGAACCGGAGCGCGTGGTGCACACGCAGCCACACGATCTGTCCCGCGCGCAGCTCGAGCTGGTCGACCTCGAGACGGGTCGCGAGGATCGGGACCGGCGTGCCGTCGCCCAGCACCGTCTCGACGACCTCGAAGCCGACCTTCGCGACGCGTTCGACGAGCGCCTCGATTGCGCCGTCCTCGCGGTCTTCCAGAATCTCGATGTCGTGCGGGCGTACCCAGGTGTCCCCGAGGCGGCTGACGGGCCCGACGAAGCCCATCACGAACGGGTTCGCGGGCCGTTCGTAGAGGTCGTCGGGCGTCCCGGTCTGCTCGATCTGGCCGCCGTTGATGACCGCCACCTGCTCGGCAACCTCGAGCGCTTCCTCCTGATCGTGGGTGACGAAGATCGTCGTCACCTGCACCTCGTCGTGCAGCCTGCGCAGCCAGTCGCGCAGCTCCTTGCGCACGGTCGCATCGAGCGCTCCGAAGGGCTCGTCGAGAAGCAGCACGCGCGGCTGGACCGCGAGCGCGCGCGCCAAGGCCATTCGCTGACGCTGCCCGCCCGACAACTGCGCCGGATATCGCCGGGCAAAGCCCTCCAGATGCACGAGCGCCAGCAGCTCGTCGACGCGCGCGCGGACCTCACCCTTCGGCCGCTTGCGGATCGTCAGGCCGAAGGCGATGTTGTCGCGCACCGTCGTGTGCTTGAAGGCCGCGTAATGCTGGAAGACGAAGCCCACGCCACGCTGCTGCGCCGGCAGGCCGGTGACCGACTCACCCGAGGACAGCACCTCGCCCGCGTCGGGACGCTCCAGTCCGGCGATCACCCGCAGCAGCGTCGACTTCCCACCGCCCGAGGGGCCCAGCAGCGCCGTCAGCGACCCATAGGCCACGCCCCAGCGGATCGCCGGCAGCGTGATGCGCCGAGGTCTGCAGCCCCGTCGCGCCGAGCGTGCTCGCCGCGTCCTCCTGCTCGTTGCCGATCTCGCGCAGCACCGGCACGACCTCGCGCACCACGAACGGCAACGAGACGAAGATCGTGGCGAGCACGATTCCCGGCGTCGAGAAGATGATCTGGATGCCGTTCTCCGCCAGCCACGTTCCGAGCCAGCCCCTGTTGCCATAGACGAGGATCAGCGCGAGGCCGACGACGACCGGCGAGACCGCGAACGGCAGGTCGACGAGCGCCCGAGACCAGCGTCTTGCCCTTCCAGCGCCCGCGCACCAGGGCGAGCGCGAGGCCGATGCCGAAGATCGTGTTCGCCGGCACGGCGATCGCGACGGCCAGGATCGTCAGCCAGAACGCGTGCTGCGCCGGGGGCGCCGTGACGGCATCGAACGCCGGTCCGATCCCGTTCTCGAAGGTGCGGTAGAAGACCATCGCTACCGGGATGGCCAGCAGTAGCGCGAGGTAGCCGAGTGCGACGAAGCGCAGCCCGAGGCGCGAACGCCGCGAGCTAGTCGGCATGAGACCCTCCGGCGCTATGCGGATCGACGGATACAGGCTCGTGCTGGCGCTGCTCGCGGCGGGAGCGCTCGTGCTCTCCGGCTGCGGCGGGCACGACGAGATCTCCGTCGCGGAGGCAAAGGAGAAGCTCGCGGTGGACTGCGAGCAGGTCGGTATCGGCGACCGCGTGCGTTGCAGGTGCCTCGCCGACGAGCTGCAGGCGCGCGGGCGCAGCGGCCCGCAGATCGACGCCCTGCGCGCGGCGATCGACTCCGGCACGACGCGCTCGGAGGTCACGCAGGCCTCCAAAGCGTGCAACGCGCGGCGCTAGAGCTAGGCCTCACGACGCGCTCCGCGGGTCGAGATCCAGCTCGCGCCGAGCAGCAGCACGAACGACAGCACGAGCAGCACGACGCTGACCGACGCCGCGGCGCAGCGACTCGCGCGCCGACTTGTCCTGCACCTTGACGTTCTTGAACAGCGCCTCGAGGTACTTCACGGCCTCGGCCTCGCTCTTGCCCTGCTCGATCAGCGCGCCGTAGGCGGCCATGACGTTCCAGCGCGCCCCACCGGAGGTGAACGGATTGGGCGTGAGCACCTCGACCCCGGGCTTTACGAGGTCGGCCCAGCCCTTGATGTTCTTCGGGTTGTCCTTGCGCACGGCGAGCGCGACTACCGAGCGCGTCACGATGCCCTTGGTCGGCGTCTTGCTCCAGTCCGCCGCCACGAGATCCTCCTCGACCAGCTTGGTGATGTCCGGCTCCAGCGACAGGGCCGCGATGTCGGCCTTCAGCCCGGAGATGACCGCGCGCGCCTGGTCACCGGAGTTGCCATAGGACTGGCTGAACGTCGCGCCCTTGCCCTCGGATGTCTTCTCGAAGGCTGGGATGATCTCCTCGTAGGCCTCCTTCGGCGTCGAGTAGGCGACCAGCGACAGCGCCTTGTCATCTGGACCGCATGAGGCGATCAGGAGGCCGGCGGCGAGCAGCAGAGCGCTCAGCGAGGAGCGTGCGTATCGGGTTCATGGAGCGTGAAAATACACAATCTCGATCTGCATTGTTGTATTTGGCGGCGGGAGGCTCAGGCGCCGAGCCCGACCAGCGGGCGGCCCCACGCCTCGAGCGGCACCGGCGCGAGTATCCGGTAGCCGCTGGCGAGGTTGACGCCGAGGTCGTCCATCGCCCACTTCGAGAACGAGTCGGCGAAGCGCTCCTCGATCGGCGCGCATGCTCCGACGGGCGGTCCGCCGCGGGTGCAGGACTCTCCGGTCGGGATGCCGGCGTCGAGCTCGCGCCGCAGCTCGTCGGGCACGAGCGCTATGTCGACGACGTGGCCGAGCTCGTGCAGCACGATCGCGTTCGCCTCGCGTGCGCCGAAGCGAGCGATGACGGCGGACAGGCCGATCGTGACGTCGTAGTCGACTCCGTCGAAGTGCGTCAAGCCGATCGGCATGCCTGCCGGATCGCCGAAATGAACCGTCACGAGCCCGTCGACGAGCGCGACGAGCCGCTGCGCCTCGGGACGCGCCGCGGCGACCGCCGCAAGGAAGATGCGCTCCTCCCGCGCGTCGGTACCGGGGGCGAAGCGAAACGTCGTCGCACGCTGCTCCGCGCTCAGCAGCGCCACGTGCGCGCGGTCGGCGGCCACACGGTCCAGGCGGTACTGCGCGCCGCCGTCGCTGCCGACGGGGACTTGCGTCGCCGGCGACGCGTGATGCGCGCCGAGGATCAGGCAGACGACGAAGACGGCATAGAGAACTGTCCGCGCGGCGGGCGACACCCCCGGCCCATCGGCAGCTCGCGGCGCCGGGGCGAGCGCCGCGCGCCAGGCTCCCCGGATGTCCTACATCCCTCGTCGCGGCGTCAGACCGCATCGGGCTCTGGCCGACCACCTCTGAGGCACGCAGCAGCCAGTCCAGATGGCGCTCGATGTGGCTGTCCAGTGCCAACAGGGCCGACAGTCCGCCGCTGGCATCGGCGAGCGTCAGCAGCGCATGGGACGATTGTCTACCAGCGAGCAGCCCCGATGTCTCGTGCTGTCAGCATGCGTCACACCATGCATCCGAGCCCACGGCATGCTCGCCGGGTGGCCCGGCTTGACGGCGTTCGAGCGATCGCTGCGCTGTCGGTCGTCTGCTTCCACGTCTGGCTCTACCGGGTGGATCGACCCCGGGGCTCGCGTACCGAGCTGCTCGATCAGGCGCTCTATCACGCAAACGTCGGGCTCATCTGCTTTTTCGTGCTTTCGGGCTACCTGCTGTATGGGGCGTTCGCGCGGGCCGCGATGACAGGAGCGCAGGGCGTGGCGGTCGGGCCGTACCTGCGGCGCCGTGCCGCGCGCATCCTGCCCGCCGCCTGGGTGTGCGGCGCGGCGTGCCTCGTCCTCTACTGGGCCGTCGGATACCACTCGATCACGCCGTCGGCGCTTGAGCTGCCCGTGCATGCGCTCCTCCTGCAGAACTACTCGCCGTCGACGATGGGTCGCCTCAACCCGGTGATGTGGACGCTCTCCGTGGAGGTGGCCTTCTACGCGATGCTCCCGCTCGTCGGGTGGGTCGCGGCTCGGCTCGGCCCGCGACGGATCGGTGCGCAGGTGACGCTCGTGGTCGCGCTCATCGCGGTGTCCCCGGCGTGGAACGTACTCGTACTCGCGCGAGACTGGGGCACGGTGGCGGAAAGGGCCCTGCCGGCCTACTTGGGGTCGTTTGGGATGGGCATGCTCGTCGCGGTCTGGGCACAGCGGCGCCAAGCACCCGGGCGTTCGCGCGGCCAGCTCGGTCCGTGGGTGACCGCCGCACTGCTTGCGGCCGCGACGGTGGTCGTAGTCGGCGATGCGATGTGGAACGAGAACGGATGGTGGCTTCGAGAGGGCATCTTCGCCGAGAGCTTCCTGCGACCGCGTGTTCAGCTCGAACTGGTCGGAAAGCTCGGTGCGGCCACCGGGTTCGCTCTGTTGATCGCCGCCGCGGCATGGGGATCTGGGCCGGCCGTAGGCTGGCTAGGCTGGCGTCCGTTCGCCGCGCTGGGCGCGATCTCCTACGGCCTCTACCTCTGGCACCTCCCGCTGCTGCTCGTCATGCGACATGCCGGCCTCCTGCCCACCGCCCTCGTCCCTCGCCTGTTCGTGGTCCTGGCAGTCACCGTGGCCGCGGCCGCAATGAGCTGGCGCTGGATCGAGCGCCCGTGCATCGAGCGCCGATGGATCGGGCGCGGCGGGCGCCGCCGTGTCCCTCCGCGCGCCGGAGCGGCCACGGAGGCGGCGGGCTGACCCACCGCTGCGGCCAGCACGCCAGCAGCGGTCGAGCGGGCGGCAATCCCCCGACGGTTCGAACGTCGCCACTTTGGTCCCGGAGGATGGGCGATACTGGGCTCGAACATCTACCCGGTGATTCTGTGACGTGATGTAGCCCGTAAACGCTGGGCTTAGGTGCTCTCAGGTCACGTGAGGTTCGCTCAAGATGGGACCTCATTGGGATGTCCCATCCACTCCTGAAGCGTGCGCATCGGGACGCCTGCGCCCGCCATCGCGGTGCCGAAGGTGTGGCGCAGATCGTGGAAGCGGTGCGTTGGTTCGAGCATCGCGACCTTGAGCGCACGGCGGTAGCGGCGCATGAGTGCGCCGCGGCGCAGCGGCTCGCCGGTTGCGGGCTCGGCGAACACGAGCGCGTTGTCCGCGTCGTAGCGGGTGGCCTGCTGCCAGCGATCTAGTTCGCCTCCGACGCGCGTGCTCATCGGGACACTGCGCGTCGAGCGTCGGCTCTTCGGCGTGCCGAACTCTCCGAGGACGTGACTGCGCCTGACGCGGATGCGTTGCGCGTTCCAGTCGATGTCCTGCCAGCGCAAGGCGATCAGTTCGCCTTGTCGTAGCCCGGTCATCGACGCGGTGAGGTACAGCGCGCGGTCGAGCTGCTCGTGCTCGCCGGGGATGGCGGCGGCGGCGAGCTGCTCTACCTCGTCGGTCGTGAGGAAACGGATCTCGTCGCTCTGCACGCGGGCCGGGAGGTCGATCGCGTCGCACGGGTTGACCGTCGCCCACTTGCGCCGCGGGTGCATCGCGTAGCGGTACATCGCTGAGAGCGTGCCGACGTGGTTGCGCACGCTCTTCGGACCGATCGAGGCGTTCATGGTGCGCATCCAGTCCTCGATGTCCTCGGGAGTCACGCGGCTTACCTCGCGGTCTCCGAGGATCGGCTGCACCCATACGCGCAGGGTGCTCTCGACCGCCGCGAGCGTGGACTTCTTGCGGCCCATCGCCTCAAGGTGCAGCCGGTAGCGGCGTCCGAGTTCGGTGATGTCGATGCGCTCGCCGACGTTCGCTCGGGCGCCCTCGTCAGCCATGCGGCGCCGTAGCTCGGCTTCGGCTTGGGCGGCGGTGAGGCCGTCGCGTTCGCCGTTGGCGCGCTTGGGTCCGAGCCGGCGGTTGACGCGGACGTCGCCGGCGTACCACTTGCCGTAGAAGGTCTCGCGGCCGTTGTTGTCGGTGCGGATGTAGACGCGGCCGGTGCCGTAGGAGCGGCGGGCGGTCATCACTCGCCTCCTTGTCTAGGGTTCGCCGTGGTCATGGAGTTAGTCCCTCCTGATCCGGGCCCCGGACGTTTCGGACGTTTGCGCGTCCTGCGTCGCGGGGCCGCTCTTGGTGGTTGGAGGCATGACCCTACGCCGCCTCCTCGTCGCTGTCCACCATGCTCGCGCGCACGTCGCGGGCGAGCAGCGCGGCGGCGAACAGGGCGACCATGTCAGGCGTGATCGTGTCGACGATGTCGATGGGCATATCGAGGATCATGAGCGCCTCGTTGAGCGACATCCACGCGGCTGCCGTGTACTCGCCGATGCGCGCGGGGAAGTCGCCGGCCATCTGCTGGCGTTCGTCGTCGGTGAGCTGCGCGGCTTCAGCCATCGCCGCCGCGAGAGCCGCTTCGGGGTTGCTCGCGAACAGGTCGCGGCCGGCGGCGGGGTCGTGCTCGGTGATGCGATGGAGCAGCTTGACGATGAGCATGGAGCCGAGCATGCGGTGGGCGATCGGACTGGCGGTGGCTTCGGCGAGTAGACGCTGGTCGAGCATCACGCCTCCTTCAGCGTGACGAGCACCGACGAGGCTCGGTGGCCGTGAGCCGGGGACAGCACCTCGACCGTGAGCCGGGGACGCTGCTGCTTCGCGACGTCGACCGCGCGGCAGATCAGCGCCGGATCGCGAAGGCGTACTTCGGGCCGTCACGCGAGATAGCGGCGGTCCTGCCGAGAGGCAACGCGAAGACGACAACGGCGGCGCTGATCGGGGTGCATCACCTACTCAGCACCGACGGCGCGATGGTGACGATCGGCGCAGCGTCACGCGATCAAGCCCGCGTCTGCTTCGAGCGCATGCGCGGCTTCGCGCAGCACCCGGCCATCGAGCCCTATCTCGTGGTCCGGCACCTCGAACTGCGCCACGAGGACGGAAACGGGCTGCTGCGCGTCGTGCCGTCCGATGGGCCGCGCGTCCACGGGCTCTCGTCCACGCTCTACATCGGCGATGAGGTCTGGGCATGGCCCGACACCGGCCTGCTCGAAGCGATGCAAACCGGTTTGATAAAGCGCCCGGACTCCAAGCTGCTCGTGATCTCTACCGCCGCGGCGCAGCTCGACTCGCCGCTCGGCAGGATGCGAGCCCGGGCCCTTGCGCAACCGTCCACGAGGCGCAAGGGCGCCGTCATCGAAGCGGCCGGAGATCCGTGCTGGCTGGAATGGAGCGTGCCCGATGACGCCGACCTCGACGACCTGCGCGCCGTCAAGGCCGCGAACCCCGCGCCGTGGATCACCGTCGCCGACCTGCGCCGCCAGCGCGCCGCCGTACCCGACGCCGCGTTCCAGCAGTTCCACGCCTGCAGGTGGGGCATCGGTGAAGGCTCATGGCTCCCAGCCGGCGCGTGGCAGCAATGCGTCGGCACGCCGACCTTCACGGACGGGGAAGACATCTGGATCGGCGTCGACGTAGGCGGCGAACGCTCAGCATCCGCCGTCGTCTGGATCAACGCCGGCCTGCACGCCGGCGTCGGCATCTTCCACGGTGACAGCGGCGTCCTCGAATGCGTCGAACTGGTCCGCGAGCTCGCGCAGCAGTACGCCGTGCGCGAGGTCATCTACGACCCGTGGCGCTTCGGCCAAGCCGCGCAGGAGCTCGAGCGCGAACGGATCACGGTCCTGCAGTTCCCGCAGAGCGACACGCGAATGTGCCCGGCCTCGGTGCGCCTGCACGCCGCGATCGTCCAACAGCGCCTCACGCTCCCCGACGATCCGCAGTTCGCCAGGCACGCCGCCGACGCGATCGCCAAACACTCCCGCCGCGGATGGAGGATCGACAAGCCGAGCCCGAGGACGCACATCGACGCGATGATCGCCCTCTGCATGGCCGTTGAGCGCGCCGAACATCGCCCCGAGCCCGTGGAGCTCCTCGGATGGCTCTGAAGCCCTACACTGTCTGCGGCCGTGCGACGAAGGGCTCGCGCTGCCCAGCGCACACGATCCGGAACGGGTCCACGCGGACCTGGCGCAAGATCCGCGTGCTCATCCTTGCCCGCGACCGCTACACCTGCCAGCTCTGCGGAGCACCTGCGGCCCACATCGACCACATCGTGCCCCTAGCCGAAGGCGGAACCGACGCCGCACGCAACCTGCGGGCCACCTGCGCCGACTGCAACCTCAGCCGACGCGACTAGTTGCACCCGCGTTGGGCGCCCGTTAGTTCAGCCAGTCGAGGTTGTGAACCTCGAACTCAGTAATCGTCGGTTCCGGCACGCCAGCCTCCTGCAACGCCTGCCCAAGCGAGTCTTCCATGTACCGGTCGATGTGCTCCTGCGAGTCCCAGACCTCAATCACCATGATACCGTCGTCGGTCTTCCCGGCAATATGCGCGTGAACGCCGTCAGGCTTCTCAGAACCCGCCTTCGCATTTACCTGGTCGTACTGCTCAAGCGTGGTGCCATTTGCGTCGTAGATGCGGCAAATCACGGCGATCCTCCCGAGTCGGTGCTGGGTCGGCCGTAGCCTAAACAGATCGGCCGCCCCCGTGGGATCACAATCGTTTTTGCGAGGCGCGGTGGCGGGGTGTCCGTCAGCGCCTATAGAAGAAACGGGACCTCATTGGGACCTTGACGGGCCCTGTCCAACGACGAAACCCCCGGATTAGCAGGGGTTTCGTGTAGTGGGCGATACTGGGCTCGAACCAGTGACCTCCGCCTTGTCGAGGCGGCGCTCTCCCAGCTGAGCTAATCGCCCTGGGAGCGGCGAGGATATCAACGGGTCGTGACGTTGGACCCCCGGACCCAAGCCAAGAGTAGGGTCCGATCACGATGCCCGCGGACCCATCAGCACGTTGATGCGAATCACGCTCGCGCAGACCGAGAGCGTGCTCGGCGAGGTCGACGAGAACCTCGAGCGCGCGCACGAGATCATCCGCGCCGCGGGCCGGGAGCACAGCGATGTCGTCGTCTTCCCGGAGCTGTTCTTGACGGGCTACAACCTCGGCCGTGTGGACAAGGACGTCACGTTGTCGACCCACGACAAGCGGCTGCTCGCGCTCGGCACGATCGCGCCCGAGACCGACGTGCTCATCGGCCTCTACGAGGACGGGCTCGGCGTCCACAACTACAACGCCGCCGCCTACTACGACGCGGACAAGCTCGTCCACGCGCACCGCAAGCTCTACCTGCCGACCTACGACATCTTCGAGGAGCGCAAGTTCTTCTCCCCCGGCCAGACGCTGCGCGCGTTCGACACGCGCCAGGGGCGCGTCGCGACCCTGATCTGCAACGACGCGTGGCAGCCGCACCTTGCGTTCCTCGCCGTACAGGATGGCGCGCGCGTGCTGTTCGTGCCGACGAGCTCCTCGCAGAGCCGCTTCCCCGAGCAGTACGACTCGCAGACCTACTGGCGCGACATCACGGTCTTCTATGCGCGCATGTTCCAGAGCTTCGTCGTGTTCTGCAACCGCGTCGGCGATGAGGCCGAGCACCTGCGCTTCTGGGGCGGGTCGCACATCGTCGACCCATGGGGCCGAGTGGTGTGCGAGCTGCCCGACCAGGAGGAGGCGATCGTGACCTGCGAGATCGACCTGGCGATGGTGCGCAAGCGTCGCCGCGAGGTCCCGCTCGTGCGCGAGGCGCGGCTCGGCCTGCTCGCGCGCGAGGCCACGCGGCTGGCGGAGGAGGGCGGCGACGCCTGACCACCCAGGCGGCGCGGGCCGCCGCGCCGCGCAGGTCCTACGATGTGACGCTGCCCCCGGCGCCGTGGCGGAGTGGCTACGCAGCGGCCTGCAAAGCCGTTTACTCCGGTTCGAGTCCGGACGGCGCCTTCACAGCTCGTCGACGCGGCGCGCGACGCGCAGCAGAGCATGCTCGAGGGCGTCCTGCTTGAGGATGATGCCGAGCAGGTCGTCCGCCGAGACCGCCACCTCTTCCCCGGAGATCAGGCTCTCGAAGAGCTTGGGATCGGTCCTCGTCTGCTTCGACAGCAGTTCATGGATCTCGTCCTCCAGTGTCACGCTGCGATCCTGCCATACGACGACCCGGCAGGACAAGCGCTACGTGCGGCGGGTGAGGTAGAGATCCTGGCCGCCATTCATCTCGGCGCCATTCTCGGCGTACTCGAGCAGGTCGAGCCCGGCAAGCATGTGCTTCTGCACCCACGCGCGCGGATGCAGCGCGGTGCACGCATTGCGGCCGGCGTGCTCGGGAGGGTCACGACGAGCTCGCCGTCGGCGAGGCGCTGCAGGATCTCCGGTGTCGGCCAGGCCGGATCGCTGAAGCGCAGCGCCGGCCCGTGGGTCGTGAAGAGAACGAGCCCGCCCGGCCGCGTCACGCGCCGCAGCTCCGTGATCCACAGGCGCTGCTGGCGCTCGGTCAGGTGGGTGAAGACCGACAGCGCGTAGACGAAGTCGAACCGCTCGTTCTCGTAGGACAGCGGCGGATCAAGCCCGTTGGAGGCCGCGGTCACGTGCGGAAGGTTTCGGCGGCACCACTCGACGAGCACGGGGTTGTAGTCGCATCCGTGGACGTCGACGCCCGATCCGGCCCAGTGGCGGGCGACGCGGCCGCAGCCCACGCCGAAGTCGAGGATCGCGTCCAGCTCCGTGAGGCGCATGCCGTTCCGGGCGAGGACCGCGGAGATGACCTCGCTCCCGACCGCGCCCCGCCAGGAACTCCTCCTGCGATGTCGTGCCGCTGACCTGCGCGATGAGCTCGTCGGGCGGCAGCGCGAGCCCGTCCGCGCCCACGACCTGAGGATCGCGGCGCAGCGCGCGCCGCGCGAGTTGGCGATCGCGCGCGCGCAACGCCGTCCCGTGCAGGCCGATCCGCGCAAGCGCAATGTGGGCCAGCTGGTTCACACGCTCCATTGCCGAGCTTCCTTGGAGGGTTGGCGCCGAGTGCCACCGCGACGGCGCACGATAGCGGCGCTGCCACAGCACCAGCCTTCGCGCACAACTACGGCTCGCGCTGGCGGCGCGACGCGCGTACCGTTGGCTTGATGGCGCCCATCACGCTGCACCGCGGCGACATCACGACCGACGCCGAGGCCGACGCGATCGTCAACGCCGCGAACTCGAGCCTGCTCGGCGGCGGCGGCGTGGACGGCGCGATCCACCGTGCCGCGGGGCCCGAGTTGCTTGAGGAGTGCCGCACGCTGGGCGGCTGTGACACCGGCGACGCGAAGATCACCGCCGCCGGGCGGCTGCCGGCGAGGCATGTGATCCACGCGGTCGGCCCGGTCTGGCACGGCGGCAACGACGGCGAGCCCGAGCTGCTCGCTTCCTGCTACAGGCGCGCGATCGAGCTCGCCGCCGAGCACGGCTGCGCGCGCGTCGCGCTGCCGGCGATCTCGGCGGGCGTCTACGGCTATCCGCTCGAGCAGGCGGCCGCCGTCGCGGTCGCTGCCACGCGCGCCGCGCTCGACGAGCACCCCGAGGTCCGGGAGGCCCGCTTCTGGCTGTTCGGCGACGAGGCCTACGCCGCGTTTCGCGACGCCGTGGCGGATGCCGACGCCGATCCGCCCGCATGAGCGCGACCGCCGCCATCATCCTCGCGGGCGGCGGTTCGACGCGCATGGGAACCGCGAAGGCCGCGCTTCAGTGGCGCGGGTCGACGCTGCTGCGGCGCGCCGCCGGGATCGCCGGCCGAGCGGTCGACGGGCCTGTCGTCGTCGTGCGCTTCCGGGGCCAGGAGCTCCCTCCGCTGCCGGCCGGCATCGATGTCGCCGAGGACGAGCGCGCCGGACGCGGGCCGCTGCAGGGCATCGCCGCCGGGCTGCAGGCCGTCGGCGCACGCGCTCGCGATGCCTACATCTGCGGCGTCGACTCGCCGCTGACGCACCCGGCCTTCATCCGCCATGTCGTGCGCTCGCTCGGCGCCGACCACGACGTCGCGCTGCCCAGCGCGCACGGCTTCGACCACCCGCTCGCGGCGGCTTATCGCATCGCCAGCGTCGCGCCGGAGATCGAGCAACTCCTCGCCGGCGACGAGCTGCGCACGCGTGCGCTGATGGCGCGCCTGCACGTGCGCAAGCTCGACGCGGCCGCGCTGCTCGCCGATCCCGCGGTCGCCGTGCTCGACCCGCGGCTGGACTCGCTGCTCAACGTCAACACGCCAGAGCAGTACGCCGCGGCCCGCGCGCGGCCCGCACCGGCGGTGACCGTTCTCTGCGCCGGAGCGCTGCGCGTGCACGGCCTGGATCCGGTCACGCTGTGCGTCGCAACGGTCGGGGCGGCAGCCGGCATCCTCGGCATCGCGCTCGGTGGAGACGTCGTCGCGATGATCAACGGCGAACGCATCGTCGAGGATCCGCAGGAGCCGCTGGCGGCCGGCGACGCGGTGATCTTCATGGCGCCCGAGCGGGCGGGCCCCGAGCGCCTGGCGAGCAGCCGAATCACCAGGACTCCGTGGTAGCTTCAGCCACTTGCACCATGGTCGCGTGAAGCAGATCGGAGCGCACGTACACGCATGAGCACCACGCCAGCCACTGACAACCCCGTTCTCGTCGGCGGGCCCTACTGGGAAGAGCTGTCCGTCGGCGACGTCTACGTCGAGTTCCCGGCGATGACGCTCAACGAAGGCCACGCCGCACTGCACCAGGCGATCGTCGGCGACCGGCTGCGGCTTGCGCTCGACGCGACGCTGTCCGAGCGCGTCGCCGGTCGCCGGCTCGCCCACCCGATGCTTGTCTGCGACCTCTCGATCGGGCAGTCCACGCTGCCGACGCAGCGCGTGATCGGCAACCTCTTCTACCGCCAGCTCATGCTGCGGCGCCTGCCGGCGATCGGCGACACGCTGAAGACGACGAGCGAGATCGTCGCGCTCAAGCGCAACGCCGTGAAGGAAGGGCGCCCGCCGACCGGTCTGGCCGTCCTGCACATCGTCACGAAGGATCAGGAGGAGCGCGCGATCCTCGATTACTGGCGCTGCGCGATGCTGCCGATCAACGATGTTGATGCGTCCGAGCCGCACGCCGATGACCTCAGCCAGTTCCCGGCCGACCTGCCGCCCGACGCGCTCGCCGGCGCGCTGGAGGGCATCGACCTCGACGCCTATCGCAGTGAGGTCCCGGGCGCGCACTTCGCCGACCTCAGCGCACCCACGACGTGGAAGGTCGACGGGGGCGACAGCGTCACCGGGGCGCCCGAGCTCGCGCGCCTGTCGCTGAACATCGCCAAGGCACACACGGATCCCGGCTCGCACCATTCCGGTCAACGCCTGGTCTACGGCGGCCACACGATCGGCATCGCGGCCGCGCAGATCACCAAGGCGCTGCCCAACCTCGTGACGATCATCGGCTGGCATCACTGCAACCACCTGGCGCCGGCGTTCGAGGGGGACGTCCTGCGCAGCACCATCATGCTCGACGACACCGAGGCCCTGCGCGACGGCGGCGGCCTCGTGACCTTGCAGTGCAACGTGGACGCCCAGCGCTCGGACGGCTCTGCGGACGCGGTCCTCGATTGGCGCCTCGTAGGAGCGATGGCATGAGCGAAGGGATCCTGAACGGCATTCGCGTGATCGAGGGCTCGGCGTTCGTCGCCGCGCCGACGGCTGGCATGACGCTCGCGCAGCTCGGGGCGGACGTGATCCGCTTCGACGCACCCGGCGGCGGGCTGGACTGGAAGCGCTGGCCGTTGTCATCCCACGGCGACAGCCTCTTCTGGTCGGGCCTGCAGAAGGGCAAGCGCTCGATCGAGATCGACCTGCGCTCCGAGGAGGGCCGCGAGGCGCTGACGCAGCTCATCACGGCGCCGGGCGAGGGCAACGGGATCTTCCTGACGAACTTCCCCGCCCGCGGATGGATGAGCTACGAGACGCTCTCCGAGCGCCGCGAGGATCTCATCATGGTCGTCATGACGGGCAACCACGACGGCTCGTCGGAGGTCGACTACACCGTCAACCCGTCGACCGGCTTCCCCGAGGCGATGGGTCCGCGCGACTCGGCTGTGCCGACGAACAGCCTGATGCCCGCCTGGGACTCGATCATGGGCGGGCTGGCGGTCGTCGGGCTGCTCGCCGCGCTGCGCCATCGCGACGCCACAGGCGAGGGCCAGCTCGTGCAGGTCGCGCTGTCGGACGTCGCCTTCGCGACCGTCGGCCATCTCGGCCGCATCGCCGAGGTGCAGCTCGAGGGCAGCGACCATCCGCCCGACGGCAACTACCTCTACGGCGCCTTCGGCGGCGACTTCCCATGCAAGGACGGTCGCCGCGTCATGATCGTTGCGCTCACCGACCGCCAGTGGAAGTCGCTGAAGCAGGCGACGGGCACGGAGGAGCTGTTCGCCCAGGTCGAGCAGGCCACCGGCAACGACTTCGACGACGAGACCGGACGCTACAAGGGTCGCGACCTGATCCGCCAGCTGCTGGCCCCGTGGTTCGCGCAGCACACGCTCAACGAGATCCGAGCGACGCTCGAGGGCACCGGCGTGTCGTGGGGTCCGTACCAGACGTTCAAGCAGCTCGTCGAGGAGGACTCGCGCTGCTCGACGGACAACCCGATGTTCACGATGGTCGAGCACCCGGTCGGCACGTACCTCACGCCGGCGTCGCCGCTGACGTTCAGCGTCAGCGGCCGGTTGCCCGCCAAGCGCTCGCCGCATCTCGGGGAGCACACCGAGGAGGTGCTCGCCGAGCTCGAGACCGAACCGGCCGGCGACGCCTCCTGAGCGAGCCTCCAGACCTGGAGGGCAGGCGCGCTCGGTGACGTGGCGTTTCGCCTGCTAGCAGGCGATCGCCATGGGCGCGGACACGAGGTTGTTGACGTGCGCGTAGTGGCTGGCCTCGGTGCGGTTGGCGACGCCGAGCTTTCGGTACGTGTTGGAGAGGTGGAACTTCACCGTCTGCTCGGTGACCCACAGCAAGCGCGCGATCTGACCGTTCGTGTGGCCCTCGGAGGCGAGACCGAGAATCTCGCGCTCGCGCGTCGTCAGCGGGCAGGCGCTGATCGTCGCGACCGGCTTGGGCTCGAAGCGATGCACGACGTTTCCGCGCACGACCTCGCGCAGCATCGTGCCGAGGCTGACGGGGTGCATCGACTTCGACAGCACCGCGTTGGCGCCGGCCTCGAAGGCGTCGCTGATCCATTCCTCGTTCATGCGCAGCGTCAGCAGCAGCCGCTGGGCATCGGGCGCGTGCTCGACGACCTCGCGCAGGCGCGCCAGCGCGTGATCGGGATTGTGCGCGTCCGAGCGCGGGTCGTACATGTCGTCGACGAGCACGACATCGGGAAGGTGCTCGGCCAGCGCGTCGCGTGCGGGCAGGCGGCCGTCGACGACCCCGATGAGATGAAAGCCCGCGGTCTGCTTCAGGGCGAGACGGATCGAGTGGGCGACCAGCGAGTGGTCGGCCACAATCAATAGGCGCTTCATAGTTCGCTTCCCTCCGTGGTTGCGTGCCTGGCCGGCCGCGCGTCCGCGAGACCGAATCGATTTGCGGACTGCAAGACCACATCGACCGCTTCGTTGCGCGAGCGCACCCCCAGCTTGGAGAAAGCGGATGAAAGATGACATTTGACGGTGCTCTCGGCGAGAAACAGCTCGCCGGCGATCGCCTTGTTGCTCATGCCCGTCACGACCATCCCGAGCACCTGCTTCTCGCGCCCGGAGAATGCCGGGCGGTCGACCTCGCGGCGCGCGACGGCGGGAACCGACGTCTGCCCCACCAGCACGGCTCGCACCGTTGGCGAGAGCGCGCTCTCGAGGCAGGATTCGAACACGACGCCGTCGGCCCCGGCCTCGATCGCCCGGCGCACGCCGCGGCGTGAATCCTCGGGGACGACCGCGATCAGGTTGCCTTCCGGCAGCCGCTTGCGCAGCCGGCGGAGCTGCCGATCGCGCTCGGTGACGCCGCGGCCGAGGGTGACGACGACCGCATCCGGCTCGACGCCGCAATCGCCGGCCATCCAGTCGGCGAAGCCTCCCGGCGCAACGACGTCCATGCCCTCAGCGCTGAGGACGCTCTCGATCCGCCTGGCGGCAAGATCGTCCTTCGCGAACATCTCCACGAGCGGAACGTACGCTGTGCGCCCCTTGCTCATGATCGTGCAATCCGCGCTCATCGTGCCCCTTGTGTCCGTATGGCCCCTGCGACCGTCCATGGCCTACAACAACAAGGGACACAATCGCACCCGCTCGGACTTTTCTCATCGTTTGAAACGACGAGATCCGCTGCCGGAGTGCGCCTTCTCGTTACGGCGACTACCTGGCCCGATTGCGTTAAGCCGCAGCCTCCCAGGCCTCCAGCAGCGTGAGCCAGATCTCGCTGCGTGTCGGAAATGCGGGCACGCACTCGCACAGGCGCCGCAGCGGGATCTCACCGACGACCGCCAGCGTGGCGGCGTGCAGGAACTCCGCGACCTCGGTGCCCACGAACGTGGCGCCGATGACGACGTCGCGTGCGCGATCGACGATGAGCTGCGAGCTGCCCTTCGTCTCGCGACCGACGAAGCTCGCGCCGGCGGTAGCCGCGGTCGTCTTGGAGATGACGAGCACGTCGATGCCGGCGTCGCGGGCAGCCTCCTCTGTCAGGCCGACGGCCGCGACATGCGGATCGGTGAAGATCACGCGCGGTGATCGCAGACCATCCTGCGTAGCGTGCGCCGACTCGTCGCCGTCGATGACGCGGCAGGCGATGCGCGCCTGGTACTTGCCCATGTGCGTCAGCAGCGCGCGTCCGTTGACGTCGCCGATCGCGAACAGCCACGGATGACCCGCGACGCGCAAGCGGTCGTCGACGGATAGGTAGTCGCCCGGCTGCAGCCCGAGCGTCTCCAGCCCGAGATCATCGGTCAGCGGGCGCCGGCCGACGGCGACGAGCAGCTCGTCGCCGGTCAGGGCGCTCGGCTCGCCGTCGAGCGTGAGCGTGACCTCGCCGCCATCGCCGGCGCGCTGCGCGCCGGTCACCTTCACGCCCGTGTGGATCTCGACCCCGTGCTCGCGCAGCGCCGCCGCAAGCTCCTCGGACGCAAACGGCTCCTCGCGCGCGATCACGCGCGGCCCGCCCTCGACGAGCATCACCGACGAACCGAGCGACGCGTACGCCTGCGCCAGCTCGACACCGACGACGCCGGCGCCGAGCACGAGCAGGCGCTCGGGAACGCGCGAGCTCGTCGTCGCCTCGCGGTTGGTCCAAGGCCGCGCCTGCGCAAGGCCCGGGATCGGCGGCATCAGCGCCGAGCTGCCGGTCGCGATGATGACGGCCTCGCGCGCCTGCAGCGTTCGATCGCCGGCGCGCACGCGGCGCTCGCCATCCAGTCGCCCGTGGCCGCGCACGAGCGTGATGTCGCGATCCTCGAGCCACGGAAGCTGGCCGCTGTCGTCGAGCTCGTGGATCACCTCGTCGCGGCGGCGCAGGACCGACTCGACGTCGAGCTCGCCTGTGACCGCCTCGCGAACGCCGGGGACGCGGCGCGTCTCGGCGAGCAGCTCGTCCGGGCGCAGCAGGGCCTTGGACGGCATGCACGCATAGAACGAGCACTCGCCGCCGACCAGGTGCTCTTCCACGAGCGCCGTCCGATGGCCACGCTCGGCCAAGCGGCCGGCGGCCACCTCGCCGGCGGGGCCGCCGCCGATCACGATGACATCGAACTCGTCGTGGGTGCTCATGGATTCGCTCCTGTTCGGATCGGTACCGCCCGTATAATCGGCTGTCCCCGCGGATGTAGCTCAGTTGGCTAGAGCGTCTGCTTGCCATGCAGAAGGTCGAGGGTTCGAGTCCCTTCATCCGCTCTCGGGAGTCTTGCGCGGTCGCGCGCCGCCCGCGCCGTGCCCGGCCTCATGCTCGTGAGCCCCGCGCCAGTAGTGGTCGGCACCATGCGATTCATTTCACAGATCGCCGCTAAGCTACGGAGCGTGTCTATAACTCTCACCCAGCTGCGCAGCTTCCTTGCGGTCATGCGGGGGGGATCTGTCACGGCGGCTGCGGACGAGCTCATCGTCACGCAGCCGTCCGTCTCGGCGGCGGTCGCCGCCCTGTCACGCGAGCTGGGCACGCCCGTGACCGAGCGCGAGGGCCGCGGCATCCGCCCGACGCCGGCCGGCACGGCCTTCGCTCCCTTTGCCGCCGACGTCATCGGTCTTCTGGAGGACGGCCGACGCGCCGCGCGCGAGGCCGCACAGCTCGCCGACCGCCGGCTGCGCCTGGCCGCGGTGACGACCGCCGCCGAGTCGTTCGTCCCCCCGCTCATGCGCGCCTTCGGATTGGGCAACGAAGAGATCGGGCTGACGCTCGCCGTCGGCAACCGCGAGCAGGTGCTCGACCTCGTCCTCGATCATCACGCCGATGTCGCGATCGGCGGCCGGCCGCCGCGCGATCCGCGCATCGCGGCGACGGCGATCCTGCCCAACGAGTTCGTCCTGATCAGCTCACCGGAGGATCCGCACGCCGACGGCGCGAACGTCGATGCCGCCGAGCTCGAGCGCCGCGTGTGGCTGCTACGCGAGCCGGGGTCCGGTACGCGCGTCGTCAACGAAGAGTTCCTCGCGGCGGCGGGGCTCGAGCCGCAGACGCTGACGCTCGGCTCCAACGGCGCCATCAAGCAGGCGGCGCGTGCCGGCATCGGCGTGTCGTTCATCTCGCGCGCCGCGGTCGCGCTCGAGCTCGAGGTCGGGCTGCTGTCCGCGCTGCCCGTGCGCAAAGGCCCGGCCGCGCGGCGCTGGTACGCGATGTGCTCGACCGTGGGACCGCAGGGGGCAGCCGTCGAGCGCTTTATGGCGTTCGCGACATCGCCTCAGGCGCGCGAGGCGCTGAGCGACGCCAGCGGGCTGTCCAACGGCCCGGCCGCCAAGGCAGCTCGGGCGACCTAGGAAGCGTCGAGAAACAAGTGTCCGGTTTGGGTGCCCGATCCGTGGATGCCAGATGCCGCACGCGAGCGCAGCAATACTGGTGGTATTGCGAGCATCGCGGGTGGTGTCTGGCGCCGCGGGCGGGTGCCGAAACCGTGCTCTTGTT
>Ga0136613_10000135_pt1 | contig 27938 bp, 29 predicted proteins | sample AntDrymUQ2722106_2_FD_106649 | JGI IMG/M metagenome (GOLD analysis project Ga0136613, IMG submission 106649) | Polar desert sand microbial communities from Dry Valleys, Antarctica - metaG UQ272 (21.06) | ecosystem: Environmental > Terrestrial > Soil > Desert | place: Antarctica: Dry Valley... | reverse complement strand
TCGTGGGTCACCACGCCGGACAGGATCCGGATCAGGGTGGACTTGCCGGCCCCGTTGTCGCCGAGCACGCACGTCACCTCGCCGGAGTTGACGGTCGCGCTGATCCCCTGCAGCGCCACGACGCCGCCGTAGCGCTTCCCGAGTCCCCGCACCTCGAGCAGCGGCGTGTGCGGGGGTACGTCGGACTCCGGCAGTCGGTCGCCGCCGGAGTCGAGTGCGGCCTGGATGTCGTCGATCGGGTGCAGGTCCGGTCTCATCCGGGCGAGTCCTCCGCTCGGCGGCGTACGACGGCGGTGTTGATGAGGACGGCCGCGAGCAGCATCCCGCCCAGGAATAGCGGGAACCAATCGGTGTCCCACTGGGCGAAGACGATGCCCTGCTGAGTCATCCCGTAGATCAGGGCGCCGATCGCGGCGCCGATCGCCGAACCGACGCCGCCGGTGAGCAGGCACCCGCCGATCACCGCGGCGATGATGTAGTTGAACTCCTCCCCGAGCCCGACGTTCGCCTGGACGCTCGTCAGCCGCACGACCGAGATGGTGCCGACCAGCCAGGCAGCGGTGGCCGTCGTCATGAACAGCAGGATCTTGGTCCGCCCGACCGGTACGCCGACATTGCGGGCGCTCATCGGCGATCCGCCGGCGGCGAAGATCCAGTTGCCGAACTTCGTCCGTACCAGCAGGAGGGTGGCCACGACCGTGACGGCGATCCACCACAGGATCGCCACCCGGAACTGGCCGTCTCCGACCGTGACGCTGGAGGCGAACACCGCCCGCGCTCCGGCGTACCCGGCAGCCTCGTCGACACCGCTGACCTGGACGGTGTCGGTGAGTTGCTTGGTGACGCCGAGGTTGACTCCTTGCAACGCGAAGAAGGTGCCGAGGGTGACGATGAAGCTCGGCAGTCGGGTGCGGGTCACCAGGATGCCGTTGAGCAGGCCGACGGTGAGTGCGAACAGCAGCGACCAGGCAATGCCTTCCCAGATGTTCACTCCGAGCTGATCGACGAGCAGGGCAGTGACGAGTCCGGTGGATGCGGTGAGGACGCCGGCGGACAGGTCGAACTCGCCGCCGATCAACAGCAGGGCCACGGCTACCGCCATGATCCCGAGGGTGGCGGTGACGTCGAGGACGTTGGCAATGCCTGCCGATGTGGCGAACTGGTCGGTCTGGGTGGCGAAGAACGCTGCGATGCCGATGGCGCCGATCACCGAGCCGAGTTCCGGACGGGACAGGGCGCGTACGACGGGGTTGCGGCCAGGGCTGACGGGGGTACCGCGCGACGAGGTCGTCGCGGTCAGGGGCGGGGTCATGCTCATGTCACCGCCCTCCGTTCACCGGCATGAAGTGCACAGTCTGCCTTGCCCGACCGCTCAGCGGGTGCCGTTGGAGGCCAGGTCCTCCACGGTGTCGACGTTGTCAGTGGTGATGTAGCGCGGTCCGGTGGGGACGGGTTGCCCGCCGCCGACGACGTTGCCGTTGCGGGCATACAGCGCGAGGAACACGACGGGGAGGTAGCCCTGCAGGTACTGCTGCTGGTCGACGGCGAAGAGGATCTGACCGTCCCGGATGCCCTGGACGACGTCGGGGCTCAGGTCGAAAGTCGCCAGCGGGGCAGTGGACCCGGACGTGTCGATCGCGTCGGCAGCAGCGGCGGCCACCGCTGGGTTGAGGGTGAGTACGCCGTCGATCGCCGGATCGGCCTGCAGCTCCGAGGCGATCGTTGTCTCGGTCTCGGCGATGTTGCTGGCGTTGACCTGCAGGGTGCGGACGTTACCGACCAGTTGCTCGCCGTCGGTTCCCTGACCACCGAGTCCCGTCGCCGCTCCTTGACAGCGTTCCTCCAGCGCCAGGTTGCCGGCCTCATGGATCACGCAGAGCAGCTTCGTCACGCCGGCGTTTCGGAGCTGGTCGCCGGCGCCTTGTCCCGCGCTGGACTCCGATTGCCCGACGTGAGTCAGCGCGCCGAACTCCTGGGAGCGCTCCTCACCGGCATTGATCGTGACAACCGGGATGCCGGCGGCGACCGCGGCCGTAATGGACTCCTGCAGCGCGTCGGTGTCGGCCATGGACACGATCAGCCCGTCGACCTCGCTGGAGGTGGCGGCATCGACAAGCTGAGCCTGGCCGCCTGGTTCCGGGTCGGCCTGGTAGTCGACGTCGGCGTTGTTGACCGCACCCGCCTCCTCGGCGCCGGTCTTGACGACATCCCAGAACGGGTCGCCCGCAGTGCCGTGCGTGACGACCGCGAACATCAGCCGACGGTCGGGGTCCCCGTCGCTGGGCGGTGTCGCCGTCGGGCTCTCGACGGAATTCAGTGGGTCGACACTTTCAGCCTCGGAGCTGCTACCCGCCGTACATCCGCTGAGCGCGAGCGCGGCTGCGGCCACGACCACCGGCCACGATCGCGAGCGTCTCATCCTGTCCTTCCGGGTGGCCGCCAATCGGGAAGACGCTGTTGCCAACCGAATTGCCGGCGACTGGTCTTCGCGGGTGGTGCACATCTTCGCTGAGAGGACGACGACACCACCCGCAGGATATTCGCTTTCCTCCCGGCGCGGTCTCCTCAGCCGGGTTGGCTCGCGTTTCACCGGCCGGTAGCCCACCGGAGCTGACTCCCTGCTCTCAGCGACGGCGGTCCGCGACGACCGGCCCGACTTGTATTGCCGTTCTGATCGGAGGAGTTGCGGCGCGTTACATCGCTACAGTGCGTTCACGAGGGATAACGCATACCTGGAGACGCCGATGAGACAATCAGGCCGCGCCTTGGTGTGTGCAGCAGTCCTTGTCGCAAGCGTCCTCGGCGAGCCCCAGGCAGCAGATGCTGGTGACCCATCCGTGGTATCCGCTAGCTCGGCGGATGTGAGCCGCTGCCACCTCGACCGCGCAGACTTCACCGCCGTCGGGGACTGCCGGCTAGTCGTCGAGGACGACTCCCTGGCCGCCGATCCGGCGCCCAGGTGGGGCTCCATCGACTGCGAGGACCCCACTCGGCATCGCCGTCGAGCGGGATCGGACGATCCGCACCCCACTGCGTTCGGCGTCACCGATGGCAACGACTTCTGGCGACAGCTCGAGGTGCGCGACGGTGACGACTACTACGGCGAGCGGTGCGAGCTCGGGCGCAATGAGCACCGTGACGGGGAGCAGGGAACCTTCACCCTCTATCAGCCCGGGACGCGTCGAATCACGTTCTTCTCGTTATTGCTCCCGTCCCGCTTCGATCTCGCGACGCAGCGCTGGCAGGTGGTCGCCCAGATGAAGCAGGCAAACCCCTCCGACTTGGCGGAGAGCGGTACCGACTACGGCTACAGCCCGATCCTCGAGATGAACGCCCGGGATGGTCGATGGGAGGCACACAACAACTGGAATCTGATCTGGCAGGCGCCCGCGCGCAAGTCGACGTGGGTGCGCTTCGCCGTCGACGTGTACTACTCGCCCGACCCAAACCAAGGCTGGATCCGTTTCTTCGTTGATCTGAACGGCGACGGTGACGCCCTCGATCAGTACGAGGCGGCGCCTGCGATACACACCGACACACTCAAGACCGAGATACCCGATCCGAACGGTGAGGAGAACGACGAGGACGGGATCCCGGCCGGTGCGGCGATTCCCAGCCACCTGCGCCTCGGTATCTACCATGACCCGGAGATCCAGTGTCAGCCAGCCTGCCGTGTCCGCGTAGACAACGTGCAAGTCTTAGCGCCTGACTAGGAGCTACGGCCTCTCCCGGCTCGCCGTTCTGAGGCGTGGCAGGGGGTGGCTGGTCAGTCCGGACACGAGGGAAGCGTCTGCGAGGCGTTGTTGTCGGGGCTCGGGCGGCACGCCGTACCGTGTCTCGGGTGAGGGCCGCGCAGCTCGATCTCGCTCGCTTCGAACCGCGGCTCATGCTCGCCCTGTTCGGCATCGCGGCGAGTACACAATCGCCGTCCCCGGTCCTGCTCTTCTACACCGATCGCCTCGAGCTCGGTGCCATCAACCTGACCGTCTTCTTCTCCGTATACGCACTCGGGCTGGTGCCGTCCCTTCTGTTGGGCGGTCCGTATTCCGACCGCTACGGCCGCCGCACCGTGGTCGTCCCGGTCAGCCTGCTCAGCGCCGTCGCGTTGCTCGTCCTGATCTCCGCCGATACGGCGGGGGAACCGGCGCTGTTGATCGGTCGCTTCCTGCAGGGGCTGACGAGCGGGGCGGTGTTCACCGTCGGAACGGTCTGGATGCGGGAGCTGGCCGGCCAGGATCGGGCCGCCTCCGCAGCGATGCGCGCGGCCGCCGCCATGGCCGTCGGGTTCGCCGTGGGTCCCTTCGTCGCCGGAGTGCTCGTGCAATGGGCACCGTGGCCGACGGTGTTGCCGTTCGCCCTCCCGCTGACCTTGGTGCTCCTCGCCTACCTGCTTGCCCGCACCGTGCCCGAGACGATGATGGTACGGCGGCCGGGGCGGCTGGAGATCGGGATACCGCCCGGCGCCGCGCGCGGCTTCCTGGTCTACCTGCTGCCGATCGGGCTGCTCGTCTACACGTTCGCCGTACTGTCCCTGACGGTCTTCCCGCTGCTCGTCGCGCGGGCCGGCTTCGGGGCCACGTTGTTCCTGGCCGGACTCATGGCGCTGATCGTCCAAGGCTCGGCTGCGCTTTCCACGCCGTGGGCGAAGCGGCTGCGGCCGGGTCCGAGCGGGCCGGTCGCCGCTGTGTTGGCCGCTGTCGGCTGCCTGTTCGGGTACTTCGCCGTACAGCCCGGTGGGTGGGGCTGGGCGCTGCCGGCCAGCCTCGCGATCGGGGTGTCGGAGGGCTTGGCGATGACGTCCGGGATAACGGTGTCGGACCTGCTCGCGCCGGCGCATCGCCGGGGCGGTCTGGTGTCGGTGTTCTACCTGGTCGTGTACTTCGGCTTCCTGGTCCCGACAATCCTCGTGCTGGTGAGCGGCGATTCGTTGTTCTCCGGCGTACCGATCCTGGCCCTCGGCGGCTGCGCCCTCGTCATCACCGGCATTCTCGGTCTGCCCGGCCGGCGACTCATCAACCAGATGGCACCCGAAGCAGCCAGTATTGGCGCGGGTCGGCGTACCACGTCCACTTCCTGACCGGCCGGGGATGCAGCACTCCATCCACTGTGGACAGTGCTTCGCCGCAGGAGGTCTGGACGGACCGGCCGGTGCTCCTCGTCGTACGCCGGAGCAAACCTGCTGCCACCTCCGCGACGACTCCGCAATCCACGTCGTAGTCGGGGCGTACGTCGATGCGCCGCACCGTGCCGTCCGCGACGAGTTCGTCGTCGTGGTAGGTCTGCGCCCCGAACATTGCCGCGCCGGCCCATCCGGAGAGCCGGCCGCGGTGCAGCAGCAGGCCCCCATGGTCGTCGCGGACCAGCCGCACGTTGCGGACCTCGTCGGCTGTCGCCACGTCGGCGGCCAGCGTCGGGCGCGCGGGAAGGCCGAGCCGCGAGGACAGCTCGCGTGAGGCCTTGTCCGTGTCGGCCACCCACCCGACGGGGACCTCGGTGACCTGGTCGCGGCGGACCAACCGCTGCAGGATCGCGCTGAGACCTGCGATGTCGGCGCTGAGCACCAACGGCCTGTCTGAGTGCGCGTCGAGGGTCCGGTCGATGTCGTCGCGGTCGGTGCCGAGCAGAATCGGATCCGCCCTCAAGTGGTGCGCGATCGTGCGGACCCAGTCGTCGACCGGCCCGATCCGCAGGAGTGTCACGATTGCTGGCGTACCCTTCGTGCGCTCGCCGAACCCTCAACTCAGGAGAGTCTGCTCATGCCCGCAGTCGTGCTCATCGGCGCCCAGTGGGGCGACGAGGGCAAGGGCAAGGCGACCGACATCCTGGGTGGCCGGGTCGGGTACGTCGTCCGCTACCAGGGCGGCAACAACGCCGGGCACACCGTCGTCACTCCGGACGGCGAGAAGTACGCGCTGCACCTGATCCCGTCGGGCATTCTCACGCCCGGCTGCACGCCGGTGATCGGCAACGGCGTCGTGGTCGACCCCGGCGTTCTGCTGGCGGAGGTCGCCGCCTTGGAGGAGCGTGGCGTCGACACCACGCGACTGGTCATCTCCGCGGACGCGCACCTGATCATGCCGCACCATCGCGCGTTGGACCGGGTCACCGAGCGCCACCTGGGCAAGGCCAGGATCGGTACGACAGGACGCGGGATCGGGCCGGCGTACGGCGACAAGGTCGCCCGGATCGGTATCAGAGCCCAGGATCTGCTCGATCCCGGCATCTTCCGGGCCAAGCTCGAGGCGGCGCTCAAGGAGAAGAACCAGGTCCTCGTGAAGGTCTACAACCGCAAGGCGGTGGACGTCGACGAGGTGGTCGAGGAGTACCTCGGGTACGGCGAGACGCTCGCGCACCGGATCGTCGACACCCGGCTGCTGCTGGCCGAGGCGCTGGACCGGGGCGAGTGGGTGTTGCTGGAGGGTTCGCAGGGGACGCTGCTGGACGTCGACCACGGCACGTACCCGTTCGTCACGTCCTCCTCACCGACCGCGGGTGGTGCGGCCGCCGGCAGCGGGATCGGTCCGACCCGGATCTCCCGCGTCGTCGGGATTCTCAAGGCGTACACCACCCGGGTCGGCTCGGGGCCGTTCCCGACCGAGCTGCACGACGAGTGGGGGGAGTTCCTGCGCAAGCACGGCGGCGAGGTCGGCGTCACCACCGGCCGGGACCGGCGGTGCGGCTGGTTCGACGCCGTGATCGCGCGCTATGCCACCAGGGTGAACGGCATCACCGACTTCTTCCTCACCAAGCTCGACGTGCTCACCGGGCTGGACTGCGTCCCGATCTGCGTCGCCTACGACATCGACGGAACGCGGCACGACGAGATGCCGATGACGCAGACCGCCTTCCACCACGCCCGGCCGGTGTACGAGCAGATGCCCGGCTGGTGGGAGGACATCAGCGACTGCCGGGCGGTCTCCGATCTGCCGGCGAACGCGCAGGCCTACGTGCGGCGGCTGGAGGAACTCTCCGGCGCCCGGATGAGCGTCCTCGGCGTCGGCCCCGGCCGGGAGCAGAACGTCCTCATCCACGACCTGCTCAGCTGACTCGCTGACCGTTACGTCCGTAGCTTTGAGCGCTCTACCAGCCGAAGCTACGGACGCAACGGCAAACGCCGGCGGGATTCAGGCGGCTGCGTCGTCGATGAGGCGACGGGCGTAGACGGCGATGTCGGGCTGGTCGGCGAACACCCCGTCCACACCGAGTGAGAAGAACAGCTCGTACTCCGCGGCGATGTCGCCGTACCGGGCCGGATCGGTGCCGATCCGGAAGTCCGCCAGCAGGAACGTGTTCTCGGCACGGAACGTGTACGGATGGACGAGCAGACCGGCCCTGTGCGCGTTGTCGACGAGCGCGGTGGGCTCGAGAAGGAACCCGGCGGCGTCCCGCGGGACGATCCGGTTCTTGTCGGGGCCGATGCCGTCGGCGTACCCGGCGATCCGGCGCAGTCCCGCCGGCGTCGCGAGATCGTCGTACGTCAGCGCGCTCCCGGCGGCAACCAAGTCGTACGGCGCACCGGTTCCGCCGATGAGCTGCACCAGCGGTACGTCGATGACCCGGTTCAGCTGCCGCAGGTTGGTGGTCTCGAAGGACTGGATGAAGACCTCTGAGTCGGGGCGGTTGAGTCCGTTCGCCCGCAGGGTGGCCACGAGCGGTTCCTCCAGGGACAGCCCGATCGAGTCGAAGTACGTCGGGTGTTTGGTTTCCGGGTAAATGCCGACTCGGTAACGGACGGCGAGGTCGATGATCTCCTGCAGCGTGGGGATTCGGAAGCGGCCGTCGTAGATCGTGTTGTTCGGCCGGATGTCAGGGAGGCGCTCCTTGGCGCGCAACTGCTTCAGCTCGGCGAGGGTGAAGTCCTCGGTGAACCACCCGGTGAACGACACGCCGTCAACGATCTTCGTGGTACGCCGATTGGCGAACACGGGACGGTCGGCGACATCGGTGGTGGTGCTGATCTCGTTCTCGTGCCGGGCCACCAGTACGCCGTCCTTTGTGGACACCAGATCCGGCTCGATGTAGTCGGCGCCCATGCGGATCGCCAGGTCGTACGCCGCCAACGTGTGCTCGGGCCGGTACCCGGAGGCGCCCCGATGGGCGATCACGAGCGGCTCGGACGTGATGCCCCCGTCGGGCGCGGCTGACGCCGGGCCGGCGGCGGCGGCAAGGCCGATCATCAGGCCGACTGCCAATGCCGCGGCGACCGTGGCCGCGACCGCTCGGCGATAGCTGAACTGGTGCCTTCGCATAGGGAAGTCTCCTCCTCGGAGAACGGTGCGGGCGTCACGTCTGTCACGTCTGTCACATCTGTCAAGGCAAGCCGGTCAAGGCGACCAGCCGGACAACGACAGGCTGCGGCGGAGTGATCGGTTCCCGAACTCGCTGGCTAGGCTCCTCGAGTGCGTGTGCTCGTGATCGGCTCCGGTGCCCGGGAACACGCGCTGTGCGAGGCCCTGCGGGCTGACCCGACTGTGCACGGCCTGATGTGCGCGCCCGGCAATGCCGGCACCGACACCCTTGCTGAGAGCCGACCCGTCGACACATCCGATCCACTCGCCATCGCCGACCTCGCCGCTGCGGTGGCGGTCGACCTGGTGGTGATCGGGCCCGAGGCACCGCTGGTGGCCGGTGCCGCCGACGCCGTACGCGGCCAGGGCATCGCCTGCTTTGGACCATCCGCGGCCGCGGCGCGGTTGGAGGGGTCCAAGGACTTCGCCAAGGCGGTGATGGCGGCCGCCGGGGTGCCGACCGCCGAATCGCGCAGCTGCCGTAGCGGGGCCGAGATCAGCGCCGCGCTCGACCTGTTCGGCCCGCCGTACGTCGTCAAGGACGACGGTCTGGCCGCCGGCAAGGGGGTTGTGGTCACCGCCGACCGCACAGTTGCCAGCGCGCACGGCGAGGTGCTCGTCGCGGCCGGGCGCGTGGTCGTCGTCGAGGAGTTCCTGGCCGGCCCGGAGGTGTCGCTGTTCGCGGTGACGGACGGCGCAACGGTCCTGCCCTTGCTGCCGGCCCAGGACTTCAAGCGGATCGGCGACGGCGACACCGGCCCGAACACCGGAGGGATGGGCGCCTACTGCCCGCTGCCGTGGCTACCGCCGGGCTTCGTCGACGACGTCTTGTCTCGGGTGCTGCGGCCGACGGTCGAGGAGATGGCCCACCGCGGTACGCCGTACATCGGGCTGCTCTACGCGGGTCTCGTGCTGACCGCCACCGGCCCACGGGTGATCGAGTTCAACGCGCGGTTCGGTGACCCGGAGACCCAGGTCGTCCTCGCCTTGCTGGAAAGCCCTTTGGCCGGCCTGCTGTACGCCGCCGCCAGCGGCACTCTGGCGGAGCAGCCGCCACTGCGGTGGACCGATCGATCTGCGGTCACCGTGGTGGCCGCTGCGGAGGGTTACCCGGGAACGCCGCACGTCGGTGAGGTGGTGCTGGGGGCAACTGGTGAAGGGATCCTGCATGCCGGCACCCGGCGCGGGGCGGATGGGCAGGTGCTGGTTGCGGGCGGCCGGGTGCTGTCGGTCACGGCGACTGGCCCCACGCTGGAGGCCGCGCGGGCGGAGGCGTACGCACGATTGTCCACAGTGGACTGGCCGGGTATGCGCTACCGCACCGACATCGCGGCCGCCGCAGTCCGCGGAGAAATCAGTGTGTCCCTTTGACAGCGTCTTCCCGTGGCTGGGGGGGTCTGGGGTCGACGTCGGCCGCCACCGGCGCCTGCTCGACCGCATAGCGGCCGCGCAACAGATAGATCGCGGCGACGTTGAGGCACGCGATGAGCGGCACGGCCACCAGCGCTCCGATGATGCCCGCCGTGATCAAGCCGGCCGCAATCGCCAGGATGACCGCGACCGGATGCACCTTCACGGCCCGGCCCAATAGCAGGGGCTGCAGGATGTGGCCCTCGACCTGCATGACGAGCACGCAAAGCCCCAGCACCAGCAGCGCGTTGATCGGGCCGTTCGAGACCAGCGCCACCAGCACGGCGATCAGCCCGCTCAGGAACGATCCGACGATCGGGATGAACGCACCGAGGAATATCAGCGCGGTCAGCGGCACGGCCAGCGGCACACCGAGTAGCAGGAGGCCGACGCCGATGCTCATGGCATCCACGAAAGCGACCACTCCGGTGCCGCGGACGTAGCTGATCAGCGTCTTCCAGGCGTTGAGGCCCGCTCCGTCGATGTCCTGGCGGACGGTCTTCGGGAACAGCCCGACCAGCCAGAGCCAGATGTCCCGGCCATCGCGCAAAAAGAAGAAGAGCACGAACAGGATGAGCAGGAATCCGGTGACAATGTGCGTCACCGTCGTCGCCGTGGCCAGCGCCCCAGCGGTGAACGTGTCGCGGTTGTCCAGGACGGTCTGCGTCGCCGCATCAGTCGCGTCGTCGATCTGCTGCTGCGAGAGACTCAACGGGCCCTGCACCAACCAGTCTCGGACCTCGTCGACCCCGCCCTCCACACTGTCGGACAGGTCGCCGAAGCCGCCGGAGATCGCATCGATGACGAGGGTGAGCACGCCCGCCACTGCGCCGACCCCGCCGAGCAACACGATCCCGGCAGCCAGCGATCGGTTCATGCCCCGCCGCCTGAGCCACATCGCGGCCGGCTGGAGGACTGCAGCGAACAACAACGCGATGGCCACCGGAATCAGCACGTGCTGGAGCTTGCCGACGAGATAGAGCAGCACCGCCAGCGCCCCGAGGATGACGAGCAGCCGCCAGGACCAGGCCGCCGCCGATCGCACGCCGACCGGGACGTTCTCCTCCACCGGCCGGACCCGTGGCTCACGGATCAGCACCGGAGGCAACGGGGGCGGTCGCCACAGCGGCTGGCTTCGACTCGCTGCCGACCAACCACGACGCGCGCGTTCCATGACCCCCATGCGGCCAAGATACCGGACCTTGATCGGTTCACGGCGCTTTGACGTCGGTGCCGACAGGGTGCCCGATACCGTGTCCCCCGGAGGTGGCGATGGCCGACGACGAACAGCAGGAAGAGGAACGCCAGCGTACGGCGGACAAGGTGCTCGGCTTCGTCGAGGACGTCATCTACTGGGGTATCGCGGTCGTCCTCGTCGCCGGGGCGCTGGTTCTGCTCGGCGTGCAGGTCTACGCGTTCACGAGGCTGATCGGCGAGCCGTCCGAGACGGTGCTGGTGGAGATCCTGGACGGCTTGCTGCTGGTCTTCATCTTCGTCGAGTTGCTCTTCGCCGTACGAGTGACGTTGCGCTCCCACGAGATCGTGGCCGAGCCGTTCCTCATCGTCGGCATCATCGTGTGTATCAAGGAGATCGTCGTACTGTCCGTGCAGTCGGCCAGCATGCTGTCCGACGGTCCGGAGTTCTCCCGAGGGATCACCGAGGTGGGTGTCCTCGGCGGGCTGGTGCTCGTCTTGGCCTTGGCGATGTACGTCCTGCGCCTGCGCCGCGAGCAGACCGCCGAGGACGTCGGCGAGGAGGCCGCTGACGCTGCGGACGAGGCCGATGACGCCGAGCGCACGCTGGAGCGGGCCGGCCGGGACCGCGAACAGGCCGGCGAAACGCGAGACCGGGCCGCCGGGCGGGAGGCCGATTCTTGATCGGGCGATACACGCTGCCCGAGATGGGTGAGATCTGGAGCGAGGGCCACAAGTACGCCCTTTGGTGCCGGGTCGAGGTCTTGGTTCTCGAGGCACAAGCGGCTGCGGGCGTGGTCCCCGCCGACGCGGTCGAGCCGGTACGCCGGGCCGCCCCGCCGACGGCTGAGGCGGTCGCGGCCATCGAAGCGGTCACCGAGCACGACGTGATCGCCTTCTTGTCTGCCTGGGCGGACAACACCAGCCCGCGGGAGGCGGCGGCGTACGTCCACTTCGGACTCACGAGTTCCGATCTGCTGGACACCGCGCTGGCGCTGCAGCTGACGGAGGCTTCCGACGTGCTGCTGGTCAAGGCAGACCGGCTGGTCGGCGTTCTCCGGGACCACGGTCTGGAACACCGCGACACCGTCAAAGTCGGGCGCACGCACGGCATCCACGCCGAGCCCGACGTGTGGGGACACCGGGTCGCAGACCTCGCCTTTGCGATGGCCCGCTCCCGAGATCGGCTGCGTCGCGCCCGCGAGGCCGCCGGTGTGGTCGCCATCTCCGGCGCGGTCGGGACGTACTCCAACGTGGATCCGGCGGTGGAGGCGTACGTCGCCCAGCGGCTGGGGCTGCGGGCAGCCCCGGTGTCCACACAGGTCGTCATCCGCGACGGGATCAGTGAGTGGGTGAACTCGCTGGCCGTGCTTGCCACGGTCTGCGAGGCGGTCGCGCTGGAGGTCCGGCACGGCCAACGCACGGAGCTGCGCGAGCTGTCCGAGCCGTTCCGCAGCGGGCAGAAGGGTTCGTCGGCGATGCCGCACAAGAAGAACCCGATCATGTCGGAGCGGATCGCCGGCCTCGCCCGCATCGTCCGAGCGCAGATGGTGCCGGTGATGGAGGGGATCCCGCTGTGGCACGAGCGGGACATCTCGCACTCCTCGACCGAGCGGGTGGCGTTGCCGGACGCTGCGACGGCGACGGACTACCTGCTGCACCTGACGATTCGGTTGGTCGAGGGCTTGATCGTCGACCGCGACCGGATGCGGGCCAACCTCGACCTGACCGGCGGCCTGGTCTACAGCGGCGCCGTGCTGCTGGACCTGGTCGAGTCCGGGCTGTCCCGCGAGGACGCGTACGCCGTCGTACAGGAGGCTGCGATGGTGACCTGGCAGACCGGCGAGCCGTTCCGCGCGACGCTCCTTGCCACGGCGGAACGGGACGGGCATCACGTTGACGACGACCGGCTCTCGGCGCTGTTCCGGCCGGAGCGCTACCTCGAACGGCTCGGTCCGGTGTTCGACCGGCTGGCGCAACTGAGGTGAGGCTGCTCGCCTCGGGCAAGGTCCGCGAGCTGTACGAGGTGGACGGCGAGCGCCTGCTCATGGTTGCCAGCGACCGGATCTCGGCGTACGACGTGGTGCTCCCGACCGCCATCCCGGACAAGGGCGCGGTGCTCACGGCGCTGTCAGGGTGGTGGTTCGGTCGGCTCGCGGCCGCGCAACCGCATCATCTGGTCTCCGCGGTGGCCGGGGTACCGGAGGAGTTCCGCGGCCGGGCGATGCTGGTTCGCCGACTGTCGATGCTGCCGGTGGAGTGCGTCGCGCGCGGGTACCTGGCCGGCTCGGCGGTGGCCGAGTACGCCGAGACCGGGGGCGTGTGCGGCGTCCAGTTGGAGGCCGGACTGCGCGATGGGGACCGGCTGTCCGAGCCGATCTTCACGCCGGCGACAAAGGCGGCGGCCGGCGAGCACGACGAGAACGTGGCTTTCGACCGGGTCGTGGCCGCGGTCGGCGGCGAGCTTGCGGAGGGGCTGCGCGACCGCACGCTGGCGATATATGCCGAGGCGGCCGCGGTGGCCGAGCGCAGCCGGATCCTGTTGGCGGACACCAAGTTCGAGTTCGGGACCGATTCGGGTGGTGCCCTGGTGCTCGGCGACGAGGTGCTCACGCCGGACTCCTCGAGGTTCTGGCCGGCCGAGGAGTGGCGCCCCGGCGGTGCGCAGCCGTCGTACGACAAGCAGTTCGTCCGCGACTGGCTGACGCACGAGTCCGGCTGGGATCGCCGGCCGCCGGCGCCACAGCTTCCCGAAGACGTGGTGACGGCTACCCGGAGGCGCTATGTCCAGGCCTACGAGCAGCTGACCGGCCTGCGGTTCGCCGACTGGTCCGAGGTGTCATGACCCAACCTGTTCGGTACCGCTCCGAGGACGAGGACAGCGCTCGTTGGCTGGGGTTCGAGTTCAGGCCGGGTGACATCGTGATCAGTACCCGGTCCAAGTGCGGCACCACATGGATGCAGATGATCTGCGCGCTGCTCGTCCTCCGGACCCCGAACCTGCCGGCGCCGCTGGCGACAATGTCCCCGTGGCTGGACTGGCTGATCACTCCTGTCGACGAGGTGTTCGCCGCGCTTGACGCCCAGCCGCATCGGCGCTTCATCAAGACCCATACGCCACTGGACGGACTACCCCTACACCCGCGGGCCACCTTCATCGTGGTCGCCAGGCAGCCGCTGGACATGGCGGTGTCGCTCTACCACCAGGGCGAGAACCTCGACCGTGCGCGGATGCGTCAACTCACGGGTCGGCCCGAGCCTGACCGGCCACCGGCTCCACGCCCGCCGCTGCCGCAGTGGCTGCTCTCCTGGATCGACCGGACCGTCGACCCGCAGGAGGAGCTGGACTCCCTGCCCGGGGTCATGCGGCACCTGAGCGACGCATGGGCCCGCCGGGCCGAGCCGAACGTCGTACTCGTGCACTACGACGACCTGTCCGCCGACCTTGACACGGAGATGCGTCGCCTTGCGGCGCTGCTCGGGATCACCGTGCCCGAGCAGACCTGGCCCAGGCTGGTTGCGGCCGCCACATTCGAGCACATGCGAGCAGCGGCCGACCGACTCGCTCCGGACCCGTCGGGCGTCCTCAAGGACAGGTCCGCGTTCTTCCGATCCGGCAGCTCGGGTTCAGGCAGCAAGCTCCTCACCGACGAGGAACTGGCCCACTACCGCGAGCGGGTAGCCCAGTTGGCACCGGCGAGCCTGCTGGCCTGGCTTCACCGCGTCGACCCCAGCTGAAGCCACAACTATGGGCGACCCGGCGACCGTCGAGGACGTGGGCGGTCACGAGCCCTCGCCGACGACGTCGCGTGCCGCGTCCTGTGCCGCCTGAGCTGCGTGGGCCGCCTGATCGGGCCGTGGATCGTCAGGAGTACGGCGGAGGTTCTCCGCGACGAGCAGGGCCGCGGTGCTTGCCCCCGCGGCGGCGAGCAGCACGCCCGCTATCGCGTCGCCGCGCAGGTTCGGGTTTCCGTCGTGGGCGAGGCGCTGCCCGAGAGCGGCGACCTCGGCGGCGATCTCGGCGATCCGCAGCGGGACCTCGCTCGCCTCGGACAGCGCCTGCGCGACGGCCGTCCGACGGTTACCGGACTCCCTGGGCAGCTGGGTAGCCGCGAGATAGCTGCCGTACGCCGCGGCGTCGGCATCGGCGAGCGGCCGTGCAGCGGCCCGCAGCCCCTCCGCCCGGTCCACCAGGTCGGGGGGAATCGCGGCCGGGTCGGCGTACCGGCCGGCCATCGCGGTCAACGCGGCGGCCAGCCCGGTGACTACCGCAGCGACTGCACCGCCGCCGGGCGCTGGGCTGCGGGCGGCGACGGCGTCGAGCAGCTCGCTGACCGTCAGCCGCAGGATTCCGTCGGACATTCCGCTCTCTGTGGTCACGAGAGCGGCGCTGCCCGTCGCGCAGCAGCCGCGACTTTGCCTGCGGGGTGGCCCCGCACACCGGACAAATCGCCCGCCGCCGCGGCCACGCCACAGGCAAAGTGGGGTCCGCGGGGTCTGGAGTCGAGAGAAGTCACGGCTCTAGGAGAGCCCCACGATGTTTCCTTCGGCGTCGATGTCGATGATGCTGGCGGCCGGCTTCGTTCCCAGGCCGGGCATCGTGCGCATGTCGCCGCAGATCGGGTACACGAAGCCGGCGCCGACCGACGCGCGGACCTCCCGGACCCACAGCGACCAGCCCGTCGGAGCTCCCTTGAGCGCGGCATCGGAGGAGATCGAAAGGTGGGTCTTGGCGATGCAGACCGGCAGGTTGCCGAAGCCGTTGCGCTCGTAGTTGGCCAGCTGCTTGTTCGCCGTCGCGCTGTACTCGACGCCGGCGGCGCCGTACACCCTCGCGGCCACCGTCTCGATCTTCTCTTTCAACGTCGCCTCGTCCGGATACAGCACGGCGAAGTGTGTCTCCTCCTCGGCGGCCTCGACCACAGCTTCGGCCAGCTCGGTGGCTCCGCGCCCGCCCTCGGCGAAGTGGTTGCACACCGCGACCCGCGCACCCATCGACTCCGCGATCTCGCGGATGGCCTGGTGCTCGGAGGCGTGGTCGGCCGGGAAGGCGTTGATCGCTACGACCGGGGAGACGCCGTGGACGCGGATGTTCTCGATCTGCTTGCGCAGGTTGGACCCGCCGACGTGCACCTCGTCCGGGTTCTCCGCCAACAGCGCCTCGGGCAGCGCCTTGCCGGCGACGATCTTGTGGTTTCCCGAGTGCGACTTGAGCGCTCGCACCGTGGTCACCACGACCGCGGCGTCCGGGATCAGGCCGGAGGCGCGGCACTTGATGTTGAAGAACCGCTCGGCGCCCATGTCGGCGCCGAACCCTGCCTCGGTGATGAGGAAGTCGCCCCCGCGGATGCCGATGAGGTCCGCGATGATCGAGGAGTTACCGGTCGCGATGTTGCCGAACGGCCCGGCGTGCACGAGTACTGGCGTGTTCTCCAGTGTCTGCATCAGGTTGGGCTTGGCAGCGTCGCGCATGATGGCCGCCATCCCGCCGGCGCCGCCGATCTCCTCGGCCGTCACCGGGGTGCCGTCCTTGGTGTAGCCGACGACGATGCGCCCCAGCCGCTCCCGCATGTCGGCGAGGGACGTGGTCAGCGCCAGGATCGCCATCACCTCGGACGCGGCGGTGATGTCGAAGCCGGTCTGCCGCGGTACGCCGTCCATGGTGGTTCCGAGGCCGACGATGATGCTGCGCAGCGCCCGGTCGTTGACGTCGATCACCCGCCGCCAGGTGATGTTGTGCTGGTCCAGCCCGGAAGGGTTGCCCTGGTACAGGTGGTTGTCGACCATCGCCGACAGCAGGTTGTGTGCCGCCGTCACGGCATGGAAGTCACCTGTTAGGTGCAGGTTGAGGATCTCCATCGGGACTACCTGGCTGTAGCCGCCACCGGCCGCCCCGCCCTTGATGCCGAACGTCGGTCCCATCGAGGGCTGCCGGAGCGCGATCGTGGCGCGCTTGCCGATGTGGCTCATGGCCTGGCCGAGACCCACGGTGGTGGTCGTCTTGCCTTCGCCCAACGGGGTCGGTGTGATCGCCGAGACTACGACGTACCGGGCCTTGGGCCGGTCGGCCAGCTCCTCCAGAGCGGCCAACTTGATCTTGGCGACGTTCTCGCCGTACGGCTCGAGCAGGTGTTCTCCGATACCCATTCCGGCGGCAATCCCGCTCAGCGGCTTGAGCTGCGCGGCTTGGGCGATCTCCAGGTCGGACGGGAACTGCATGGTGTGCCTCTCAGATCGTGGGGCGGGCCGAGGTGGGCTGCGCGACAGTACGGGCTGTCAAGCGGTGACCCGCAGCTTGTCGTCGGGCTCGACCACGAACTGACCGGCACTCAGCTGCCCGGCCCACTCGGCAGTTCGCTGCAAGGAGCCGAACGGGAAGAAGTGCACTCCCTGGATCAGTGACGCAGGCTCGTCGACGCGTGAGCGAACGAGTCCCAGCATCGTCTGGTCGGGATGGTAGACCGAGGACGTCGCCAGCCTGAGTACGCCGCCACTCTGCTTGCGCAGCACCTTCAGGGACGGTCCGATGCCGCAGGACAGGCCGAACCTGAGCAGTTTGGCCGGCGAGGTGAGACCGGGCAGGCCGATCACGATCGGCAGCCGGATGCCGGCCGCCCGGATCTCCCGCTCCCACGCGATGATCGGCTCAGGGGCGAAGCAGAACTGCGTGACGACGTACATGTCGAGGCCCTGTTCGGCGGCCAGGGCGTTCTTCGCCGCCAGCGCAGCGGCCAGCTCGGTCGGGCCGATGTCCGGCGTTCCCTCGGGATGGCCGGCGACGCCGATCCGGGTGATGCCGTGTTCGGGCAGTACGCCGGAGGTCAGCACCTGCATCGTCTCGTCGTACTCACCGGCCGGCTTGGCCACCGACCCGGCGATCACGAGGACCTCGGTGACCCCGATGTCCGCCAGTCTGGCCAGCATCCCGGACAGGGCGGCGCGGTCCGGAATGGCGCGCACGGCAAGATGCGGGACCGGCCGCATGCCCTGCTGAACCACCCGGGCCGCCAGCGCCACGGTGTCCTCGAACGGCGTGTTCTCGAGGAACGTGATGTAGATGCGGGTACCGGCTGGCAGCACCTCGCCGAAGGGTGGCACCTTCGGGGCTTCTCGAGGCGTCACCTCGACGCTGAAACCCCTGGTCAGCGCCGCCAACGCCGAACTGATTCCGCCCCCGTCAGAACCGTTCAACGCCATGGCGCGCATCGTCTCATGGGCGACCGACGCGAGCTGCCGATGGACTCTCCGACGGACTGAGCTATCGCGACTGCGGGTGTCCAGTTCAGGGCTGGATCGGCGGTACCGGCGTCCCAGGGTTGGGCTGCGGCGGGTCGCCCATCGGGTCCGACGTCGGGTCTGTGGGCGACGGCGCACCGGGCATCGGGTCGCCCGGCATCGGGTCGTCGGGCATTCCGTCGGGCATCGGGTCGCCGGGCGAGCCGCCCGGCTGGTCGGGGATCGGTGGTGCTGACATGGCCGTCCTCATCTCGTCGGTGAACTGGGCCGCTTTATCATGGCCGACCGGCGCAGATCACGCGCGGCGAGGAAGGCTCAGCTGTCGACTGATGCGCCCGTCGGCCGTCACCGGCCGATAGCCGTCGCACGTCCTACAGTGCCTACAGACCTAGGGTGGCCGCGTGGGGCTGACCAGCGAAGAGGAAGATGTAGTCAAGGTCGTCGCCCGCTTCGTGGACCGCGACGTGCGGCCGCGAGCCCGGGGTATCGAGCACTCCGGTGCCTACCCCGAGGAGTTCATCGAGCGGATGAAGGTCCTCGGCGTCTTCGGGCTCTGCGTGCCCCCGCCGTACGGGGAGGCGCACGTCTCGACCGAGTGCTTTCTGCGGGTCACCGAGGAACTGGCCCGCGGCTGGATGACGCTGGCCGGCGCGGTGGGCGGGCACAGCGTCGTGGCCCTGCTGCTGACCGAGTTCGGCACCGACGAGCAGCGCGAGCGGTACCTGCCGCGGATGGCGACCGGGCAGCTGCGCGCGACGATGGCGTTGACCGAGCCGGGTGGTGGCTCGGACCTGCAGGCGATGCGGACGGTGGCGCGGCGGGACGGGTCGTCGTACGTCATCGACGGCGCCAAGACCTGGATCACGAACGCCCGCCGCTCTGGTTTGCTCGCGCTGCTGTGCAGGACCGACCCCGGGGCGGATCCGCCGTACCGGGGCATGTCGATCCTGCTGGTCGAGCCCACCGAAGGGTTCACGGTGTCCAGCGACTTGGGCAAGCTCGGCTACCACGGTGTGGAGTCCTGCGAGCTGGATTTCACCGACTGCCGGGTGCCGGTCGACGCGCTGCTCGGCGGGTCGGAGGGAGACGGGTTCGCGCAGATGATGCGGGGACTCGAACTGGGGCGGATCCAGGTGGCCGGTCGCGCGATCGGGGTGGCGCGGGCGGCGTTGACGGATTCGCTGCGGTATGCGCAGGAACGGCACAGCTTCGGCAAGCCGATCTGGCAGCACCAGTCGGTCGGCAACTATCTGGCCGACATGGCGACGAAGCTGGAGGCGGCGCGGCTGCTCGCCCGGCACGCCGCTCGGCGGCTGGATGCCGGGGAGCGGGCGGACCTGGAAGCCGGGATGGCCAAGCTGTTCGCCTCCGAGGCGTGCATGGAGATCTGCCTGGACGCGATGCGCATCCACGGCGGGTACGGCTATTCGACCGAGTTCGACATCGAGCGGTACTTCCGGGACGCGCCGCTGATGATCGTCGGCGAGGGCACGAACGAGATCCAGCGCCAGGTGATCGTGCGACAACTGATCGCCCGCAACCCGCTCTGATCGGTAGCCTGACCAACGGGGGTGGCCGATGGATCAAGACCAGCTGTTCAGCTCGATTGCGGACGCTGCCCCCAGCGCCGAGGACATCGTGTACGTCGAACGTCGTGGTACGGCGTACTCCTGGCACCTCGTCGTCCAGGGCGCCGAGCTGCCACCGTCCAGCGCCGGGGCCGACGTCTGGATGTACTTCTCCGGAAACTGGCCGCAAGACGATCCCGAGCGGCTGCGGGCGTTCTGCGACGACATGCTCGCCGAGATGGAGTCGATGGCCGGTGGCGACCGCTGCCGCTGGCCGCTGTCCGAGCCCTATCCCTTGGGGCACTGACTGTGGACTACCTCATCACCGCCGCCGAGCGGGCGTCGTACAAGAGATGCCGGCGGCAGTGGGACCTGGGGTCGGTGCACCGGCGCAGTCTCGAGCCGGTCGAACCAGAGCCGGCCGACGTTGCGGTGGCGGTCCGCGACGCGTTGGCGGTCTACTACTACCCCGGCATGTGGGACTGGCAGAGCGCGATCGTCCTGCCACTGGTCCGCAAAGCCTTCATGCGCTCCATCGCCGAGCAGCCGCCGTCGCCCGAGCGGACCAGGAATCTGGACATCGGGACCGCACTGCTCGAGCGGTACATCGAGTGGGCGCCGAGCATGGACGAGTTCGGGCCGATCCGGATCGACCATGAGGTCGAGGCGATCGTGCCCGATCTGGGCGAGCCGGGCCGTGGTCTGTACCTGCCCGACGGCCGGCGCATCGTCTACACCGACCGGGTCGATCTGCTGGCCATCGACGTGTACGACGCCTACTGGGTGGTGCGCCACCAGGTCGTCCCCGACTGGCAGGACATCCGAACGCTGCTGCTGGACGAGGAGGCGGTGGCGGCCTGCTGGGCGTGGGAGCAGACCTACATCGGCATGGATGTCGCGGGCACGATCCACAACGAGATCCGGGTGGGCCTCGATGATCTCGGGCCACCGCCGCCGGAGACCGCGACCGGCCGACCGGGCCGGGGCGGCTACCCGCAGCACGAGGGCAGCGGCGGCGGCCGGAACGTTCCCCAGCACCAGCGGCAGTACGGCCGCCCGGAGCTGCCCGCTGGCACCGAGCGGGTGGAGCAGCAGACCGGCGGGATGATCCGGCGTACCCGCATCCGGCGGACCCGCGAGGAGATCCACGGAATGGGTGCGCTCGTCGCCGCTGAGGCGTTGGAGATGCTGAACTCGGAAGTGGCGATGTATCCGTCGCCGGGGACGCATTGCCCGGCCTGCCCGTTCGACGCGCCCTGCCTGACCATGTGCGAGGGCGCCGATCCCACCTTGGACCTCGCCGCGCGGTACCGCCTCCGGCCGGTCGGCCCGGCATTGAAGACACGCCTGGGTGCGGCGGGAGGCAGTCGCGGCGGTGTCGTCCCACCCAGGCCGTGAGGCCGGCCCGGACCAGTCGACAACCTTGCGCTTGGATCTAGGCTCGGGTGCACCGAACTGGGAGGGGCGATGAGCTTCATCGGCAGGGCCAGGAACAAGGTCGAGGAGGTCGTCGGAGAGTTCAAGGAGTCCGTCGGCGAGGCCTACGGCAACGAGGCGCTTGAACTCGACGGCGAGGCCGAAGCCGACGCCGCCCGCGAGCGCGAGGCCGAGCAGGAGGCGGAGGACGGCACGTCCGGTTCGGGGGCCGGAACCCCCATCCGCTGACCCTCACTTCGCGGCGCCAATCGGGGGTTATGTGGGGGCGAAGGCAGCGAGGGCTTCCTCGGCCCGACGTACGGACTCCTCGGGATCGGCGCTGTTCGAGCCGATCTCGGGGTCATAGTTCAGGTCGAGGAACAGCTCCGTCACCCCCTGGTCGGCGAGCACGTCGAAGTCGGTGCGGATCTCCTCGGCCGAGCCGGTCAGCAGCCGGCGCCCCGCACTGCCACCGGCCCGGATCTGTACGACGCCGCGACACACGAACCGGAGTAGCGATGGGTCGCGGCCGGCCTGCACGGCGGCTGCCTTGATCGTGTCGATGGACTCGCCGATCGCCGTCAAGTCGGCGCGGCTGCTGCTGATCCAGCCATCGGCGAGCCGGCCGGCCCGCCGCAGCGCCGCCGCGGCGAAGCCACCCAGCAGGATCGGCGGATGCGGGCGCTGCGCCGGTTTGGGCTCTACCCGCGACGGCGGGATCTCGTAGAACTCGCCGTGGAACTCGGTGACCTCCTCCGTCCAGATCCGTTGCAGTGCCTCCAGAAACTCCTCCGCCCGCTGTCCCCGGCGCGGAAAGCTTGCACCGGCCGCGATGAATTCCGCTGGTGCCCAGCCCAAGCCCAGACCGACGTCCAGCCGACCGTGCGACACCAGATCGAGAGTGGTCAACTGTTTGGCCAGCACAGTGGGCGACATGAACGGCATGTTCAGCACGGCCACACCGAGCCGCACCCGTCGGGTGAGCCCCGCCAAGTACGCCAGCGTCACGATCGGGTCCTGCACGCTGCGGTAGACCTCCGCCCAGCGGCCATCGTCGGCGGGCTCCGGGACCAGCAGCCGCTGAAACGTCCAGACCGAGTGGTACCCGAGTTCCTCGGCCCGCTGTACGACGGTCCGCTGTGCCTCGGGTGTCGCCCACGAGCCGGACACGGGTACGCCGAAGCCGATCTGCATGCGCTCAGCCTAGGAACCGCGCTCGATAGGCTGGCGACCGCCGATCCACCGAAGGAGCGCCCGTGCCCCGCGTCGTCGTCGACGTCATGCTCAAGCCGGAGATCCTCGACCCCCAGGGCAGCGCGATCCTCGGCGCATTGCCTCGACTGGGATTCGACGGCGTCCGGTCGGTCCGCCAGGGCAAGCACTTCGAACTCGAGGTCGACGAGCCCGTCGACGAGGCGCGGTTGCGCGAACTAGCCGACACGCTGCTGGCCAACTCCGTGATCGAGGAGTTCACCCTGCAGGTCATGCCGCTGTGAAGATCGGGGTGGTCACGTTTCCCGGCTCGCTCGACGACCGAGACGCCCGCCGCGCCATCAGGGTGGCCGGCGGGGAGCCGGTCGCGCTATGGCACGGCGACGCGACCCTGCGCGGCGTGGACGCCGTCGTCCTGCCCGGCGGTTTCTCGTACGGCGACTACCTGCGGTGTGGCGCGATCGCGCGGTTCGCCCCTGTGATGCAGACCGTCATCGACCGCGCCGGCCGGGGGTTGCCGGTTCTGGGCATCTGCAACGGGTTCCAGATCCTCTGCGAGTCCCACCTGCTGCCCGGTGCACTGACCCGAAACGCCCACCTCCATTTCCGCAACCGCGACCAGCGGCTGCGGGTCGAGAACACCGCCACGTCCTGGACCAGTGGATACCGGCAGGGCGAGGAGATCGTCGTACCGGTGAAGAACGGCGAGGGCTGCTTCGTGGCCGCCCCCGATGTGCTCGACCGGCTGGAGGGTGAGGGCCGGGTGGTCGTCCGGTACGCCGACGGCAACCCGAACGGCTCGGTTCGGGACATCGCCGGCATCTGTAACGACCGCGGCAACGTGGTAGGCCTGATGCCGCACCCGGAGCACGCCGTCGAGAAGCTGACCGGTCCGTCCATCGACGGGCTGGGATTCTTCACGTCCGTCCTGACCGCCGCCGTCTCGTGATCGACAGCGTCCAGAACGCCCGGGACACACCCGACCATCCGCAGCCGTACAGCGAGTTGGGGCTGAAATCCGAGGAATACCATCGGATTCGGGACATCCTCGGGCGGCGGCCGACGTCGTCAGAACTGGCGATGTACTCGGTGATGTGGTCCGAACACTGCTCCTACAAGAGTTCGAAAGTTCACCTGCGACAGTTCGGCGATCTCCCGCAAAGCGAGGCGCTTCTGGTGGGAATCGGGGAGAACGCCGGTGTCGTCGACATCGGAGACGGCTACGCCGTCACGTTCAAGATCGAGTCGCACAACCACCCGTCGTACGTCGAGCCGTATCAGGGTGCTGCCACCGGAATCGGCGGCATCGTCCGGGACATCCTGACCATGGGTGCCCGCCCGGTCGCTGTCATGGACCCGCTGCGGTTCGGACCGGCGGATGCCCCGGACACCCAGCGCGTGTTGCCCGGTGTGGTGGCCGGGATCGGCGGGTACGGGAACTGCCTCGGTCTGCCGAACATCGGAGGTGAGGTCGTCTTCGACGACGGCTACCTCGGCAACCCGCTAGTCAACGCGCTCTGCGTGGGTGTCATGCGGCACGAGGACATCCGGTTGGCCAAAGCAACAGGCGCCGGAAACGTGGTGATCCTGTTCGGCGCCCGGACCGGCGGCGACGGCATCGGGGGAGTCTCGGTGCTGGCCAGCGAGACGTTCGCCGCGGACGGCCCGAAGAAGCGGCCCAGCGTGCAGGTCGGCGACCCGTTCACCGAGAAGGTGCTGATCGAGTGCTGCCTGGAGATCTTCGCCGCGGATCTCGTGGTGGGAATCCAGGACCTGGGCGGGGCGGGCCTTTCCTGTGCGACTACCGAGTTGTCCAGCGCCGGCTCCGGGGGAATGCACGTTGTCCTCGACCGGGTGCCGTTGCGCGACGAGACGCTCGCCCCGGAAGAGATTCTGATGAGCGAGTCGCAGGAGCGGATGTGCGCCGTTGTACGACCGTCCGCTGTGGACAGTTTCATGGAGATCTGCGCCAGGTGGGAGATCACCGCGACGGTCATTGCCGAGGTCAACGACTCCGGGCGGCTGACGATCGACTGGCGCGACGAGCGGATCGTGGACGTGCCGCCGAAGACCGTGGCGCACGAGGGGCCGGTCTACGAGCGCCCGCTTGCGCGGCCGCTGGACCTCGACGACCTCAGGGCCGACGATCCGGCACACCTGCCGCGACCGTCCACATCGGAGGAACTGCGGGCACTGCTGCTACGGATGGTCGGCAGCCCGAATCTGTGCGCCAAGACGTGGGTCACCGAGCAGTACGACCGCTACGTGCAGGGCAACACGGTGCTTGCCCAGCCCGAGGACGCCGGCGTCGTGCGCGTGGACGAGTCGACCGGGCTGGGAGTCGCCGTCGCGACCGACGGCAACGGCCGGTTCGCCCGGCTGGACCCATACGCCGGGGCGCAACTCGCGCTGGCCGAGGCATACCGCAACGTCGCCACCACCGGTGCCCGGCCGCTGGCTGTCACGAACTGCCTGAACTTCGGCAGTCCGGAGGACCCGGCCGTCATGTGGCAGTTCGCCGAGGCGGTGCGTGGCCTCGCTGACGGGTGCCGCGCACTGGGTCTGCCCGTGACCGGGGGGAACGTCAGCTTCTACAACCAAACCGGCGACAAGGCCATCAACCCGACGCCGATCATCGGCGTGCTCGGCGTCATCGGGGACGTGGCCCGGCGTACGCCGATGGCTTTCGGTTCTGTGCCGGACGAGGTGCTGCTCCTGCTCGGGGACACCTACCCGGAATTCGGCGGGTCGGAGTGGGCCTGGTCGGAGCACCACCACCTCGGCGGTCGGCCGCCGGCCGTCGACCTGGGCCGCGAACGTGCGGTGGCCGAGGTCCTGGCTTCGGCCGCTGAAGAGGGACTCGTCTCGGCCGCGCACGACCTGTCCGATGGCGGTCTGGCGCAGGCGCTGGTCGAATGCTGCCTGCGTGGTGACGTCGGAGCTCTCGTGCACCTCGACGAGGACCCGTTCATGGCCTTGTACGCCGAGTCGGCGGGACGCGCGCTCGTCGCGCTCCCAGCCGGGCGACTGGGCCGTTTCACCGAGTTGTGCCAGGAGCACGCCGTTCCGGCTACCCAGATCGGCACCGTTCGCCCAGACCACCCGGAGCTGACGATGGCGGGGCAGTTCGGCGTACCGCTGACTGAGCTGCGCTCCGCCTACACGGGCACGCTGCCCGCACTGTTCGGCGCCGCCGTCGGTGCAACCCCGCCCGGCGGGGTAGAACAGGACCATGACGTCACCGCAGAGGTCTGACCTGGTCGAGCCCGAGGGCGTGAACGCCGCGTCGTCCGACCCCGAAGGAAACCTCTCCGGAGAGGGGCAACCGGCGGCCTCCCATGAGGCACCCCAGGGAGCCGGTCACGCCGAGGAAACCGCCGCACCGGCAGGCGACCTGCTCGGGCCGCCGGACCAGCGCGATGACAGCCCGGGTCAGGAACTCGCCGCCGGTGAGGGCTGAGGGCGCTGCCGGTGCTCGAGCGGTCGGCGCCTGGCAAGCCGAGGGTACGGCGGCTGACCGCGCCACCATCGCGGCTGCGGTGCGCTACACGCTGGATCTACTGGCTGCGCAGGCGCCAGGCCGGTCGGTGGAGGTGCGGATACCGCCGTACGCCGCCGTCCAGTGCGTCGAGGGTCCGCGCCACACCCGAGGCACGCCCGGGAGCACGGTCGAGACCGACCCGCAGACCTGGCTGCGGCTGGCGACCGGGCGGCAGTCGTGGAGCGAGGCTGTCGCCGCGGGTGCGGTGCGGGTCAGCGGCGAGCGGGCCGAGCTGTCGGCGTACCTGCCGTTGATCGATCAGCCCACCTCGTAGTCGAACTCGTCGGACTCGATGTCGTCGCCGACCGGGTCGTCGTCGTCATCGGTGTCGTCGTCATCGTCGTCGGGGACCGGCTGGTCGGTGGCCGGGTCGAACTCGCCGTCGCCGTCGTCGGCGTACAGCTGCGCCTCGTATTCGCCGCTGTCGGAGATGGCGGTCGGGACGCTGACGTCGGAGCTGTCGCCGGCGGCGACTGCGGCGCTGCCGACGACCTCCCCGCCGTCGTCGACGACGATCACGACGAATCCGGGTACCTCGACGCGGACCCGGTCGACCAGGACACTGGAGCCGTCGCCGGACTGATCCGACACTTCGACCTCGTTGAGATCGTCGTCGTCCCCGGAACCGCCCGACGCCGTCGTCGCGGTGCTCGACTCGGTGCTGCTCGGCGGCGAGGCGGTCGACGAGGCTGACGACTGGGTAGCGGGGTCGCTGACCTCGATGCCACCGGGTCCGCTCGCGGGGTCGTCCGGGTCGCCGCAGGCGGTCAGCGCCAGGGCGGTAGCTGCGATGACAAGTGCAGGTGTTTGCGTCATGGCTTCACTCAAGCCCGACCGGCTGAGAGGAACATGAGTCCTCTGTGAGAGCGCTCTCATCCGCAGCAGGCCCGGCGGCGGACGGACATGCCGGCTCGCCGCTCCAGGCGTACCCATAGGGTGGCCGGAGCACATGCTGACGGGAGCGCACATGCCGCAGGAGGTCCAAGGAGTCATCGCCCGAGCCAAGGGTGAGCCGGTGACCGTGGAGACGATCGTCGTCCCCGATCCCGGACCCGGCGAGGCGCTCGTGCAGGTGCAGGCCTGCGGGGTGTGCCACACCGATCTGCACTACCGCGAGGGCGGCATCAACGACGACTTCCCGTTCCTGCTCGGCCACGAGGCGGCAGGATTGGTCGAGTCGGTCGGCGACGGTGTCACAGACGTGGCGGCCGGCGACTACGTGATCCTGAACTGGCGAGCCGTCGACGGTCAATGCCGCGCCTGCCGCCGGGGTGAGCCGTGGTACTGCTTCAGCACCCACAACGCTACCCAGAAGATGACGTTGACCGACGGCACCGAGCTGTCACCGGCGCTCGGCATCGGCGCGTTCGCCGAGAAGACGCTGGTCGCAGCGGGTCAGTGCACGAAGGTCGACAACCGCGCCCGCCCCGAAGCGGCCGGCCTGCTCGGCTGTGGCGTGATGGCCGGCTTCGGCGCCGCGGTGAACACTGGGAAGATCGGCCGCGGCCAGTCGATCGCCGTGATCGGTTGCGGTGGCGTCGGGGTCGCGGCGATCGCCGGCGCCCGGATCGCCGGCGCCACGACCATCATCGCGGTGGACATCGACCCTCGAAAGCTCGCCACGGCCACCGACATGGGCGCCACCCACACCGTGAACTCCGCCGAGACCGACCCGGTCGAGGCGATCAAGACGCTGACCGGTGGGAACGGCGCCGACGTCGTGGTCGAGGCCGTAGGGCGGCCGGAGACGTACAAGCAGGCGTTCTACGCCCGGGACCTGGCCGGCACCCTCGTGCAGGTCGGCGTTCCGACTCCGGAGATGACCGTCGAGCTGCCATTGATCGATTTGTTCGGCCGAGGCGGTGCGTTGAAGTCCAGCTGGTACGGCGATTGCCTGCCCAGCCGGGACTTCCCCATGCTCATCGACCTGTACCTGCAGGGCCGGTTCGACCTGGACGCTTTTGTGTCGGAGACCATCGGCATCGGCGACGTCGAGGCGGCATTCGAGAAGATGCACCACGGCGACGTGCTGCGGTCGGTGGTCCTCCTGTGAGCGCTCGGATCGACAAGGTG
>Ga0136613_10000134_pt1 | contig 27994 bp, 30 predicted proteins | sample AntDrymUQ2722106_2_FD_106649 | JGI IMG/M metagenome (GOLD analysis project Ga0136613, IMG submission 106649) | Polar desert sand microbial communities from Dry Valleys, Antarctica - metaG UQ272 (21.06) | ecosystem: Environmental > Terrestrial > Soil > Desert | place: Antarctica: Dry Valley... | reverse complement strand
GGCCGCGACGAGCACGTCGGGCATGCCACGATCGCGCAGGAGCTGCACGGTGCGCGGGAGGAGCGCCATGTGCGCACCGGACAGGATCGAGAGGCCGACGACGTCGACATCCTCCTGCTCGGCGGCATCGGCGATCATTTCCGGCGTCTGGCGCAGGCCGGTGTAGATGACCTCGAATCCCTCGTCGCGCAGGCCCCGCGCCAGGACCTTCGCCCCGCGGTCGTGGCCGTCGAGCCCCGGCTTGGCGATCAGGATGCGAATCGGCGTATCGGTCATGCGCGACCGATTCTACCGGGCGGCGGTCGCGAGGCGGTCGATCTCGGTCGCCAACTGCACGTCGCGCCGGGTGACCGCGCCGGCCGCATTGGTGGTGAGCTCGAACGATACGCGCTTGTAGCGGGTGATCGAGATGTCGGGATGGTGGTTCGTCGCCTCGGCAGCATCGGCCACGGCGTTGACGAGCGCAATGGCGGCCCGAAAATCGCGGACGTCGACAGTCCGACGGAGGAGCGGACCATCTCGCGTCCACCCAGGCAGGCGAGCAAGCGCGGAGACGATCTCCGCATCGCTCAGAGGATCGGCATACGGCATCGGTCTATGCCTTGCCGATCAGGCCCATGAACTCGGCGCGGGTCCGAGCGTCGCGGCGGAACGTTCCGGTCATCGACGAGGTGACCATCGTCGCCTCCTGCTTCTTCACGCCGCGCATCATCGTGCACAGATGCGTGGCCTCGACGACGCATGCGACCCCCTTCGGCTCGAGGCGCTCCATCAGGAAGTCGGCGACCTCGACGGTGAGCCGCTCCTGGATCTGGAGACGCTGCGCGAACATGTCGACGATGCGCGGGATCTTCGAGAGACCGATGACCCGGCCGCGCGGCAGGTAGCCGACGTGGGCCTTGCCGATGAACGGCAGCAGGTGGTGCTCGCAGAGGCTGAAGAACTCGATCTGGCGCACGACCACCATCTCGTCGTAGTCGACGCTGAAACAGGCTCCATTCATCAGCTCGTCCGGGTCGACGTGATAGCCCGCCGTCAGCTCGACGTACATCCGTCGGACGCGTTCCGGCGTGCGCGCCAAACCCTCTCGCGACGGGTCCTCGCCGATCTCCGACAAGAGCGTCCTGACCGACGCCTCGAGGTCGGCGCGCGTCTCAACCATGGCTTGAATCATACGGCCTCGACGATTCACCCCCCTGTCGGTCGACGATCGCCCGCAGTACACTCGCCCTTGCCCATCGGTTGACCAGATGATGAGGAGGGACGCTGCCATGATCCTCCACCCGGCCTCGCGGTCCCGACGCCTGGGCTTCCCGATGCTGGCTCCCACGGATCGGCTGGCGACGGCGCTCGGCCGGCGCCTGGACGACGACTATCACTGGTTCCGCTCGATCGCGCCGGGCGGCATCGAGATGATCGACGCGGTCCTGGTCGGCCCGGGGGGAACCTGGACGCTGACCGCCGCCGGCGAGCGCGGTCGGTTCTCGCGACGCAATGGCCACTGGTACCGATGGAATGGCTCGACCGACTCCTGGGTGCCGTGGGATCCGGCGCCGGCCACCGCCGCCCGCCTGACCGGCCGCCGCCTGGCCCTCTACCTCGATCGCGCCGGTCTGCCGGCGGCCGTCGAGCCGATCCTGGTGCCCCCGAGCGACATGGAGGTGGTCGTGGAGCCGCGCGAGGTCATCGGGCTGACGATCGAGCACGACACGACGAGGCTTGCCTCCCTCGTCAGCGCCGAGGAGCGTTTGAGCCAGTCGCAGGTGGAGCGGATCGTGACGCTGCTGGATCCACGTCAACCGCTGCCGCGGCTGGTTCAGGCGACACCCCGCGGGTGAGCCGGGCGTAGGCCAGCACGATCACCATGCCGGCGGTCCAGCCGGCGAGCACATCGGTCGGGTAATGGACGCCCAGCCAGACCCGCGAGACACCGATCAGCATGATCAGGATGCCGAGCGCGGCCACGATCCCACGACGTGCTGCGATCGGCAGGCGGGAGCGCATGACGAGCACGCCCAGGACGCCGTAGGCGACCATCCCCAGCGCGGAGTGGCCGGATGGAAAGCTGAAGCCGTGCTCCACGACGATCGGCTCCAGCAGGTCTGGTCGCGCGCGCGCGATGGTCACCTTGAAGAGCCCGCTGCCGATCGATGCGAGGGCGATCGTGACGGCGCCGATGAGCCCATGCAGCCACGGTCCGATGAGCACGCCCGTGACGAGCGTGATGGCCCCCACCACGATCACGGCCCCGGTCGAGCCGAGCTGGGTGACAACGCCGAGTGGCCAGAGGAGGCCGTCGAGCGCCGGCTGGCGAACGAATCGAATGACCGCATCGTCGAACGGCTCGGACCGCCCACTCACCACGAGCAGCGCCAGGGCGACGATGATGGCGATGCCGATGACGAGGAGCGCTGCCGTTCCCGATCGAAGGATTCGGCGGCCGCCGGCGCGCAGCGGGGTCACGGCAGAACGGCGGGCGAAACTGATCGGAAGTTCCACCACAGCTCGGCCGCCCACGCGTACAGCGTCGCAGCGACGCCGAACAGGGCCGTGAGTCTGAGCAGCCAGTCCGGTCCACGATTGCGATACGCCAGGCAGAGCAGGATGAGAAGCGGGCCTGTCGCGTCGACGAGCCAGAGAGCGGTCCGAAGCGGCACGTCCATGCGCCGGGCGATGAGAAAGATGAGCGCCACGCCGACCCCACCGAAGGCCGATGCGAGGACCGTGACGGTGGGGGTGATGCCGATCGCGAGAAGGGGGATGTAGGTCAGCGCCGGGACCGGAGGAAACGGCGACCAGGCGCGCTCGCCGTCGATGGTGACGAGCTCCCAATGACTGCCCCAAGGGACCCAGAGCTGGCCCTGCATGAACGCGCGCGCCAGATCGTCGTGGATGTCCTGCTGATCGGACGGGCCAAGGATGAGATACCCGACCGAGAAGAACGTGGCGACGAGCGTCGCCACGACCGGCGTCGACCAGCTCCACTCGTCGACGAACGAGCCCGCCGCGCGGGTGATGGTCGCGACTCGCGTGGTCACATGCAGGTCGCCATGTCAGCGGACAGAATAAGATCCGCGCGATGGAACGGCCACATGGCGGCATGCCGTCGATCACGCTGGCCGCGCTTGCCCTCGCTGCGGCCGGCGTCGCGGTCGCCTACCTGATACCGGCAGTGGCGGTGCTGACCGTCTGGCCGGTGCTCATGTTCCTGCCGGGATGGGCGCTCCTGACGGTCCTCCGGCCGCCGATCACGGCGAGCGGTGTGATCGGCCTGGCGGTCGTGCTCTCGGTCGCCGCATCGACCCACCTGGCATGGTGGCTCGGCCTTGCGACCGGCGGATACACCCGGCTCACCGTCTTCGCCGTGACGGCGACCCTGCTCGCCCCGGTGCTCATCTGGTTCGCTCGACGCCGGGGCGTGCCGGCGGCCGCCCTCAGAAACGCCATGCGCGGACTGCGTCGCGACTCGCTGCCGTGGGCGATCGCCGCGGCGAGTGCCTGGTTCGTGGCGTTCGTCCTCTCCCTGGGCCTCTGGCGTGTGACGCCTGCCGGCGTCGTGTCGGGTGGCTGGAACTGGAGCGATCTCGGCGTTCACCTGTCGATCGTCCAATCGCTCAACGCGGGGAACTTTCCGCCCGACGTCCCCTATTTCGCCGGCGAGCCGCTGACCTACCACTGGTTCTCCGACTTCCACGCTGCCATCCTCGCGTCGTCCTCCGGAGTTTTCGGCGTTCCCGCCATGGTGACCCAGTCCGCGGTGCTTGCCGCTGCGCTCGCGCTCCTCGCCCACGCGCTCGCGCGCCAGCTTCTGCGTGGCCCCCACGCGCGCCGAGCGGCCGCGATCGCCGCCACTCTCGTCGTCTTCGGCGGCGGCCTCGGCTGGATCCGCCTCGTTGGAGACCTTGCCCTCGAGCGCGGTGACCTGGTCTCGCTGGTGACGAACTACAGCTACGACAACCAGTGGTACGACACGCTCGGACAGGTGAACTGGCCGCACTTCAACATTCCGTCGGTCATGGGCACGGGGCTCCTGGCGCACCGGGCGACGGCCGCCGGACTGCCCATCTTCATCGCCGGAATCCTGCTCCTGGTAGCCGGCCTGCCGCCGCGCTGGCGCCGGGCGACGGGCGTTCGGGATCGATGGCCCCTCATCCTGCTGGCCGGCGGCCTCGGGGCGCTGCTGGCGCCCTTCCACTTCTTCTACTTTCCAACATTCCTGGCGGTCGCCGCGATCTACGTCCTGGCCGCCGGTCGCCTGCTGGATCGCGCCGCGATGCGGAACGCCGCCTCTTCCTGTCTCCGTACGTGCTGGCCGTTCCGTTCGCGCTGGCGGCCGTGCAGCAGTCTCGCGGCTCGGGTGCCCTGAAGCTGGTTGCCGGGTGGGAGACGGCTCCGTTCGAGGATGGTCCGGCCGCGGTCGCCTTCTTCTATGCGACCAATCTGGGGGTTCCGTTCCTCCTGGCCCTCGCCGCGCTTCTCCTCCCGGGCGCGCGCTGGAGATGGTTCCTGGCCGGGTGGGTCGCCGCCCTCTTCATCGCTCCGAATGTGGTCCAGGTCAGCGTCGTCGCGTTCGACATGAACAAGCTGTTTCAGGCGATGTGGATCGCCGTCGCGATCCTCGCGGCCTGGCTCGTTCGCCGCTGGCCGACACCCGCGGTCGTGGCCGTGCTGGTCCTCAGCGTACCGAGCCCGCTCCTCGTGGCCGCATGGACGGCAACCTCGGACGAGCAGGTTCTGTCGACAACCGACCTTGCGGCCGCGCGCTGGGTCGCGGAGAGCACTCCGCATCGCAGCGTCTTCGTGACCGATGGCTGGCTCAACAGCCTCGTCGACGTGGCCGGCCGACTCCGAGTCTCCACCTACGGCCCGTACGTGGCGAACCTCGGGTATTCCCCCGAAGCCCGGGAGGGTCAGGTGCGCCGTATCTACTGCGAGGGGAGCGTCGAGGTCGCCGCCGACACGATGGAGGAGCTCGGCGCACACTACGTCATCGACGGCGGACGGCCGCCGGATTGCGAGATCCCGACCGACTTCGGAAGCGAGGAGCGATTCATGGAGGTCTACTCCGGACCCGGCCCGACGATCTGGCAACTGCGCGGAGCCGCACCGGCATAGCCCTATCATGCGCGGGTGAGCCCTCCGGACGCTCCAATTGCCTCCGCCGCAGCGACCGGTGGCTCGGTGGTCGCCTTCGAGCACGTCACCAAGCGCTACGGCGGACCAGATGCGGCGCCCGCGGTCGACGATCTGAGCCTGACCATCCCCGCCGGCGAGGTGTGCGTGCTAGTCGGCCCGTCCGGCTGCGGTAAGACCACCAGCATGAAGATGGTGAACCGGCTCATCGAGCCGAGCGCGGGCCGGATCACGATCGGAGGCGAGGACGTGATGAGCCTGCCGGCGGTCGAGCTCCGCCGTCGCATCGGCTACGTCATCCAGCAGGTCGGCCTCTTTCCGCACCTCACCATCGGCGACAACGTCGCGGTCGTGCCCAGGCTCCTTCGCTGGCAGGCGTCCCGCATCCGCGAGCGGGTCGACGAGCTGCTCGAGGTCGTCGGTCTCGAGCCGGCAGAGTATCGGAGCCGATACCCGACCGAGCTCTCCGGCGGCGAGCGCCAGCGTGTCGGCGTCGCGCGCGCTCTGGCAGCCGATCCGCCGGTGATGCTCATGGACGAGCCGTTCGGCGCGGTCGACCCGATCCGTCGTGACCGGCTCCAGAACGAGTTCCTGCGCCTCCAGGAGCAGGTGCGGAAGACGATCATCTTCGTCACCCACGACGTGGACGAGGCGATCAAGATGGGTGACCGCATTGCGATCCTTGAGCGCGGGGGAACCCTTGCCCAGTACGACACGCCGGCGGCCATCCTGGCCAACCCCGCATCCGAATTCGTCGAGCGCTTCGTCGGCGCTGATCGGGGCCTCAAGCGACTCTCGCTGGCCCGGGTGCGTGACCTCGAGCTGATCGAGGCTGTGCCGGTGCGCGCCGGTGAGGATCGGGTGGAGGTGCGCCGCCGCCTCGATCGGGTCGAGGAGCTCACCTACGCGCTGCTGGTCGACGACCGGGACCGGCCGCTGGGCTGGATCGATCGGCATGACCTCGCCGGCGAAGGGCCGATCGACCCGAGCGCGGCCACCCCCGGCGCGCCCACCGTCGAGCGCGAGACCACGCTGCGTGACGCGCTCTCGGCACTGCTCGGGTCGTCGGTGCAGCTCGGCGTGGTGGTCGACGAGCGTGACCGCGTGCTGGGCCTCGTGAGCGTCGACGCCATCGGCGAGCGCCTCCGCGCCCCGGTGCGATCTGCCGACGGCAGGCTGCACGAGGTGGGCGGCCCTCTCGAGGCCGCGCTGTGAACGAGGACGAGCCCTTCATCCGCTTCGACTGGATCGTCAGCAACGCCGAGGAGATCGGCCAACGCCTCGGAGAGCACGTACTGATGGTTGTCGCTTCGGTCGTCATCGGCTTCGTGATCAGCTTCGGCCTGGCGATGGTGGCGCGTCGCTACCCGCAAACCTACGGATCGATCCTGGGGGTGGCCGGAACGATCTACGCGATCCCGTCTCTCGCGCTCTTCGTGCTGCTCATTCCGCTGACCGGCCTGAGCGTGACGACCGGCATCGTGGCCCTCGTGCTCTACACGCTCCTGATCTTGTTCCGCAACATCGTGACGGCGCTCGAAGGCGTCCCTCCGGACGTGATCGAAGCCGCGAACGGGATGGGATACGGCGCAGGGCAGCGCTTTTGGCGCGTCGAGCTGCCGATCGCCATGCCGATCATCGTGGCCGGGCTGCGGATCGCGACAGTGACCACCATCGGGCTTGTGACGATCACGACCTTCATCGGCCTGGGCGGGCTTGGATACCTGATCATCAACAGCGGCACCCGGCGGTTCTTCCCCACGTCGATCTACGTGGGGGTGCTGCTGTGCGTATTGCTGGCCGTACTCGCCGACCTCGCGCTCCTCTGGCTGCAGCGGCGGCTCACGCCGTGGGCGCAGGCTCGAGAGCCCTAGCCAATGGACCTCTTCGGCGAGGGCATCGCCTGGCTCGCGGACCCGGGGAACTGGACGGATCCGCGCAATGGGATCCTGCTGCGCCTGTGGGAGCACGTCTCCCTCTCAGCGTCCTCCCTGCTGGTGGCCGGTCTCATCGCCCTTCCCATGGGGCTCTGGATCGGGCACACGGGCCGCGGTGCGACGGCGGTCATCGCCATCGCCAACATCGGCCGCGCGGTGCCGTCGGTCGGCTGGCTGGGGATCGTCTTCCCGCTCACGCTGGCCCTCTTCGGCCGCGGGGGTCTTGGATTCCTCCCGTCGCTCATCGCCCTGGTCGCGCTGGCCATTCCACCGATGGTGACGAACACATACGCCGGCCTGCGCGAGGTCGACCGCGACCTCGTCGAGGCCGGTCGCGGCATGGGGATGCGCGAGATGGAGATCCTGCGTCACATCGAGGTGCCGGTCGCGCTTCCCGTCATCCTGGCCGGCATCCGCGTGTCGGCGGTCCAGACCGTCGCCACGGCCACGCTCGCCTCGATCGTCGGAGGCGGAACGCTGGGCGAGTTCATCGTGCAGGGGATCTTCGTCCGCGCGCTCGACCGCGTCGTCGGTGCCGCCATCCTCGTTGCCGCCCTCGCGATCCTCACCGAGCTGACCTTCTCGTTCATCCAGCGTCGCGCCATCTCGCCCGGGCTGAGCGGGGGGAGGGAATGGTCTCCGATGGACCCGGGCCAGGTCGGCCGAACCACAACCGATTGATACGTCGCGTACCGCACTTCGTACCGACTACCGGGTGTTCCGCGTGAACCATGAGGCTTGTGCGCTGGATAAGGGTCATCGGAACCCTGCGGTAGAATTTGCCGCTCATCGGTGACGTCGCATCCGCGACGACCACAACCACTCAGGAGGAGAACCCAATGCGGATTCACCGCACGCTAGCCCTCGGGGCGGCGACCATGGTGCTGGTGCTCAGCGCCTGCTCGCCGGGTGAGGGCAGCAGTCCATCCGAGGCTGCCAGCGAACCCGCGTCCGAGCCGGCCACCGGCGAACTGCCAGAGATCTCGATCGGCTCGGCAGCGTTTCCCGAGGCGGCCGTCGTGGCCGAGATCTATGCACAGGCGCTGGAGGCGAACGACTATTCGGTCGAGCGCCACCTCGAGCTGGGCGAGCGCCCGGCCGTACGAGCTTCGTTCGAGGCGGGAGAGATCAACCTCGCGCCGGACTATCTCGGCGGACTGGCGTCTGACCTCGGGGCCGAGATCTCGCCGGACGCCGCCGCAACCCACGAGGCCATGGTCGCCGCGCTCGAGGCAGAGGGCCAGACGGCGCTCGACTATTCGCCCGGCACCGATGCGGACGGCTTCGTGGTTCGCCAGGAGACGGCGGATGAGCTCGGCCTTGCCACGATGAGCGACCTCGCCGATGTCGCGGGCGACCTGGTGTGGGGCCTGGCACCCGGCTGTCCCGAGAACCCTGTCTGCGGTCCGGGCCTCAACGAGGTGTACGGCATCGACATCAGCACACTCGATTCCGAGTCGCTGCCTCCGTGCAGCGTCGAGATCGCGGAGGCGCTGAACAACGACGCCATCCAGGTCGCGCAGGTCTGCACGACGCAGGCCGAGATCGCGAGCTTCAACTTCGTCCTGCTCGAGGATGACCAGGAGCTCGCGCCAGCCCAGAACCTGGCGCCGATCCTGACGCAGGAGTTGGCCGATGCCGGCGGTGATAGTCTCGCCGGCGTTCTGAACGCCGTCAGCGAGCTGCTGACGACCGAGGAGCTCACGAACCTGAATCTGCAGATCGCCGAGCAGGAGAGCTACGAGGACATCGCGAGCCAGTGGCTCAGCGATAACGCCCTCGACTGAGGCGCTCGCGCTTCCCAGCCTGGGGCGGGCCGGTTCGCCGGTCCGCCCCTTCTCGTGCATCATGACCGAGCCGATGCACGACCTCGTCACCGACCATCTCGACCTCGCCGAATGGCGCCGCCGCGTGGCCGAGCTGTACGCCTCAGACCGCGCCGATCCGCGCGCCGGACCGATACGAGCGGTCGCCTATCGATCGGCACGCGACCGGCTGTTCGGCTCGCACCCATCCTCGGCGATCCCGCACGCCGAGCGACACAATTTCCGTGGCCTCGCCTCCTTCCGCCACGAACCGATGCTCGCGCTGCGGGCGCGGTTCGAGCCCGATCCCGACGCGACGCCAGCTTCGAAGGACACATGACCGACGCCCGCGCCGCCCAGCCGCGCCAGTGCATCAAATGCGGCCGCGAGGTGGGTCCGGACGAGACGATCTGCGAGGTCTGCAACCGCGCCGGCATGACGACGCCGTCCGCCTCGCAGTACCACGGTACGGTGGTCGCGGCCATCGTTGTGGCGGTCGCGGGACTGGCCTTGGCGGCCAGCCTCTCGCTGCGTGGCGTCGGGCCGTATGGCGTGGAGGTCGTCGGCATCGAGGCCGCGGAGCCGGTCGGCTACACGATCACGTACAGCATCACGAACGAGGGTACGAGGGCAGGACGTGCGAAGTGTCAGCTCGTGGCGCTCGGTCCCGATGGCAGGCGGCTGCGCACGGTTGGCAACGTGTCGTCGCAGATCGAGGGCGGCGAGAGTGCCGAGCTGACCGAGACGATCCCGGGCCTCGAGTCAGAGCCGGCCGACGTGACGGTGAGCTGTTCGTGACCCAGCTCGTTGCTCCATTCATGAATCGATCGGCTCGCGCCGTCCTCCTCGGCGCGCTCGCCCTGCTGGTGCCCGGCGCCGCGACGCTGGCCGCCGGTCCTCCGTTCCCCGATCCGGTGGACGAGCGGGCCGTCTACGACATGGCCGAGATGCTGTCCGCCGTCAGCGAGGGGCAGCTCGAGGAGCTGATCGATGACATCGAAGCGCGGACCGGCGCCGAGATCGTCGTTTATATCCAACCCGATTCGGACATCAGCGAGGACGACAACCTCGGCAACGCCAGGGCGCTGATCGACCAGTGGGGTATCGGCCGCTCCGGATTCGACGACGGCGCCGTCCTGCTGGTTGGACGCGACCCCGATCCAGGGGAGAGCCGCGCCAGCCTCTACGGAGCGTCTGGATTCCTTGGCGCCTACGCGAACGAGGACGCACTCCAGGAGATCATCGACGACGCCTTCGTCCCTGCCGCCCGCGCCGGCGACTACGACGCCGCGGCGCTTCGCACGATCGAGGCGCTCGACGCGCGCATGGACGCGGGTGGCCGAGATCGGCTCGAGATGCTGCGCGTGGCGAATGCCGGGCTCGGCCTGGTCGTGGCGCCGGTTGCGCTCCTGGCGACCCTGGGGCTCGCCTGGCGCCATTGGCGCCGGGAGGGAGATGACCCGGAGCTGACCGACTCGGAATCGATCCTGATGGCGGGCCCACCGGCCGAGATGACGCCGGCGATCGCAACGGTCGTCCGCAACGGGACCGCGACCGGCCACAGCGTCAACATGGTGCTGGCCCAGCTGGCCAGCACGGGGCGGATCTCGTTCCACAACCTCGACCAGGTGAGCGACGCACGCAGCGATGCCGATCCGGACCCACTCACCGACCCGGCCATCGAGGTCCACGCCGGCACACACGACGATCGCGAGCTGTCGGCCCCGGAGCTCCAGGCCTGGGAGCGTATCCGGCAGCATGCCGGCGGCTCGGGCGTCCTCACGCGCGATCGGCTGTGGCAGGTCAACTCGCTCCTCGACGGCTCGAAGCGCGACCTCGAGTCGGCGGCCGTGCGCATCGGCTGGCTGGCGCGCATGCCCGGCCCCTCGATCACCGGGATGACGGCGCTCGGCATCGGCCTGGCGGCGTTTGGCGCGATCGGAATCTTCATCGGCATCACCGTGCCGATGAGCGGCGCGGTCCTGCTCGGCGGGGCGCTGGTGCTCGGTGGCCTCGGCACGGTCGGATTCGGCCAGGCGATGAGCCAGCGCACGCCGCAGGGTGCCTACGTCGACGCGATACTGACCGCGTACCGGCGCACCCTGCGCAGGACGATGGACCAGGCGCGCAGCTTCGGCGAGGTGGTCAAGCAGCCCGAGATCGCACGCCTGGCCGACACCGCGGACAAGGCCGTCGTGTGGGGCATGGCGCTGGGGCTCCACGACGAGGTGGCGGCCCTGCTCGCCCGCGGCCTGGAGGATCGGCGGCAGACGACCGGCTCGCCGGCAGGCGCCTACTACCCGCTCTGGCTCGGCTCGACGCCCGCGTCCTCCTGGTCGGGGGCATCGGCGGCCGACATGGCCGGCGGCGTGAACTACGGCTCGGGGAGCATCTTCTCCGGATCGGTCATGCCCGACATCGGCGGCATGTTCGATGCCCTCGGCAGCGTCGGCTCCACGCCTCCGTCGTCGTCCTCCTCCAGCTCAGGAGGCGGCGGTTTCTCGGGGGGCAGCAGTTCGGGTGGCGGTGGCGGATCCGGCTCGTTCTAGGGCGGTGCTGGCGTTGATTCGGGTGAGGGTCTATCGTTCGCGCCGATGAGCTTCAACCGACGCGGCCCCGACCGCCGACCCGATCGACCCGATCGAGACCGATCCGACCGACCACCGCAGCGCCGCGGCGATTGGCAGCCGCGCGAGCGCGGCGGCGGCGATCGCCCGGGAGGCGACCGGCCGTTTCAGGCACGGGGTGGCACCGATCGCCCGTACCAGCCGCGCGGCGGCGGGGATCGCCCGTACCAGCCGCGTGGCGGCGGGGATCGCCCGTATCAACCTCGACCGCAGTTTGATCGCCCGCCGGACGAGGGGGCCATGTCGATCCGGCTCGACCCGCGCCGCGTCAACGCGCTCAAGCACCTGGCTGGCGAGGCCGGGGTTCGACCCGGTGACCTCGTCCGCCAGTGGGTCGAAGAGCGCATCGATGGCGCTCGTCGCGGCACGGCTGCGGCGCCGAGCGCCGCTCCATCGCAAGACGTGCTCGCCAGACTCGAGGAGCTCGCCGCACGCGTCGCGGCGCTGGAGTCGACGAGCCGATCCGATGCCCCCCAGCCGGCCACCGCCAACGATCCCGACGGACCAACCGAGCAGGCGGCCGAGGCCGAGCGGGTCACCGAGCCCGCGCAGACGGCCGACGCCCACCCGGGCGCCGCAAAGCGTGTCTCAGCAGCTCCCAAGGGCGAGCGAGTCGCCCTTCACGACGAGATGATCGCCGCCATCCGCGAGCACGGCCCGATGTCGGCAGCCGACCTCGCCAAGGCGGTCGTCGATCGCGGCCGCTACGCGGTCCCGCGCAGCGGCAAGCCGATCGACGCGAAGACAGTGAGCCAGCGCGTCAGCAATCCAACCTATCGGTCACGGTTCGTGCGTCGTGAGGGACGCATCGGGCTCGCGGAGGAGTCGACCGAGGAGTCGTAGGCGCCACGCTCAGCCCTCGAGGATGAAGGTCACCAGGATATTCGCCTGGAACTCGACGACTCCGTCCTGGTTCACGTTGACGCGCTGCTCCTTGACCCACGCGCTGCGGACGCCGCGGAGCGTCTTGCTCGCGCGATCGATCCCCTGTCGGACCGCATCCTCGAAGCTCTCGGTCGAGGTGCAGGAAAGCTCGGTCACCTTGGCGACTGACATCGGCGGAATCTCCTTGGTCGGTGGCTGGGCGGACGGGTGTCCGCCCAGGCCCCACCCGGTGCAGGTAGCGGGCCAGACACGCACGTTCGACCACTGTGGGGCCCCTCAGGCGGGGCTATGCGAGGCGGTCCAGGCGAGCAGCTCGTCGGCCGGCATGGCGTTGACCACCATCGACTGCGTCACGCCGCACAGGAAGGCGCGCTCGCAGCCGTTGCCAAGCCAGAAGAGCTGCCCCGGTGCGTGCGCGTCGGAGTCGATCGACACCCGGCAGCCGGCCTCCACGGCCAGGCGCAGCAGTCGCTTCGGCGGATCCAGCCGCTCGGGCCGCGAATTGATCTCGACCGCCTTGCTGAAGCGGGCGGCGGCGGCGAAGACAAGCTCGGCATCGAACGACGACGGCGGACGGTTCCGGTTGCGCGTCTTCATCCGCCCGGTGCAGTGGCCGAGGATGTCGAGGTTCGGGTCGGCCAGCGCCGTGACCATCCGCACCGTCATGGCGCGCTCCTCGGAGCGCAGGGCCGAGTGGACGCTGCCGACCACCACGTCCAGGCGCGCCAGCAGCTCGGGCTCCTGGTCGAGCGTGCCGTCCTCGTTGATGTCCGCCTCGATGCCGGTGAGCAGCCGAAACGGGCTAAGCTCGGCATTCAGCGCCTCGATCTCGTCCAGCTGTGCCCGCAGCCGATCTGCCGAGAGCCCGTTCGCGACGGTCAGGCGCGGTGAGTGGTCGGTGATCACGAGGTAGTCGTGACCCAGCTCGATCGCCGCCTCGGCCATCTCGCGGATACTTGCCCCGCCGTCGCTGGCTTCGGTGTGGACGTGACAGTCGCCGTGTAGGGCGGCCCTGAGTTCGGCCGCGCCCTCGGCCAAGGGGCGGCCCTCGGTGGACTCCAGGCGTCGAAGGTAGACCGGCTGCTCGCCGCGCAGGCTCTCGAGGATGGTTCGCTCGGTAACCTCGCCGACGCCAGGTAGCTCTTGGAGCGTGCCGTTGGCGGCACGGACGACCAGCTCATCGGCGCCGATCTTCGCCAGCGTGGCGGCGGCGCTACGAAAGGCTCGCACCCGGTAGGTCGGCTCCTGGGCCGCCTCGAGCAGGAAGCCGATCCGCTTGAGATCGACGATCGGGTCGCGCGGCTGAGGCATGGCCGAAGTATGGCTGCCTGGTCCCGTCAACCGCATTGGCGAGTGAGCGGCCGGCGCATTACTCACTCGGTTACGGCCAACCGGGTTGGCGGTTGAGGGAAGCGGCCGCATCCGCGTTGGCACTGGCCGTCAGATCGGCCGCCACCCTCGCAAGAACTTGCGCTACGGAATGGTGAGGATGCGCGCCGGGTTGTCGATCGTCATCTGGCGAATCTCCCCTTCCCCGACCGCCGCGGTCCGCAGCGTTGGCAGGAAGTGCTGCTGGAGATAGACGTAGCCGAACCCACCGTTCGCCTTCAGCTGGCGGTTGTGGCAGACGTCCTGGCTCAAGAGGAGCTGCGGTGCGAATCCACGCTCCAGCAGCTCGACGATCGTCTCGACCAGGCGCGGCTCGAGCGCCTCCTCGGCGGCGAACCGGTGCCCCAGGAAGTCGAACTGGAGATTCGCCCCGGCCGCCAGCACCTCGAGGTAGAAGTCGATGTCGTGATACGAATCGGCGTGGCCGATGACGACGCGAGCCGGATCCACGCCCTCCTCGGTGAAGATGCGCAATTGGGCAAGGCCGACGGGCGACTGCACGCCGTGCGTGGTGATCGCCATCCCGGTCTCCTTCGCCGCTCGCGCGGACGCCCGATGCACCCGTTCCTCGAGCGCGCTGACCCACGGCTTGTCGGTCCCGATCTCACCGATGATGCCGGGCCGGATGTCGCTCTGCCCGACGCCGTGCTCGAGCTCACGCACCAGCTCCGCCGCCAGGTCGCCCACGCTGCGACGATCGATGAGCGCCTCGGCCGGGTAGTACGCCTCCCGATACCATCCGGCGCCCATCACGATGTTGACCCCCGACGCGCTGGCGAGGCGGCGCAGGCGCTCCGGAGCGCGGCCGACGCCCGGGGGAGTGAGGTCGACCAGGGTGCCGCCGCCGCGTCTCCGGAAGTCCCGCAGCTCCTCGATCATGAGATCGTCATCGGGAGTGAGCTCCCAATAGTCCCAGCGATTGGCGATGTGCCAGAGGCTGATGCCGGTGTGCTCGTGCGGAAGCGTGAAGCCGAGCCGGTCGGGTGGGATCGGTCCGGAGACAGTCATGACGCGCGGCGCCATCGGCGGTCCTCCTCTCGGATGCGGTGACGCGTCGGTCGGCATGGCCTGGACCGCCGGCGCATCGGTCTGCGAATGGATGCACGCATCTTGCCACCGATCAGTACCAGCACCTTCACCGATTCAGCCTGGACAGGACGGTCGCCGTCACCCGCAACTGACGCGCGGCGCTCTCGAGGCGGGCCCTCGCCAGCCATTCACCCACAGACTGTTAGAGCGACGATTGACGGGCTCGAGGACCGAAAGGTATAGATCTGCGGGCTTGCAGGGGCCTGCATCGGCCGAATCGGGGCATGCTCCGCGCCTACGAGTCACCCGGTGCATACCTGACCGAGGAATCCGTGAAACGCCCGTGTGGCGCGGCCGGCGAGAGCACGTCCGGCCAGAAGGACCCGTTGAGCCTTGCCGCGCGGCGCTAGGCTAGTGGGAATGACGAGCCAGCGGTCCGATGCGACCACCGCCAACGGAATCTGGAGCACAACCCAGGGCGAGCTCGACGAAGCCGCCGAACGACTGCATCTCGACGAGGGCATGCACCGAGTCCTGCGGGTCCCCAAGCGGGAGCTGATCGTCAACTTTCCCGTCACCCACGACGACGGCCGCGTGGAGGTCTACGCCGGGTTCCGTGTGCACCACAACGTGAACCGCGGCCCGGTCTCCGGCGGCGTGCGCTATGTCCCGAACCTCGACCTCGACGCGGTGCGCGCCCTCGCCATGCTGAACACGTGGAAGGCGGCGCTCGTGAAGATCCCGTTCGGCGGGGCGGCGGGCGGCGTTCGGGTCAATCCGCGCCGGCTGAGCATCAACGAACGCCAGGGGCTCACTCGTCGTTACGCGACCGAGATCGCGATCCTGCTCGGGCCCGACAGCGACATCCCGGCCCCCGACGTGAACACCGGCTCGCAGACGATGGCCTGGATGATGGACACCCTGTCGATGCACCAGGGCAATACGGTGGCTGCATCCGTCATCGGCAAGCCCGTCGCGATCGGTGGCACCCGGGGCCGCCGAAGCGCGACCGCCCGTGGCGCGCTGTGCTGCATCGCGGCATGCATCGCCGGTGACGGTGGGCTTGCCGGCGCTCGGGTGGCGATCCAGGGCTTCGGACGCGTGGGCATGACCCTGGCCGAGGAGCTGGGCCAGGCCGGTGCGTCCATCGTGGGATTGGCCGACGACCGCGAGGCGGTGGCAAATGCTGGCGGGATCGACGTGCCGGCTGCGATCCGGTGGATGCGCGAGCACGACGCGATTCGCGGTCTGCCCGCCTCGGAGCCGATGACCAAGGCGGAGCTGTTCGCCATGGACTGCGACGTCGTCGCGCTGGCCGGGCTCCAGGGCGAGATCACCGATGCGAATGCAGACGCGGTCCGTGCGCCGTTGATCGCCGAGGTCGCCAACGGGGGCACCACGCCTGCGGCGGATCGAATCCTCGCCGATCGGGGGATCACCGTGATCCCGGACATCATCTGCACGTCGGGCGGCACCGTGCTCGGCTACTTCGAGTGGGTCCAGGACATGCAGGCCTTCTTCTGGGCCGAGCCGGAGATCACCCAGCAGCTCGATCGGATCGTCGGCGAGGCGATGGCTGAAGTGCAGGCGATGTCGACGGCCGAACGTGTCGACCTGCGTGCAGCGGCCATGATGGTCGCTGTCGGCCGGGTCGCCGAAGCGACGTCGCTGCGAGGGCTCTACCCATGACGGCCGTGTGCGGGGCCCCAAGATGCGAAGACGGGCGTGTTGGCCTGAATCATGCGACCATGATCCGCAGCCGTACCTACATTGCGCCGTGAATCAGCGGAGCGCCGGCAGATCGCATCACGGAGCATCACCATGACAACGCAAGCATTCGCACCTCCCCGCGACCTCCTGACCGAGCTGGAACCCGCCGCCGAGCAGCTGCTCAATCGGCATCTCGGCATGGCCAAGGAGTGGTTTCCGCACGACTACATTCCCTACTCGCTAGGCCGCGACTTCGACAAGGAGCCGTGGACGCCCGACCAGCCGCGCATCAGCGGCGTGGCGCAGATCGCGTTCGAGGTCAATCTCCTGACCGAGGACAACCTGCCGAGCTACCACCGCGAGATCCACCGCATGTTCGGCCGCGGCGACGGCGCATGGATCAACTGGGTGAACCGATGGACGGCGGAGGAGGGGCGTCACGGCATCGTGCTGCGCGACTACCTGGTCGTCACCCGCAACATCGACCCCGTGGCGCTCGAGCGCGGGCGCATGAACCAGCTGCAGGCTGCCTACAACCACGACGATGGCGGCAACGTGCTGCGAGGCCTGGCCTACGTCGCCTTCCAGGAGCTGGCCACGCGGATCAGCCACCGCAACACCGGGCGCTACTCATCGGACCCGGTCGCCGACAAGATCATGAATCGCATCGCCGCCGATGAGAACCTGCACATGGTCTTCTACCGCGACATGCTCTCCGAGGCGATGAAGGTCGATCCGTCGGCCGCGGTGCATGCCATCGCCGACGAGATCACCGACTTCCAGATGCCCGGCGTCGGGATGGTCAACTTCACGCGCAAGGCGGCGCAGATGGCGAAGGCCGGCATCTACGACCTGCGCGTCCACCACGACGAGGTCATCTGGCCGCTGCTCAAGCACTGGGGGGTCTTCGAGATCGCCGACCTCGAACCATCCGCGGAGCTTCGTCGCGAGGAGCTGCGCCGCTTCATGACCGATCTCGACGCGCAGGCGTCACGGTTCGAGGCCAAGCGGGCGGCAACGATGGAGCGCGACGCCGCCCGAGGCGCCTGATCAGCGGCGCCCGTCCCGTGCCGAGCCCCGCGTCAGGCGTCTCACGACCCTGACGAGCAGCCACCCGATCAAGAATCTCCGAATCAGTGCAAACATGGTGACCTCCGTTGCACCTTGCGTGCCTGCCCGTCAGAGAAGGGCCGGCTTTCTCCATTCTTCGCCTCGCACGTGCTCGTCGAGGAAGGCGGAAACCGTCTCGTACCACAGGCGCGCGTTCTGCGGCTTGAGCACCCAGTGGTTCTCGTCCGGGAAGTAGAGGAATCGCGCGGGGACCCCGTGTCGCCGCAGGTCGGTCCACAGGCGAAGCGCCTCGCTGATCGGCACCCTCAGGTCCTGCTGGCCGTGAATCACCAGCATCGGCGTCCGGATGTTCGCCAGCAGCCGGCTGGGTGACCACTCGTCGTAGCGAGAGGGGTCGGCATACGGGTCGCCGAACTCGCGCTCCCAGTCGGGTCCGTAGTCGGTCGTGCCGTGGAAGCCGCGCAGCTCCCACAGGCTGGCGTGCGTCACGATGGCGCTGAACCGATCCGTGCTCCCCGCCACCCAGTTCGCCATGTACCCGCCGAAGGAGCCGCCCATCAGCGCCGTCCGCCCACCATCGAGCTCCGGACGCTCGACCGCCGCATCCACGGCGGCCATGACGTCGGTGTACGGCTCGGCGCCCCATCGTCCCCAACCGCGCTGGATGAACGCGTGGCCGTATCCGGTCGAGAGCGCCGGGTCGGGCAGCAGCACGGCGTAGCCTCGGGCGGCGAGCAGCTGTGGATTCCAGCGCCAGCTCCACGCGTTCCAGCTGCCGATCGGGCCGCCGTGCACGAACACCACCATCGGTACCGGCGTCCCATCCGAGGCATCTCTCGGCACGACCAGCCAGGAGCCGATCCGCTGGCCATCAGAGGCGCCGGCCTCCACGCGCTCGACGCGACCGGGGAACGCGGCCACGGCATCGGCGTCGAGCTCCGGGAAGCTTCGAATCCGCTGGGACGGTCCGCCCGGTTGCGCCGGCAGCCGGACAGGGGCCGGCGGCTCAGCATACGACGCGCGGAGGGCGACCGGGCCGTCGCGAGGCTCCGTGGCGAGATCGGTGAAGGTGCCGTCGTCCACCACGAGTGTCGTCTGGCCCGATGCGATGTCGTGGCGATAGACCGCACCCCCACCGCGGCGGTCGGTCGTGAACCAGATCGAGGTCCCGTCCGGCGACCAGATCGGGTGCTGTGGCCATTCGTCGAGCTCCGGCGTCAGGTCGCGCCCCTCACCCGACGCCAGGTCGATCAGCCACAGGGTCGCGTCGCCGATCCGCTCCGGAACGTCCTTCTCGCTGCGGACGCAGGCGACCGACCGACCATCGGGCGAGCAGGCCGGACCGTCATACCAGGCGTCATCCGGGGTGAGGTCCCGGTGCGCACCCGTCGCGCGCTCAATCGCGACTAGGCAGTAATCGGTTCGCCCGATCTCGTCCGCACGAACCCAGCCCGTCACCACCGTCCCGCCGTCCGGCGTGAGATCGAAGCCCTGCTCCACGAGTGCCGAACCGGCCTGCGGCGTGAGATCGACCGGGTCGCCGATGCGGTCCTCGCCGGCGGGCATGGGAGCTGTGAAGAGATGACGCTCGCGCGGGCCGTGATAGGCGTCCCAGTGGCTGATCGGAAAGCTGTCGAAGAGGAGTGCCTCGACGCCGGCCTTCTTGCGTGCCTCGTGCCTCTCGCGGTCGGAGGATGCGTCGGTCGTCCCGGGAAAGACGGATGCCGCGTGGACAAGCACGTCCGCCTCACGGGCGGCGACCACGGCGTCAACCCCGCCCGGTGGCGCGATCAGCAGCCGCGCCTCGCCTCCGCTTGCCGGCAGCAGCCAGAGGCCGTTGACCTCCTCGTCCTCGTCGTCCGGCTTGCGGTCTGGGTCGGGGCGCGCCGAGGTGAACAGGATGGAGCCGTCGCGCGTGAAGACGGCGGCGCTCTCCCCCGGCGCCGAGCGCGTCAGCCGGCGTGGCCGCTCGTCTCCGGACGGATCGAGCTCCCACAGCGAGCTGTGCATCTTCTTGCCGTCAGGAGCGGGACCGCCGACCGAGACAACGAGCCGCCGTCCGTCGGGCGAGGCTCGCAGTCCGCTGAGGCGAGGAAGGCGCAGGTAGGCGTCGAAGTCGAAGGCATCGGTCATGTCCGCTATCGTCGCAGTTCGCGCGCTCGGTTGCGCGCCGCTGCTTCTTGCCCGCACACTGGTTGCATGACCGAAGAGAAGCGCTGGCAAGACCACCAGGCCAGGTGGGAGTCGGAGCGGCTGAATCCGGCGCTGCAGAAGGGCCCGGAACGCCGTCCTCGCTTCATCACCCAGTCGGGCGTCGAGATCGATCGGCTGTATACCCCTGCCGACCTCGCCGATCCGGCAAATGACCCCGATGCGGATCGGCCTCACTACCAATTCAGTCGCTCCGAACGCGATTCGGCCGGGTGGGATGAGATCGATGATGTCGGCCTGCCCGGGGAGCCGCCGTTCACTCGCGGTATCCACCCGACCGGCCATCGCGGGCGGCTCTGGACGATGCGCATGTTCGCCGGCTTCGGCACCGCGGAGGACACGAACGATCGGTTCAAGAAGCTGATCGCCGCCGGCGGCACCGGGCTGAGCATCGCGTACGACATGCCGACCCTGTACGGCTACGACCACGATGAGCCGATGGCAGAAGGGGAGTTCGGGACCTGCGGCGTGGCGGTCAGCTCGCTGGCCGACATGGAAATTTTGCTCGACGGCCTGCCCGTTGGCGAGATCTCTACCTCGATGACCATCAACTCCCCCGCCGCCATGATCTGGGCGATGTACATCGTGGCTGCCGAGAAGGCCGGCGTGCCGCGCGCACAGCTGTCCGGGACGCTGCAGAACGACATCCTCAAGGAATTCATCGCCCAAAAGGAGTACATCTTTCCGCCTTCGCCGTCCCTCAAGCTGGTAACCGATACCGTGGAGTGGGGCACCCGCGAGCTGCCGCGCTGGAACACGATCAGCATCAGCGGCTACCACATCCGCGAGGCGGGCTCGACCGCCGTCCAGGAGCTGGCCTTCACCATCGCCGACGGGATCGCCTACGTGGAGGACGCGCTGGCCCGCGGCATGCGCTTTGACGACTTCGCGCCGCGCCTCTCGTTCTTCTTCAATTCTCACAACGACTTCTTCGAGGAGATCGCCAAGTTCCGAGCCGCGCGCCGCATCTGGTACAAGCTGTGCCGCGAACGCTTCGGCGCCGAGAACGAGCGCTCGACCTGGATGCGCTTCCACACCCAGACCGCCGGCGTGTCGCTCACCGCGCAGCAGCCGCTGAACAACCTCACCCGCGTGGCACTGCAGGCCCTGGCCGGTGTCCTGGGCGGGACGCAATCGCTCCATACCGATGCGTACGACGAGGCGTGGGCGGTTCCGTCGGAGGATGCCGCCATGCTCGCGCTGCGCCAGCAGCAGATCCTGGCCGAGGAGTCCGGCGTGGCGCACACGGTCGACCCGCTGGGCGGCTCGTATTTCGTGGAGACGCTGACCAACCAGACCGAGCAACGCGCCTGGGCCTACATCCGCCGGATCGACGAGATGGGCGGCATGGTCCGCGCGCTCGAGGCCGGCTACCCGCAGGCCGAGATCGCCGATGCCGCCTACGAGCAGCAGCGCGAGATCGAGGCCCATGAGCGCGAGATCGTGGGTGTGACCCGCTTCGCCGATCCGGACGAGGAGCTGCGCATTCCGCTGCTCGAGATCAGCGAGGTCCAGGAGCGCCGCCATCTCGACCGGCTGACACGGGTCCGCACCGAACGCGACGCATCCGCCCATGCGGCCGCCATGCGGCGTCTCGAGGAGGAGGCACGGCGGGGCGACGTCAACCTCATGCCCGCCATCGTCGCGGCGGTGGAGGCGTACGCGACCATCGGCGAGATGTGCGGCGTCCTGCGCGGCGTGTACGGCGAGTACACGGAGCCGCTCCTCGTCTGAGCGGAGGAGGCGACGTGGACCGCCGTCACCTGGCCAGACCAGGGTCGGCGAAGCAGGGCACGCTTCCCGCGCCGCCTCCTCACTGTGGCCATCATCCACACTGCCGATTACCAGCCGCTTACCGGAGCGTTACCGCGCACTACCATGCGAGCTGACCGATGAAGCTTCACCTCGTCGACGCCACATTCGAGTTGTTCCGCGCCTTCTATTCGCGTCCGCCGAGGCGGGCGCCTGACGGGAGGCCGGTGAACTCCGTGCAGGGCCTGGTCGACTCGATGCTGTCGCTGCTGCGGGAGCCGGACGTGACCCACATCGGTGCCGCAACGGACCATGTCATCGAGTCGTGGCGCAACGACCTGTATCTCGGCTATAAGTCGAGTGCGGGCGTCGATCCGGATCTCCTCGCGCAGTTCGGAGACGCCGAGCGTGCCCTAGGGGCGCTCGGGATGCCGGTCTGGCCGATGGTCGAGGACGAGGCCGACGACGCCATCGCCGCGGCCATCGACCGCTTCGGCCCCGACGCCCGGCTGGAGGAGATCATCATCTGCTCGGTGGACAAGGATCTCGGGCAGCTCGTCGACGGGACCCGGATCGTCCTCCGAGATCGGATGCGACGGGTCACGTATGACGAGGATGGCATCGTCGCCAAGTTCGGGGTGGCTCCCGGCAGCATTCCCGACTACCTGGCGCTGGTGGGCGACAGCAGCGACGGCTTCCCCGGGCTGCCCGGCTGGGGTGCCAAGAGCGCGGCCGCCGTTCTCGCACGCTGGATGCATGTCGAGGCCATTCCCGCATCGGCGCTTGACTGGGAGGTTCCGCTGCGCAACGCGTCACGACTCGCCGCCACCCTCGAGCAGCATCGAGCGGAGGCCCTGCTGTATCGACGCCTCGCCACGCTGAACCGCGACGCCGACATCGCCGTCACGCCGAGCCTCGACTCCCTCGCCTGGCGCGGCGTTCCGCGCGACCGCTTCATCTCGCTCTGCGACGAGCTCGGCTTCGACACAGTCCGCGAACGGGTGCATCGCTGGGCCGATTGAGCGCGCGGCGGCCAGCTCACCGCTCCGGCCGGTCGGTGGCAGGCTCCCTGGCACTCAATCGGCCAGCCACCGGTGGCATCGGTGAATAGCCGGCAGCGAGGGCAGCGAGCCTCGCCAAGTAGGCCCTTCTCACCGCCCCCAGCGGTATCCGGCGCTCCCGTTGCCGTCGCGGCGCAACGCACCGCGCCGCAGTGGTATCTGGCGGACGGCGGCGGACGGTACGGGCGTCCGGGCTGGTACTTTCGGTGGGGTGTGATGCGGTTGTGACGCCGATACGGTGCTCGCTCCATGCACCGATCACATCGCGTGGCGGGCACCCTCGCCGCGATCACCCTGGCCGTTGCCGTGGCGCCCGTGGGAGCTCCGTTGCCGGTCTCCGCCGCCGGCGAGTATGGCGTCCAACGCTCCGAGACGGCTCCGCCATCAACCATCCGCGTGCTCCGCACCGCCACCGGCGCCGTCGAGACCGTAAACTTTCGTGCCTACCTGAAGAACGTGCTGTCGCGTGAGTGGATCAGCTCCTGGACGACGGAGTCACTGCGCTCCGGTGCCCTGGCCGTGAAGAACTACGCGTGGTACCAGGTGATCCACTGGCGCGGGTACGTCAACGGCGCCGGCACCTGCTTCGACGTCTTCGACTCGACGCGCGACCAGCACTATGACCCGAGCCGACCGACGTACGCGGCCATGTCGGCCGCGGTCGACGCCACGTGGTCGACGCTGGCCCACAAGGCCGGCCGCATCTTCGCGACCTACTACAACGCCGGCGCCGCGCACGAGTCGTGCGGGGCAAACGCCAACGGCTGGCAGATGTTCCAATGGGGCACACAGGCCTGCGGCCTGGCGGGCAAGAGCGCCGCGCAGATCATGGCGATCTACTACCCCGGCGTGGCGGTCAGCGCGGCGCCGCCGGCCGCCACGCCGCCCCCGACGCCAGCGCCGACTCCCAAGCCGACTCCCGCGCCGACTCCGAGGCCCACGCCGGTTCCGACCGCCGCCGCCCCGAGCAGCGCACCGAGCAGCGCACCGAGCACGGCGCCGGCTCCGACGCCACCGGCGCCCACGCCACCGCCAGCGACGCCGGCGCCCACGCCACCGCCCGCGACCTCGCCTCCGACGCCAGCCGAGATGCCCGGTGGCGGCCAGGCAGGGCTCACGGCACCTCCGCCACCGCCGCCACCCAATCCGGAGCCGATCATCGTCACGGCCGGTGCCGAACCGGAGGTAGTGGCGATCCAGGCGATCGCCACCGAGGCGCCGGCGTCGGCGCCGGTGCCCGCCCCGGTGGTCGACATGACGGCGATGCGCGACCATGCCGTGGTCCGATTCGAGCGGTCGGTGGATGCCACTCCGCGCCGCTTCCGGACCTCGACGCTACCCGCCCCGCGCCATGCGGCACTGCGGATGATCGTGATGCGGCTGATCGTCGAGCGCGCGCTCGCCAGGCTGCCGATCGAGATCGGTCCTGAGGGCTAGCCTCCGGCCGGGGCGCCGACCAACCGGACAACGATCAGCTCTGCCGCGGCAACGTCCTGGATCGCCAGGCCCACCGACTTGAAGACGGTGATCGCATTCGGGTCGCGTGCCTCGGCCCAGGCGCGGTCCACGGCGCCGATCTCCAGCAGATCGTCGGACGACACGAATCCCCCGTCGATCGCGGCGACGACGTCGCCGGCCTCGGCCATTGTCGCGGCATGCGAGTCGACGGCCACGACGGCCGCGCGTGCAAACAGCTCGGGCGGCAGCTCGACCATGCCGAGGTGGTAGGCGCCGATCCCGTTGACATGCGCCCCCGGCTTCACCCACGCCGCCTCGAACACCGGTTCGGCGGAGGTCGTGGCACAGCAGACGACATCGGCCTCGGCCAGGGCGGCTTCCGCCGATGCGGCACCCATCACCTCGATTCCGGTCGACGCCGACATGCGGGCCGCAAAGGCGTCGCGCCGGGCGGCGTCACGCGCGAAGACGCGCACCCGGCGGATCGATCGTGCGGCGAGCACCGCGCGGATCTGCCACTCTGCCTGGCCGCCAGCGCCGATGACGGCCAGCGTCTCCGCATCGGTCCGAGCCAGCAGGCGGGTGCCCACGCCCGACGCCGCTCCGGTGCGCATGGCGGTCACCGCCGCCCCGTCGAGCAGGGCCGTCGGACGACCCGTTGCGGCGTCGAACCAGACGAGGAGCGCGTGAAGGGTCGGCAGCCCATGCTCCGCGTTGTTCGGCATCACGGTGACGAGCTTCACGCTGGCGCCGGCGCCACCCTGGCGCACCCCGGGCATGAGCAGCAGCGCACCGCCCGACAGCTCGACGTGCGAGCGAAGCGGCGAACGATCGCGTCCATCGGCCACGTCCCGGTACGCCGCCTCGACCGCATCGAGCAGGTCGGCCATCGGCACGGCCGCGCGGATCCGGTCGCCATCCAGGAAGGGCAATTCGTCGTTGCTCGGCATCGGTCGCGCTAGAGTACCGGCACACCGCTTGCGGAAGCAGCGCCCAAGGAGGACTCATGATCGATACCGTTCGCGACGACCTCGGTCGCAAGGCCGATACCGCCCGCGGCGAGCTGGGCGACCTGGCGTGGCTGCTGCGCATGGCCGTCGTCGCAGCCGTGGCGGGCGCCGTGTACAGCGAGCTGCGCAAGCCACCCGCCGAGCGCACGTGGAACGGGAAGTTGTTGGGATTCATGCCGTACGACTTCCGGCTCCCGTCGCTCGAGCAGCTGCGCACCGCCTACTGGAACCCGCGCTCGCCAAAGGTCTTCACCGCTCGGCCGCTCGGGGTGGGTTGGGCGGTCAACATCCCGACCCTCCTTCGTCGCCTCGGCGTTCGCCAGGAGTTCACCAAGGGGCGCTAGAGCAGACGGTAGCCATCTTCGTGAATCCGCATCGGTACCGTCGTGCGCTAGCATCGGGCGAGCATGAACTGGTTCCCCGTCCTCTTGATCGCGCACATCGTGCTGGCCGTGGCACTCCTGCTCCCCAGCGTGCTGCTGCCATTCGTGCTGCGCCGCAACGAAGGCGAACCCGGCCCGGCAACGAGGGCGCTGATGGCCATGCAGGGGACCGGGACGCTGATCATCGGAGCCGGCCTGGCCCTGACCGGCACGGCCATGCTGCTGATCCTCGGCCCCGAGCTGCTCAGCCAGCCATGGCTGCTCGTGGCGTTGACCCTGTACGCCCTCAACCTCGTCGTGGCGGCGGTCATCAGCCGGCCGAACCTGCGGCGGCTCATCGGGCTCAGCCGGACGCGCGGGGACGACGACACCTGGCGACGACGCGCCAGGCAGCAGCGCTACGTGGCCTACGGGATGGCAGGCGCGATCGGCGTCATCGGCTTCCTGATGAGCACCAAGCCGAGTCTGTGGTGAGCGACGCGCCGGCCTAGAAGCGGGGCAGCGGCAGTGGGCGTCCCATCACGAAGAAGATGCCCGCGACGATCAGGAACATCGCGATCCCGAAGAAGAGCAACCAGCGCAGAACTTCCATGCTCGGACTCCGATACGGTGGAATGGGTCGGCAGCGGACTTCCCCCATCGGTCCAGCGATTCTATCGTCCGGCCGGCCGGCGGGGCGAAATCTGGCGACCGCTTTAGAATTCGCAGCGTGACCCTTCGCCTCCATGACGCCCGCCGCGGCGGCCTGCACACGTTCGAGCCGATCGGGAAGCGCGGCAGCGTCGGCCTGTACGTCTGCGGCGTGACCCCGTACGACACCGGCCATCTCGGCCACGCGTTCACGTACGTGAGCTTCGACGTCATGCATCGGTATCTCGAATACCTCGGACATGACGTGGTCTATGTCCAGAACCTGACCGATGTCGACGACGACATGCTGCGCAAGGCGCGCGAGAGCGGCGAGGACTACCTCGCGCTCGGCAACCGATGGGTCACCACCTTCCTGACCGAGATGGCTGCGCTCAACTGGCTGCCGCCCGACCACTTCCCGCGTGCGACGCAGCACATCCCGCAGGTGCTCGAGCTGATCGGCAAGCTGGTCAGCAACGGCCTCGCATACGCCGCCGAGGGCAACGTCTTCTTCGACGTCTCCGCCGATCCGTCATACGGACAGCTCAGCAAGCTGTCTCCCGAGGAGATGCTGCCGATCGCCAACGAGCGCGGCAACATCCCCGACATGCCCGGCAAAGCCGATCCGCTCGACTTCGTGCTCTGGCAGGCATCCGCGCCCGACGAGCCCGCCTGGGAGTCACCGTGGGGACCCGGCCGCCCGGGATGGCACATCGAGTGCTCGGCGATGTCGATGGCCTACCTCGGCACGCAGTTCGAGATCCACGGCGGCGGCGCCGACCTCCTCTTTCCGCACCACGAGTCCGAGCTCGCCCAGTCCGAGGGCGCCTCCAGTGATCGGCCCTTCGTCCGATGGTGGACGCATGCCGGGATGCTCCGCTACGACGACGAGAAGATGAGCAAGTCGCTCGGCAACCTGGTGCTCGTGCGGGACCTCCTGCGCAGTTATCCCGGCGACGCGATCCGCCACTTTCTCGTCTCACGCCACTATCGGTCGGAGGTTCGCTTCAGGGAGGCCGATCTGGAGGCATCCGCCGACGCCGCCGCGCTCCTGCGCCATGCGTGCATGCGCGCCGAGGAGCTGTCTCCCGCCGACCCGGCGCTTGCCGACGCATCCGAGCTCTCACCGGCCGTGGCGGAGCACCGTGAGCGGTTTCTCGCAGCCATGGACGATGACCTCAACACCCCCATTGCGATACCCGAGCTCGAGGCGCTGGCGCGGCTGGCGCTTGACGAAATCGATACCGATGTCGCCGCACAGGCCGGCTGGATGGTGCGCGAGCTCGGCGCGCGCATCCTGGGCATGCGACTGGCGACCGTGCCCGCCGCAGTGGTCAGCCCAACGGCCGCATGACGGGCAGCACGCCCGACGACGACCTGGTCCCGATCAGCGTTCGCCTCGGCGAGGTCGTCCCGCCCGAGGATCCCGAGGACTGGACGCGGCCACTGACGTGGGTGGCCGCGCTTGGCATGCTGGCGGGTCCGATCATCGCGCTCGCCTGGTTCGTCGTCGGGCCGCCCATTGACGCCGGCCGCGCGCTTCCGGCGACGTATGTTGTGGCCGTTGCCCTGCTGGCGGGCGCTGCCGCAACCGGCGCGACGCAGATCGGCCCCGCTCGCGCCGGGACCGCCACGCTCGGGGCGGGCCTGTTCGGGGCCCTCGTCATCATCGTTCTCGGCGTCGTCATGGCCGGCGAACGCCAGGTCGGCGCTGCGTCGCCGACGCTTGTCCACGCGTTAGCCGGGTCGATCGGCGGCGTGGCGGGAGCGGCGATCGCGGCGATCATCGCTTCCGTCGTCGCACGCCTCCGCTCACGAACCGTTCGTTTCCTGCTGGCACTCGTTTCGGCCCTGATCATCGGACTCGCGGTGGTTGGCTTCCTGTTGCCCCCTTGATCCTGGC